>Ga0073934_10007509_pt1 | contig 15124 bp, 11 predicted proteins | sample LarsenN4metaG_FD_76834 | JGI IMG/M metagenome (GOLD analysis project Ga0073934, IMG submission 76834) | Hot spring sediment bacterial and archeal communities from British Columbia, Canada, to study Microbial Dark Matter (Phase II) - Larsen... ...
CCGGTACATGATGAGGCACCCACTCCGGCCGAAAGCCCCAGAAGCACATTCGGCGAATTTCCTGCATCAGTGCATACGGTCCTTCGCCGCGTTCGAAGATCTCCTGACGATCATTCCAGAGCAGATCGGCATGGTTTTGCAGCAGGATATTGTCGTCGGGCGATAAGATTTCGCGGAGTCGCTGAATCCAGGCATCCCGGCTGCCGCAACGAAGCCCGAGATTGAGCCAGAGAATCGCCGCCGTCGCCAATGAAGGGAGCAATTGTGCCAGTCGCAGCAGGTAGGGCAGCGGGCGGCGCAATTGCCACAACGTGCGTGAATGGCCAATCGGCGCCAAACCGCTGACGACGCAGCACGCCTTGGCTCGTTCCGGCGCCAGGGCGACCGTCGCCAGTGCGTCGGCGGCGCCGGCGGAAATGCCGAACACGCCGAACGATTGGAGTCCGAGCTCGTCCGCGAAACGCAGCGTATCCTGCACGCGTTCGGCCTTGGTCCGGCGAACGCCCTTCGAGCGGGAAGCACCGACGCCGGGGCGATTCGGGGCGATAAAGCGGATTCCAAATCGCTGGGCGGCCGAATCGGCCGGTCCGGCCACTCCGGGCGCCGAGTTGATATAGCCGTGCAGCGCAATCACCGGGATTCCTTGGGGATCGCCCGCTTCGACGAATTCGACACGGCTGCTGTCGTTCAGTCGTACGATGTCGGTCTTGAGCATTGTGGAAGGTCTCCTCCTCTTGCGACGATTCATACACTGATGGTGGCTTGCTCCGATTGCCGTACCTTCAAATTGTCAAGAGAATGACCAACTGAAAGGTTGCAAACGACGTGCCGACGCGTTTTGCAGGAATCGGCATTTGAATTCGCACCACTCGGCAGATCCATGCGCAACGTGCACGAGGATCATTCCAATGAACGACGAATCACCTGAAAGACCCTGGACCGAGGCACAATGGGAGGAACTCCTCCGCCGCAGCGACGTCCGATCGGCTCGATTTGGCGAGTTGCTGGAGACGTTGATGGACCATCCCGATCGGGACGAAATCATCGAACGCGAAATGGGCTGGGATCAATTCGAAGACGACGACGTCGAACGCCCGTGGCTCGAGGAACTCAATCGCGAACTGACTGATGAGGAAATGGACGAGGCCGATGAAGATGCCGAGCGCAGCAATCAGGAACTCGAACAATTGCCGGCTTATGCTCGCGCGTATCCGTTCGGATTGACGGTGCACAAAAGTCTCAAGCCGTACTGTGTTGAAGATCAGGAGGAACAGGACGAAGACCTCGTCGAAGCGATGGCGAACTGCTTTACGATCGCGGTGAAGTTGGCCGGCGCGCACACGTTCGGTTACGACGATCATTCGTTGTGCGGCAACATCGTTTGCTGCAAACGCTCCCAGGAAGCCGCGGAATCGTGCCTGCGCGCCCTGCAGGCTCTGCGCGATCGTGGCGTCGTGCCCGCGGATGTTTGCGAACCGCTGATTCAGGAGTGCGCCGAGGTCTTGCGGCTCGTCCAGGAACACATCGCCGAATTGCGCAGCCGGGTTTGGTGGCAATAATGCAACACGGCCTGACCGGTAGTCAGGCCGTGTGACTCGCGACTATTTTGTCGTCACTACTTTTTGCGGCTCATGTAGCCCGAGTCCCGCACACGGGATGTGACGCCGCGGTATGTCACTGTGCCTTCGGCATAAACGAAGATCAGGTCCTTGTTGATCACTCGGAAGGTAACGGTGCCGTTGCCGCGCCAATCCGCCATCGAATTCTGCCAGGTTCCGCGAAATTCCGTGGGGCCGCCGGTCAGGCACATGGAGCCGCGGAGGTTCGGGTTGGCCGGGCCGCCCCAGTTGGTCGTCGTGATCGAACTGCCGTTATGGGTCAAGGTCGCTTCAGCGCCCTGGTTGCCGACGAAAGTGCCGGATAAGTTTTGGGCGAAGCTGAGATTCGAGCACGCCAGGAGACCGACCAGGGCAAACGCGGCACAAAGCATCGAGCTTTTCGTGCCAATCTGATGAAGACGCAAATTCGCAAACATTGGTTTTCTTCCTTACTTTGTTTGGGCATGGATGGTTTCGGGAGCCTTGAAACCGTTTCACTTCTCCCGTTAGCGAGTAATTGCCGGTTACCGCAAAGAGCGGCCACAATTCTCGAAATTCGCCGGATGCCGGTGGCTGAGCCAAATTTTCCATTTGGTGCGGCAATGCGGTCGCGGTAATCTATTCACACCTGCCAATGGATTACGGAGGCCCTTATGAAGCGCATCCTGCTCGCCGTTTCCGTCATTGGGATGATCGGCGTCGCCGTGGTTTTTTCACAAAACAGCCCGACGATTCCGGGGCTCAGCGCCGATATCAAGGTCGAAGTCGCCGAGCGCAATCCTTGGACGCATCTGAAACTGAACAACAATCCGAACGATTTTCAGTTTGTGATCGTCAGCGACCGCACCGGCGGACATCGCGAGAAAGTCTTCTCCCGCGCCGTCGAACAGATTAATTTGATGCAACCGGAATTTGTGCTTTCCGTCGGCGACCTCATCGAGGGCTATACGACCAGTCCGGATCAGGCGGCGAAAGAGTGGCGCGAGTTTCAATCCTTCACGTCCAAGCTGAAGATGCCGTTCTTTTACGTGCCTGGCAACCACGACGTCTCGAATCCGTTCATGGAAAAATTGTGGGCCGAGAAGTTCGGACGCCGCTATTACCATTTCGTTTATCGCGACGTGCTTTTTCTCGTCTTGAATTCTGACGATCCGCCTGCCAGCGGCAGCATCTCCGCCGAGCAACTTGATTACGTCAAGTCGGCGCTCGAGAAAAATGCCGGCGTGCGCTGGACGATTGTCGCACTGCACAAACCGATCTGGGCGGAGGGCAGCGTCGCCAAGAACGGTTGGCTCGAGGTCGAGAAGCTGCTGGCAGGCCGCAAGTACACCGTCTTCGCCGGCCACGTGCATCGTTACAAGAAGTTCGTCCGCAACGGCATGAACTATTACCAACTCGCGACCACCGGCGGCGGCAGCCGGCTTCGCGGCGTTCGCTACGGCGAATTCGACCACATCGTCTGGGTCACCATGAAGGACGAAGGTCCGGTGCTCGCCAACGTCATGCTCGACGGTATTTATCCCGAAGACCTGGTTCCGCCCGAAACGCATGAACCCGTCATTCAGTACAACCGCAAGCCCTGCCACCCGGTTCGCGGCCATGTCTTCATCGACGGCGTTCCCGCCGCCAACGCGTCGGTCGTCTTCCACCTCAAAGAGCCCGGCGCCAAAGCCCCACGCCGAACTTGCGATGGCCTGATCGAATCCGACGGCTCCTACGCGCTCAGCACCTACGGCCCCGCCGACGGCGCCCCGGCCGGCGAATACGTCATCACCATCGCCCGCGGCGACGGCTTCGCCGTCAAAGGCCCCGGCCCCGAAATTCCGGAAGTCTACCGCAAAGTCGCCACCTCGCCGCTCACCGCCACCGTAAAAAGCGGCACGAACGAATTGACGTTCGAATTGAAAAGCACCGCGACGGCGCCGCCGGTGGAGAAGAAGTAGCATCGGCGCCGGTACGCGACTTCGAGTGAACGATCATCAACCCCCGCATGCACGACGCGCCAGCAAGTGCGAAGTTTATCTGGTTACGAAGCAGAGCTTCGTAACCAGATGAGGCCGCAGTTTTGCGAGGTACAGTTTTTGGGCTGTGAAGCGCCGATTTACTTGCACCACGGCAAAAGGATCATACGCTTCGGATGCGATCTTGCATTTCGCCCCGGTTGGGCGCGTTGGCGTCCGCGGTGCGCGCATCGGGTGGCCGGTGCGGCGAGGGAATGTCGCAAAATGTCGCAAATTGTCGCATTGGAAAAGAAGTTTTCCGCCAAATCCCGGGGCGCGCACATGCGTTGCCGGGAGATGTCCCAAAATGTCCCAAAATGTCCACTTTTTTAACATCTTTTTTTTCGTTGGGGACGGTTCGAAATGCCTGCCGATCCGATGATTGCCGACAACGAAGCGGTTTCGCATTCCGTCCAACGCCGGGCACACGATAACACGAATCGTCACGCGGCTTTGCGCGCCGGCTGTCGCGCCGTCACTCATTTACTCACTCGCAGTCTGGCTTACTTGCGCTTCCACAATTTGCACACTGTTTTTGAGGGCATGTTTCGCAAGGCACAAACCAATAAGAATTCACGAGATACATTCACATGGCCCGGCGGGGCGGCTCTGGTTACAGATATTTTGTGCAAGCCCGCGCGACTGTCGGCGCTCAAATGGGGAGACAAAATGAATCGACGCATCGGATTCGCGATTGCCCTTGGGATGCTGGCGGGCTGGCCCGCACGGGCGGCCGACAAGCCGGTCGCTTTCGTGCATGGCCGCATCCTGCCGGTCGCGGGGCCGGCGATCGAGGATGGCGTGCTGGTCATTGAAGGCGGCAAGATTGTGGCCGTGGGGCCGGCGGCCTCGACCGCCGTTCCGGAAGGCGCCGAGAGCCGCGATTGCCGCGGGATGACAATCATTCCGGGGCTCGTCGATACGCATTCGCACATCGGCATCTATCCGCGGCCCGGCGTGCAGGCGCACAGCGACGGCAATGAAATGAGCGGACCGGTGCAACCCGGACTGCGGGCGATTGACGCAATCTGGCCCGACGATCCCGGCATCCGCATGGCCACCGCCGGCGGCATCACCACCGCCAACATCATGCCCGGCTCCGGCAACGCCATCGGCGGGCAGACCCTCTACGTCAAACTTCGCGGCAACACGGTCGAGCAGATGCGCATTGTCGATGCACCGGTCGTCGGCGGGCTCAAGATGGCCAACGGCGAAAATCCAAAGGGGTACGGCCGGCGCGGCCAGGCGCCGTTTACCCGCATGAAGATCGCCGCCCTCCAGCGCGAACAGTTCGTCAAGGCCCGCGACTATCAGCAGAAATGGGCAGCCTATCGCAAGGCCAAAGAGGCGGGCAAGGAGATGCCGGCGCCGGAAACCGACCCGGCCATGGAACCGTTGGTCGAAGTGCTCCAGCGCAAGCGGACCGTTCACTTTCATTGCCATCGCGCGGATGACCTGATGACGGCCCTTCGCATCGCCGAGGAGTTCAACTTCGAGATCGTGCTGCAACATGCGACCGAAGGTTATCGCATCGCCGAGGAACTGGCAAAGCGCAAAGCCAATGTTTCGCTCACGCTGGTGGACAGCCCCGGCGGCAAGCCCGAGGTGCTCAACTTTGTCGAAGAAAACGCGGCGGTCCTGGCGAAAGCCGGCGTCAACGTTGCGATCAACACCGACGATTACATTACCGAGTCGCGGTTCTACTTGCGCACCGGTTCGATCGCGGTTCGCGGCGGCATGAGCGAGGAAGATGCACTCGAAGCGCTGACCATCAACCCGGCCCGCATGATGCATCTCGATTCGCGGCTCGGAACTCTGGAAAAGGGCAAAGACGCCGATTTCGTGCTGCTCTCGGGCTCGCCGTTTTCGGTTTACACACAAGTTTTGGAGACCTACATCGACGGCAAGCGCGTCTTTCAGCGTTCGAATCGCCGCGACTGGTCATATCAAGCCGGCGGATACGCGCTGGATTTGGAACGCCTTCCGGCCACGCCCGCCGCGATTCAGCCGCTGCCCAAGGCGGCAACACCAGCCGCGAAACAAAACTCGCAACCGGCGCCGAATCGTTATGCCATCCTGGCAGGGCGGATTTACACGATGGGTCCGCTCGGCACTCTGAAGAACGGCGTGATCCTCATTGAAAACGGCAAGATCACGGCGGTCGGCCTGGCGGATCAAGACACAATACCTGCGGGGACGCGCGTGTTGACCGCTGCCGAGGTCACGCCCGGATTGATCGATTCGCATACCGTCGTTGGCGCTGCCGGCCCGTACAACGTGAACCAGGATCAGGATCAGGACGAGTCGAGCGATCCGAATCAATCCGACTTGCGAGTGCTCGATAGCTTCCATCCGAACGACGGGCTCTTGGAATTCCTACGCTCGAACGGCGTGACGACCGTGCATGCCGTGCCCGGCCGGGCGAACGTGTTGGCGGGCCAGACCGGGGTGTTCCATACGGCCGGCCGAACTGCGGATCAGATGGCCCTGAAGTTCCCCGCGGGCGTCATGGTGAACCTCGGCGAAGTGCCGAAGGGCACGTACCCGGGTCGAGGACCGCTGACCCGCATGGCCGTCGCCGGACTGGTGCGGACGGCTTTCTCGCAGGCGCAGTCGTACGCACAAAAACGCGAGATCGCCAACGAGGAGAAGAAGCCGGCATCGAACCTCAAGCACGAGGCTCTACTGCCATCTCTGCAGAAAAAAGTCCCCGTGATTTTCAACGCGCATCGAGCCGACGACCTGGCGACGGCGTTGCGGCTCGCGGAGGAGTTTCAGCTTCAACCGATCCTGAGCCTGGCCACTGAGGGCTACTTGATTCGCGAACGGCTGTCGGCCGACAAGGCGCCCGTCATCGTTCACCCGGCCATGCAACGCATCGGCTCGACGATGGAGACGATTCACAGCTATTCCGGGAACGCGGCCGTGTTGGCCGATGCCGGCATCCCGATCGTGCTGGGCACTGCATTCGAAAGCTACGTGCCGAAGACACGGGTGCTGCGCTACGAAATGGCGATGGCGGCAGTCCACGGTCTCGGCCGCGAGCGCGCGTTAAAGGCCGCGACGATCGACGCGGCGAAGCTGTTCGGGCTCGACAAGCAAATCGGCAGCATCGAAGCGGGCAAAGTCGCCGACCTGGTGCTCTACGACGGCGACTTCCTGGAACATGCCACGCACGTCACGCACACGATGGTGGCCGGCAAGGTCGTCTTTGATCGCGAGGAGTACTTGCGCCTGCCGCTGGCGCGGCGGGCGATGCCGATCCTGACCGGCGGCGGCGCCGGCTGCTGCCTGGGAGTTTGGTAATGTCGTTCAAGCTCAATCAAACCTGAGGAAATGCCATGTTTCGAATTCGAGTTGTCTCTGTACTCGTCCTGAGCGTCCTATTGGCCCAGCCGGCATTCGCCGACGAAGGCTTCACGCCCCTCTTCAACGGCAAGAATCTGGACGGCTGGAAAACAAAAAAGGGCGAAGCGCTCGACGGCAAAACCGAGGCCTACAACGGCCGCTTCAAGGTTCAGGATGAAATGATCGTGATCGATCCGAAGGTCAAAGGCGACGTGATCATCGAGACAGCCAGGAGTTTCAAGGACGTGCACGTAAAGTTTCAGTTTCTGCCGGGCGCCGGTTGCAATAACGACCTTTTCCTCCGCGGCGCCAAGTTCGACCTGAAAAAGGGCGTCAAGAACATGAAGGAAAACGAATGGAACGATTTTGAAATCGTCGCGAAGGGCGGGGCCATCGAGTTCAAATGCAACGGGCAACTGGTACAGACCATCAAGGCGAAGGCCGACAGCAGCCCGCTGGGCATCCGGGCCGAGTATGGATCGATGCACGTGCGAAGCCTTCAATTCAAGGAGTAGCCGGTTTGCTTTTCGAGTTTCCCGGTTCGTCTTTCTTCTCCGGTTCCTTCTTGGGTTCTTCGAGCGAGAGTTCCGAAATGGTATGGAACGGGAAAAGTTTGTATCCGGCTGGCACGACGCCAATCAGGCCTTCGAGGACGGCGTTCTTGCCGTCGAGGGTGATGGTATTCAACAGCGTCAACGTTTGCTCGGTTCCGTCCCGTAGCGCGACATTACATTCGAAGGTTTTGGAGTCGGCGTTCTCATGAACTGCCAGCCGTTTGATCTGCGACAGGTCCAGCTTGTAGGTCTTGCGGAACATCAAAAAGGGGGCCGGTTTTTCATCGCCCTTGTCCACCCGGTAGAGTGCGCGGAGTTCGTGAACTGCAATCGTTCCCAGCGACTGCTTGCCATCGGCGATCGTGACGAACATCGGATTGCCTTCCGGTTTGGCCCCCGCCTTGGCATTCGCCAGCTTGATCTCCCGCACGCCTCCTTTGAGGAGGCCGCCCTTGTAGGTGAGCTCGACGACGCCGTCGGCGCCTTTGTCCACTTCGGCGACAAGCGATACTTGATTGATCTCGCGATAGCGGATCGAACCTTCCAGCGGCTTTTCGATCCCGGCCACCTTGGCGGCAACGAGTTGTTTGGCGGAGTCGTAGCTGAGTGATTCGAGTCGGTCCAGCGGAATGAGCGTGATGACGCCATCCTTGTACAGCGTCGAACTGGTCTCCCGAAAAGCCAGTGCCTCTGGAGCGCCGGTGAGCCATGTCAGCTTGCGCGTCCCATGGGTGAATCGCCAGTTCTTCAGCTGTACTTCTTTGCCGTTGGCATCGACGACTGAAGCCGCCGGTTCCGCAGCGACAAGAAAACTCGACACGAAAAACGCAAACACGACAACAGCGAGACGAGTCATTCCATCCTCCGGTGGGAAACCATGTGTCCATCGTCGGGTTGAAGGCGAGGTCGGTCAAGCAAATAAATACGCGCTTGGCTCGCCGTTGCTTTATTCGAGTTTCCGTCGTAGGATGCTTTACGGACGCGATCCGCCCCTCCCAGATCGTTTCCGAGGCAAACCCCACCAAAGTCCTTGCTGGAACGCGCTTTTGCGGTCATAATGCGGGCAAGCACCGCTCGCAGCCGTAAGGCCCTATTGCTTATGGAAACTCCCGAAGAATCCGCGGAAGACCTGTTTCTGCCTGACGGCAAGGTTCGCCCCGAGCTATTCCACGAATCGACGATCAAAGTGCTTCGCGAAGCGATTCGGTTTGCTCGCACGACCCGCTGGGACATGGTGCGGAGCCCGCACCTTTTCATGGGACTGTTGGCGGCGCCGGATCAAGGCGTCCGCTGCTGGGGAGATCGATTGGGGGCCAACCTGCCCCGCTTGCTCGAACAGTTTGCAGAGATCTTCCATCAGGACGGCGTGGATGAAGAGCCGTTTCTGACGATGACGCGCGAGTTTTTTTCCGACAACGTGCTTCGCTTTTTGCGCGAGGCTCGCTACCGCGCGGAAGACCAGCGAAGAAAGATTTCGCCGATCGATATTTTGATCAGTCTTTTCGCACCGAACAGCGTGGTCGCCGACTGTTTTGAGAAGATCGGCGTCACCACGGCCAAGCTGACGGAACTTGCGGTAATCGCTGAACAACAGTCAAAAAGGGCCTGATCCCGGCGTCACATTTCGCGTAATCGTTACAGTCGATTCCGATTTTCGTGGTTTTTCCACCGTCACCGACCGGCTGAACTCGCCGGCGCCGGCGACCGCAAAGTACAATCGAGCGGGGTGATAGCTTGCGGGAGGCGGTATGAAACTCCGACACACAATTTGCATGGGGTTGATAGCGACGGCGGTGATCGCCAACACCGGCTGTTTCGCTCGCTGGCGCCGCTGGCGCGACAACCCGCCTCCGCCGCGCGTTTATCCGGACCCGGTGCTGCCGGGCCGGCCGCCCAATGGCAAGCCGGAAATTCTTTTGCCGGCGCCTAATGGGAATGGCGCGCCGGCATTGCCGCCGCCGACGTCGTCCGGATATGTCCCGCCGGGCAGTTTCGTCGATCCGCGGATCCCGCCGTCGAACCGCGGCGCGTATATTCCTCCTACGCGAACCGAGACGCGGGAACCGCCTTTGGCGCCGCGTTCTGGCAGCGGAGTGATCTTGCTGCCGCCCGACTTGCGCGACCCGCCCGTTGGACCTCCCAATGTCAGTGAGAGCATCAACGGAATTCCGTCGCCGGTATTTCCAGTCGGCATCCCTGCGTTCGTCGAAGTGACGAACAAGGTTTCCGCCGGGCAACGCCCCGATCTCGACGGCCTCGATTGGTTAAAAGCGAACGGCTACAGGGCGGTCGTGCACCTGCACAAACCGGGTGCGCTGAATAGCGCCGACCGCGATCTCGTCGAACGCCGAGGTCTGAAGTACGTCGCCCTGGAAGTCGATGCCGCGGCCTTGAAAGCGAGCGTGGTCGACGAATTTGCTCGGATCGTATCCGACAGTGAGAATCAACCCGTCTTCGTTTACGACAATAACGGCGCGCTCAACGGCGCCATGTGGTACCTCAAATTCCGCTTGCACGACAAACTGTCCGACGATCAGGCCCGGCAAAAAGCCGCCACATTGGGACTGAAGGAATCGGGCACCGACGAGGCGACGGCGTTGTGGCTGGCAATTCAGATGATTCTGCGCGACATGAAGTGACCTCGACTTTGGTCCGCGTTGGACATTCAATACCGGCAGCGACATTGAACTTTCGGGCGGCTGGATTCTGCCATGTCTTCCATTCCCCTGGGCGCGACTGAGCCGTTGGTGCCGCCGCTGTATCAATCGTCGGTCTATACGATCCCCGATCTCGATGTCCTGGACCAGATTTATAACGCCGAAGAAACGGGATTCATCTACGCCAGGGATTCCCACCCCAATGCCGTCGGGCTGGCAAGCACTCTGACGCGTTTACACTCCGGCGCTTGGTCGATCATCTGTGGTTCCGGGATGGCGGCAATTAATGCATGCCTGTTGCCGATGTTGCGCCAGGGCGACCGCATCATCGCCAGCAACAAACTTTATGGGCGAACGAACCAGCTATTTCGCCAGGAATTCGGCCGATTCGGCGTTGGGGTGACGTTTGTCGATACCGGCAGCCTCGATGAAGTGCGACAGGCATTGCAATCGCCGGCGCGAGCGTTGTTTGTAGAAACGATGTCCAATCCGATGTGCCGGGTCATGGATCTGCCGGCTTTGGCCGACATGTGCAAAGTGCGCGAAGTGCGATTGATCGTCGATAACACGTTTGCCACGCCGGTTCTATGTAAGCCGTTGTCGCTTGGCGCCGATTTGGTGATGGAGAGCCTGACGAAAATGATGGGCGGTCATGGCGATATCACGCTCGGCTCAGTCACCGGCGTCGATATGGAGATGCTGCCGACGATCACGCAAACGGTCAGCATCTGGGGATTGGCGTCCAACCCGTTCGACTGCTGGCTCGCGGAACGCGGCCTGGCGACGCTGGATCTGCGAATGAAGACCGCATCGGAAAATGCCGCCGGGCTGGCGCAATGGCTTGTCGAGCAGCAAGGCGTGTGGCGAGTCATCTATCCGGGCCGGGAGGATCATCCCGACCATGCACTGGCCGGGCGGTTATTCGGAAATCGGTTCGGCAACATGCTCTGTTTTGAACTTGCGGGAGGCCGCGATGCGGTCAACCGCTTTATGCGGCAAGCGTCGGCCATAGCGTTTAGCCCGTCGCTGGGCAGCACGCGCACGACGTGCAGTCATCCGTCGACCACTTCACATCGCTATGAGAGCCCCGCCGAAAAACGGCGCCAGGGCATCACCGACGGTCTGATCCGATTGTCGGTCGGAATTGAAGACATCCAGTGGATCAAGGCGGAAATGGCGAAGGGACTTTGAGCGAAGTTCGTCCGAAAGGCGCGCCAAACGAACAGTTTCGTGTAGCGGAACTCGCAAGAGTTCCGGACCGGATTCGTGTAGCGCAACTCGCAAGAGTACCGGACCGGAATTCTTGCGAGTTCCGCTACTCCAAAGCGGGAACTGGCGATCGGTTTTCCACGATGTTCGTGTCGTTTACTTCTTGGATTTTCTTGCGTTCTTTTTGGTTGCTTTTTGAGCCATATGCGTCACATTGTTTAATTGTGGATCGACTCTTTTCTGTCTTTGACCATACGCTTTTTGGAGTTTGCTGGTTAACTCGTCCAGGCGTTCCATCAAACGGCGTGGTTTGCGAGGAGCGTGTTTTGTCAGCGCGTATGCCGTCATGATTGGCAATGCGACAGTCGAATCGAGGTAGCAGGTCACCGTATCGGGCAACGTGTTGGGATCGACCTTGCCCCAGGTCATCGCTTCCGACGGCGTGGCGCCGCTCAGGCCACCGGTGTCGGGCCGGGCATCCGTGATTTGCAGGAAGTAGTCGTGGCCCGACTCTTCGAGCCCGAGCACTTCCTGAATCTGCGGTTCGGTTTGCAGCATGAAATTCTTGGGCGATCCGCCGCCGAGAATCCAGACGCCGCTCGCGCCGTTCTGTTTTGCGTCGTAAACGATCGCGGCCGATTGATTGACATCGCGGAGCGGATCGATGAAGAGCTTCGAGCCTTCCAATTGCAGAGCTGCCAGGTTCATGCCAATGGAACTATCGCCCGGACTGGAGGTAAAGATCGGAACGCCATAGCGGTGTGCGGCCGCGACGAAGCTGCGGCCCTTTCGCCCAACTTCTTCTTCGCGGGCGGCGATGTACTTGCCGGCAAGGTAATGGAATTCCGCGGTTCCCATCGTACGCTGGAACGGCTCGCTGCGGCAAAGCGTGCGGAAAAATCGATCGGTTCCGAGCAGGTTTTCGTAGTCGAAGACGATGTCGTAAATGCGGATAACGGAGTGTTCGCGCAACTGGAGATCGTCCAACCCGGGCCGCGCTTGATGCAGATCCATGCCCAGCGCGAAATGAGCATCGTGATAAAGATTGGCCCCCGTGCTGATGATCCAGTCCACGAACCCGGCCTCGATTAACGGTACGAGGCAGGAAGTCCCCAACCCTGCGGGTGAAAGCGCCCCGCTTAGCGCCAAGCCGACGGTGGTTTTTTCGTCGAGCAACTTCTCCACGAGGATTTGGCATGCCTCGCGCAATCGCCCCGCGTTGTAGGACAGGAAAACGTGATCCACCATGTCGGCCAATGCAGTAGACGCCGACAAGTGCGGTGGCTCGATGCGCTTGTGGCTGATACGTCGCAGTAGGTGTTGCGCGTGCTTCGATGCATCCATCGCCGTTCAATCTCCGCTGAATGCGTGTCTGGTTGAATGGCAATGATACAAGCTTACCCGCGAGTGTCAGCGAGCGCTGGCAACTCACTCTTTGCTTGCTCGTAGTCTTCCGGTGTGTTCAGGTTGCGCAGCGACTGGAACATCGGATCGACGTCGGCAAGTTCGTGAGCCGTGACGATGCGTGTCGGCAGCGCGTCGAACAGGAACATTGGCCGAAGACGATTCTCGCTCAACAGTTGTTCGGCATGCGGCAAAACGCTGGAGCGATAAACGGCGGCGAGGGCGTGGTGGTAATCTCCGACTTTGGGTACGCAGATGGAATGTTCGCCGAGCAATTCGATCATCCGCCGTACAAACGCCGGTTGCAGGAACGGCACGTCGCAGGAGGACAAGTACGCTGCTTCGACGCGGTTTTCCAAAGCCGTGAGACCTGCGACAAGCCCCTGCAGCGGGCCGCGGCCTTCGACCGGGTCGCGGGCGATTTTGACTTCTGGCGGCAACGGCGGCGTCTCCTGGTCGGGCGCCGCAACGACGACAATGGGCGAAACGACCTGCGAAAGAATGCGGACCACGCGCGGCAGCATCAATTCGCCGCCGAATTCGAGCCACGCCTTGGGCCGGCCCATGCGACTGCTGCGGCCGCCACAAAGGACGATTCCACCAATGCGCGACACGTTCGACACAGATTCATGCTCCACTGTGTACTGCCTGTGCGGCGAGGCCGTTGGCCAGATCGCTGAGCGAAAGCTGTTGAATGGCATCCTGCCGTACGTAGCCGTCGTCGGTCCAGCCGCGTTCGCGGTAATAGGCGCGAATCATTTGCTCGAGGCGCTCGCGGGGCAAATAGGCGCCAGGTGCGGCTGCCGGGGGCAGCCCCTCGGAGAGAAACCGATTCGGCAGCGTATCTTCGGCGGGCGTCCACCCTTCGCGGAGATTGAACAGCTTTTTGGCGGTGACAATTCTTTGTGCCGTCGTCCGAAGTTCGTCGGCGGTCGTGTCCCAGCCGGTGACGCGGTTCAACAATTCGGCACTTTCAGAATACAGGTCGCTGAAAACGCCTCGCAAGAACTTGCAGAGAATCAGCGAGTCGATCAGCGCTGCCTTGTCTTCGGTGGCGATCGCGAACCTGGCGGATTCGGGCGATCCGTGGAACCGATCCGCCTGTGCCGAAAAATCCGCTTCGTAGGCGCCGCTGCGATTATGGTCGGCCCCGCGCGAACCGACTGCGAAACCGAGCGCCATCGTCTGCAGCGAACGCGGTTCGTAACCGGGAATCTCCAGCCCCTTTACATGCGGGGCGAAGTCGGACGAATTGCCGCCGATCATCTCGGCAGCCCGACGGGTTCCCTCGGCGAGCAAGTCGCCGATGCCTTCGCGCTTCGAGATTTGGTTGATGGCGTGCAACAACTGGTCGCCGCGTCCAAATTCGAGGCGGCCTTCGGCCAACAGACCTCGCTCGGAACATTCCATGGCAAAAGCGATGGTCGCACCGGTGGAGATTGTGTCCAAGCCGAGTTCGTCGCACATTCGGGCGGCCTCGAGCACGACGTCGCGGTCGCCGATTCCACACAGAGAACCCAATGCGAACAAACTTTCGTATTCGAGCCGGACCTGTCCGCCCGGCGCCGAGAAAATGTGCTCGCAGCCGATCGTGCAAGCAGCACACGAGTCGCGGGCCGCTTGCCGGTCTTGCTGAAGTGCTTCGCCGCCGATGGCATTTGCCGCGTCGAAGGAGCCGCTTTGAAAATTGCGAGTCGGCAGCGCGTTCAGCCGGTTGAACGTCAACAGATTCGAAACCGTACCGAGTTCGCGATATTTTGCAGTGGCCGGGCCCATGGAACGCCGCGACAGGTCGCGTGCGGCCGCGACAACGCCGGCCGGGTCGGCGAGCGAACAGCGTTGCATCCCACGAACGGCGATAGCCTTGATGTTCTTGGCGCCCATGACCGCGCCAAGGCCTCCGCGTCCGGCATGACGACGTTCATGACTGATTGTCGCATAGCGAACGAGCTTTTCGCCGGCGGGACCGATGACTGCGAAACGATACTCCGGTCCAAGTTCATCGCGAAGCCTGTCAGCGACCGCGCGCGTGGAAAGGCCCCAGAGGCGGCTGGCCGAGATGAGTTTTACATTGCCGTTGTCAATGGCGAGGATCGAGGGCGCTTCAGCGGCGCCAGTAACGACCAAGGCGTCCGCGCCGGTTTTTTTGCCCTCGATCGCGAAATGAGAGGAGGACAGCGAATCGTTGAAGCGGCCGGTGAGCGGCGATTTGGCGGCGACGGCAAACTTCGCCGAAGTCGTGAGTGGAGTTCCAACCAATGGGCTGAAACAGAAAATCAACGGAGCTTCGGGAGCAAGCGGAACGACGCCGACGCGCGCTTCGTGGTGCAAGAGCCACGCGGACAAACCGGAGC
>Ga0073934_10007510_pt1 | contig 15124 bp, 13 predicted proteins | sample LarsenN4metaG_FD_76834 | JGI IMG/M metagenome (GOLD analysis project Ga0073934, IMG submission 76834) | Hot spring sediment bacterial and archeal communities from British Columbia, Canada, to study Microbial Dark Matter (Phase II) - Larsen... ...
ACCCCCTCCAGAGCCCGGTTCCCAGATCCTTCAATGAATTAACAAAAAGGGCCTGGTAGATCTCATCCACGTAATATTTATTGAAGACCAGCTGATATAGTCCCCTCCATTTCTCTGCTATCGCTTTGGGAAGGAATGGGTTCTTCACATAAAGGAGATAGGCAATCCCGATCCCGATCAGGCCGATGACCACGGAGACCACCATCATGAGGAGTTCCAGGGCCGCAGAATGTCCTCCTGCCTCTCCCCCAGAGGCCCAGGCCTCTGAGATGAACGAGATCGCCGCATGAGTCTTTCCAGGCTCCGCTCCTCCTACGACAGGTGCGAGGAATTCATGGATGTGATTGGCCCCTCCCAAGACATGGGGGACGCCCACGTATCCTCCTATGACAGAGAGGAAGGCAAGAACCACTAAAGGAATTGTCATGATCTTTGGGGATTCATGAATATGATGCGCCACATGGTGATCCACCCTGGATTCTCCAAAGAAGGTCATGAACAATGCCCTGAACATGTAGAAGGCCGTCATGCCGGCAGCGATCGCTGCCACTAACCATAGTAAGAAATGGCCACGAGAGCTCGAAAAGGCCTGCCACAAGATTTCATCCTTGCTGAAAAATCCGGAGAGGCCGGGGATACCAGCGATGGCCAGGGTGGCGATGAAAAAAGTCCAGAAGGTGATCGGGATTCTCTTTCTCAGTGCGCCCATCTTTCTCATATCCAATTCACCACTTAGGGCATGCATCACGCTTCCAGCGCCCAAAAAGAGCAGTCCTTTGAAGAAGGCATGGGTCATCAGGTGGAATATCCCTGCGCTGTAGGCGCCCACCCCTACCCCTAAGAACATATAGCCTAACTGGCTAATCGTGGAGTAAGCCAGGACCTTCTTGATATCATTTTGACAGAATCCAATGGAAGCCGTGTAAATGGCCGTGGCCACGCCGACAATGGCGACAATCGCCATCGCGATGGGCGCCATACTATAGAGCACATTGCAGCGGGCAACCATGTAAACCCCTGCGGTCACCATGGTAGCGGCATGGATGAGAGAGCTAACCGGAGTGGGACCTTCCATGGCATCCGGAAGCCACACATAAAGAGGAACCTGTGCCGATTTCCCACAGGCTCCCACGAAGAGCAGAATCGTAATGGCCGTCACGGTCGCCCCGTCAAGCTTATTCGCATTGGCGAAGACCTCGGTAAAGTCAAGGGTCCAGATGTCGTGCTGTCCCAGACTGCTGAAGAGGAGAAACATGCCGAGAATAAAACCGAAGTCCCCTACCCGGTTGACCACAAAGGCCTTCTTCCCGGCGTTGGATGCTGAATCCTTTTCAAACCAGAAACCGATCAGCAGATAGGAACAGAGGCCAACGCCTTCCCATCCGACAAACATCAACAAGAAATTATTGGCCAGAATGAGGTTGACCATCATAAAAACAAAGAGATTGAGGTACGAAAAATACCGGATGTAACCCGGGTCGTCATGCATATACCCGACCGAGTAGATATGGATGAAGAAGCTTACTCCGGTGACTACCAGGGCCATTACGATGGAGAGGGGATCGATCTGGTAGCCGATCACCGTATGGAAGGAGCCGGAGACGACCCAGTCGAAGATCACCTTCTCGAAAATTCGCTCAGAGGCAGGCCGGCTGATGATCTCGAAGAAGATGAGGATGGAGGTAAGGAACGAGAGCCCAATGGCTGAAGGACCTACCCAACTGACCACCTTTTTCCCCACCACTCCAAACAGCCTGCCGAAAAGTCCATTGATCAGAAAACCGATTGCCGGAAATAGGGGAATCAACCAGACATATTCAAGCATTTACAACTCCTTCTGCCCCCATCCTCTCCCTCCCCCTCAAGGGGGGAGGGTTGGGGAGAGGGTTACCACTTCAAGAGATTGATTTCATCCACATTGATCGTTTCTCTTGAACGATAAATCATCACAAAAATAGCCAATCCTACCGCCGCCTCTGCAGCGGCCACAGCAATGACAAAAAAGGCAAAGAGCACCCCATCGATGGACTGGAGAAACCGGGAAAAGGTGATAAAGCTCAGATTGACGGAATTGAGCATTAACTCAATGCACATAAAGACCACGATGGCATTTCTCCGGGTCAGGGCACCAATCACCCCGATCGTAAAGAGGATTGCGCTGAGCACCAGATATAAGGCCGGAGGAACAGATGGCATTGTCATAAGCGACCTCGCTAAATAGTCATTTGTTCATCGTTCATCCTTCTTTGTTCATTAATGGCTACGTCCTTTTCTTGCTCAAAATGACAGCGCCAATGATGGCGGTCACCAGAAGGATCGAAACGATCTCAAAAGGAAAGAGATATTCGGTGAACAGCAACTCTCCGACGGCCTTTACATTGGCGGTCATTTTCTCAGGCGTGTATGTTCCCTTCTGACCTGTAGGAGATTTCGCTACGACCGAATAGATCAGTCCCAAGAGGAAGAGGACCGCCAAGGCACTGCCGATCACTTTCGAATAGAAGAGTTTCAGGCCGGACCGAAGCTCCTGCTCGAGATCGAGTAGCATGATGACAAAAACGATGAGCATCACAATTGCACCGGCATAGACGACCACCTGGATGATGGCGATGAACTGACTGTAAAGCAGGATGTAAAGCACGGCCACACACAAGAAGTTCAGCACCAAGAAAAGGGCGCTGTGGATGGGGTTCTTCCGGGTAATGAGCAACAGAGAGGCAAGGATGGAAGTAAATGCCACTCCCAGGAAAATCAACCATTGAAACAAAGTCCCAACTGCCTCCACCATCTTCTTCTCCTTGAATCAACCAACCCCCCTTCTGACGCTAAGAAAAGAGGGGGACTATGGGTTATTCGCCTTCTCCTCCAATAGTTTCTCCGTGGTCATGAGATAGAGGTTCCGGTCATCCTCCACCCATTCATAGTTCTTTCCCATAAAGATCGCCTTCACAGGACAGGCTTCTTCGCAGAAACCGCAAAAGATGCACCGGCTGGCATCCAGTTCATAGGTGGCGGGGTAGCGTCTTCCTTCCTCATCCTCCGCCGTTTCAATGTAGATGCACTGGGAAGGGCAAACAACCATGCAGAGACCACAGGCTACGCACTTGGTTCTTCCCTTTTCATCTTTCTCAAAATACTGGATTCCCCTCCAGCGCTTCGCCGGAGGGACTTTCTCCTCCGGATATTGAACCGTGATCGGTTTAGAGAAAAAATAACCCAAGGTGACCTTTAAACCCTTCAGCAATGGAATGATCATCTTCGACCTCTCTCATTTAGCCTTTCAGTGAAACGATCAATGCCGTGATCAGGAGATTGATCAGGGTGAGCGGTAACAGGACCTTCCACCCAAACTTCATGATGTGATCGTAACGGAGCCTGGGGTACGTCCCCCTCTGCCAGATGAAGAAGAAGAGGAAGACGAAAAGTTTGATACAGAACCAGATGAATCCGGGAATGAAACCCAGGGCCGGAAGCGGCGGTTGCCATCCTCCCCAGAAAAGGGTGACAGCCAAGGCGCCCATCGTGACCATGTGGGCATATTCGGCCATAAAGAACAAGGCGAATTTCATGCTGCTGTATTCGATGTTAAACCCACAGGCCAGTTCCGATTCGGCTTCCGGCATATCGAAGGGGGTCCGGTTGATCTCCGCCAGACCGCAGATGATATAGAGGATGAAAGCCACCGGCTGGTACCATACATTCCAATTCCAGAATCCTCCCGCCTGTGCACTCACGATCTCCGTAAGTCTCAAGCTCTGAGAGAGAATAATGACTCCAATGATCGAAAGGCCCAGGGCCACTTCGTAACTGATCATCTGAGCTGCTGCCCGGAGGGAACCTGCCAGCCCGTACTTATTTCCTGAAGACCAGCCCCCAAGGACAATCCCATACTCTCCAAGGGAGGCGATTCCGAAAATGTAGAGGAGCCCCACGTCGATATCTGCCAGTCGGAGCTTGACCACCCAGTTCGTTCCAGGGATGGTAAACTGATTTCCGAAAGGAATCACGGCAAAGATACTGATGGCCGCGACAATGCAGATCATCGGAGAGATCACGAAGACGGGCTTGTCTGCTCTCTCGGGGATCAGGTCCTCTTTGAAAAAGGCCTTGATGGCGTCGGAAAAAGGCTGAAGCAAACCGTAGGGACCGCAGCGATTGGGGCCCATGCGGATCTGAAGGTGGCCAAGGACTTTTCGCTCCAGCCAGGTCAGATAGGCGACGACGATCATCAAGCCAGCAAAGACCACGACGCATTTCACAATCAATTCAATGAGAAGATATAACAGCTCCATCCTGCTTCTCCTGAAGACCTCTGAAAACTCCAGAAATCTTTGATTACACTGATTCCAATAACGATTACACCGATTCGACCCCCTAAGAATCTGTGTAATCTCTTCTTGAGATCCCTGCCTACCGGCAGGCCCTGAACCTGCCGTGGTACAGGGCAGGCAGGTGTGAAATCAAGAGGGCATAAAGTCGCTCTCCTCAGATCTCTATCGTTTCTCTAACCTTCCAACAAAGACCTTATAGTCAGGTTGCTGACCAGCACCTCCCTGCCCGGAGATCAGGAGGTTGTTCACGAACACTGGAAAGAAGGTGATGGCGAAGTAGGCCACTCCCTTGGGAACGGCCTCTGAAATCTTGCAGGTCGTTTCCACATCACCCCTTGGGGAGATAACCTTCACTTTATCTCCTGAATGGATTCCCACTTTGAGAGCATCCTCCGGATGAACTTCGATGCACGAATCAGAAAGGACCTTTGCCAGTCCCTGGGCTCGCTTGGTGGTCGTCCCAATTCCATAGTGGAAATGAAACCCCCTCGGAATGATCCAGAGCGGATAACGTTCATCCGGCTTCTCCATCGGCCCGCGATATTCAACAGGCAAGAATTTTTCTTTCTTTCCATTTGCGGAGGACCACCGAATGCCACCTTTTTCAAGATCGGGATAAAGAACCCCGGAATAGAAAGGCACCAAGGAGGCAATCTCTTCCATGATCTTGGATGGATTTGCATACGTCAGGGCATAACCCATCTTCGTCGAAAGATTGCAAAGAATCTCCCAGTCAGCCCTCGAATCGCCCACCGGTGGAATCGCTTTCCTTACTCTCTGAACCCTTTTCTCCATATTGGTGAAGGTGCCGTCTTTCTCAGCAAAACTGGTTCCCGGCAGAATCACATGGGCGTAACTGCCGATGTGGGTCATGAAGAGATCCTGGACAACCAGAAACTCCAGTTGATGAAGTCCGTTCTTAAGCCGTTCTAAGTTTGGGAGGGTGAGGAAGGGATCTTCTCCAAAGACGTAAAGTGCTTTGATCTTGCCCTCCGGTATCTTATCGAACATCTCTGAATAAGTGAACCCGGGTTGACCGGGAATCTCTTTTTCCCAGACCTCCTCGAACTTTCTCCGTGCCTTCTCATCGTCCACCCTCTGGTAACCCGGCAGAAATTCAGAAAGGCAACCCATATCGCAGGCCCCCTGTCCGTTATTCTGCGTCAGCAGGGGATAGATGCCACCCCCTGCTGCCTCTGTCTCTCCGGTCAGCAGGGCGAGGTTACATAGGGCCTTAACGGTTTCGGCCCCATGGAGATGCTGGGTAACTCCCGAACCAAAGGCGATGGCCTTCCTCTCGGCTTTGAGGTAAAGCTTCGATGCGGCCTCCAATTCTTCCGGAGAGATCCCAGCGGTGGCTTTGACGAATTCTGGTGTGAAACGTTCTAAGGAAGCCCGCAGGATCTCAAAGCCATCCCTCTTCGACTGGATTCCCCTGGTAATAAGAATTCGGATCAAGCCATTGATCCAGGCGATATCCGTTCCCGGAAGGGGTCTTAGCCAGAGATCGGCCCATTTCTCCCATTGATTCTTTCGCGGGTCCACCAAAATGATCTTCGCATTGTTCTTCCGGAAAGCCTCTCTCATCTTATTGCTGAAGATGAGGTTGTCGTCATAAGGATCCGCGCCCACGATCAGGATGAGATCGGCCCGAACGATATCTTCCATGGAGTGAGTCATTCCAATCTGTCCGAGCGAGGCTATCAATCCATAAATTGAAGACCCATTAGACAAACGGGCTCCGTTGTCAATGTGATTTGTCCCAATGCAAGTCCTCATCCATTTTTGGAAGATGAAATTCTCCTCATTGGTCGCCCTCGAGGAGGAGATGCCCCCGATGCTCTGGGGACCATATTTTCCCTTGATCTCCTGGAATTTGGTAGCCACCAGATCCAGGGCTTCGTCCCAGGAAACCTCGACGAAGGTTCCCGATTTCTTCACCAGTGGCGCGGAAAGCCTGTCAGGATGGTGGATGTAGTCGTAACCGAACCTTCCCTTCACACAGAGGCTCCCCTGATTGACCCCTGCCTCGTTCTTGGTGGTCACCTTGACCACCTTTTTCTTCCTCGCGACGGTATTGAGCTCCAGCTGACAGCCGCAGCCACAGAAGGCACAGGTCGTCTCCACCCGATTAAGTTGCCAGGTCCTCCCTTTGATGGGGCTGAGATTCTCCGTTAAGGCGCCCACCGGGCAGACATGGAGACATTCCCCGCAGGAGATACAGTTTTCTTTTCTCGCTGCCTTCACATAGGAAGAGAAGCCACGCTCTGCCACTTCGAGAACATCCGCACCGGGGATGTCGATACACGCCTGGATACAACGCAGGCACATGACACATCGGTCAAACCATTGCCGGATTAAAGGAGTCCCATATTCAACGTGGGGAAGTTCCCTCTTTTCTGCCGGGAACTCATTCTTCTCGATTCCAAATTCGTTGGTTCGGTTCTGCAGGTGGCACTCTCCACCCGCATCACAGACTGGACAATCCAAGGGGTGATTGACCAGCAGGAGTTTAAGAGCCTCAAGTCTCATCCTCTGCACACGTTCGGTGCGGGTCTGGACGATCATCCCGTCAACCACAGGCGTGGCACAGGAGGCCATGGGCATATCGACTCCCTCCACATCAACCAGACAGATCCGGCAGGACTTAATAAGGTTGAGTTTGGCGTGGTAGCATAATGTGGGAATATCGATTCCATAGTCTTTCGCTACCTCGAAGATAGTTTGCTCCGGCCTTGCCGTCACTTCTCTTCCGTCGATTGTCAACTTAACCATTCTCTCTTCAGCCCTCCGACTCCAAAACTGCTGAGATGACGAAACAAGTTCGGCATGACAACAATGTCATTCTGAACTCGTTTCAGAATCTTATTCATTCCTTTAAACTGCAAAGAGTCCAATACGAACACACCGGAGACAACGCTCCGCTTCTTTCTGGGCCACAGAGAGCGGAAATCCTTCTTCCACCTCATCGAAGGTCCATCTCCTCGTCTCTGGAGGAAGCATCTTCAGCACCGCCCTTTTCTGTCCACCGGAGATGCCGATCTTCTCATCCTTCTGATAGACCTTGATCTTTTCCACCAGAGCTTCCTTGCGCTCTCCCTCCGATACCTTCACTTCCATTCCGCGGAGGTAGAGATCGATCTTCTCAGCCGCCCTCTTCCCATGACCTGCGGCACGAACCAGAACATCCGGTCCCGTCACACAATCGCCCGCCGAGAAAATGCCCTCACGGCTCGCCTTGAAAGTTCCCTCCTCGACCGCGAGGGTGGAGCGTTTCGTCGTCTTCACTCCGTCCTTCTCCTCGAGAAAAGAGAGATCAATCGCCTGGCCAATGGCCGGGATCAAGATGTCAGTTTCAATGAAAAATTCAGATCCTTTCACTGGAACAGGCCTGCGTCTTCCTGATTCATCTGGCTCGCCTAACTCCATCCGGATGCATTCCACTCCCACAACCTTTCCTTCTTTCTCAATGATCCGGACCGGATTGCAGAGGTAGTGGAATTTCACGCCTTCCTCCTCTGCATCGTGGATCTCCACCCGATCCGCTGGCATCTCCTTTTTTGTTCTCCGATAAACCAGGTTTACATCCGGCTTGCCAATACGAAAAGAGGATCGGACGCAATCAATGGCCACATTTCCGCCACCGACCACCACCACCCTCTTGCCTTCGGGGTAGGGGTCTCTCCCCTGATTGATTTCCAAGAGGTAATAAACCCCGGGAATAAAACCCTTATACCCTTTATCCTCTCCCTCCACACCCATGGGCGTATTGGTCTGGGCACCGACACCGATAAAGATGGCTTTGTAGCCCTGTTCAAACATCTGGGAGAGAGTAATCTCTTTTCCTACCTGAATGTTGTACCGGATCTCCACACCCAACCGTTCCAAAATTCCTGCTTCATATTTCACAATATCCCGTGGAAGCCTGTAGTCAGGAATGCCCATGGCTGCCATGCCTCCCGGTTCTCCCAATCTCTCAAAAATCGTCACGGGATAGCCCTTTAGAGCCAGGTAGTAGGCACAGCTGAGACCGGCAGGCCCCGCTCCAATGACAGCCACTTTCTGTGATCGCTTCTCTTCCTGTTGAAGAATAGGGTCCTTCCGCTTCTCAAGTTCGTAGTCAGCGACAAACCGTTTCAACCATTTGATGGAGATGGGTTCATCCACGTTTCCCCGTCGACAGTTGTCCTCGCAGGGCCGAACGCAGACCCTCCCCAGAATTCCAGGCAGGCAAGTGGCTTCGCGTATAGCTTCCAGGGATTCGAGAAATCTCCCCTCCTTGATCAATTCGACATATCGGGTGATGGGGAGATGGGAAGGACAGGCGCTTTCGCACGGCGCGGTCACCTTCATTTGATATTCCTGCCGTTGAATTTTCATTTTTGATTGGATGGCTTCCGAGAACTCATTCCTGAAATGATCGACGGCATGAAGCACCGGCTTCGGGCCGGTCTGTCCCAGGTTGCATTTTGAACTCTTCAGGATCGTTTCACCCAAATCTTTCAATTGATCCAAATCCTCGATTCTGCCCTGACCTTCAGCAATCCGGTTCATGAGCGTCGCCATGATGCGCGTCCCTACACGACAGGGCGTACACTTTCCACAAGATTCCTCTTGGACCGCTTCTAAATAAGCGCGGAGCAAATCGATTATATTGACCTCGGAATCCCGGATGACAATTCCATCCCATCCAATGAAGGCCTTAATCTTTCTCTCTGGGGCGAATTCAAGGGGTAGATTGATTGTGGAGACCGGCTGTCTCTCCGTATCCGATTTCCCCCGATTATCGGTCACCACTCCACCCCAACTGCTGAAAAGGATATCATTCATACTAACCTCTTCATCAAGAATGGAAGTTCAAATGCGAAAATCCAAATATCAAATGAATGTCAAGGCTCAAAATCCAAAATTATTGAAATTTGAACTTTGGATTTGATTTGTCATTTGAACTTTGTCATTTGACATTTTCTCCTTACCGATCGACCTCGCCCAGGACGATATCGATGCTGCCAATCACAGCAATCACGTCTGCGATCAGACGTCCTTCGATCATCCTTGAAAGGGCACTTAAGTTAGCGAAAGAGGGTGTTCGGATCCTGAACCGATAGGGTCGATTCGATCCATCGCTCACAAGATAGAACCCCAATTCCCCTTTCGAAGCCTCAACGCTGGCATAAACTTCACCTTTAGGAGGATAAAAGCCCTCAGAGACGATTTTGAATTGCCGGATGAGCGAGGCGATATCACTGAGGACGTCGTCCTTCGGTGGCAAGGTAACCCGCGGATCATTAGTGATGATAGGACCTTTTGGTAATCGCTCCAAAGCCTGCTCAACAATGGCGTTCGACCATTCCATCTCCCGCAAGCGGACGATATACCGATCGTAGACGTCCCCCATCGTACCGGTCGGTATTTCAAAATCAAACTCTTCATAACTCGAATAGGGGAAGGCCTTTCGCACATCGTATTTTACACCCGAACCACGAAGCGTCGGACCAGTCACGCCAAAGCTGAGGGCATCCTCTTTTGAGAGGATGCCCACCCCCTTGGTCCGCTTCATCCAGATGACATTCTTGGTCAGAAGGGCTTCATACTCCTTGACGTGGTCGGGGAAAGCTTGAACGAAAGCTTTGATCTTTTCCTCAATTCCCTCAGGGAGGTCTTTCGAAACCCCGCCAATTCTCAGGTAGGTGGGGGTGAGCCTCCCTCCCGCGACCTCTTCAAAGATCCTCAAGATATCTTCCCTTTCTCTAAAGTTGTAGAGAAGGAGGGTCATGGCCCCTATGTCGAGAGCATGCGTACCCAGCCAGATGAGGTGGGCTGCGATCCTCTGAAGCTCAGCCATCATGACTCGAATGTACTGAGCCCTTTTGGGCACGTCAATGCCTAACAGCTTCTCCACCGCCAAGACGTAGGCTAGGTTGTTCCCCATGGCGTTGGTATAGTCGAGACGATCGGTCAGCGGAATGGCTTGATGATAGGTCTTGCTCTCCGCAAGTTTCTCTATTCCCCGGTGGAGGTGGCCAAGATGGGGAGTTGCCTTCACAATCACCTCTCCATCCAATTCCAACACAACCCTCAACACCCCATGGGTTGCCGGGTGCTGGGGTCCCATATTAATCGTCATGAATCGCGTTTCTGCCATTTCAATCCCATTCGACACTACGGCCTGAAGGCCGTAGCTTGCTCAGGGTTGACCCTGAGCGGCAACTTTGTCCCTGCCCCAAAGATGGTGCTTCGGCGCCGCCGAAGGGTCAAACCTCTGGGACAAAGGGTTTATCGAAATCCGGTCCTTCAACAGGAAAATCCTTTCTCAACGGATGGCCTTCGAATCCATCCCACAGCATAATTCTTCGCAAGTCGGAATGCTTTTCAAAGGCGATTCCCAAGAGATCGTAAGCCTCCCGCTCATACCAGTTGGCCACCTTCCAGATTGATTCGACACTCGAAATCGATTCCTTCTCCCCGACTCTTGTTTTCAGTCTCAATCTTTGATTCGTCTTTACAGAGCAAAGGTGATAAACTACTTCAAAGCGGGGGGCCTGTGGAAAATGGTCTAAACCGCAGAGGTCCGTAAGCAGATGGAATTGAAGATCAGGATCTGAATGTAGAAACCGACAGATCTCTACGACCTCTTTCCTTGGAATTGAAACCGTGATTTCATTCCGAAAAGTTTTCACCTCTAAGATGGCGTGAGGAAATCTTTCTTGCAATTTCTTCAAGGCAAGGTTCGTTTCCGTCATACCCTTCCTCCCGTGCTCGGCTGTCAATCGGCCTATTTTACTCCAGGCTGCTGCGAACATCTTTTCGGTTCGCAAGGCTTTCCTTTTCGATCTTCTTTTGGAGTTTAACAAGGGCTGCCAGGAGAGCTTCGGGTTTTGGAGGACAGCCCGGTACATAGAAGTCGACAGGGAGGATCTGATCAACTCCCTGAACCACACTGTAGGTCTTAAAAATCCCTCCCGAACAGGCACAGGCTCCATAGGCAATGACCCATTTCGGCTCCGGCATCTGTTCGTAGATGCGCTTAACCATCGGAGCCATCTTCTTTGTTAACGTCCCTGCTACAATCATCAAATCTGCCTGCCTGGGTGAGGGCCTGAAAACCTCCGAGCCAAAACGGGAAATATCCCAGGAGGAGGCCGCAGCCACCATCATCTCGAGCGCACAGCAGGCCAGGCCAAAGGTGACCGGCCAGATCGAATATTTTCGCCCCCAGTTGACCACCTTATCCAAGTAGGGCAGAAAGGGAGTCTTCTCAATATACGTTTCTATTCCCATTCCAATGCTCCTTTTTTCCAGATATAAATGTAAGCGATGAGCAAGATTCCAATGAAGACGGCCATTGAAACAAAGGCGAAAATTTTAAATTGTTTGAAGACCACTGCCCAGGGATAGAGGAAAACGACCTCAATGTCGAAGAGGAGAAAGAGCATGGCGATAATGTAATATTTGATCGGGATCCTACGAAAACTCGATCCCACGGTCGTCATCCCGCATTCATAGGGGGCTTGCTTTGTTGCAGTAGGCTTTCTTTGGCCTAACAGATAAGAAGCAACAATCGCGAAGACCGCAAAAAAAACCGCAATGACAAAGTAGATGAGAATAGCAAGATAGTCAACAAACATAACTTTCCCCTTAATCCGGAGTAATAGATGGTGATTTTCCCTTGATCGGAATTTCGCTCCACATAGGCATTGAATAGAAAATTGGTTAATTTCCAGAAGAGGTCAATTTGTGAAAAATTTCTTGTTTCGGCATCAAACTATAAAATTGTATATCTTTTGTCAAGAAAAATCTTAGAAGGGATTGATGATGGATAAGTCCTTTTATTCCTTTATAATTTATTGTTTTTGTTAGAAATTTTATCTTAAATGCAGACGGAGCCAAAAATAGGAAACCGATTAGTGAAATAAATAACATTTCATGCAAAAACCTTGAATTCGGATTCATTTCTCAGTGATTCCTTTTTCTAAGAGGAGGTTTTTCGGGCTGATCACCAGTCGATCCAGTCCCAGTTGAGAATAGCTGAGTCTCTGGGCCAGGCCGATCAACTGGCTGAGATAGAGGGTGGGAAGGTGATACTTCGTTCCGTAGGCTTTATTGATATCATTCTGCCGGGTATCGAGATTGGATTGACACAGGGGGCAGACCACGGCGATGCAATCGGCCATCCGCTCCTGAGCCGCTTCCAGAATAGCTCTGACCAGCCTCAAAGCAATTTCCGTCCTGGTCACCGAGAGGCTCGCTCCGCAACACTCGGTTTTGTGGGACCAGTTTAAGGGCTCCCCTCCAAGAACCTCGACGATCTCATCCATGATGACAGGATTCTCCACATCTTCCAGGTGTACTCCAGGGAGACGGGTCAGACATCCGTAATAACTGACCACCTTTAATTTATTCAAGGTGGTCTTCATGCTATGTTTCAATCGATCAAAACCAATGTCCTCCTTGATGAAATCGAGAAGGTGCTTCGAGTGGACGCTCTTGTGATAACCCTTGCCCGTGATCTTCTGAAGCCGTTCGAGCAGGTGGGGCTTCTTTTCCACCTCTTCATGGACATGCCTCAAATGGCTGTAACAGGCCGGACAGGGAGAGAGCACCCTTTCAAGGCCCGCCGCTTCAGCCAACACCAGATTTCGATAGGGAAGAGCTTTGGCCAATTCTTCATTAAGATAGTGGGCAGGGCTGGCCCCACAACAGTTCCAGTCTGGAATCTCTTTCAAAGAAATATCCAGCTCTCCGAAGACAGCTCGAATGGAGAGATCGAACTCTTTGGCCGTGCTTTCAAGAGAACACCCTGGGTAGTATCCCATTTGCATCGGTTACTCCTGAACCTTCAACAGTCTCTTGCTGTTTTGGAAGATCTCTTTGATCCGGCTCATTTCCTTGATCTTATGTCCCAAAAACTTCATCTTCCTCCTGGCCATCATCACCGGACCTAAATGGGCATCCTTGAAAGGCTGACGGATCGCCAGGTTATAACGCATAACAAGTTCCAGCTCGTGGATGCGACCCCGTTTTCGAATCGAATCGAGAAAGATCTTATCAAATTTCACCACTTTCCCCTCTCCCAAAGGGACCTGGTCCTCCAAAGCCAGTTTTCTCATGGAGTCCATGATCTTGGCGATATCGATATCTTCCGGACAGCGAATGGAACAGGTCTGGCAGGAAGCGCAAATCCAGATGGTTGAAGATCGGAGCACTGATGTCCGATCGTTGATCTGGATGAGACGGAGCACCTGATTGGGCTGGAGGTCCATCTCTGGTGAAATGGGACACCCCGCCGAGCACTTCCCACACTGGACGCACCGAGAGACATCTTCCCCGTTGAGAGAGAGAAGTTCATTCCTGAATTGATGGATGTTTTGACTATTCAGATAGCTCAAGCAGGTTCTCCTTCTTTAGGATCTCAAATACAGAGGCCACCTGGGCATAGATCTGATCGTCGGTAAAACCCTCCACATTGGCTGCACCGGTCCGGCAAGCCGAGGCACAGTTGCCACATCCATGACAGAGGGTCGGTGTCACTTGAGCTACCACCCTTCCGTCGACCTCTCTGGGTTCAATGGCATTGAAGGGGCAGACCTCCACACAATTAAGACAACCACTGCAGATGTCAGAATTGACACAGGCGATCTTAGGGTCGAGAATCAGTTCGTCCTTTGAGAGGATCTCACAGGCCCGAATAGAGGCAGCGCCCGTTGTCGCCACAGAGTCGGGAATATCTTTCGGGAACTGGCAGGAACCTGTAAGGAAGATCCCCTTGGTCACGCTCTCCACAGGCTGAAGTTTTGGATGTGCCTCTGAATAAAAGCCATATTGGTCATAAGGGATATTGAGGATCTTCGCCAGTTCAATGGCATCCGGCTGGGGAACCACAGCCGTCGCCAGAACGACAAGGTCCGCCTCAACCTCCACCTGTTTTCCTGCCAAGGTGTCCACCCCCCGGACAACCAGTTTGTCGCCCTTTTCATAAATTTTCGAGACTCTTCCCCGGATATAGATGGCTCCATATTCCCGTTGAGCCTTCTTGACAAATTCTTCGTAATTCTTTCCACCGGCCCGGATGTCGATATAGAAGATGTAGGACTGGGTCTCTGGAAAATGGTCTTTGAGCAGGATCGCCTGTTTCGCCGTATACATGCAGCAGATTCGAGAACAATAAGGACGCCCTTTCGATTCATCTCTCGATCCCACGCACTGAATGAAGACGATATTCTTCGGTTCTTTGTGATCAGAGGGACGGACCACATGGCCTTCTGTTGGACCCGAAGTATCGAGCATTCTCTCCAGATGTAACCCCGTGATCACGTCCTTAAACTTTCCGGCACCGTACTCCCCATAGGCACTGGGATCGAACTGAGTAAACCCAGTGGCCACGATGATCGCACCAAATTTCTTCGTCACCAACTCCTCTTCCTGTTCAAAATCAACCGCACCCGCAGGACAGAGTTTTTGACAGGCCTTGCATTTCCCTTTCGTGAAAAAGATGCAATGCTCCTTATCGATCACCGGCACGTTGGGAACGGCCTGGCCAAAAGGTTTATAGATGGCCTTTCTCATTCCCATACCAAGGTTCCATTCGCTCGGAACTCTTGCGGGGCATTTTTCTGTACAGAGGCCACAGCCCGTGCACTTGGCAAGGTCAACATACCGCGGCTTCCTCCGAATCGTCACATCAAAGTTTCCAACGAAACCCTTGACATCAACGACCTCGGAATAGGTTATCAGCTCAATATTTTCATCATGGGATGACTCCGTCATCCGCGGGGTAAGTATTCAGGCAGAAC
>Ga0073934_10007512_pt1 | contig 15122 bp, 18 predicted proteins | sample LarsenN4metaG_FD_76834 | JGI IMG/M metagenome (GOLD analysis project Ga0073934, IMG submission 76834) | Hot spring sediment bacterial and archeal communities from British Columbia, Canada, to study Microbial Dark Matter (Phase II) - Larsen... ...
ATCTCACCGCGAAGTTTATCAAAACCGAGGAGCTCGAAGCGGGGAAGATTAAAGTATCCGAACCGGCGGCGGGGGTGGTAACGATCCCGGCCGGGGAGACGGTCTTTTTGGTGGAATACCATGAAATTACGCCGGATTCAAAAGTATTTCTTACTCCCGAGGAACCTCTGTCGCTGGGGGTAGCAACCAAAGAAGGAGAGGGTTTTGAAATCAAACTTCAAGAACCGTTCGAAACGGACCTCAAAGTCAGCTACTGGATAATCAATTAACAAACCCTACGGGTTTGCAGGATTACGTGTCAGCTTCCATCCAGAGCTAGATTTCCGAGTTCTAAAGCTAGGTCTTTCCCGATTTTTGCCTCAGTAAATTCCTTATAATTTTGGGCACCGTTTGCGAGTGAAAGCCACCTCTGAACCTCTTCTTTATCAGCGATGTGGGGGTTTTTAAGTCCTATCCACTCTAGATAAGAGCTATACAGCCAACTTTGTGGTGTTTTTATCAAACCCGTAGGGTTTGATTTTATGGGAGTAACGGGGTTTAGATGGACGTAGCGGGTGAGTTGAAGCAGAGAAGATCCGTCTCTAACTTCCCTTGCTTCGAAAGTTCCTTGGAACAAAACTCCCGTCCTTTCATACTTTTCGTTGAAGTATCTAGTGTGACTGTTTTGGATATCGGAGACGAACTGTGATATTCCATCGGTATTGGTTAGTTTAAGGACTAAGTGATAATGATTGGGCATTAGGCAATACGCGATTATTTTTATCCTTTCTTGCAAACCCGTAGGGTTTGCAGATTCCTGAAGAAGTTTTGCGGTTGGGTTAAGGCGTTCGTAAATGGCGTAGGGCAGACCCTGGTTTTTTCGATAATAAATCAAAGTGGCCAAAAAGCGCTGATAATCTCTTTTAGTCGTGAAAATTGTGCGCTTCTCAACTCCGCGGTTGTAGATGTGGTAGTATCCACCCTCTTTAAAGTTTCTCGGTTTCGTCGGCATTAAATTGAGTTACTTATACCACGCGGTTTAAATTTTGCAAACCCGTAGGGTTTGATCAGGCGGGGGAGGGTTGTCTGTGGTAAGCTAATTTTGATGAGGTATTCGAAGTTTTTAGGCAGAAGTTTAAGAGATACGCCCAAAGAAGCCGAAGCGGCTTCGCACCGCCTTCTGCTGAAAGCCGGTTACATCGATCCGCTCGTTGCCGGCGTTTACACGCTTTTGCCGCTGGGTTGGCGGGTGATGCACAAGATCGAGGAAGTAATCCGGGAAGAAATAGAAGGGATTGGGGGGCAGGAGATTCTGATGCCGGCTCTCCAAAAGAAAGAGCAGTGGTTGGAATCCGGCCGGTGGGACGGTCCCGGGGAAATTGATCCGCCGCTGTTCAAGTTCAGAGATCGGCGCGGTCGCGAGCTGGCGCTGGGTCCAACCCATGAAGAAGTTGTAACGGATTTAGCGCGGAGATTCATTACCTCTTATAAGGACTTGCCCTTGGCGGTTTTTCAGATCCAAACCAAGTTCCGCAACGAAATGCGCCCGACCGGGGGGGTTTTGCGCACCCGCGAATTTATGATGAAAGATCTTTATTCCTTTCACGCTGACGAAGAAGATTTAGACCGCTATTACCAAAATGTGCTTAAGGCCTACGAGCGGATTTTTGCGCGCTGCGGGCTAAAAGTTTTGGTGGTTTCCGCCCATTCGGGGACGATCGGCGGCTCCGAGTCGCACGAATTTATGCTCCCGGCGGAAGCAGGAGAGGATCGAGCCCTTTACTGCGAACACTGCGATTTTGCTTCCAATCTTCAAAAGTCGGGTGAACTAAAAAATTGTCCAAATTGCGGCCAGTCGGTATTTACGGCGGCGGCGATTGAGCTCGGTCATATTTTCAAGCTCGGTACGGTTTATTCCGAAAAGATGGGAGCCTACTTCGTCACCGCCGCCGGAAGCCGGAAGCCGCTGGTAATGGGCTGCTACGGTATCGGCTTGGCGCGGATTATGGCGGCGGCGATTGAAAGCAAATTGGGGCACGATGAGCGGGGAATCATCTGGCCCAAAGAAATAACTCCCTTTGATGTGCATCTGGTTTCGTTGGAGGGTGGGCGAGAGACGGCGGAAACTCTCTACGATGCCATGGAAAAAGCCGGGCTCGAAGCTCTTTACGACGATCGCGAGGAGCCGGCGGGGGTCAAGCTGGCGGATGCCGACTTGATTGGAATTCCGGTTCGCGTCTTGGTTTCTAAGAAAAGCTTGGAGGCGGGTGGGGTTGAAGTTTCCCGGCGATCAGATAGAAAGGCCGAGGTCGTTTCGGTCGAGAAGCTCGCGGATAAAATAAAGGAGTTATACTCGTAATAAGAGTGTCGGACGATGCTTAAAAAGGGCGAAAGCACCATGGAGAAAAATACGGATTGCATCTTCTGCAAAATCATCCGCAAGGAAGTTCCTGCGGAATTCGTCTACGAGGATGCCGATTTCGCCGTCTTCAAAGACATCCGTCCCTCGGCGCCGGTCCATCTGCTGCTGGTTCCCCGAGAGCACCTCGAGATTCAGGTCGGCGATCTGGAAAAGCGGGCGGCGGCTTTGGGACGAGTCTTTGCTTTATCGCGGGAGGTTGCGGAGAAAGCGGGCGTTTTGAATTCGGGATATAAATTGGTGACCAATGCCGGGCACGGAGCCGGGCAGACGATCGACCACCTGCATGTGCATTTGATTGGGGGTTGGAAATCGCCGACGGAAGTTCGACATGTATAAGGAGGTGTTTGTTAAGTAACAAGGGACATGTGACAAGTAACATGGGGTGCACTTTTCCAACTTGTTACCTGAAACTTGAAACTTGTAACTTGTAACTATCATGGCTAAAGTCACACTCAAACCGGGAGAATCGTTAGAAGAGGCGCTGCGGCGCTTCAATCGGGAAGTTTTGAAGGAAGGGATTATGCTGGAAATGCGCCGCCGGGAGTTTTACGAGAAGCCCTCGGAAATTAGGAAGCGCAAGAGTTCCCAGAAAAAGCGGATGATTGAGCGGGAGAAGGAGGAAACGGAGTAATTAAAAAGGATTTGGGTGACTTAGAAAGCTTAGGTCCTAAGAAACCCACGTAACTCAAGTAACCTAAAGTAACATCAATGGATACATTGGATACATTGGACACATTGACCCGCATTAAGAATGACCTAACCGAATCTCTTAAAGCCGGCGATGTTGCCAAGGCCCTCTCCCTGCGCTATCTGCTGGCGGAAATCCACAACGCCGAAATTGCCAAAGGGAAGGACGCCGTTTTGACGGAAGAGGAGCTGGCGGCGGTTTTGCAAAAGCAAGCCAAACAGCGGTTCGAGTCTATCGATGCCTATCAAAAGGGCGGGCGGGAAGATTTGGTTCTCAAAGAGAAGCGGGAACTTGAGATGATCCGGGCGTACCTGCCGGCGCAGATGAGCGCGGACCAGATTCGGGAGCTGGCGCGAGTGGCGATCCAAGAATCCGGGGCGGTCGGGATGACCGATATGGGCAAAGTGATGGGGGTTTTGATGCCTAAAGTCCAAGGCCGGGCCGAGGGATCGGTTGTGAGCAAAGTCGTGCGGGAACTCCTCAGCCAACCGTAATTCGTGAATCGAAATTACGCAATTACCAATTACGATAAATGAAAAAATGAAAGCAGCCATCGAGGTCAACTTCGTTTCTCCGCGAAAGATGCAAAAGCTAAATCGAGACCTACGGGGCAAGTCCTACACTCCCGCGGTGCTTTCCTTCCCCTATTACGAAAAGACCGAGGAGGGAATGCTTTTGGGGGAGGTTTTGATCTGCAAGCCGGAGGCCCGCAAGTTGGCGAAGAGAAATAGCGTCACGCTGGATGAGCAAATCAATGCCCTGATCGTTCACGGTGCCAAACATATCCTTGGTGTTCATGAGGACTAATTTTTGAAATCTGTCGATCCCGTTATATAATTCAGTTGGCCGGCGCTGTTGGCTAAGTGGTTTCCTCGAAATCGGATTGGATCGAGGCGACAGGTGAGCCACGTTAAGTCTGGGGAAGAGCAGCGCAGGTGGGGGGTGTGACGTGTCCGGGGATGAGGATGAGTTTTCTTTCTCTTTGCAGGACGTCGTGGTGCAACTGCTGAAGTCGGAGCTTTACTTTCTTCGTCTCCGCCGGGTTCTCGTCAACGGTTGGAACACCAAGGCGCTGACCGATTTCTTGGTGCTGGACGATGTCTTCTTGATAACAGTGGTTGCTTCGGGTTTGTTGGATCCTTCCCTTCGGGTTCTGCGGGATGAGATCTTTGCCAAAGCGCTCAGAAGCGCTCTCCGGATGGCAGATGTCCGGGTCCATCACCAAATTTGCCGGCTGGAGAAGTATCTTCGCTCCGACCGACCCGTGGGGACTTCGGCGAATTCGGTCTTGGACGCCGTTTACGGTCCTCCGAAGAAAGGCGAGGTCTGCTAGCAACGATTCAGAGCGCGACTTCCCCCGCGCTCTTCTTTTTGGCATGGCAAAAAACTAGGTCACCGCCGGCGGCCGTCCTTTTTTATTTTAGGGTCTAGAGGTTAGGGTATAGTAGAAACAAGATGAAACTCATCGTCGGTCTGGGAAATCCGGGGGTCCGCTACCAGAAGACGCGCCATAATGTTGGTCAATGGCTAATTGACCAAGTTTCAAGTTCCAAGTTTCAAGTTTCCAGGGAGGTTAAATTGCATAAGACTTCCATCTTTATGAATGAATCGGGTCGGGAGGTTAAATCCCTAATTACGAATTACGAATTACCAATTACGAATCTTCTTATCGTTCACGACGATCTTGATCTCGAACCGGGGAGGTGGAAGTTCCAGTTCAACCGCTCCTCCGCCGGCCATAAGGGAGTACAGAGCATTATCAATGAGTTGGGAACGCAGGAGTTTTGGCGGCTGCGGATCGGGATCGGGAAGCCGCCGGCGGGAAAAACCGCCAACCAGTTCGTAGTCGAAAAACCCACGTCCTTGGAGCTCCGGTTGATTAGACAAGCAATTGAAGAGTCGATTCCTCGAATTCAAGAGTGGGTAAAAAGGAGTAGATAGACTTGTTATAGTATATTAATATACTATAATACACCTCTTGATGTCTTGGTCGGATAGAATCCTTTAGTCACTAGCGGCCTCATTCACTGGAGATCTCATTAGCGATTTTGTTGTGTTCGGTTGTATGTTCCGGTCTTTGTGTTCTAATATCAATTGATGCTTTATAGAACCTATCGTCCCCAAAAATTTTCTGAGCTGGTTGGTTTAGAGACCGTTAAGAAGACTCTTCAAAATCAGGTTAAAGAGGGTAAGGTGGCCCACGCCTACCTCTTCGCTGGCCCCCGCGGGACCGGCAAGACCACCACCGCGCGGATTTTGGCGAAGGCAATCAATTGCGAAAGGCAGAGCAAAAAGTGGGAAGGGGAGCCTTGCGGAACCTGCCGGGTTTGCAGGCAGATTGAAGAGGGGCGCTACCTCGATCTGATTGAAATCGACGCCGCTTCCAACCGCGGGATTGATGACATCCGGGCTCTGCGGGAAAAAGTTCGTTTGGCTCCCTCGGTTGGTAAATATAAGGTCTACATTATTGATGAGGCCCATCAGCTCACGCCCGACGCTTCCAGCGCGCTCCTCAAGACTTTGGAAGAGCCGCCCGCTCACGTGGTTTTTATTTTGGCGACAACCGATCCTTACAAGCTCTTGGAGACGATCCGTTCCCGTTGTCAGCGCTTCACATTCCAGCGGGCGGCGGTGGCCCTGATTGTGGAAAAGCTTAAGGAGATCTTGAAGAGAGAAACCGCCAAAGGCGGATCTCGCCTCGGGCGGAAGATCAACCTGCCGGCCGGCAAGGCCGAAATCTCCGACGAGGATTTGGAACAAATTGCCAAAGCGGCTGGCGGCGGTTTTCGCGATGCCGAAACTTTATTAGAGCAGGTTTTGACCGGTGGCCAGAAAATTGAGGATCTGATCGGTTTTGCCAAACTCGCGGACTTGGGTGGATTTTTCGAAAATTTAATTGCGGAAAAAACCGCCGAAGCATTGATTTTCGTCAATGATCTGGCTTCCCGCGGGGTTTCGATGGAAGATTTGGGCGAGAAGATTCTGGAGTACCTGCGCGATTTGCTCTTGATCAAAGCTGGGGTGGGGGATGAGCTGGTGGAGGTTCCAGCGGAACAGTATGAAACGATGCGCCGGCAAACCCAGGCCATTGACGAGCAGAGATTGGAATATATGATTAATAAATTTACCCAAGCTTACGATTATCTGTCGGAGGCGGTGATACCAAGCTTGCCGTTGGAGGTTGCGGTTGTTGAGACGACGACCGGACAGCCGGACGACCGGACGGCCGGGGAACCGGGCAAAGAAAATGAGAAAGTTATTGCGCCGTCAAATCGTCAGATCGTTGAGGCACCCAGCCGTCCAGTCGTCAAGTTGTCTGGAGGCGACCAATGGTCGGCGCTGATGGCGGCTGTCAAACCTCTCAACCATTCGGTCGAGGCGGTTCTGCGCTCCTGTACTGGGGAATTTAAGGGGAAAACCTTAGCGATCAAACCCTTCTATCCGTTTCATAAAGAGAGGCTGGAGGAGCCCAAGAACTTAAAGATTTTAAAGGAAGCGGTGGAGCAAGCTTACGGCAGGGGGGTTAAGGTAAAGATTGGACCGGCCGCGCGATGAAGTTACCCAAAGCGATTGAAAACCTAATCGAAGCGCTGGAGCGTTTGCCGGGGATCGGGCCCAAGACCGCGGCTCGGTTGGGCTTCTATCTCCTACGGGTTCCGGAAGAGGAACGGCGGGCGCTGGGAAATTCGGTATTGGCCGTCGGCCAAGAAGTTAAGCTCTGTGGACGTTGCTTTAACATTTGCGAAAGTAAAATTGCAACCGGGCGTGAGGATTCCGAACCCGAAAGGTTCGTTTGCGTAGTCTGTGTCGATGAGAGTCGGGATCAATCAACCATTTGCGTCGTCGAGGATCCGCTGGATCTGATTTCTTTTGAGAAGACCGGCAAATATCACGGCGTTTACCACGTCCTCCACGGTGTGATCTCTCCTCTCGAGCACGTCGGACCGGAGAATCTCAAGATCGCCGAGTTGATCGCTCGGCTCAAGCCCGCCGCCAACCGCCCGCAGCCAGCAGTTAAAGAGGTGATTCTGGCGCTTAACCCTTCATTGGAAGGGGAAGCGACGGCGATGTATATCAGAAAGGAAATCCGGCGACAGGCAACCGGCGACAGGGGGATTAAGATCACGCGGCTGGCGAGCGGGATTCCGACCGGCGGGGATTTGGAGTATGCCGATGCGCTGACCTTAACCAGAGCGTTGGAAGGAAGGCAGGATTTTTAGCGGCCGGTAGCCGGTAGATAGTTAGCCAATAGAAAAAGCGGTTGCGGCTGGTGGCCGATTAATGACCGATGGCGGAAAGAAAAGATATTGCGCTTAACCATATTATTGCCGATGTGCCCACAGCCCGGGCCGGACAGAGGGTAGGAGAGGTCCTTGATTATATTCGAAAAAAGAATTGGGAATCTTCCCACCACGTTTTCGTCGTAGATTCAAAAGACAAGTATTTAGGCGTTTTATCAACCCGCATTCTCTTGAGTTCTCCGGACGAGAAGAGAATTTCCGAGATCTTTAACAAGAACTATCCCTCGGTAGGACCACAAGCTCACGAGAACAGTGTGGCGATCTTGGCGATTCGACATGATTTGGACACGGTTCCGGTGGTGCACGCCGAAACCGGCAAATTCTTAGGAACCGTCGATGCGGAAGAGCTTCTAAGGATTTTGCATGAGGAGCACGCGGAAAAATTGCTCCGCCGCGCCGGTATCTTAATCGATACCAAAGTGGTGGATATTTTCAAGGCGCGGGTCTTTCGGCTGATCCGCTTCCGGTTACCATGGCTGATTTTCGGATTTGGCGGGGGGCTTCTAATTACGATCTTTGTCAGCCAATTTGAAAGGCTTCTTCAGGCGCACGTGGCGCTAGCTTACTTTATCCCGATTGTGGCTTACATGAATGCCGCCGTCGGGACACAGGCGGTTTCTCTCTTCGTCCGCGGTTTGGCGCTGGAGAAGATATCCATGCGCCGCTACATCTTTAGGGAGTTGGCGGTCGGGATGTCTTTTGGAGTCCTCTTCGGGGGGCTGATTTTCCTCTTCGCTTGGTTCGCGTTTGGTTCTTTAGGAGTGGCGGCGACGGTTGGGATCTCGCTGTTTTTGGGTATTGTCCTATCCACTTCTAACGCGATGCTTACGCCTTACATTTTCCATCGGCTTGGGAAGGATCCCGCCTTCGGTTCGGATCCTTTGGTGACGATCGCTCAGGATGTTTTGAGTGTTTTGATTTACTTCGCGGTCGCCTCAATTTTGGTTTTCTAATTACGGACATACCAACATACTTAAGAATGTTGGGATGTTGTGTGCGGAGAAAAGAAGCAGTCGTGGTGGCTTCACGACTGCCCATTCCGCTGGTCGAAATTACAGATTAAAAACTAAAAACTGTTAACATCAACTTGATGGTTGAAGAACTAAAGATATACAACTCTCTTACTAGAAAAAAGGAGGTTTTTAAACCCCAGGACCCTAATCGGGTTACCATGTACACCTGCGGACCGACGGTTTACGGCCCGGCCCATTTGGGCCACGCCCGGACCTATGCCAATTTTGACTTTCTCAAGCGCGCGCTGGAATTTCACGGCTACAAGGTGGAGCACGTGCTCAACATCACCGATGTCCACGATTCCATGATCGAAGAGGCGCGGATGCAAAAAGTTTCGATCAAAGAGCTCGCGGCGAGATACATCCGACATTTTCATTTGGACTTGGAGAAACTCAACATTGAGCCGGCGAGTGCCTATCCCCAAGTGACCGAGCATATTGTCGAAATTATCCAGATGATCCTAACGCTGGTGGAAAAAGGCTATGCCTATGAGAAAGACGGGTCGGTTTACTACGATGTTTCCAAATTCAAAAACTACGGCGAGTTGTCCTGCCGGAAGCTAGCCGAAGCAAAAACCGGCACCCGCGTGGCGGCGGACAAATACGAGCGGGAAGAAGTAGTTGACTTTGCGCTCTGGAAGAAAGCTGGGGAAGGAGAGGAAGAGGTTGGAGCGGTTTGGGATTCTCCTTGGGGGAAGGGCCGTCCCGGCTGGCACATCGAATGTTCGGCGATGAGCCAAATTCACCTCGGAAAGACCTTAGATATCCACGGCGGAGGGATGGATCTCAAGTTTCCCCATCATGAAAACGAGATTGCCCAATCCGAAGCGGCAACCGGTAAAAAGTTTGCTAACTTCTGGGTTCACTCGGGAACGCTTCTCGTCGAAGGGAAAAAGATGAGCAAGTCGATTGGGAATATCATTGATTTCGATACGCTAGTCCAAAAAGAATTTAATCCTTTGGCCTTTCGCTACCTCTGTCTGACAACCCACTATCGGGGGGAACTCAACTTCACTTGGGCGGGATTGGAAGCGGCGGCGATCGCGCTCGAAAAGCTTTACGATGAAGTTGCGAATTGGGACGCACCGGGGAAAGTCGGGTGCGCGGAGTATGAAAATAAATTCGACGACTTGATTAATGATGATTTGAACTTGCCTAAGGCGTTGGCGCTGATGTGGGAGCTTGTCAAGGACCAGCGGATGCCGACCGCCGCCCGGATGAAGACCCTGCTGGAGATGGATCGGGTTTTTGGGCTGAAGCTGGCCGAAGTAGAAGAAGTTGAAGTTCCGAAAGAAGTGAGGGAGTTAGCCCGCGAGCGGGAGCGGGCGCGGCGGGAGGGCAACTGGACTCTCGCGGACGAGTTTCGAGATCAGATCGAGCAGCTCGGCTTTACAGTAGAGGACACCGAAGAGGGACCCGTGGTCAAGAGAAGTCGTTAGCCCGAAGCCGCAAAGCCACAAAGCTACAAAGCTATTTGCCCTTAGCCAGGAGCCAGTAGTTGCGAGGTACTCTGTGATAGGATAAACTGCAAAAGCATGAACTACGAGTTGACGATTGCGCTGAAGCCCGATTTGGCGGCGGAGAAATCGAAGAAGATCTTCGCCGAAGTGGCCGAAGCCGTCGGGAAAGCCGGCGGAAAGACCGAAAAGGTTGAGAGCTTAGGCGTGAAAAACCTGGCTTACCCGATCAAGGGCTTGCCCCAAGCCAGTTTTGGGCGCTTTCAACTGGAAATTGAGCCGGCGAATGTCAACGCCCTGCGCCGCGGGCTGGAGAAGGAAGAAGATTTTTTGCGTGTGTTTGTGGTGGAAGTTAAAGGGGGTGGAAAAAGTAACAAGTTTTAAGTAACATGTTCCAAGTTGGGAAAGGCGTATCGTCTCTCTTGAAACATGCAGCCTGAAACCTGAAACAACCATGTCCCGCTCAGTTAACAAAGTAATTATAATCGGTAATCTCACGCGCGATCCGGAGATGCGCTATACCCCGGATGGTCAAGCCGTCACTTCTTTCGGAGTGGCGACTAACCGTCGCTGGAAGAGTAAGGAAGGCGAGCAGAAAGAGGATGTGGAGTTCCACAACTTGGTGGCGTGGGGCAAGCTCGCCGAACTCTGTAGCCAGCTCCTCAAGAAGGGCCGCAAGGTTTATTTGGAGGGCCGTTTGCAGACGCGGAGTTGGGAAGGCAAGGACGGAGTCACCCGCCAACGGACCGAAATTGTGCTGGAAGATATGGTGCTCTTGGATTCCAAGGGAGCGCCGATGGAGGAAGGCCTGCCGGAACAGGCCGCTCCGCCGGAGGAGGAGATTCAGCTTTCCGAAGAAGGAGAAACGGAAAAATCGAGCGTTGCGGAAGGCAAAAAATCCCCTGAAGACGGAAAAGCCAAAGGCGCCGGAGACGAGGAGGTAAGTGAAGATGAGATCCCGTTCTAAGAAGAAAGATTTTCAAGAGGAGCGGCGGACGCGGCGGCAATTAGCGATCCGTTCCAAAGTCCGTTCCCGCTGTTATTTCTGCGAGAAGAACGTTGAGCCGGATTATCGGCAGGAGGACATGTTGATTCGGTTCCTGACCAAGCGGGGTAAGATTCGTCCTCGGACCCGTTCGGGTTTGTGCTCCCGCCACCAACGCGCAATCGCCCGCCAAATCAAGCGCGGCCGCAACCTCGGTCTCCTTCCTTTCCGGATTGTTGCTTAATATCTCTAGATTTGTTAATTTGGAGTTGGTGATAAGTCCGTTATCATTTTGCCTCGTTGCCAAGTTTGGGCATTTTATTTTTTATCTCCGCAATAACAATTCAAGTTTGGATTCTCGATCCAAGCGGGTTTGGCTAACTTTTAAACAAGTGTTCCGTTTTCTCTCTTTTGCGTGGTAATCGAACGCAAATTCTGGCATTATAAGAAAGTCGTGAAACTTTTTATCCGCAAAAATTTTGCTTTTATCCTAATCCTGCTGGCGGTTTTCTTGGGCGGGTGGCAGTTGGGCTTCGCGGGCTACCAACTGAATCTCAAGCTGAATCCCCCTTCTTTCAGCGTGGAAAACAAGCGTGTGACTTTCGGTTCGGTCGACTTTTCTCTGCTTTGGGATGTTTTGGACCGGATCAACGCCGACTTTCTCTTCCGGCCGGTGGATGGGACGAAGCTCCTTTACGGCGCGATTTCCGGTTTGGTGAAGGCGCTCGGCGACCCTTACACGGCTTTTCTCGACCCGACCGAAAATGCTTCGTTCAACGACAGCTTGGAGGGGGTTTACGAGGGAATTGGGGCGGAGCTGGGGATCCGGGATGACCAGCTGATTATTGTGGCGCCGCTGGACGGTTCGCCGGCAGAAGGAAAAGGGGTGCGGGCGGGAGATAAGATTTTGGAGATCAATGGGGAATCCACTGTCGGCCTTTCGGTAACGGAAGCGGTTACGAAGATCCGGGGCGAGGCCGGGACGGTGATCGAGCTTACGCTTCAGCGCGGAGCGGAAGCTTCTTTCAAAGTTTCGATTACCCGAGCGCGGATTACGGTGAAGGCCGTAAAATGGGAGGACAAGGGGAACGGGATTTACTATCTGGAGGTTTCACGGTTTGGGGAAAGTACGAACGACGAATGGGATGAAGCGGTGGGAGAGATCCGACGACAAGCGACCGGCGATAGGCTCAAGGGGGTTGTGTTGGATCTCCGCAGCAATCCCGGCGGATATCTTAACAGCGCGGTTTATCTCGCTTCGGAATTCTTGAATTCCGGTCCGGTGGTTCTCCAGGAGGAAGTCAGCGGCGGTCGGACTACCCTCTCGGTCCAAGATACCGAGAACGATCATGCTCTCGTTGGAGTTCCGGTGGTGGTTTTGATTGACGAGGGGTCCGCTTCGGCCTCGGAGATTCTCGCGATTGCCTTGCGGGAGCGCGCCAACGCCCAACTGGTCGGGCAGAAGAGCTTCGGCAAGGGGACGGTGCAGGATGCGGTAGATTTCAAGGACGGCTCGGGTTTGCACCTCTCGGTCGCTAAGTGGTTGTCGCCGAAAGGGGTGTGGGTGCATGAGCAAGGCCTGGAACCCGACTTTAAGGTAGAATTAACCGATGAGGATTTCAATGCTGGCCGAGATCCGCAACTCGATAAAGCACTGGATCTTTTACCATAACTTTTTTGTCCTAGTCGTTCTCCTCCTTTTGATCGCCGCCGGTTATTGGTTCCGCGAACCGATCTTTGAGTTGGTGACGGTGGAGAAAATCGTAACCGAAGAGGAAACGATTATCGACGTCACGGAAGCTTCCGAGCCGGCGGTAGTTTCGATCGCCGTCAAAAGTTGGAATCCCCTTACCGCTCGGGAAGAGATTTCCGGAGTGGGAACGGGATTCATCGTCCGGGAGAACGGCTTGGTTCTGACTAACCGGCATGTCGTCAATTCCGATGAGGAATATCTAGTGGTCACCTCCGATGGAACTAAATATCCGGTTTCCAAAATTGATATTGATACGGTCCTCGACTTTGCGATTGTTAAAATCGAGGCCGCGGGACTTCCCACGCTTGTCTTAGGCGATTCCGACAAAGTTCGTCTGGGGCAGACCGCCATCGCAATCGGGAATGCTTTAGGCGAGTTTTCCAACTCCGTTACCCGGGGGGTTATTTCGGGGGTTGGGAGGGGAATTACGGTCGGAGCAGAGTCTATGGAGAATGTGATTCAAACTGACGCCGCGATCAATCCCGGCAATTCCGGCGGCCCCCTTCTTAATCTCGCCGGGGAAGTCATCGGAATCAATGTGGCGATTGTGGAGGGGGTGGAAAACATCGGCTTTGCGATTCCGATTAATCTCGTCAAGCCAGTCTTTGAGGGATTTGAAGAAACGGGAAAGATTATCCGCCCTTTCTTAGGCGTAAGCCATATTCTTTACGACGAAGAGGAGGCCGCTTTTTACGAGACTCCGGTTGGGGCTTACGTGACCAGCGTCCTCAAAAATTCCGGCGCGGATAAAGCGGGAGTTAAGCCCGGTGACGTGATCACGGCCGTCAACGGGGAAGAAGTCTCGCCGGCGAACGGCTTGGTGAAATTAATTGCCAAGTATCAGATTGGAGACACCATTACCTTAACTATCTGGCGTGGCGGTCAGACCTTGACCGTTTCGGCAAAGCTGGGAGAGATTCCTACCGATTAAAAAAAGGCCAGGCGTTTTGAGGACCTGGCCTTGTTCGGATCAACTCCTTCTAACCTCTCGCTTACCTTTCCTCTCGGACCTGCGGTCCAGGAAGTAAGACGCTCCGAAGAGCAATACTAGGATGGTGAGGTGGATGAGAGGGGACTTCCCTCCGGAGATGGCATGTCTCACCTGGAAAAAGACGGTCCAACCCAGCCAAGCGACGATTGCTCCGGCTAATAGAGCCGAGCCCCTTTCACGCCAGTTTCTCTCCCAAAGAGAAATGGCTACTTCTGCTCCGAGCACGGTTGTGCTGACCGCAATAAACAGAAACATTCCTTGAAGAGTCGCCTCCGGTCCTGCGGCTTCGGCGAGGAGGAGTCCTGTGCCTAATCCGAAGACCGTTCCTGCCCCCACCAAAATAAAGAGGGGAAGGGAAACAAGGAGAATCACGATCGCAATCGCCACTCCCGCACACTTGGAGAATTATCTCTAGTAGAATTCAGGTATAATAAAGAGAAGGATGCCAACCGGTCCTTTCGGGGCGAAAATTCGCTTTTTTCTTCTTTGGCTAGTGGGCCTCGCTTGGGCTATTTTCCCCGCTCTCGTTTGGGCAACTAATTAAGATTTAAGCAGCTCCGCCAATTACGATGTTCGCTTTGACGGGGATTCGGCGAGCGCCTTTCTGGGCGGATCGACGGGACCGTCGGCTTTCGCAATCGGCGATGTCAACGGGGACGGAAAGAGCGATCTGGTCTTCGGAACCGAGTGGGCGGACAACAATGGGGCCGATTCCGGGTCGGTCTATGTCATTTTCGGCGGAAGCCAGCCGAGCGGGAATAAACCTCTTGCGACCTCCACTAATTACAACATTCGATACGACGGGACATCGGGAGATCGGATCAGCGGAGTTGGGATTGGCGATGTCAATGGTGATAGCTTGGGCGACTTGGTGATTTACGGTTCCTTGGGGGGATCGACCGACACCGGGTACGTTTGGGTAATCTTCTCAACTTTGGTCGACGACAATACTGGTACCGGCAATAACAAACCGCTCTCTACTGCCGGAAACTACAACATCCGCTACAACGGGGCTGCGGCGAGTGGCTACCTCTCCAACGCGGGGAATGTGGTGATCGGGGACGTCAACGGAGATAGTCTTGGTGATTTGATTATGGGGGCCCCGAACGAAGATGCGGGTGTGGCCGATTCGGGATCGGTTTACGTGGTTTACTCAACCCTCATCGACAATGTGGGTACGACCACCGGCAATAATTTGGACTTAGCGATCGGTGGGAACTACAACATCCGCTATGACGGGGCCGCCGGGAGCGACTTTTTGTCAAACAATACTACTCGAGGAGGGCTCGCGGTGGGCGATGTCAATAGCGATGGGTTGGGGGACCTGGTCGTGGGAGCTTACTCGGCGGACAACAATTCCCGCGCTGGTTCTGGTTCCGCCTACGTTATGTTCTCGACTCTCATCGACGATAACACCACCACCGGCAACAATTTGGGGCTGGCGACCTCCACCAACTACAATATCCGTTACGATGGTCAGGTGGCGGGCGATAATCTTACGACCAACCGCAACATTGCGATTGGCGATGTGAA
>Ga0073934_10007514_pt1 | contig 15117 bp, 13 predicted proteins | sample LarsenN4metaG_FD_76834 | JGI IMG/M metagenome (GOLD analysis project Ga0073934, IMG submission 76834) | Hot spring sediment bacterial and archeal communities from British Columbia, Canada, to study Microbial Dark Matter (Phase II) - Larsen... ...
ATTCTCCTCGGCGGACAATGGCGGGCGTCTGCGGGATCGACGGCGTTCCACGCAGTTGACCCCAAAACCCGCGAGACCCTGCCGGACGCTTATCCCGTCAGCCCGTGGTCCGAGATCGAGCAGTGCCTGCAGCACGCGGCCAATGCGGCGGCAACCGTGAGGAAGTGGCCCGGCGAGCGCTTTGCGCGGTTCCTCGATCGATTCGCGGACCTCATCGAGCAGCGCGCGGCCGAACTGGTGGCAATGGCCCATCGCGAAACCGCGCTGCCGGTGCAGCCGCGGTTGCAGGATGCCGAGCTGCCACGGACCACGAACCAGTTGCGTCAGGCGGCCGCCGCCGCGCGTGAGGGGAGCTGGGTCTGCGCGACGATCGACAGCAAGCCGAACATCCGCTCGCAACTGGAGCCGATCGGTCCCGTCGCCGTGTTCGGACCGAACAACTTTCCGTTCGCGTTCAACAGTGCCGCGGGAGGCGACTTTGCCGCGGCGGTGGCGGCGGGCAATCCAGTGATCGCCAAGGCGCATTCTTCGCATCCGAGCACCACGCGGCTGTTCGCCGAGGCCGCCCACCAGGCAGCGATCGAAACCGAGATGCCGGCGGGCTTCGTGCAACTCATTTATCGAACCAGCCACGCAGACGGCTGCCGGCTGGCGAGCCATCCGCTGCTGGGCGCGGTCGGTTACACCGGTTCGCGTGCTGCGGGGCTCGCGCTTAAAGAGGCCGCCGATCGCGTGGGAAAGCCGATTTACCTGGAACTGTCGAGCATCAACCCGGTGGTGTTTCTGCCGGGCGCGGTGTCGCAGCGCCGGGCCGAACTGGTGGAGCAGTTCGTCGGCAGTTGCCTGATGGGGACGGGGCAGTTCTGCACGAACCCCGGACTGGTGCTGATGGTTGCCGGCTTCGACGCCGAAGCGCTCCTCTCCGAGGTCGCGGCGAAGTTCACGAGTTCGCCGGTCGGCACGCTGCTGGGCGAAGGTGTGCTTCAGCATCTCTCCTCCGGACTCAAGACGCTCGTCGATCACGGCGCCCACATTGTGGCGGGTGGACAGCCGGGCGGCGGCGCGGGGGTGTGCCATCAGAACACGCTGCTGCGCGTGTCGGGACAGGCGTTTCTGCGGTACCCGCTTGAGCTGCAGACTGAGGCGTTCGGCAACGCGTCGCTGTTCGTCGTCGCGACGTCCGTCGAAGAATTGCTGCAGGTTCTCGCTCAGTTGGAAGGCAATCTCACCGGCAGCGTGTATTCGGCCAACGACGGCAGCGACGACGGCGTATATGAGCGTGTGGAAGCTGTGCTGCGTCCCAAGGTGGGGCGGCTTATCAACGACAAGATGCCCACCGGGGTGGCGGTGGTACCGTCGATGAATCACGGGGGGCCCTTCCCCGCGACGGGTCATCCGGGGTTCACGTCGGTGGGCATTCCAGCAGCGCTCAGACGGTTTGCGCGGCTGGCGTGTTATGACAACGTGCGTCCGCAGCGATTGCCGGTCGCGCTGCAGAACGCCAATCCCACGGGAACGATGTGGCGGCTCATCGATGGCAAATGGACGCAGTATGCAGTGAATGCTGAAGAGTGAAGACCATCAGTGAAATCTGAGCAGTGAAGAGGAGTAGTGACTCAAGTCATGCTCACTCTTCGCTGCTGGTCTTCACTCCTGTCTTTACTGCCCGTCTTCACTGGCCACTCACTACTCCCCTCTCACTCTTCAACCATGTGGTTCACCGAAGATCCTTGGCCGCCGATGTTGATTTGCGGCGTTCTCGCCCTGATTGGCGTGGCGTTCTGGTCCTCGTCCAAGCGAGTGCTGCCCCTGGCGTTTGCCGCACTGGCGCTGGTGGCGGCGGGGATCATTTACGCCGTCGAAGCAGCGATCGTCACCCCCGCCGAGCAGGCCGAAGCGCTGACCGTGCAGCTCTGCCGGGAATTCCAGCGGCAGGACAAGGCGGCTTTGGAGCATTTTTCGCCCGCCGCGCCGGAACTGCGTCAACTGTGCGAGATGGCCATGCAGAGCGTTCTCGTCGAAGACGACCTGCAGCTCTCGGACTTCCAGACTCGTATGAGCAACAACGACTCGCGGGCCACCGTGCACTTCCGCGCCAAAGGGACAATCTCCGCAATGTCCTACGGCATTCTGAAGACGTACCAGCCCACACGGTTCGAGCTGACGTGGGCCAAAGAAGGGGCCGACTGGAAGATCGTCGCCATCACGCGGCTCAATCCGTACAAGGACGGCGAGGAGATGGAAGTGATGGCGCCCCGCGGGAGCTAAAGAAGCCCACGAGTTGCAGCCCGTGGGCCTGCGGCGCCAAGAAATCCGAATGCGAGTTCTCCACCGACCGCGGGGGTGCAACCCCGCGGCTTCTCACGGATTGAACTCAATATATCCCTCGCGGTAGAAGGTGCGGTCCATGCGGTTACCGTTCTGGATGATGTAGTTGTTCACGCGATACGCGCTGCGTACCGAGCCGCCGAGCGCCTCGCGATAAAATGCCGGACGGTACGCGGAACGGCTCTCCGGCAGGGGATAATCAGGCGTCACCCCCGGCGGCGGCACGTGGCTGAAATACGATCGCCGGAACATCCAGTCTTCTGCGGTTGTGGGCGATTGAACGGCAGCGAGTGCGGCGGCCGCCAGCAGCGCGGCGTTCAAGCGACGAAACATCTTTGCATCCCCGCATGTGGCAATTCGTCAACGCTCTCGCCGCGGTGTTGTCGATTGGCAACGATCGGCACGGCGGCAGAGCCGCCAGGACAGACCAGCACGTTCCGAGCCACAATTCGGGGTGCTTCAATGACCGAGCGCGCGAAGCCCACGGGTCGCACCCCGTGGGCGGATGCTGTGAATGCGCCGATCGGGAATGAGCGCGTGATCCAGTGCGCCCACGGGACGCAGCCCGTGGGCTTCGGCGCCGCTCACCCCAGCGGGATGGGCCACGATACGCCGGCCGTGAAACCGCCGTCGACGTAGATCACCTGGCCGGTCAAGAACGCGGCGGCGGGGCTGGCGAGAAAGATTGCCGTGCCCACCAGGTCCTGCGGCTGACCGAGCCGTCGCATCGGCGTGTTCGCTTCGCCCCAGGCCCGCATGGTGGGGTCGGACCAGAGTTTTTCGGTGAGATCGGTGAGGATGAAACCCGGTGCGAGGCCGTTCACGCGAATGCCGCGGTCGCTCCATTCCAGCGCCAGGCTGCGGGTCATCATCTGCAGGCCGGCCTTGCTCATGGCGTAGGGAGCGACCCCCTTCAACGGCGAAAAGGTGTTCAGAGAATCGATGTTGATAATTGCTCCGCCGGCTTTTCGCTCCAGCATCTGCCGCCCCACTCCCTGCGCGACAAGAAACGCTCCACGAAGGTTGATGTCGAGAATGAAGTTGTAGTCGTCCAATGTGACGGTTTCGACGCGCTTGCGGCGGTTGACGCCGGCCACGTTGAGCAGCGTGTCGACCGGTCCGGTGCGTTTTGTCACTGCGTCGAGCATCCGGGAAATGTCATCTGGCTGCGCGACGTCGCACACGGCAAATTCCACCGGATAGCGCCCCTTCGCGATCTGCTTCGCCGTCGCGGCGAGCGTGGCCGCATCGCGGCCGGTGATCACCACCCGCGCGTCGCGTTCCGCAAAACCGGCCGCCAGCGCGCGGCCGATCCCGCGGCTGCCTCCGGAGACGAGCACGATCTGGTCTGCGACGGTGAATAACGGGTCGGACACGCGCAATTCCTTATTGAGCAGGGCGGTTCGGCCATCGTACCGTCCACGCCGTTTCACCGCGACCCGAACGGGATCGCTTCTGCCGAGCCAAGGCAGCCCTGCGAAGCGCTTTCCGGCAGTCGCGGCAGAACAAATCCTTGAAATCTGACGAGACGCGATTTGACACGCTTGGGGCATGACCTAGGTTTGCGTGTGCGGAGGAAGTTTCCTGCGGCCTGCTGCGGGGCGACCGACGCGTGACGGAGGGGTGCCGAGACGTTGCCCCTCGCCGTGTGTGCGGCCGAGGACGAGCAGTCTCAAATCATGGCGAGTTCCGCACGGTGCGGAACCGCGAAGTCTCTGCGGAGAGGGGTACAATGAATCAGTTCTTGGGCAGTGTGAAGAAATTCCTGGTCTCTGAAGATGGTCCGACCGCGGTCGAGTACGCCGTGATGCTCGCTCTGATCGTGATCGTGTGCTTGACGGCGATTGAAGCGATCGGCACGAACGCCGCCGCCAAGTTCCAGGAATCGGCTGACGCCCTGCAGTAATCACTGCGCGATAGACCGATGCCAGGTTCACCGGGGCCGTCCAGTCGATGCGTTCGGCTGGACGGCCCTTTGCATGAGACAAACCGCAATGCAACCACCTCGGTCCATTGGACCGGGGGCCAAGCGAGGGCTGGCGATGTTTCCGTTCTGGATCGACCTGTCGAGCGGAGTATGGCTGCCGTGGCTCTCGGCCGCGCTGGTCGGCGTCGCGGGAATGTTTCACGTCGTGTTCGGTGCGCGGTGAAGGCGTCGTTGAGCCGCGACCCGGAGGGGAGCGTTCCCCCCGGGTCGCGGCTCAACGACGCAAGTCGACGTATCAGCGATTCCTCTCACCTGATATCGAAAGGCTAAGGCAATCATGGACTGGACGGGATTCCTGCTGGAGCATTGGCACATCAAACTGGTCAGCGCCGTGCTGATTTGGGCGGCGTGGATCGATGGCCGGCAGCTCCGCGTGCCGAACTGGATGACCTATCCGCTGGTCTTCTCGGGGCTGATTTATGGTGCGTGGGCGGGCGGCTGGGATGGCCTGGGCCACAGTGCGATCGGCATGGTGGTGGGTCTCGCGTGCCTCCTGCCGCTGTACGCCGTGGGGGGCATGGGAGCCGGCGACGTGAAGCTGATGGCGGGCATGGGCGCCTGGGTGGGCGCATCGACCACGTGGTACGCGTTCTGTGTGTCGGTGGTGGTCGGCGCCATCATGGCGCTGTTCATGGCCTGGCATCGCGGGAAGCTCGGCCATCATGCCACGAATTTCATGATCATCCTCAACGAGTGGCTGTCGGTGAAGGATCCGCGGAAGCTGGCGGCAATCGCTGCCGAGCGAAAGCCCTCGATGCTGCTCTTGCCCTACGGCATTCCGATCTGCATCGGCTCGATCGCGTACTTCGTGTACGCGGGACTGATTTGAGCTTGCCGTTTAGCGTGGTCCATTAGCGTGGTCCATGTCGTTCGCTAAGCGGCAAGCCGCGAGCGCACAACCCGACTTTCCGATACGACCGTCATAAGCTGAAGAGTTTAACTCCCGGTGGTCGATGATCCCCTGTGACGCTGTGGGCGAGTGCCCCGCTGCGCCAGGGTGTTTGTTCGTCGGCCTTCCGGCGGAAACTGCCAGACCCCTGGCCTGCGGAGTCGTCGTCCATGAAACCGAAATCCCTGATGTTGTTTGTGGTTGCCGCCGGCTGCGGCCTGGTGGCAATGGTTGGGGCTCAGCAGTGGTTGGCGCGAAACCAGGAGCACAAAGCGGACCAGGTGAAGGTGCTGGTGGCCCGCACGCAGATCGATCCGGGCATCCGCCTGACGCCGGACATGGTGGTGTTTCGAGATTTTCCCAAGCAAAACGTGCCGGAAGGCGCCGTCCTGAAGGAGGAGCAATACACCGAACGGGCCCTGAAGTCGCGGGCTTATCCGGGACAGCCGATCCTCGTGGCCCAGTTGGGGGAGAAGGGGCAATTCGGCACGTCGCTGGAGATCCCCGAAGGGATGCGGCTGGCCACGCTGAAGGTCGATCCAACCATGATCCACAGCGGCATCATGAAGCCGGGCGACCGCGTGGACGTGGTGCTCACGTACACCGTTCAACGCCGGGGGAGCCAGCCGGATACGCGCACGCGCACCATCCTGCAATACATTCAGGTGTATGCGATGGGCAACCACACGATGAGGAGCGAGCCCTCGGAGAAAGAGGCGCCGGCCAAAGACGTCAAGGGAGTTTCGCTGCTGGTCACGCCGGTACAGGCCGAGCTGCTGAAGTATGCCGAGAACAAGGGAACGCTGCACCTCACGCTGCGGAGCATTCTGGACAAGGCGCCGGTGCTGTCCGCGGGGGCGGACGCCGAGCAGTTGGAGAAGCTGCAGGCCGAGCTGTTCGAGGAGATGAACGACACGCCCAAGGCGACGACGCACGCGGTGGCGGCGCGACAGACTCGCATTCCACATCGTTCGCCGAGTTTGTGAAGGAGCAGCCGGAGCCTGAGACACCGCCCACCGACGCACCCAAGCCGACGTGGAAGGTCGAAGTTTACCAGGGAGGTGATAAGAAGACTTACGAATTCGAGGTCGAGCAAGTGGGGACGCCATCGTCCGGTGCTGCTCAACTCGTTGCGCCCGCGGCCGACCTGTGGTCGCCGCTCGGGCAATGGCTCTTCGGCAGTGCCCGGACGAAGACTGCTCAGGTCACGCCGTAAATCGTTTGAAGCGGCTTGCCGCTTAGCGGCCATCAGGAGATTCGCTAAACGGCAAGCCACACTGGCATGTTGGGAATCCCAGGGGGCCACCGGGGGGGGCGACCGGAACCGAGGGAGCGTATTCCAGTCGAGGTGCAGGGATGCTTGGAACTCGCAGTGGACGCTGTGGCGCCGCGGTGTTGGCGCCCCTTCTGTTGGTCGCGGGCTGGCTGCCGCCGGTCTGCGCGCAAGCCCCGCCCGCCAACGGGTCGACCGTCACCGGTGAAGTGGTGCGGATCGTCGGGCCGCGCACCAGCCTCGAAATCGTCGAGCGCTTCTCGCGCGTACTGGAGTTCCCCGCCGGCCTCGTGCGCGTCGACGGCTTCGATGACACCGTCCTCTCCATCACGCCGCTCGGCATGTTGCCCGGCGAAAACGTGTCCCGGCAACTTCGCGTGCAGGCCCTGGAGCAGGGCGTGACGACCATCGTCGTCACCGACGCCGCCGGTCAAATCTTCAACGTGGAGGTGTTCGTCTCCGGCGATGCGCGACACTTGCAGGCGGTGCTGCGGCAGAAGTTCCCCAATACCGCGGTGCAGGTCAGCAAGCTGCGGAACACGATCCTCTTGCGGGGGTGGGTCGCCGAGCCGCACCAGATCTCCGAAATCATGGACATCGCCCGAAATTTCGGGGCGGAAGTGCTCAATCAAATGAAGGTCGCCGGGCCGCAGGACGTGCAGCTCCGGGTGAAGATCCTCGAAGCGCAGCGCTCGGCCATCCGGCGGTTCGGCATCAACTTCGTCGCGTCGGGCCGGAATGCCACGGTCATTTCCACTCCCGGCCCAATCTCGCCGTTGAGCACGCTCACGCTGCCGTTCGGCGGACCGCCCGTGCCGACGCTTGCCGACAGCCAGCTCGGCAACGCTTCGCTCGCACTGGGCGTCGCCACCGACAACTTTGTCTTCGAGGGCTTGATCCAGGCCCTCAAGGAAGAAGGGCTGCTCAAGATCAGCGCCGAACCGGTGCTGGTGACCCGCAGCGGCGAGGGCGCCCGGCTGATCAACGGCGGCGAGTTCCCCATTCCCGTGCCGCAAAGCCTGGGCACCGTCACCATCGAATGGCGCGAGTTCGGCGTGGCGCTGGAGTCGCTGCCCATCGTCCTCGGTCCGACGACCCTCAAGCAGCAGATCAAGGCGGAAGTCTCCGAACGGGACTTCTCCACAGCGGTGACGTTGGGCGGCACGACGGTCCCCGGCCTGACGAAACGGACGGTGGAAACGCAAACCGTGATGGAGTTCGGCCAGACGCTGGTCATCGGCGGGTTGATTGCCACTCGCTACACCGCCGAGACCGACAAGATTCCGTGGTTGGGCGAACTGCCCGGTGTCGGTGCCGCATTCCGGCGCGTGCGCTACGACACGGCCGAAACCGAGCTGGTCGTGCTGATCACGCCGGAGTACGTTTCGGCCATCTCGCCCGAGCAGGTCTTGCCCGGCGGTCCGGGTAAGTTCACGACCGTGCCCACCGATCGCGAGCTGTACGGCAGCGGGTTCATCGAGGTGCCGAATTACGGCGATCAATGCCCGTTGCCGGGCTATCCGGCGGGTAGCCCCGGAATGTGGCCCGGTCCGATGGGACCCGCGCCGCTGGCGCCCGAAGGCGTGCCTCCGGCTCCCGGGGCGGTTCCTCCCGGTCCTGCGCCGACAGCCGAACCGGGTTTGATACTGCCGCCCGGTGCCGCGCCGAATGCTCCGCCTCCCGCGCCGAGCGTAACGAAAAGCTCGGCTGCGCCGCGCTCGGGAACCACTGCGTCTGCGCTGGCATCTTCGTCACGACCGTTGCCGACCACACCGTCGGCACCACAGCGAACGGGCGCGCGGTCCGCGCGCGACGGTGTCAACACCGCCACGTACCGCTTTGACGAGCAACCCGGCAGCCTCATCGAGCCCGCCTCAGCCCGCCAGCCAACTTCCGCCCCAAAATGAGCCGCCGCGCTGCCAGGTTGATGCTATTTTTCAACGGTGGTGGAAGGCGTCAGGTGTCAGGTAACAGCGATCAGGCCACGCCGCGACCGTGGAGGCACGGTCGTGCGGCATTTGTCCACTTCCTCTGTGCTGAGACCTGACACCTGGTTCCTGACGCCTGACACCTGATCGCAGAGGGCCCCCATGAAAAACGTAACTCGCCTGGCGGTCGTCGATCCCAACGACGCCGCGCGCAGTGCCTTGAAAACCCTGCTGTTGAGTATCGACACCGTTTGGCTGGAGGCGGAGTGCTCGCGGTACGAGTTCTTCGCCGACGTCGTCGTGCAGACGCAACCCGACCTGGCGCTGGTGTCGCTGGACAACAACCCCCCGAAAGCTCTGGAGCTGATCGCGCGTCTGCACCAGGAACTGCCTAACTGCCAGGTGCTGGCGCTCAGCAATTCGCAGGAAGGCAGCCTGATCCTGCAGGCCATTCGCAACGGGGCCCGCGAGTTTCTCAGCCAGCCGCTCAAACTGGACGATTTTCTGGCGGCGCTCGATCGTATCCGCCAAATCAGCGTCACGCGCAGCGGCGACGCGGGCCAGGTGCGAGGCAGCCGTGTGATCACGCTGGTTGGCGCGTCCGGCGGTGTGGGCTGCACGTCGCTGGCGATTAACCTCGGCTGCTGCCTTGCCCAAACCCCCGGCCGCAGCGTGGCGGTAATCGATCTCGATCTCGCCCTGGGCGATGCCGACGTCTGGCTCGACATCATTCCCGATTACACCATCCAGGACGTTGCCGAAAACATCACTCGATTGGACTATGCGCTCCTCAAGCGCTCGCTCACCAAGCACGATTGCGGTGCATTTCTGCTGCCGAGGCCCGTGGAGCTCGACGGCGGCACGACGCCCATCACTCCCGACGAGCTGCGTCGCGTGGTGGCGCTGCTGAAGGCCACGTTTTCGCACCTGGTGATCGACATCAGCAAGAGCTTCACGCCGCTCGACATCGCGGCAATGGAAGCCTCGGACCACGTGCTGCTCGTCACACAGCTCGATTTGCCCTGTCTGCGGAACGCCGTGCGGTTGATGCAGTTCTTCCAGCGCCGCGAGAACCTGCTCGACAAGGTGAAAGTGGTCGTTAACCGCCTGGGCTTGGAAGACAGCCAGATCAGCATGGCCAAGGCACTGGAGACGCTCGGCCGCGAAGTGTTCGCGTCGATCCCGAACGACTATGGCACCATGGTCGAGGCCCGCAACAACGGTGTTCCGCTGATTACGCAGGCGCCGCGGGCCAAGGTCACCAAAGCCGTGCAGCAACTCGCCGCACTGCTGGACGGCAACGAAGGCCTGGATTCCGAGGAGCGGCTGGAGGACAAGAAGCCCCGCCGGGGGATCTTCAGCTTCCTCGGTGCGGGGGCCGCAAAATGAAGCTCTGGAGTTGCAACTCCTCGGCTTCTGCGTGCTTGCTGTTGACTGCCGTCACGCAGCGCGCATCTGCGGTTTTGCGCTGTCGGCCGGTTTGAACTCGACGGTGGCGCTGCCCGGTTCTGCTGCCTGCACGCGATTCGCGTACACCAGTCGCAAGAACTCCGGGAAGTCTTCCCACTCACCGGGCGCGCGGTTCCAGACCTGCGCAACCTGCGCGAAGAACTGCATCTCGTAGTGCAGCACCACCAGCTCTTGCGGCGCGGCGATGGGGTCGACGTCGGCCGGTTCCCACGCCCGCGGACACAGCACATACGCATCTTCCGGTTCGGCCAGCCGACCACGCTCGGGGACCTCGTGCAGTACCGCCATCAAACCGCTCGAGTGGAGACGCGTGGGAAAGGCCCGGCATCCGCCAGGACGCACGCTGTAGATCCCACATTGGGCCGTCCCCAGCGGATGCTCGCGCGAGGGCGGCTCTTCCATCAGGAAGCGGCACTTCGTCGTGCCGGGAAAATTACGACTGGCCGTGTGCAGCAGGCAGATGGCGAACGGCGTCTCCGGCTCATCGGCGAAGTGGAAGTGTGGCGCCAGGTTTCCCGCAATGGCCCCATCGAGGTCTTCCCAGCGGCAGACGAAGTCCCAGAACGTCCAGACCAGCTCGCGCTCGATGCGCAGGATGTCCGCACCGGTCAGCGGGACGGCAAACGCCCGGCAACAACCGGCATGGCAACCGGCACAGGGACTCATCGCTGGCTCCGCCAAGAGTCGAACTCCACCGGCCTGTATTCGGCGGCTTCCAAACGACCGCTACAGTTGTTTCCCTGAGACCTGTCGCAGTTTTCCAGGCCGTTTCACGCGCGGTCGCGAGTTTCCTCAGAATTCCGGACTCGTAGCTGCACCGATCGGCGTTCCACGGATCGACAACCACAAGATCGTGGGTCACAAGAGGAAATCTGCCCCAAAATCTGCGTTTTTTTTGACAGTTCGCCGTCCGGTGCGTAAAGTTTCCCCGCCTTCGCGCGGTCCATGCTCGCTACGGCCGTGCGAATCGTTTCACATCACCACCGTTCCGGTGGCCCCGAAAGGAATCGGGTGTTTCAGAGCGCACGGATTGCTGGCTCGTTGGCGTCGGTTCGACGCATGACGCTCCCCGTTGGGTCGCGGCTAAACGCTGCCGTCTCGCCGCGCGCCGTCTCTCACCTCGCAGAATCGATCCGCCTGGGGGGGAATCCGGGCGGTAGGTTGGATTGGTTCGTCACCGGGCACAGGGATGTGCCGCATTCGAAAGGACTCGCATGAAACAGTCGAAACCGATCGTGGGCATCAACGGCGACTTCCGCCCGGCACGCAAGGATGGCTGTGCCCTGAGCTGGTTCAACAGCGGTTACTACGATTCGATTACGGCGGCGGGCGGATTGCCGGTTCTCATTCCGCCCTACGCCAACGACGCCGATCTGAAGCAAGCGCTGCAGCAGCTCGATGGCCTGGTCCTCGCCGGCTGCACGCAGGACCTGGATCCCGTGAAGATGGGGTTGCAGCCGCATCCTCACACGCGGCCGATGCCTGTCCGCCGCGAAGAGTTCGACCGCCGCCTCGCCAAAATGGCCTTCGACATGCGATTGCCCACCGTCGCCATCGGCGCCGGCATGCAGACGCTGAACGTGGTTCTCGGCGGCACGCTGTTCCAGCACCTTGCCGAAGAGATTCCCAAGGCGCTGCACCATCGCGACCCGGTCGAAAAGCCCAACCGCCACATCATCGAAATCGTCGAAGGCACGCTGTGCTGGGACATCTACGGCCCCGGCGAAATCCGCGTCAACAGCGACCACCACATGGCGATCAACCAGCTCGCCCCGCAGTTCCGCGCGTCCGCCAAAGCGCCGGACGGCGTCATCGAATGCTATGAATCGGTCATGAACGGCTGGTTCTGCCTCGGCGTGCAGTGGCATCCGGAAGACGACACGTCGTCGGCGCTCGACATGCAGATCTTCCAGGAGTTCATCGCCGCGTGTAAGGGCGCCGAGTCGGCGATCATCCCCATGCCGCAACGCGCCGCCGCGTGAATCCGAAACCTTGTCCTCGAAGCCCAGGGATTGCTATCCCTGGGCTTCTGTTGTTTCCATGAGCTGACGCAGTGATTGGAGAAACGCGGAGCGGGCCGGTAAGCCGGGTTCTGTCGAGGGCGGTCATTTCTCTAGGACGGCGGTTGCCCGCCGCCTCCAGCGACACACCCGGAGGTCGCAGCGAACCGGACCGGTTCGCGCCGCGCGGTTTGTGCCGCGCGGACGGCCTCCTGCTTGGTCTTGCTCCCGGTGGGGTTTGCCCTGCCAGCACAGTCACCCGTGCCGCGGTGCGCTCTTACCGCACCATTTCACCCTTACCGGGCGATCACCGAAGCGGTCGCCCGGCGGTCTGTTTTCTGTGGCACTTTCCCGGTCCTTGCGGACGGTGGGTGTTACCCACCACCGCGTCCTGTGGAGCCCGGACTTTCCTCTCCGCCGGCGAGTTGCCCCGCCGACGCAGCGACCGCCGGGCCCGCTCCGCGGACTCTATTATAGCCTTCGTTTAGCCGCGCCCCAACGGGGAGCGCTCTGTCTCTACTTCACAAATCGCTCCCCTCCGCGGACTCCAGGTCGCGGCTAAACTGATCGATTAACGACACGCCACGCCTCCATCAGGATCGCCTCATTGGAAGTCATCCGCCCACTCCCGCGCCGTCATCCGCCACGCGTAGCCGTGTTCGATTTCGACGGCACGCTCAGCCTGATCCGCGGCGGTTGGGTCGACGTGATGGTGGGGATGATGGTGGAACAGCTCGTTTCCCTGCCCAAGGCCGACGATGAGGCCACGCTGCGGTCCCGGGTGAGGCACTTCGTGCTCGATCTCAACGGGCAGCCCACGATCTTCCAGATGCAGCAGTTCGTGGACGAAATCCGCCGCGCCGGCGGAGAGCCCGCTGCGCCCGAAGCGTATCACCGCGAGTATTTGCGGCGGCTGGGCGTGCGGGTCGAAGAACGCAAGGCCGCCATTCGCAGCGGTTCCGTCTCGTCCGACGACCTGCTGGTCCCCGGTTCGTGCGCACTGCTTAAGGCACTGTGCGACCGCGGCGTCGAGCTGACGCTGGCCAGCGGCACCGAGATCGAGTTCGTTCGCGAAGAAGCCGCGGTGCTGCGGATCGACCATTTCTTTGGCGATCGCATTCACGGGCCGGGCGAAAACCCGCGGGCCTTTTCCAAACTGAGCGTGATGCAGGAGGTTCTTGCGCGGCACCAGGTTGGTGGCGAAGCGCTCGTCGGCTTCGGCGACGGCGTGGTGGAAACGGAGAACGCGCACTTTCTCGGCGGCGTGGCCATCGGTGTCGCCAGCGATGAAATGGAACGCAGCGGCGAGCCGGTCGCCTGGAAACGCACGCGGCTGATTGACGCGGGGGCGCACGTGATTGTGCCCGACTATTCTGCGCTCGGCGAATTGCTCGCGTGGTTGTGGCAATGTGGTTAGGCTAGTTTAGCCGCGACCCAACGGGGAGCGCTTTGCATCCACCTCAAGACGCGCTCCCCTTCGGGTCGCGGCTAAACGAGAGAGATTCCATGAATCGCATGGGTGTCGTTTGCCTGATGTTGCAGTACTCGGTCACGGGTGCGATGGCCGCGGACATCGTCCCTCCCGGCGCGAAACCGGAACTGCTCTGGAACGACGGCGAGTTCACGGAGGGGGTCGCGGTGGCGAAGGATGGCGTGGTGTACTTCAGCGACATCGCCATCGCCGGCAAAAACCCGGGGCGGATCATGAAGTTCAACCCTAAGACGAAGCAGACGAGTGTGCACGTCGATGACAGCGGACAGAGCAACGGATTGTTCTTCAGCGCTGATGGCAAACTGCTTGCCGTCTGCGGAGCCAACAAGGGTCATCGCGCACTCTGCATCATGACCGACCGGTTAGTCATCGTCGTCGCCGACAAATTTGAGGGGAAGAAACTCAATGCCCCGAATGACTTGGTCGTTCATCCTCGTTTCGGAGTTTATTTCAGCGATCCGCGGTACGTCGGCCCGGAACCTCTCGAACTCGATCACATGAGCGTGTACCGCTATCACCTGGGCAAGTTGGAGCGTGCCACGACGGACATCACCAAGCCCAACGGCGTCATCCTGTCCCCTGATGCGAAAACGCTGTACGTTGCCGAAACCGACAACGGTGCCACGGGCGTCGAACCCGTCGGCACACTGCCCAAACCGGCGCGGTACACGCTCAACGCGTTTCCCATCAAGGACGACGGTTCGCTGGGTCCGAAGCGCGTGCTCGCCGACTTCGGCAAGGACGGCGGTATCGACGGCATGACGACCGACACCGACGGCCGTATCTATGCCGCGTTCCGCCCGGACGCGCGGAAGGGCATCTTGATCGTTTCGCCCGACGGCCAGGAGCTCGGTCACATCCCCACGGACGCGCTGCCGACGAACTGCACGTTCGGCAAGGGCGACGAAAAAAACGTGCTGTACATCACCGCCGGGTCGGGGTTATATCGCATGCGTTTGAATGCGACGGGATATCACCCCGAACTCGCGCCGTAAGTATTCACGAAGCCCAGGGATAGCTATCCCTGGGCTTCCATTAAGATGTAAACCATGCCGCGTTCTGAGCCTGAACCGCGGATCGTCAAGCTGAGCGAGCTCGCGCCGGGGCAGCACGCCGATTGCTTTGCGATGCTTGTGAAGAAGGACCGCGGGCAGACGCGCGACGGCAAGCCCTTTTATCGCGTGACGTTTCGCGATGGACGCCGCACCGCCACCACGATGGTGTGGTCCGACGGCGGCTGGTTCGATGATTGCGAGCAGTCGTGGCAACCCGGCCAATGCTACAAGCTGCGAGTTCGATACGTTGAGAATCACTACGGTCCGCAATTGGAGCTGGAAAAGCTGCGGCCCGTAGAAGACGGCGACCGCACGGCCGGGTTTGATGCCGCGGAGTTCTACCCATCGTCGCGGTTCGATCCAGAGACGATGCTGTCGGAACTCATCGCCATCGCCGAGCGCGACATCAGCGATCTGCCATTGCGGCGACTGACTATCGAACTGCTCGAAGACCATCGTGGGCAACTGCTCGCGCTCGCGGCGGCGATGTACCACCATCACGCGTTTCGCGGCGGGTGGGTCGAGCACGTGCTGTCGGTGACGCAGACGGCGGTGTACCTCGCGGACAAGTATCGGGCCGCCTATCCGGAGATGCAGCCTCCGTTGTCGAAATCGCTCGTGGTCGCGGGGGCGATCCTGCACGACATCGGCAAGCTGGTCGAACTGGTCCAGCAGCCGAGCGGCGCGGACTACAC
>Ga0073934_10007517_pt1 | contig 15114 bp, 11 predicted proteins | sample LarsenN4metaG_FD_76834 | JGI IMG/M metagenome (GOLD analysis project Ga0073934, IMG submission 76834) | Hot spring sediment bacterial and archeal communities from British Columbia, Canada, to study Microbial Dark Matter (Phase II) - Larsen... ...
CGGCCCTGAACTGGCTCCGCCAGATCGGCACCGACAACTTCGCTTCCAAACTCCGCAGCTTCACACGGAATTCTCAACGACTCTTCGCCATGTTCGGCTATGTGAAATAGGCGATCGCCCTGCATCATCGGGAAGGTCTGACTTGCGGAGCGATTCCTGTCCCGGACCACGGATTCGCAAGACGCGAACTGTGTCTTGATCGATTAGGAACAGCAGCCGATAGCGGCGTCCTCGGCGAGTTCTGAACAGCTGCTCCCGAATGGACACGCCCAGCCGCTTTGATTCCTGAGCGAGCGGGCAGCGCTCGGGTCGGACTTTCAGCGAATCAATGCTCTGCAGGAGGGCCGCATACCAGCGCACCGCGCCTGCGCGCGACCGTTTGCCCAACCACGAATAAATCGTGTCGACGTCCTGCTCGGCCAGGCCGTGGATAACGACCAAATACTCCACGGCGTTCAGCTCAAACCGTGACGGGCGCGGAACCGTTGATTAAACTCATCAAGGGACAGCCCGGCGTCGCCGCTCCGCAGTTCCGCCAGCGCCGCCTCCAGGTCCGCGGTGGCGTCGTCGTCAACAGGATGCTCGGCCCGCCACGCCTCCAGTGCTTCCTCAGCCGTGGTGAATTCCGGTCCGCGTCGCAGGCAGTCGCCGAGAAATTGGTGGAACTCCTCGAGTTCCGTCGTTCCGGCAGACATCGTTATGCTTCTCCAGCTTGTGAATGAAGTCGCGTTCGACAAATAGTTTGTCGCGCTTACTGGCGATTCGTCAATTGGAAAAGCCGACAGCCGCGACTGCGGAAGCAGTCGCGGCTGTGAGAGATGGAATTGGATTGGAGCGTCGCCTACTGCGCAAACTCCGGGCTGCGGCGGCGGAGTTGGTCCTTCAGGCGGCCGACGATGCTGGAGTGCATCTGGCTGACGCGGGATTCGGACAGCCCCAGGGTGCTGCCGATCTCCTTCATCGTCAGCTCTTCGTAGTAGTACAGGATGATGATCAGCCGCTCGTTCCGGTTCAGCCCCTTGGTGACGAGCTTCATCAGGTCCCGCTTCTGGATCCCCTTGGTGGGGTCTTCCCCCTTGGTGTCCTCGATGATGTCGATCTCGCGGACGTCCTTGTAGCTGTCGGTCTCGTACCACTTCTTGTTGAGGCTGACGAGGTTCACCGCCGCGGCTTCGCTTTTCATCCGCTCGAATTCTTCCAGCGGCAGGCCCATTTTCTTGGCGATTTCCGCGTCCGTCGGGGGCCGGCCGAGCGCCGCCTCGCACTCCTTGCGGGCCGCCTCCACCTTGCTGGCCTTGCTGCGGACGAGCCGGGGCACCCAGTCCATCGTGCGGAGCTCGTCCAGCATCGCGCCGCGAATGCGGGGCACGCAGTAGGTCTCAAACTTCACGCCGCGGTCCATGTCGAACGCCTCGATGGCGTCGATCAGTCCGAACACGCCGGCGGAGATCAGGTCGTTGAGGTCCACGCCGTCCGGGAGTTTCGACCAGACCCGCTCAGCGTTGTACCGCACCAGCGGCAGATACCGCTCGATGAGGGCGTTGCGCAGCTGCTGGTTGGACATGTCCTGCTTGAACGCCACCCACAGCTCGCCGATGTCCTCAATGACCTTTGTAACCATCCGACCCTCCGTGGTGTGTCAACGTCTTCCCTCGGCGGGGGAGAGGGGCCTCCCCGTCTGCGGTTCGACGGCTGTCAGGGCGTCGAGTTTGCCGTGGCGTCAGCGGCCGCCAGCCAGCGCTCGAAGTCCCGTTGCACCTGTTCGTCCACCAGCAACCGGGCCAGGCCGCCGCAGACCAGGCCCAATCCGTAAAACACCGCCAGTCGTCCCAGCGCGGTCCACAGTCCGCCGCTGACATCCTGGCCCGTCACGGCGGCGTCAGCGGTGCTCGCCGCGAACGCCAACAGGCCCAGTTGCAACGCGAACTGCCGTGCCACGCCGGACTCCCGACAGCGTCTTCCCGTCCGCCGGCCGACAGCGTCCGCGTCGTCCGGCAATGAACCGTGAAACCTCTATCGGGCGTCCACTTGAGACATGTTGAGTCAATCTCCACCAATCTGCCGATTCTTCATAATCGGACCGAGTTGCACGATTCCGCGGGCGTTATCACAAATCGATTCAAGTCCCAGCTCCGCCTCCGTGCGGATGGCGAATGGCCGATGTCAGCCACGTCACAACCGCGTCGTGCTTCCCACGACCGACTGGCCAAAACCTCCCGCATTCACTAACCGCTCAAAAAAACCTCCACGGCCGACTTTCGTTCCCGGACTCAGCAACTGCTGCGACAACCGCTGCACCGCCCGTGAGGCCGGGCCGTCGGGAGTGGTCAGCACAAACGGCATGCGGGCCAGCACCGACTGCGGGACCGCCGCGTCATCGGGAATGCCCGCGCCGAGCGTCAGCGACTGCTGAAGGAACGCTTGGGCCGTGTGCTGAATCCGTTCCAGAATGCGGGCCGACTGCCCCGCGGTCGCCTGATTGACGGCAACGTGCACCGCCCGCACCGGGCTTGGGCCCAGCGTTTTCAGCCGGGCGTAGGCATCGGCGATGGCGGTCGGCTCCGGCGTGGTGACGATCAGCACGTCCTCGGCCGCGCGGACCATCCGCTGCATGTCGTCGGACCAGCCGCTGCCGGTGTCGATCAGCAGAAAATCACAGTCGGACTCGAACCGCGCTAGCGCGTCGAGCAGATGGTTCTGAACCGGCTCCGCGCAATCGCCCAGTTCCAACAGGCTCGCCGCACCCGGCACCAGGCGGACCCCCGCAGGACCGTCGAGGATCACCTCGTCCAGCGGTCTGGCCCCGGCGATCACATGCGACAGGTTCCAATAGCCGTTGCGGCCGCAGAGCAGATCGAGATTGCCCAGCCCCGGGTGGCCGTCGAGAACTCCCACCCGCAGTCCGTAGCCCGCCAGCGTGACGGCCAGATTCAGCGTCAGGACGCTCTTGCCGACACCTCCCTTGCCGCTCGTCACGGCCAGCGAGCGGCAGTGCGAGCGGACGGCCGGCCGCGGCTCATGACGCCGATCGAGCAGCGCGCGGAGGCCCCGCGCCTGTTCTCCCAGCGGGCGAGGGGTCGTCGGTGTCAGCGTGGCGATGGGCATGCGGTACAGTCTTAGTCCACGGTCCATGGCCCGGGGGGGGCGAGTGCTTCAATGGTTGTCGGGGGCTCAACGGCCTCCCGTCATTGACGGGGGGCTCAGGCGAATGGCGGTCACGCAGCGTGGCGAAGGGGCCCGGCAATCTGATCCTGGCCCAGGATCAACCGCGCCATCCGCGTCCGCTGGGCGGGTTCGATGTCCTCCGGCACGTCCTGACCCGTGGTGAGATAACTGACCGGCGTCTTGAGCTGCCGGGCGGCCTGCAGCAGCGGACCGCACCCGGCGGATTCGTCGAGCTTCGTCAGAATCAGCGACGTGATGCCGACCGGCTGAAAATTGGCCGCGGCGGTCTTCAGGGCGGGGAGTCCCGAGGCGAGGCTGAGGACGAGGTGCACTTCGTCGATGGCCGCCGCTTCCAGCACCGCCCGGAGTTCCCGGATGCGGACATCGTCGCGCGGGCTGCGGCCGGCGGTGTCGATCAGCACCAGATCCAAGCCGGCCAGTTCATTGAGCGCGTGCGACATCTCCGCCGGCTGGGTGACCACCTGCATGGGCAGGTCGATCAGTTCGGCGTAGGTCCGCAACTGTTCCACGGCGGCGACGCGGTAGGTGTCGACGGTCACCAGCCCCACCCGCAGGCCATCCCGCAGGCGGAAGTTGGCGGCCAGTTTGGCCAGCGTGGTGGTTTTGCCCACGCCGGTCGGTCCGACCAGCGCCACCACCTTGCGGCGGCCGCGGACGGCGGTGATCGGCGGGCCGATGCGGAGCTCCTGTTCCACGGAGGCCGCGGTCAGCGACCACAGCGCCTGCGGATCGGCGAGCTGCGATTTCGTCGCCCGTTCCCGGACTTTGGCGACGAGCTCGCGGGCCAGGTCGTCGTCGATCTCCGCCTCCAGCAACCGCGTGTAAACCGGGAACAGTTCCGCGGGCACGTCCTGCAGCGGCAGCGTCGCCCGCTCGCGGCCCAGCTCCTGGATCATGCGCTGCAGCGTGTCCAACCGCTCCTGAATGGCGAGCGACTCGACGCGCGGCGGTTCGACCGCAGCCTGGCGCGACCGGGCGGCGATCGTGTCGGGCACGGCCGCTTGCGCCAGAACCGTGGGGGCCGTGGCGGCTGGGGGCTGGGGACGCGGCGGCGAAATCGGCCGTGTCGGCGGCAGCGGGGCCTCGTCCGGGATGACGTCGTTCGGCGACCACTTCGGCGGCACAACGGTGTTGCGGGGGGGCGGCCCGCTGCGACGCGGGGGCGTCAACAACGGCGGCGGCGGGGCCAGTTCTTCCGTCGGTGGAGGGGACGCCGTCACGCGCGGCGCGACATCGCCGGTCACGCCCCGGCCGGCGGTGACTTCCACCTCGCAGCGCCGGGACGGCCACGGCCACAATCGCCGCGATTCCCGTTGCCGGGTGTGCAGCACCACGGCGTCGGGTCCCAGTTCGGCCCGGACGATGTCCAAAGCGGCCTGCAGATTCGGTGCGGTGAACGTGCGGACGTCTGCCGTCATGCGGACGCTCCTGTGTCCTGTCCCCTCTCCCGCGGCTTTGAGGGGGAGAGGGTTAGGGTGAGGGTGTCTTTGGTTCTGTGATCCGTGTTCGTCGGGACGAAGGCGGACAGCGCCCTCACTCCCGGCCCCTCTCCCGGCGAAGCGCCGGGCGAGGGGAGAAAAACGGTGTTCATGTTCCCGCCCCCTGCAACACGGGCTTCGCCGTCGCCGGGGCGCGGAGAATGTTCAGCGGCACGCTGCCGTGCGGTTCCACGGCGGTGTCGCGGGTGACTTCATTGAGGCTCAACACGGCCAGCTTCGGCAGCGCCACGTGCGTGATCTGCCGCAAACCGGCCCGCACCTGCGGACTGCACAGCACGACCGGCGGCCGGCCCGACTTCACCAGCTTCTGCAACTGTTTGGCCAGTTCCTGCGTCACCGCCTCGGCGACCTGCGGCGACAGCTTCACCGTCAGGCCGCGCTCGGTGAACTCGAACCCGCCGGCCAGGACGTCCTCCAGCGCGGGTTCCAGCGTGATCACGTGCAGCGTCCGCTGACTGTCCCGGTACTGCTGGCAGATCGTGCGGCTGAGGGCGTGCCGGACGTATTCGCTGAGAATCGTCAAATCCTTGGTGCGGTCGGCGTAGTCGCCCAGCGTTTCCAGAATCGTCTCCAGGTCGCGGACGGGAACCCGCTCGCGGAGCAGGTTGCCCAGAATCTGATGCACCTGCGAGGCTTTGAGCAGGTCGGGCACCAGTTCGTCGACCACCTTCGGCGACGACTCCTTGAGGTGCTCCAGCAACTGGTGCACCTGCTGCCGGCTGAGCAGTTCGTCGGAATGGGACCGCACCACTTCGGTGAGGTGGGTGATGATCACGGCGGTCGGCTCGACGACGCTGAAGCCCAGCAGTTCCGCGCGGTCCTGCTGCGACTTCTCGATCCACCGCGCGGGCCGGCCGAACGCCGGTTCGGTGGTTTCAATCCCCGGCAATGTGCCGGTGACGAGGCCGGTGTCGATGGCGAGCAGCCCTTCCGGATACACCTCGCCCCACGCGACCGGGACGTCCTTGATCTTGATCTGATACTTCCGCTGCTCCAGCCGGACGTTGTCCCGGATGCGAACCTTCGGGAGGATGATTCCCAACTCCTGCGCGATCTTGTTGCGGACCCGCGTCACCCGGTCGAGCAGATCCCCGCCCGACGCCGGGTCGGCCAGCCGAATCAGGCCGTAACCCAGTTCCAGCGCCATCGGATCGACGGCCAACTGGTCTTCGGGGCGTTCCTGCGGTTTCTGTTGTTCGGCGGCGACCGCCTCTTCCTTGGCCTTTACCACCTGCTGTTTCTGGTCCTGCTTCCGCAGCGACAGCGCGATCGCGCCGCAGCTTCCGCCCAAGACCAGCATGGGGAGCATCGGCAGACCCGTGAAACCCAGCGCCATCACGAACGCCCCGGCGAGGAACAGCGCCTCGGCGTGGCGGAACATCTGGCCGACCACGTCCTTCGACAGGTTCGATTCATTCGACGACCGCGTGACCAGCAAACCGGAGGCGAGCGCGATCAGGAACGCCGGCACCTGCGACACCAGGCCGTCGCCGATCGTCAGCGTGGTGAAGACCTCAATGGCTTCCTGGAACGGCATGCCGTTCATCACCATGCCCACGATCAGCCCGCCGATGATGTTGATCAGCGTGATCACAATGCCGGCGATGGCGTCCCCGCGGACAAACTTGCTGGCACCGTCCATGGCCCCGTAGAAGTCGGCCTGCTCGGCGACCTCCTTGCGGCGGGCCTTGGCCTGTTCCTGGGTGATGAGGCCGGCGTTCAGGTCGGCGTCAATCGCCATCTGCTTGCCGGGCATGCCGTCCAACGCAAACCGGGCCGCCACTTCGCTGATCCGCGTGGCTCCCTTGGTGATGACGATGAACTGAATCACCACGATGATGATGAACAGAATCAGCCCGACGACGAGCTGTCCCTCGGCGACGAAGGCCCCGAAGGCCTCGATGACGCCGCCGGCGGCGCCGGTGCCATCAACCTGGGCCCGCGTGAGAATCAGCCGGGTGGAGGCCACGTTGAGCACCAGCCGGGCCAGCGTGGTGCCCAGGAGCAGCGACGGGAAGACGCTGAACTCCAACGGCTTCTGGACGTAGATCGTGGTCAGCAGCACGACCACCGCAAGGGTGATGTTGCCCGCCAGCAGCAGGTCCATCACGAACGCCGGCAGGGGCGTGATGATCACCAGCACCGACAGCACGATCAGCACCGGAAAGACCAGGCCGAGCGCCTGGTCGCCGAGACTGCGCGGACGGGTCGCTTGGTCGGCCGGCATCGCCGCCTCCGCCGCAGCCGCCCGCAGGACGGCCCGGCTGTGGTTGGGGACTTGGGTGAAACGGGGGGAGAGAACGCGGGCGGGTTCTTAATGAATCCGCCGAAGGGTGTCCAGCCGGCTTGCCACTTGTGAGAATCTCAAGTCCTGACGGGACTTTCGCTCAAGCCCGGCGGCCGCCGCGAACCGGCAAAACCCGCCGGGAAGCCGGGTCCGAGAGAAGTCGTGGCCGCAAAATGGCGCAAGAGGCGCAAAAAGGAAGAAAAGCCGGTTCAGCCACAAAACGCACAAAATTCACAGAGTGTAAGAGAGCAAAGACCTGAACCGTCCTCTTTTCCCCTTTGTGAATTGTGTGCCCTTTATGGCGAGATCCTTTCTGCTTTTCCCTTCGCGTCTCGTGCGCCTTTTTGCAGCCAATCGTCTTCGTGGCCTAGTGCAGCTCCAACGCCTGGTCGTCGTTGTATTCCTGGTTGGCGTCGTCCTGACGGTTGGCGCCGCGGCTCATCAGGCGGCAATGGTCGGGGGCCGAGCGGTCGTACACGAACGGTTCGTCCGAGTGCGCTTCCAGGGGGACCGACTTCAGGATCGTTGGCGCGAGTTCGGCCAGCGTCTGGGGATACTCGCCGTGTTCTCCCCGGTAGATCAGCAAGGCCAGGCCGATGGTCAGCATGTCGCGGCGCAACCGGCTGCGGTCTTCGGAATGCCGTCGCTGCCAGTAGTTCGTCCGGAGCGAGTGGGCCATCGCCTCGCCGACCAATCGGCTGGCCGCAACGGGGTCGGTTTCGATCAGCGTCCCCAGTTGCCGGAACTTCTCCGGCTCCGCCTCCTGCCATTTGGCGTAGTCCCGATCCAACTGCTCGAACAACCGCATCTGTTCCGCCCGGTCGCGGGTCGCCAGCGCTTGGACGATCTGGTCCTGGACCTCGTCGGCCCGTTTGAGCGCCGCGTCCCAGGGGAGCTTGGCGAGCGTGAGGTCCTTCACCGCCTCCTGGACCGCCGCGTCGGGGAATTCGAGGAAGCCCTCGACCGAGTCCTCGTCTGACTTCAGGAACTCGATCTCCTGATGAATGATGGCCCGCTCGCCGCGGTCGGCCGCCCGGTCCGGCGACGGAATCCGCGGGATTTTCTCCCACTCGGCCAGCCACCGCCGGGCGTCGGCTGCGGAGACCTTGCCGCTCTGGAGCGCCACGCCGTCGGCGCGACAGGCGATGGCGTCCACGACATCCGCCTTCGCCACGGAGACGTCGAACGGCGAACCCTCCGCCAGTTTCACCGCCAGCCGATGACAGGCCAGCAAGTCGTCCTGCGCGGCGATCCCGTTCCCTTCCGCCAGCCGTCGCAGTGCCCGGGCGGAGAGACAATCGGCCAGATACCGCAGCCGCCGCTCGATCACCAGCGACGCCCCCAGCAGCCGCGGCGGCTCCTCCAGGGAGAGCAGCGGGGCGAAGTACCGGGGCTTGCGACTGGCGGCGACGACGGCATCGAGCGCCTTGTCATTGGCGGCGAGGTACTCGAACAGTTCGGGGAAGTCTGCCTGTCGCCACAACTGCTGTTGTGCGGCCTGCAATTGCAGGGCGAGCGTATCGAGCGCCCGCGCCTGCTCTTCCGGCGCGGTCGCCCCCTGGGCAATCACGTACGGCTGCAGGTACAGAAAGTTGACCCCCGTGGCGGGGAGGCGGTCGATCCCCAGCATCGCCAGCGAGGCCCGCCGCAGCGGCCGCTCGAACACCTCCACGCCGAACAGCGCCACGAGATCGACGACGAGGTTGTCCTTCGGGTCGAGGTCCTTCGACAGCGTCGCGTTGAGGGTCCGCAGCGTGCCCGTCACCTCGTCGGGAATGCTGGGGGCCATCAGCACCACGCCCGTGGGAGCGGATGCCGGTTCCTGGGCGGGGAGCGCGTCGCCGGTCGCGAGGAGACCCAGCAGGATCGAATACACGCCGACGGGATTCGCACGACGAATGGTCGTCATGATGGTGTCCTCTGCCTCGTTTGGAACGCGGCTCGTCGACGTCGAATGGCAACGACTGCGCCGCCGGGTCCACTCCCGACCTCGAAGAGGTCAAAGAGCGTAGCCGGGGGGCGCAGCGCAGCGGAGACCCCCGGAAAAGGTCGGCTGAAATCATAGCATCCTGAAGGGATGCCAGAACCGCCCAGTCTGGCCTCCCTTCAGGATGCCGATGTCCGTCACAACGCATTCCGGGGGTCTCCGAAGACACCGACCCCCGGCGACGTTCTGCGAACCCTGCGGGTTCAAGACATTCCCGCAACCGAGTCGCGTCACTTCGTCGGCGTCCAGGCCTCCAGCCCGACGTCGATGTACTGCCCGCCCCCCGTCTGGCGACAATGCACGGCCAGCGTGTTCCGGCCCGGCTTGAGCGCCTGCTGGGCCTCCGCCGACAGCCGCAGCGACACGTACTCGGTCGTGTAGCCCGACACCCGCTTGATGAGCGTGCCGTTGAGGTACACCGCGGCGTCTTCGTCGTGATGAATCCGCAGCCGGAGCTGGCCCTGCGGGACCGACGCCACGTCGAACGTCCGCCGCAGCCAGAGGTCGTTCGACTTCCAGATCGTGTTCACCCTGGAGCCGGGCGTGGACGGTTCGCCGAAGCCGCTCTTGCCGGACTGCCAACTGGTCGCGTTGAACTCCGGCTGGAACCAGTCGTCGGCGGGTTTGTCGGTGGTGTACTGCCACTCGGCGGGCGCGGTCTCGGCGGTCGCCAGCACGGGGATGGTGGTCGTCGGCGTCGACGGCTGCCACAGCTTCTTGTGCGCCTCGGCGAGCACGGCGACCGGCAGCTTTTCGACCTCGCGGTCATACGTCAGCAGGCCGTTGACTTCGATCTCCACGTCGGTGGTCTGCGTGTAGATCGCCCCGGCCAGGCCGTCCCGGTCGATCATCGGGTGCAGCTTGTCAATCAGGTCGAGATACGCCTCGGTCAGCGCCTCCTGCGAGGTGAAGCTGCGGTAGCCCCAGTTCTTTTCGTCCTGCCAGGTGTGCCCCTTCATTGGCAAGCCGAGGCCGCCGTATTCGCCGAGCACCGCCGCCCGGTTCGGTTCCGTCTTCGGCGCGAACGGGCCGGGATAGCGGTGGTAATCGACGATGTCCCCCACCGGAAAATCGTTTCCGCCGGAGGCCGGGTTCACCAGCCGCGTGGGGTCGTACTGCTTCGTCCAGTTCGTCACCTCGACGGTGTTGGACTGCCCCCAGCCCTCGTTGAACGGCACCCAGGCGACGATGCACGGGAACGGCTTGCAGAAGTCCATGATGTTCTTCCACTCGCGGCGGTAGTTCTCCATCGACTCCGGCGAGCGGGTCATTTCGGTGCCGTTGTTGTCGCCGAACGGGTTCCACTTGGCGTGTTTGTCGCCGTTGGGCATGTCCTGCCAGACGAGCATGCCGAGCTTGTCGGCCCAGTAGTACCAGCGGGCCGGCTCCACCTTCACATGCTTGCGGATCATGTTGAAGCCGTACTTCTTGGTGATCTCGATGTCGAACTTCAGGGCCTCGTCCGTCGGCGCGGTGTAGAGCCCGTCCGGCCACCAGCCCTGATCGAGCGTGCCGTACTGAAACAGCGGCTGGTTGTTGAGGAACATCCGCGTGACGCCTTTGTCGTCTTTGCCGAGGGCGATCTTGCGGAGCGCGGAATACGTCATCGCCCGATCGACGACTTGGTTGCCGTCCTTCAGTTCGAGTGTGATATCGAACAACTTCGGATTATCGGGCGACCACCACGACGGCTCAGAATTGGGGCCAACATCCAGCGTGATCGTATCTGTCGCCGGTGAGGCCGCACCTGCCATGTTTCCTTTGACGCGGTCGTTACCCCGTTTGTGCTCGAATTCGCAGCGTGCCGTGAGATCGACCCGTGCGTTTCCACCTCCGCCGATTTCTGCCTTGATCAGGAACCGATGCTGATCGATGTCCGGGGTCACGACGATGCTGCGGATGTACGATTTCGCGACTGGTTCCATCCACACCGTCTGCCAGATGCCCGTCACCGGGGTGTACCAGATGCCGTGGGGGTTCTGCACCTGTTTTCCGCGGGGTTGGTAGCCCACGTCGCTGGCGTCGTAGACGGAGACGATGAGCTCGTTCTCGGCATCCTTCTTGAGCGCCTTGGTGATGTCGGCCGAGAACGGGTCGTAGCCCCCCTGGTGCGTGACGACTTCCGTCCCGTTGACCCAGACCTTCGCATCCCAGTCGACGGCGCCGAAGTGCAGCAGGATCGTCTTGTCCTGCCACGCAGCGTCCTTCGGGACGGTGAACGTCCGCCGATACCACAACCGCTTGTCCGGACCGACGCGCTGCATCACGCCGGACAGCGCGGACTCAACGGGGAAGGGAACCAGAATCTCCCCATCCCACGCTTGCGGTTTCGCGCTGTCTTTCGCGGTGATGGCGTACTGCCACACGCCGTTGAGGTTCTGCCAGTGCTCGCGGACTAACTGCGGCCGCGGATATTCGGGATGCACCTTGTCCGCCGTGACTTCTTTCGCCCAGCGGGTCATCAGCGGGGCCTTCTTCGGCTGCCATTCCGCCTGGGCGGCCACCGGGGCCGCGGCGACAACCAACGTCAATCCCAATCCGAGCAGCGGGCGCATGGTAAACTCCTCCCATCAGACATGCGGTGCGAATGTGCCGCCAGAATATCGCCGGGGCCGCGGCTCGTCGATCAATGGCGGCGAATGACAACGGTTCTCAAAGCTGCGGCGGAGGAATCTCAACGGCGACGGCGGGGGAATCTTGCATCCGTCCCGTGCGGATTGTGTAATCGAGGCGTCCCTTCAGCCGGTCGCGCCGATTGCCAACGCTCATCCTGCGAGGTGTTCCATGCCTGCCCGCTCTTGCGCTCTCGTGCTCTGTGTGTGGACCGGAGTGGCTCTCACGGCGGCCGCCGCCGAGTTTCGGACCTGGTCGGACAGCAGCGGCGAATTCTCGCTGGAAGCGGAACTGGTCGGCGTGGACGGCGACACGGTCACGCTGAAGGACGAGGACGGCAAGGAGTACGAAATCCCGGTGGACAAGCTGTCGGCGGCGGACAAGAAGTACCTCGCGGATCGCAAGAAGAGCAACCCGTTCGCCCCGAAGTCGACCAGCCCGTTTCAGAAGAAGTCGACGACCAAATCCGGCATGTCGAAGGACGACGACACGCCCGCCGCGGCTCCGCGGGAGATCGACGTCAACTGGCAGGACGCGCCGGAGGTGGGGCTGGTTCCCAGCGGCGACTGGGCGTATGAGGTGCAGCCGTCGAACGGGCCGTGGGTGAATCAGGGCTCGCTCAAGACGATTGCGTTGCCCTCCCCGCCGGAGGCCCGGGCCGGGTTCAAGACGGCGGCGCTCAATCCGGTCGCCGAGCGGATCGCCCTCAGCTACTTCCACGACGCCAACCGGGGCACCGGCACGAATTACGTCGTGATCGGGGACTTCAAGACCGGCAAGACCGGCGCCCCGGCGAAGGTCGCCGGCGAGCATTTCGACCTGAAGGACCTGCACAACGACGGCCAGCGGGTGCTGATGGTCCGGGACGTGTGGGGCTTCGGCAATCACGAGCGGGTCGAGATCTGGAAGCTCGCGGGAGCGCGGACTGAGCGGCCGGTTTCGTTCGTCCCGTATGACGGCGAAGAGGGAGGCAAGCGCGACGTCACCTGGGCGAAGTTCCTCGGCGACGACCGGTTTGCCACGCTGGCCTCCGGGCAACTGGTCGTCTGGCGGCTCGATCCCGTGGAGCCGCTGCTGCGGTTCGGCATCGACGGTTTCTGCACCCCCGCGGTCAGCCCGGATGGACGGTATCTCGCCGTCGCCACGAACAAGGACGTGGCGCTCGTCGATCTGAATGCGGGAGAGTGCGCGGGGCTGCTCAAGATTCCGGACGACGGCCGGATTGCCCATCCGCGGTTTGCGTTCAGCCCGGATGGCTCCAAGCTCGGCCTGTTGAGTTGGGACTGGCTCTACACGTGGGATCTGAAGCCGGGGCAGCTCGATCGGCAGATTTTCGTCGGCAGCGACGGCATGAACGCGCCGCTGGTCTGGACCTCCAACGATCACGTGCTGGTGGGCATGCAGAACCTGATCGACCTGCCCAACAACCTGAAACTGTGGCAGTACACGTCGCCGCCGGGGCTGCGGCTGCAACCCCTGGGTGCGGATGGCTGGACGGTGTATCCGATTCCGCCGATGCACGGCCGGCCGGGGGCGGTGGTGGCGGCCCGGTTGCCGCACACGGCGGTCAACGACCAGCTCAAGAAGGCGCTCGCCGATCCCAACCTGTTCGTGCTCAAGCCGGGGGCGACGGTGAAGGTGGAGGCCAATGGTATCGCCGACCAGTCGCAGCGGACGAAGGTGGTCGCCGCGCTCACCGAGAAACTCGAAGCCAACGGCTGCAAGGTGTCGGACGCCGCGGCGGTGGCGCTGGTGGCGAGCATCGCGCCGGGCAAGGTCGAAAAACTGCGGTTCTTCGGCAGCTTCCAGGAGTTCGACTTCCCCTCCACGATCAGCAAGCTGCAACTGCAATCCGGCGGACAGACGGTCTGGGAGCAAAGCTGGTCCAACACGCCGTTTGTCGTGGACCGCAAGTTCGAGGAGTCGATGGAGCAGGCGCTGGAGCGGCACAAGGGGCCGAATTACGGGGCGTTCTCGTCCGTGCAGTTGCCAAAGTATCTCACGCGGACCAACGCCCAGGGGTCGGCGTATCTCGGCGCGACCCCGATCACAACCGCTGGCATGCGGTGACCTGCGCCGGGGAGTTCCTCATTCCTCGTCCCTGGACAGGTCGATCACCTGCCAGGCTTTGGAAGTGGACGAGAACAGGTAAATCCGCGCACCGACGTCGATCCGCACCAGGTCTGTCGAGACCGTCGGGACTGCGGCGGCCCCGAGTTCCATGACCCCCCAGACGCCGCTGTCGGCGCCATACGCGTACGCCTTGGTTCCGACGACAAAGCAGCCCACGCTGTCCCCCACGACGGGGATCACCTCGCCGCGGCTTGGCGCATCGACGCGCACCCGGCTGACTTCACCGGTGCGGTGCGAGAACGCATAGGCCCGCCTGTGCGTGGGGCTCACCGCGATCAGCAACTGCCGCGACTGAATCACCGTGGCCCCCGCAGGCAGGGCCGGTGCGTTGGCGGTCGGCTCAGCGATCAGGGGGGCCGACAGCAGCGTGGCGAGGGGGATCAGCGGGAGGATGTGCCGTCGCATGAGTGGGTCTTTCTGAACTGACCGACGGGGAGGTCACTGCGTGTTCAACGCGGCTGCCCTTCGGGATTCCACCGGCCGGACGGCTGTCCGCGAGGAGAATTTGTACGCTTGAACACTTTTCTGTCTAACTATTCTGTAAGTTTCCGCTCTGTGCGGAGCGATTCGTGCAGTAGAATCCGGCGCAATACGAATTCTTCAGCATGGGATCGCCGTGGCCCAAACCCGCATGTTCAGCCCGTCGACGCTTCCCCGCGATCTGATCGCCGGGACGGTGGTGTTTCTGATCACCTTGCCCCTGTGTCTGGGGATCGCTTTGGCGTCGAATGCCCCGCTGATGTCCGGGCTGGTGACGGGCATTGTGGGGGGGCTGCTGGTTGGCCTGCTGAGCGGGTCGCACACCAGCGTCAGCGGTCCCGCGGCGGGGCTGACGGCGGTGGTTGCGGCGCAGATCGCCTCGTTGGGGTCGTTCCCGTCATTCCTGCTGGCGGTGGTGATTGCCGGCGGGATCCAGGTCGTGATGGGTCTGGCCCGGGCCGGGTTCATTGCGGCGTATGTCCCCTCGGCCGTGATCAAGGGGCTGCTGGCGGCGATTGGGGTCATCCTGATCCTCAAGCAGTTTCCGCACGTGCTGGGTCACGACACGGACCCGGAAGGGGAAATGGCGTTCCAGCAGCCGGACCACGAGACGACGTTCTCCGAGTTGGGGGAAATGTTTTATGACGTGCATCCCGGGGCGGCGCTGATCGGGCTGGTCTCGGTGGCGCTGCTGCTGTTCTGGGACCGGTGCAAGCCGCTCAAGAAGTCGATCATCCCTTCGCCGCTGGTGGTGGTGCTGCTGAGTGTGGCGCTGAGCCTGATGCTGGGGCGGATGGGCAGTCCGTGGCTGATCGAACCGTCGCATCTGGTGCAGGTGCCGGCGGCTTCGAGTTTGGGCGAACTGATGACGTTCGTGCAGTTCCCCGACCTGTCGCAGTGGCTGAACCCGGCGGTGTATCTGGCGGGCA
>Ga0073934_10007519_pt1 | contig 15114 bp, 13 predicted proteins | sample LarsenN4metaG_FD_76834 | JGI IMG/M metagenome (GOLD analysis project Ga0073934, IMG submission 76834) | Hot spring sediment bacterial and archeal communities from British Columbia, Canada, to study Microbial Dark Matter (Phase II) - Larsen... ...
CACGCTTACCCATCCCTCGTTGGCGGTCAAGTCGTAAACACCGTGGGGAATAACTTTGCCAAGTTGCTTGTTGAGAAAATCCTTGCTAAGCACCTCTTCTGGTTTTCCCTTGGGACGCCATTCCCGTCCAGAATTCTTGAAATTCCCCACTAATTCCTTCTTTTTGGTGTCCACCGACACCACTGGCTGTCCGCGCCTTTGAAAGGCCAGGACCTTTTTGTTGATATACTCGAACTGCGCCTCGCGATCGGGGTGATCACTCCCCTCGCGGGTCTTACGATTGGCTTGCAGGCTATAATCCCACCTTATAACAAAATAACAGAAATTAGTCAAGTTATTTTGTCACAGCGCCTTAGCGGATCATTTATGAGATTGATGAAGATCATCAATTCCATAAATATCGGCCATCGACGTGACGTTTACGATTAATGTTGGCTACTTCAGAAAGAGTTGGTGCGATGCGAACTTTAACACTTCCCGATTTATTCGAACGCGAAGGCATTTTGTCAATAAGCCCGCCCAATAAATTCCAACCTTGATGATCAGTCGCGGACTTGAAATCCCAACGATTTCATTGGCGGCAATAAACTTCCGGCGTCGGTTTCAGCGTTCACGTGGTAATTGTAAAATTCCCGCCGGACCGGGTAATCCCGCCGCAAGCGGTCAAAATAGCGGCCGCGATCTTCTGTCTTTACGCTCAAATATTCTCGCAACCGGCGATCATCGGCGGCGATGTCATACGCGTGTTTGATCAGCGCTTCAAGTTTTTTTTCATTGTTTTCAAAATTCGGCGGCAAGCGAATCAGCGGCGCGTCGACCGGCGGCAAGGCGCTTTCGATGCGCCATTGCGGCGTCACGCCGAGAAATTCGCAGGCGGCGCGATAGATCTGGGCCACGCCGTTCAGTTTCCCCTCCAACGAATAGCCGGCAATGTGCGGGGTGCCGATTTCGACGAGCTGCAAAAGCGCTGCGTCAATCTCCGGCTCGTTTTCCCACACGTCCAGAATCGCGGCCAGACGGCCTTGTTGCAATATTTTTTTAAGCGCGGCATGAGCGACGACAGCGCCGCGGCAGGTGTTGATCAACAGGCTGCCGGATTTCATCGCGCGCAATCGTGAGGCATCAAAAAGATGAAAAGTGGCGTCTTCACCTTCGTAGGTCAATGGCGTGTGCAAAGTGATGATGTCCGCCGCCATGAGTGCCTCGAGCGGCAAAAATTTCGGATCGCGCGTTTGTCGCGCCAGCGGCGGATCATTGAGCAGAACGCGCATGCCGAGACCGACGGCCATTTTCGCCAGGCGGCTGCCGATATGTCCCACGCCGACAATGCCGAGCGTCAAACGTTGCAAGGATAAATGGCGCTGCACGGCGTGATGAACCATCGCTGCCATCACGTATTCAGCCACCGAATTGGCGTTGCTTCCGGCCGCGCTGGCGAAGGCAATGCCCTGTTGTTGAAGATAAGCGATGTCGAGGTGATCGTCGCCAATCGTTGCCGTGCCGACAAAACGAATCGGAGTTCCCTTCAATAATTTTTCGCCAACCGGCGTGACCGAACGCACCAGCAAGAGATCGGCGTGCCGGAGCGCCTCGCGGGTCATGGCGCGGCCGGGCATCAGCCGGATTTCGCCCAGACGCGAAAACGCCTCGCGAACGCACGGAATATTTTCATCGGCGACGATTTTCATCATGCGCACTCCGTAACTCAACATTTATGTTGAGAAAATACGCGCAACATAAATGTTGTATTACAATTTAAAAAAATGTTTGGTTTTTGCCAATGATAAAATTAAATTAAAAAACTTTCTTTGCGTGGAGTATTCATAAGAAAACTATCACAACTGTGAAGATTTTGAAAGGCAGAATAATGTTTCGGCAGAATGATTAAAAATTATTCTGCCAAATAATCATTCTGCCCTTTGGCTACGCCCGGAGGGCTGCGGCGAATGCCGCGTTAGGAATTATTCAGGTTTGGTGTATGCACGATCTCTTGCAAATTTTTCTTTGCCTGGCCCTGAGCCTAAATCAACCACCGTTTTCGGGCTTATCATCGGCGCCGGAAAGACAGGATGTTGTTGCGGTTAATTCGGCCTCTCCGGATTCCAAGTTGTATGAAATGAGCAAGGCGGAAATCGACGCGTTGCTTCGCGAAACCAGCGCCCGCCGGGTGGATTTTACGGCGCGTTTGCAGGCTTATTCGCAGCGCGCGCTGGGCACGCCCTATCGTTGGTTTCCGCTGGGCGAAGGGCCGCAGGCAAAATACGACCGCGGCCCGTTGGTCGATTTTGCGCGGGTCGATTGCCTGACTTTTTGCGAGCAGATTTTAGCGATGACGTTGGCGGATCATTATGAGGAGATGTTTCGCCGTTTGCAGCGCCTGCGTTATCACGAGGGGGCGATCGATATTCGCGAGCGCAATCATTTTATGCTGGCGGATTGGCTGCCGAACAATGTCTGGTTGTTTGAAGATATCACCGCAACAATCGGCGGCGGGCTTTGCGCCGATATGCGCAAAACTATCGATCGCGCCGCCGTGCTGCGCAAAAAGGGCGTGCCGGAAAAAGAACTGGCGGCGATGCCGCCGCCGCAAACGCTGGCGATAAAATATATTCCCGAGGCGGATTTGCCCGCCATCAAATCGAAATTGCAACCCGGCGATCTGGCGGTGGTGATTCAGAGCCGCCCAGGCATTTTTGCGGCGCATCTCGGATTTTTGCTGCGCGACGGCGCCGGCCGGATTTTTTTCGCAATGCCTCGGCGCGCCGCGGCGTCAAGAAAGTGGTGGACGAGGATTTTGACGATCTCGTGACATTTCTGCGGCGCAATCCGAGCTGGGTGGGCATGGTTTTTTGGCGCGTGCGGCCGGAGTTTATGAACAAGCCGGAGATCACGGCGCGCGCTTTATTGGCAAACTAACGCCGGCAAGATGTTTGAAAAGCCCTCCAAGTTGTCTCTTAATATTCTTTTGGTCTCGTCTGAGAAATTTTTGATGATGTTTTCACGCAATTGATCTATTGCTATTATCTTTTTTTTCAGCAAAGCTTCGCATTTGCCAAAAACTCGTTGCGAATTCACTTCCATGCTTTCATTGCTGCCGTAAGTCTGCTGCGAATTTGTCACCGAACTTTAATCTGTGCCGTGAACTCATGTCCAAATCTGCATCCGCATTTTATTATTTGACACGAACTTCTGTCGATCTCCAAAGCTAACGCCATGATGAGCGGCGGGACATTTCGAGCACGGTCTTGAAAATTAAATCTCCGTTGTCCTGTCCGCTGCAGGCCGTTGCAGCGCTCCAGCCGTTCAACCACGATTTTGAGCAGCGCATGCTGCTCGTCAAGGCCGAGGGCATTCATACTAAACAAAATCACTTTCCGAAGGCTAAAAAAGCATATCAAAAAAAGCCGGGAAAGTCAAGCAAAAAATCACGGCAATTTTTGCCGCCAAAACGCTTGACTTTCGCCGAAAAAAATTTATCTTGTAATTCGTTGCGCGAAGGCTGCGCCTGAAGATGAAAACTTCCAAAATTCGGCTTCAATAAAAAACGGAAAAATTATGGATAAGTTAACGATTGACGATATCGATCTCAAAGAAAAGCGCGTGCTGATGCGCGTCGATTTTAACGTGCCCATTGAAAACGGCAAAGTCACCGACGACACCCGCATCCGCGCGGCGTTGCCGACGATACAAAAAATTTTGCAGAGCGATGCCAAGCTCATTCTCATGTCGCACCTCGGCCGCCCCAAGAGCGGGCCGGAGGCGAAATATTCTCTCATGCCGGCGGCAACGAGACTGACCGAGCTGCTGGGCAGAGACGTTGAAATGGCGCCGGATTGCGCCGGCAGCGACGTCGAAGCGATGGTGAATATGAGGCAGCCCGGCCAGGTGTTGATGCTGGAAAATTTGCGTTTTCATAAAGAAGAAGAGAAGAATGATCCGGAATTTGCCAAGCAACTGGCGGCTTTGGGCGACGTGTACGTGAACGACGCCTTTGGCTCGGCGCATCGCGCCCACGCCTCGACCGAAGGCGTGGCGAAAATTCTCAAAACCGCGGCCGTGGCCGGCTATTTGATGAAAGCCGAATTAACCGCATTGGGCAAGCTGCTCGCCGGCGCGCACCTGCCGTTCGTCGTCATTCTCGGCGGCGCGAAAGTGTCGGATAAAATTCCGCTCATCAAAAATCTCGTCACCCGCGCCTCGCATCTGCTCATCGGCGGCGGCATGGCTTACACGTTTCTCAAGGCGAAAGGCCGTGAGATTGGCAAGTCGCTCGTGGAAGTGGAACACCTGGTCACGGCCACCAACCTCATGACCGTCGTGGCGTATTCAAATCCCCGCAAACCCGTCAAGATGGAATTGCCGGTGGATCACGTCATCGGCTCGACCATTGATGGCACGGATGCGGTGGAGCATCCGCAGGCTGATATTCCGGCGGACAAGCTGGCCGGCGACATCGGCGCGCAAACGATCAAGAATTTCGGCATGATCATCGCCCAGGCGAAAACCGTGTTGTGGAACGGCCCGATGGGCATTTTTGAAAAAGAGCCGTTCGCCAAAGGCACAATGGCGATTGCGGCGGCCGTCGCGGAGGCCACCGGCCGCGGCGCGTTCACCGTGGTCGGCGGCGGCGACAGCGTGGCGGCGTTGTCCAAATCCGGCCTCACCAACAAGATTTCCCACGTCTCCACCGGCGGCGGCGCGTCGCTGGAATTTCTCGGCGGCCAGACTTTGCCCGGCGTCGAGGCGTTGACCAAAGCGCCGAAGAAAGGCATAGCCCAGGCTGCCAGCCTGGAAAGTTGAGTGAGATTTTATGTTGACGCATATCAAAATTGAAGGCTTTCGCAGTCTTCGCCATGTTGAGTTGGATCTGCCTGGATTAACTGTGTTAATCGGACCAAACGGCAGCGGCAAATCCAATTTTTTGGATGTTTTTGCTTTGATGGCGGAGGCTGCCGTTGGCCGTCTTAGTGATGGTATTGCCAAGCGAGGCGGGATAAATACCCTGCTCTTTAGAGGAGACGACAAGATATTTTTAGATTTTGAATTTGCTCCTGAAGGAGATTTTCTTAGCGAGAAGGCCCCCATCAACTATAAGTTGCATTTAAGACAAGTAGGGACACTTCCCCTCATTTGGTTTGAGCAGGTTTCCACACGACCGGCTTTCCCTCAAACCAATCCACTCTTTTTGATGCACCGTGATAGCCCGAGGCCGATGGCATGGTTCAGCAGATTTGGAGCCGAGCAATTGCCAGATTCTGATCTACAAGAGCAACTTAAACGAACCGAGGCTAAAAAAATTGAATCTGAGTCGGAACTGGCCATCTTTCAAGTGAAGGATGAGACCGTCTATCCTTTGCCTTACAAGTTGTTACGCCACCTCGAAAAATGGACTTTTTACTCGCCTATTCGAGTGGATCCTGAAGCGCCGGTCAGAAGCCCCCAGCTTGCTCGTTCCGGCTTCCGTTTATTTCCCGAAGGCGGCAACCTTTCCTCTGTTCTTCAGGCTATTCAAGGCCAATATCCGGTGATCTGGGACGACATCTGCGAAATTTTAAGAAATGTGTATGATGATTTTCGCAATCTTTCTTTTCCGCCGGAGGGCGGCGATGGAAAAATTTTGTTGCGTTGGTGGGAACATCCATTTGAAAAGGATCATGGTTTTTCGGCGAATTTGCTTTCGGATGGAATTTTGCGCTTGCTGAGCTTGCTCGCCATATTGAAAGCTCCCGATCCTCAGCCACTGATCTGTATTGATGAGCCAGAAATTGGCTTGCATCCGAGCTGGATCAGGCTGTTGGCCGAATTGTTAGAATCTGCTGCAACACGGACTCAATTGATTGTCACGACTCATTCGCCGGAGTTGGTTTCGCACATTAAACCTAATCACGTTGTCGTTGTTGAAAAGGAAGAAGGGGAAACTACGCTATCTCGCCTGACCGAAGATGAGCTTGCGGGTTGGCTCGACAAGTTTAGGCTGGGCGATCTTTGGTTGGCCGGACACATTGGAGGGCGTCCATGAAGCGTCATCAGTTGACTCAGGGAAGGCGAATCGTGATTCTGTGTGAAGGCGATACGGAGGAAATTGCCATCAAGTATTTTATTCGCCGGCAATGGGAAGCAGATAACTTGCGAGCAATCGGCCTTCATCCGATCAATCTAAATGGCAAGCTGGAAGATGTGTTCGCATACGTCCCGCGCTATCGCCGCGATTCCCAAGTGATTGCCGTCTTCACGCTCATTGATTTGTACGGCATGAACCGGGTTCAACATGGTTTGCAGGACGGTTTAGCCGACAAAGTCGCTCGCGTCAAAACCTGGCTTCGAAATGACTTCGAGGCTGATTATGGGGATTTCTTTTATCCTCATGTCTCAGTGCATGAAGTCGAAACTTGGCTGCTGGCAGAAGGGGAATGTCTTGCAAAGCGTTTGAAAGACGCCAAGATTCAGCCGAACCCGAATGCGGAAGCGCAAAATTTCGACAACCCTCCTTCAAGACGTATTGACAACTTGTTCAAGCACCATCGTCGCAACGACGGCTATCACAAAATCAACGACGGCATTGCGCTCTTTAAATGTTTGCAATTCGAACCGGTGTTTAAATCCTGCCAATACTTTCGAGAGTTTTATAACGGGCTTAAATCAGTGGCGCAATCAGTTTTGCAATAACACAATGAATCCGGCTTTTACCACGGTTTAGTGGCCTCCACACCACAGGTCCTGCCGTCAGACGGTAAAAGCCGGCGGTGCTTCGCTCGAATTTCTCGGCGGCCAGACTTTGCCCGGCGTCGAGGCGCTGACCAAAGCGCCGAAGAAGGCATGAAGCTTTTTGTTGAAATCCGCGCTTGACTTTGTCAAAAAATTTATTTATTTTTTTGACACAATTTTAGGCTTTGTTAAAAGTCGGGGCATGGGCTGCGCCTGCCGGGCAACCATGCCCACCAAGCTGTGAATGCGTTTTCGCCAAGGGGATTTATGCATTCATCCAACCATCTGCCAGCCGCTGGCAAACCAACAGACGGCACCAATGCCAACGGGCGTAGTCCGAAGCTGAGGGAGCAGGTGCATCATGTCTTTCGCGTTTTGCACTACAGCCTTCGCACGGAAGAAGCCTACACCTGATGGATTTACCGTTACATCGTTTTTCACAAGAAGCGCCATCCAATTGAAATGGGCGCCAAAGAAATCTCGGAGTTTCTGACCCATTTGGCGGTCAAAGAACGTGTCGCCGCTTCCACGCAGAATCAAGCCCACAGCGCGATTTTATTTCTTTATCGCGAGGTGTTGCAGCGCGAGATGGAGGCCGTGGTGTGGGCCAAAAAGCCGGAAACGCTGCCCGTGGTTTTGTCGCGGGAGGAGGTTAAGGCGCTGTTGAGTCACCTTTCCGGCACGTATTGGGTAAGGGCAATGTTGCTTTACGGTTGTGGTTTGCGTTTGGATGAATGTTTGAAGCTGCGGGTAAAAGCCCTCGACGATGCAGCGTGCCGTTCTCGAAGCGGTGCGTAAAGCGGGCATTAACAAACATGCGCATCCGCACAGCAATTTAGGCTTGCAAACTTCAAAGGCCCGTCCCATTTTACGCGGCATGATAATGTCGCTTTTGCCGATTTTTTTCGGCAGTCGAATAAGTATTAGACGGCTTAGCCTGACCGTAAATGGCCAAAGGATCTTCCCAAATGCGAACACTGAGCGCTGTGAGTTTTGCCCTGGTTGCCACCGTCTCGTCAGCCTACGCGCAGGACGCTGCTCCTCGTCCTTCACGTCTCGATTCCGCCGATCTCCAAACCATCACTGCGGTCGTCACCGTATTCAGGGCGTCGCGTGATTCCGTGTGGCCGGGCTACGATCTTTCCTTGCAACCGTTCCTCGTCTACCGGCCCGGGCAGTGGGCCGTCGTTCTGAATCCGCTTGGTGACATCGAAGGCTACCAACCGTACCCGAGGTCTTGGCCGCAGCTTGCAGCCCCGGCGCTGCTTCACCTCGGCGCCACTCCCGGCCTTGTGGGCCAACTCGAGTTCGATTTCTCGGTGGGATCTGCCACGACGGTGGCGATTCCGCTCGCCGACAACCTGCCGGAGCAGGCCCTGGCACGTGCGCACTCCCTGTTCGCATTCGTCGTTCACGAAGCGTTTCATCAGTTTCAACGCACCACGTTTAGCGAGGTAGACGAGCCTTCGGAGGAGCGGTACCCCATTTTGGATACGGAGAACAGTGCGCGAGCCGCCCTGGAGATACACATCCTCGAGGACGCGGTGCGAGCCGTTGCACGGCGAGATCGGGCGGGCGCCCGCCGATTCACTGGCCTGTTCCTGGCGCAGCGTCGCTTCCGCTGGGAACATGCCTCGCCGCTGGTGAGGGAATTCGAACGGGCAAAGGAATTGAGTGAGGGAACCGCGAAGTACGTGGAGGCACGACTCGTCGCCATTGCCGCGGATCTCTGTCGCACAGGCGCATTCATCGATGCGGATGTGTGCCCCTCGTTCAAACCGGTCACCGTGCCAAGCTACTTGCAGACGGACTTCGAGAGCCGTTTGACGGATGGCGCGCTCAGTCCGGCCGATGTGCCGCGGAACCGGATCTACCCGACCGGCGCCGCGATGGGTGTCCTCCTGGACTTCTTCGGGGTCGACTGGAAACACCAGGCCGCCAATCTCCCCGAGGCTTCGACGTTGGCCGACTTGCTGGCGCCTTCGATTCCCGTCCCGACTGCCGGCCTTGTGTCGCTCCAGCAGGAGGCCGATCGGCGCTACGCCTTGCCGCAACTGCGGCAGCGAACGCAATCGCTCGCTGATGCTTACGTCCGCGAGGCCGACGCCGCCATCCGCGCCTTTGAGGGGCAGCCCGGCCATCGGGTAGAGGTGCAACTTCCGGCCGCCGGTACGAGCCGCTCTCGCTCTTCTAGTACGAAGCGTTGGGTCGTGAACAACGGCAACCGGGTGTTCGGCAGCGACTTTCTCGCCTATACCCTTCGGCGCCCGAGTAACCAGCTATTCATGAGTGTGGAGCGAAGAGCCGTCTTGGACGATCTCGTTCCGCCGGGAGAGCGGCACGTCGCGTTCTTTGTTCCATCGGTGGATTCGATCACGGTGGACGGTGCGCCTGTCGCTGTCACGTCCGTAAACGACTATCGGTTCGAGGTTCTGAGTATCCAAGGAACTGGGTTCTCTCTCGACGTCAGGGTCCCAGGAACGCTGACCTTGAGCGCAGGCCGCGTGGTGGTTCAGCTGCCCGCACGGTCTCGCTGATCCTCGGACTTCGGGGATGGCGCCCCAAGCCGCGCCGTCTAACGAGATAAGAATTCGTGCAACCTTCCTTATATGGTGGCAGGCTCGCTTGCGGCCAACAGCTACATGGCGCCACGTTCGACGAACGACATTGATATTGTGATTAAAATCAGCGAAAATGATATCGACAAGCTGATTGCCGCATTCGAGGGAGATTTCTACATCAATTCGCGCGAGACCATACAAGATTCCTTGCGGCGCCATTATCCTTTCAACGTCATCTATCTTGCCACGGCGGCGAAAGTCGATTTAGTGCCGATAAAAGCCGATCCATTACGTAGTGAATTGGAGGCAATTATAAATGATATACGCGGAAGACACACGGCCTGAAACGCGGGAAGTTTTGTTGCGGCTCTGGCGCGCCAAAATGGATGGTGAGCGACTGGTGCATGGCTTTCGTCTATGGAACAGCGTCAAGAATCGCATCATGAGCGCCATTCGGAGAGAAAATCCCGATATTGATCCCATCGAGCTTCTCGTCGAAACTTTCCGCTGCATCTATCGCAATGATTTTGCACCAGCAGAAATGGAGCGGATCTGCGAGCGGATTCGACAATATCATCAAGCAAAAAAGAAGGGGCAAGCGACCAGCCCCGATTTTCCTCTTGAGATTTCACAAGAAAGATCGGGGCAACCAGCATCGCCCCATAACTTCAATACTCCATCATTCCAACTCTAAATTTGGAGCCCGCTATGTCGGACGATCCCATCAAAACGCCCAAAAAACTTTCGCGGCGCGACTTTTTGAAAGTAAGCGGCGGCAGCGCGGTTGGCGCCGCCGTGATTCCGTCATTGGTCGGAAAAGCCTCAACGGCTGTTCCCGCTGATGCCGAGATTTTCAAAGGCCTTGCGCCGATTCAACTCAACGTGAATGGCAAGCTGCGCCGCGTCGAAGTCGAGCCGCGCACGACGCTGCTTTCGGCGCTGCGCAACAAACTCGAGGTTACCGGCTGCAAGGAAGTGTGCGACCGCGGCGAGTGCGGCGCCTGCACGGTGCTGATGAACGGCAAGCCGGTGCTCGCCTGCATGACCTTGGCTGTCGATGCGATCGGCAAAGAGATTCTAACGGTTGAAGGTCTGGTTAAAGACGGCCAACTCGATCCGGTGCAGCAAGCTTTCGTCGAGAAAGATGCGCTCATGTGCGGTTTTTGCACGCCGGGTTTTGTCATGTCGGTGCGCGCCTTGTTGAACAAAAATCCGCATCCCACCGAGGCGGAGATTCGCCACGCCGTCTCCGGCAACCTCTGCCGCTGCGGCACCTATTCGCGCGTGTTTGAAGCAGCGATGGCGGCAACAAAAGCTACAACAAATGGAAGGAGATGATGAGCCATGGCAAACTGGAAACCACTCGATCAAAACACTTATCTCGGCAAACGCTACCAGCGCCTCGATGGCCCGGGCAAAGTTGCAGGCGCGGTGAAATACACGTACGATCTCAATCTTCCCGGCATGCTCTATGGCGCGATTCTTTCTTCGCCGCATGCCGCCGCTAAAATCAAGAATATCGACGCCAGCGCCGCGCAGGCATTGCCCGGGGTCAAGGCGGTGCTCACCGACATTCATCCGACCGGTACCGTGCGGCACGTCGGTGAGGAAGTTGCCGTCGTCGCCGCCGTCTCTCCCGAGATCGCGCAAGATGCGCTGGAATTAATTAAAGTTGACTATGAGATTCTGCCCTTCGCTGCCGACATCGACGCGGCGATGAAAGACGGGGCGCCGCGCGTGTTTGACGACCAAGCCAATATTCGCGATCCGCGCCAGGGCGGCCAGGGCGATGTCGACGCCGGATTCGCGCAAGCCGCGGTCATCGTCGAATCGACCTATCGCACGCAAGTGCAAGTGCATGCCAGCTTGGAAACCCACGGCTGCGTCGCAAAATGGGAAGGCGAGCAGCTCACCGTGTGGGACTCGACGCAGGGCGTGCATCCCATTCGTGAAGCCATTGCCAGGTTTCTCAACATTCCGCAGAGCAACGTGCGAGTGGTTTGCGATTACATGGGCGGCGGGTTCGGCAGCAAGCTGCAAGCGAGCCGGTACAACGCGACCGCGGCGCGGCTCGCCAAAGCGGCCAACGCTCCGGTGAAGCTCATGCTGACGCGGCCACAGGATTCGATGATCGCCGGCAATCGCCCGAACGCCATTGCGCACGTAAAAGCCGGAGCCACGCGCGAGGGCAAGCTCGTTGCCTTCACGGCAAAAACTTATGGCACTGCCGGCATCGGCACCAATGCGCGCGCCGCCCTGCCGGTGGTTTACGAAATCGCCAACACCCGCACCGAGCATTACGACGTTTATACCAATGCCGGCGCGGCGCGAGCGTTTCGCGCGCCGGGTTGCCCGCAAGGCTCGTTCGTCATGGAGCAGCTCATGGACGAGCTGGCGGAAAAACTGAACATGAATCCGCTGGAATTTCGTTTGAAGAACGACCCCAACGAGACGCGCCAGAAACAGTGGAAAATGGCCGCGGAAAAATTTGGCTGGGCGAAGCGTGCGCCGAAGCCGAATGCCGATTCCGGCCTGATCAAGCGCGGCATGGGAATGGGCGCGGCGTTTTGGCGCGTGCCCGGGCGCGGCACGAAATCGCAGTTGACCATCCTTCCCGACGGCGGCATCGAGATTCGCTGCGGCACGCAAGACCTCGGCACCGCGACGCGCACAATCGTTGCGGCCATCGTTGCCGAAGAGCTTGGCGTGCCGATTGAATCGGTCAAAGCGATGATCGGCGACACGAATTTTCCATACTCCGGCGGCAGCGGCGGCAGTTCCACTGCGCCCTCGGTCGCGCCGGCAATTAAAAATGCCGCGGAAAAAGGCAAGGACAAATTATTCGATTTGGCTGCGGCCAAACTCGGTGTCGCCAAAACGGATTTGGTGATGGCCGGCGGCAAAGTTTCCGCCAAAGGCAACGCGACTCAATCACTCTCTTGGAAACAACTTTGCGCGTTGCTGGGCACGGCGCCGCTCGAAGTGCCAGGCGAATGGGTCGAAGGCTTGTCATCGCAAGGCGTTGCCGGCTGCCAATTTGCCGAAGTTGAAGTCGATACCGAAACCGGCCTCGTGAAAGTGCGGCGGATTTTGGCAGTGCAGGATTGCGGCTTGGTGCTCAACCGCTTGACCGCCGAGAGCCAGGTAATCGGCGGCGTGATTCAGGGCATTTCGTATGCGTTGTTCGAAGATCGTCTGATGGATCCGCTAACCGGCGCGCACATCAACCCGACTTTTGAAAATTACAAAATTGCCGGCGCGCTGGAGATGCCCGAGATCGAGGTGATGATTTACGACGAAGCCGAGCGCGGCGTGATGGGCCTCGGCGAGCCGCCGACGATTCCGACCTCGGGCGCCATCGCGAATGCGGTTTATCATGCCATCGGCAGGCGCGTGCGAGAAATTCCGCTGACGCCGGATCGCGTGCTGGCGGCGTTGAATTCTTGAAGAAAAACATTTGAACACGGATGACGCGGATGAGACGGATTTGTGCGGATTAAAATTTAAAATAAAAAATCCGTGAAAATCCGTCTAATCCGCGTCATCCGTGTTCTAAAAAAGATTTTGAGGAGATCAATCATGGTCAATTTTGAGCTTGTCAATCCTAAGACATTAGATTCGGTGCCCGGGCTGTTGAGCAAAAAATGGGATGAAACCATGCTGCTCGCCGGCGGCACCGATTTGCTGGATATGTTGAAAGAACGCTTGGTGCGGCCGCAGCGCGTGATCAATCTCAAAAGCATTCCCGGATTGAGTTACATTAAAAACGGCAAAGGACTTGAAATCGGCGCGCTCACCACGATTGCCGAAATTGCCGAGCATGCCTCGGTGCGCAAAAATTTTGCGGTGTTGGCCGAGGCTGCGGAGAGCATTGCCACGCCGCAGTTGCGCAACATGGGCACGATCGGCGGCAATCTCTGCCAACGGCCGCGGTGCTGGTATTTTCGCGCCAAAGACATCGTCTGCATCAAAAAAGGCGGCAGCAAATGCTACGCGGTGGATGGCTTGAACAAATATCATTGCATCTTCGGCGGCGGCCCGAGTTTCATCGTGCATCCGTCGGACGCCGCGCCCGCCTTGATGGCGCTCGGCGCGAGCATTGACATTCTCGGCCCAAATGGAAAGGGAAATATGGCGCTCGCCGATTTCTTCGAGCTGCCGATTGACAACATTCGCCGCGAGCACATTTTGGAGCCGAATCAACTCATCACGGCGATCAAAGTGCCGCAGCTCGCGCCGGGCACGAAGAGCGCCTATCTCAAATTCCGCGAGAAGCAATCGCTCGATTTCGCCATTGTGAGCGTCGCCGCGGTTTTGCAAATGGAAGGAAAAGTTTGCAAAAAAGCCAGTGTCGTGCTCGGCGGCGTCGCGCCCATGCCGTGGCGGGCCGAGGCAACCGAAGCGGAATTGAATGGAAAAACGCTCACGGCGGAGGTGATTAAAAAAGCTGCCGAGGCTGCGGTGGACAAAGCTGTGCCGATGAAACAGAATGCCTACAAAATCCAGCTCACGAAAGTGATGGTGAGGCGGGCGTTGGAGAAGCTGGCGGCGTAACACAGGCAACTCGTCTGCTAAAATGGGGAAAACTCCCTCCAGCTTAACTCTGAGAAGTATACCAATATGATGAAAAATATGATACTTCTTTGGCTGCTTCTATGTGAAAATTGCATTAACCTAGACTGAGCGATTGGTGGTCAAAACTGAAATTGTTGATCGAGCAACCAAGCTTGAATAGCTCTATTTAGGATTAAAACATATTGTTTGCAATAAGTCACGTTTTAAGGGAGACGTAAAATGGTTAAAAGTAGACAAGTCTATGGTGGCCCACTCGAAGGTAAAGCCGCAATTATCGGTTTTGTGGCGTTAGTCTTATCCGGTGTATTGGCTGCATTTTTGGTGTGCTCGGATGCGTTAAATTTGGTTGTTTCAACAAAACATCTTTTTTTCGGAATTTTCACTACTGTAATAGCATGTGGATGGTTTGCATTCACCGGTACTGAAGATAGAGATAAATTTCTTCAAATTTATCTTTTGGCTCTTTTTGTTACCGGTTTGTTTATCGCTATGATACAACCAAATTTCAGCTTTGCGTTTTGGATTACTTTGGTTCTAATTGTTGTAACGGCTGTTGTCGATGCTTTTGAGAAGGGGAAAAAAATCTGGGAAAATCTGCTGACTTCAGTATATGTTGCATGGGTTGTTGTTGGTGTGGTAATTACGCTGGGCAGCACAAGCTATTTTCCTTATGCCAAACCTGTATTAAGGCTTTCAGGAATTCATCCATTACTTGAAATACGTTTATTCTTAACCAGTTTTTTGATTTTTCTTTCAATCATTCAAGCTGTAGCGAAGACCTTTCGCGAGGAGAAACCAGATATTCCTTTGGTACAACGCCGCGAAATTCCGGATGTCTCGAGTGGGGTACCTTCAGTTTTAAAACCCATTGTCCAAGCGCTTCAAGTCGTTTTAAACGGATTTTCGGTGCTGGTTGTAAACTTTACAAATATCGTCTGGCTGTTGATCGCAACGATTTCAGTTTATCTATTTCTGATCGGTAAAAATCTTACAAGCCGTTTTTTTCAATTATTGACTGATGGGAAAATTTGGAAATCAATCATTCGCACTTTGCTTTCTTTTATACTTATACTGCTTTTTGTCGGAGGTGCTTTGTCAGCGATACCATCTTTAATAGAGTCTTATTTGAGAAACATTTATCCATTTTATTCGATGCTATTGGAAGTAGGTTCTTCTTTAGCAAAGATCGTGGGGATCGTTGTGTTTACGTTTCTTTGTATTTTTTTCATCTGGTCATTGTGGAAGCATGACAAAGGATTAGAAGAGATTCGCG
>Ga0073934_10007520_pt1 | contig 15112 bp, 15 predicted proteins | sample LarsenN4metaG_FD_76834 | JGI IMG/M metagenome (GOLD analysis project Ga0073934, IMG submission 76834) | Hot spring sediment bacterial and archeal communities from British Columbia, Canada, to study Microbial Dark Matter (Phase II) - Larsen... ...
CCTGTTAGCCCGGCATCCCAACACCATCTGGGTGCTGGCACACCTGGGCTGGCACGCCAACGATTTGGCCCGGCTAGGCCGGCTGTTCGATGCCTGGCCCAGGCTCCACGCCGAAGTCGGCGCCATCCTGTACGACCTCGGCCGCCAACCGCGTGCCGCGCGAGAGTTCTTCATCAGGTATCAGGACCGGCTGTTGTTCGGGAAGGACTCCTTCCAGCCGGACGAGTACCCGTACTACTGGCGCGTGTTCGAGACCAACGACGAGTACTTCGATTACTACCGGGACTATCATGCGTTCTGGAAGCTGTACGGGATGGGGCTTCCGGATTCGGTGTTGAAGAAGGTCTACTACGAGAACGCGTTGAAGCTGATCCCGGCGATTCCGCGAGACGGATTCCCCAAGTAGCGGCGCCGGGCCGTGGACAGCAAGGAATAGTGTCGCGAGGCAGGTTCATGGACGCCTGGATAATCATCCTCGTCCTCTTTGCCGCTGGCTGTGTCGGCGGCTTTACCAATGCTGCCATCTCGGGGGAGCTCCACCTTCCACACACAGACCCTGAGGCTCGCGTCTACCGACCAGGTTGGATCGGTAACGTGCTCATCGGAGGCGTTGCCGCTCTCGTTTTCTGGGGCCTGTACGGACCTATGGCAGCCGCTGTTCTTATCGGGCCCGAGGACGTATCTGCTGCGGCACCCACTCTTCGGGTCTCCGAGCTCTTCGCGGCGTTGCTCACAGGCATCGGTGGAGGTAGACTACTAACAGCGGAGATCGACAAGCGGCTTTCGCAGAAGGAGACGAAGGCGCTCATCGAGACTCGAGATGCTTTGGCAGGTGCGGTGAAAGAGTTAGTAGAACCTAAGGAGTAGGAGTATGACAGCGCCAGCACTGGTAGACGCCCTTGAGCGCATTGATTCTCTCGCCACTCAGATTCCGAGCTCAACTTCCTTCGCGTCGGCCAGCCTCGCGCGCGAGATCCTGGATTACGCACGACAGGTCCGGTCCATCCGCGTCGGGACCGCCTCCACTCAGCAGACCGACCTCATGACCGCTCTGAAAGCCAGTGCCAAGCAGCCGGCTTCAGGCGCGTCCGGCGGTTCCACCTCGGCAGCCAGCAGGTAGCTCCCTATCGGGGTGCTGCGCCTCTGATCGGCCTGCCGTCGAGGCCATCGAGATCGAACGCCGCTGACCGGCGCCATCTAACTCGCAGATGACCTCGGGTCAGGTGATGAGCGCCTGCCTTGGCATCGCCACACGCGGCGTTTCGCTCTGGGCAGTGGGCTACAACTGGCTCAGCCTGTTCCAGGGCCTGCGCGGCAGGCACCGTTCCTCTCCCGGGCTGCTCATTGGTCCGCTCTTCGCGTTCATCGCGGGCGGTCCGTTGTGGCGCTCCTTGCCAGGCGGGCCATGCCTTATTGCCTGGCTGGCGGGCGTGGCGGGGCTGGTGCTCGATCCTGCCGCTCTCCCACTCGTGGCCGGGGCCCTCTTCAGGCGCACTGCTGCCAGCCCAGGCTCGTCCTGAGACGAGTACTCAGGTCAATCCCTGGTCAGCTCGCTGCCGGCCCTCTCGCTTAGACGCCCGCCGTGCCGGCTCGGCGAGCCCTCCGCCGCCACACCAGGTACACGGCCCCGAGCACGGCCAACACCATCAGCGGCCCGGTCCAGAGCATGAACGTCGTTCGCCGCCTGGTGGCCCGAGCCTCGCGCAGCCCCGCCTCCTCATCGCGAATCCTCGCCATGTGCCCCAACACCTCCGCGTAGCCGTACCACCACGCGTAGTCCGGGCTCATGTGAAAGGCGCCCTTATAGGACTTGAGGTTCGAGAAAAAGAACATGTCGAAGTACTCACGCTCGATCGCCGTAACGTTGTAGTACATGCCCGCCGGCCAGTGCTGCGCTGCGGTCGTCGGCAGTTCGGTGGCGCTGAAGCGCGGGCCGGGCAGAAGCCCCGCCGCCAGCCGCTGTTGCCCGGGCTCGATCAACCCGTCGGCATAGAGATCGGCGAGCAGGTTCCTCGCCTCCACGACCAACGCGTCGCCGGCGAGCTTGTGGGCGTCCGCCGATTGGAGATAGTCGCGCGCCTTGACCTCGGAGTGACAGGTCATGCACACCTTGATCATCTCGGCGCGCGCGGTCTGATTCTCCGGCGTGAGCGTGATGTCCTTGAGCTGGCCCCCCGCCGCCTGCACGCCCATCCCCCAAATGATCTTGCGTCGCATGTTGTGACTGGTGGACCGGCCGCCGCGGTCGTCCACATACAGCATATGACAGTAGGCACAGGTCGGCGCGTCCCAGCGCGCCTGCGGCAGCGGCTGGGTCCAGTCCCAGCTCTGTCCCCGGGCGGCGTAGATCGAGCCGTGCTTGGAGCTGATGTACGCCTCGTAATTGGGATGATCGGGCCCCATGTGGCAGGTGAAGCACGCCTCGGGCTTGCGCGCTTCCACCAGGCTGAAGGAATGCCGCGAGTGGCACGCGATGCAGCCGTTGCGGTACGGCAGGCTGCTGGTGTCGATGTACTTCTTTTCCTGCTCGCTCCAGTACTTGGAATCGGTCGCGCCCGCCTGCGCGTGACAGGGATCGCAGCCCATCTCCATGACCTTCCGAGGCATCTGCTGGTAGTGCGGGACGCCGATGTTGCGCTCCCAATTGGGCCCGAGATCGCCGGGACCGGGGCCGTAGGAGTGCCCCAGATCCAGCACGTGTTCCTGGTAGATCTGGGCGTGGCATCCGGCGCAGGTCGTCTCCGGCACGCGACCCTTGCTCGCCGAAATGGCGGTGTGGTCCGTGCCGTGGCAGTCCGCGCAGGTGGTCTCCCGACGGGCGTAGACCACGCGGGGATTCTGCGTCCCGCCGCGGCCCATCGCGCTGGCTTCGAATTGGGCCACGATCATCGGGTTCAACCGCCGATGGCAATTGGCGCACGACTGGGGGCTCTGTTCCCCCCTGGGCGTGTCCGTACGGATCCGCGCCGGAGCTGGCGGTACACCGCGCACATAGTCGTAGATGGCGCGCGCGTCCGCGGCGCTCACGACCTCCTCCGGGAAGACCGGCATGATCGCGCTCGGCGTCCTCAACTGCGCCAGGAACGCCTCGAAGGCCAACCCCGTTTGCGCCAGCTCCGGTCCCACGCCTCCCCGCCCGCTCACGCCGTGACACCCGAGACATCCCTTCGCGATGAAGAGCTGCTCGGCCGCATCGCCGGACTGCTGCGCGCGGGCCGGGCCCGAAGACGGGAGAAGCGCGAACAGCAACAGGCTGGTGAAGGAAACGGCGGTCCGAGCCAACCTGAGGCGCTGCGCCTGCACGGTAGGACTCACCATACGCGGGCTCCATGCCTTGAGAGCGGTTTCCCAAATGCCTTGCCGCCGCTAGTGTACGGTTGCTCCACCCAAGTCACAAGGACCGGCCCCTCATGCTCTCCTGCTCCGGAGGCGCGACGATGACCAGAGTTCCTGCGATCTCGGTCCTGAGCACGCTGCTCGTGGGGGGCGCGGGAAGCCTGCCTGCGCAGCAGGACAGCACCCGCGTGACGTGGTCCGGCGAGGTGCGTGTCCGCAGCGAGGTGGACGCCAGGACCTCCGGGGCCGCCACGGATCACGCCACGCTGCTGCGCACCCGCCTGGGTGCACTCGCGACTCTCGCCCCCACCACCCGCGCATTCATTCAGGTATCGGACTCGCGCGCGTTCGGCGAAGAGCAGCACACGCTGACCGACGCATCGGCCGACCGCTTCGACCTGCACCAGGGGTACCTCGAATGGTCGCCGGGCGCCGTGCGGGTGCGGGCCGGAAGGCAGGAACTGGCGTTCGCGGACGAGCGACTCATCGGGCCGGTGGGATGGGCCAACGTGTCACGCGCCTTCGACGGCGTGCGGGTCACCTGGACGCGCCCGCGAGGCACGGTGGACCTGTTCGGCGCCGTGCTGGACGAACGGGCAGCCCTGCTGGCGACCGGCCTGGATCCCCGCCAAAACAGCCTCGCGGCGAGCGATCGCGCGGTGGTCGGTGCATGGGCCACCAGCAAGTCGTTCGACCTGTTCCTGATCCTGGACCGCAACGCCACCGAGGGCGCCGTCAGCGAGATCAACCGGGCCACGTTCGGCGGCTACGTCCGCCGGACCCTAGGCGCGCTGAGCGCCCGCGGCACCTTCGCGTGGCAGGCCGGCCGGCAGCTGGCTGCCAACGGCCAACGGCAGGACCTGGCGGCCTTCTTGGCCTCGGCAGCCGCCACCTACGGCTTTCGCGGCGCGCTCAAGCCCGCCATCGGCATCCAGCTGGACTATTTGTCTGGGGACGACTCGCCCGGCGATCGGCGCTACCGCGCGTTCAACACGCTGTACGCCACGAACCACCCCTTCTACGGGCTGATGGACCTGTTCCTCAGCTTCCCGGGCCAGACCGGCGGCCTCGGGTTCGTGGATCTCATGGCGCGCGGGTCGGCGACGCCACGCGCCTGGACGCTGCGCGCCGACCTGCACCAATTCCGCCTCGCGGAGACGGGACCAACGGGGAGCCGAACGATTGGGGTGGAACTCGACCTTACGGCCGCGCGGCGGGTTACGCGGGGGTTTGACATCCAACTGGGCTACAGCCGGTTCAGCCCCGGCGCCGCCGGCGAGGTACCGCCGATCGGACTAGGTCTGGACCGCCTGCATTGGGGCTACCTGCAGGGAACGATGCAGTTCTGACTAAGCGGGGCTGCAGGGCACGCGTCGCCGAGCCGTCACTCGTACGCCAGCGCCGCGGCGGTGGTGATGCGCGTCGCCCGGAACGCGGGCCAGGCGCAGGCAACTACACTCACCGCCACCACCAGCGCCAGCCACAGCAGCACCCCCACAGCCTCCGGGGCGAACCTTACCGGCACCGGAAGCATGATCCGCCCGAACGCCTGACCCAAAAGAACGCTCATCGGCACCGAGAGCGGGATCGCCACGGCCCAGCTCAAGACCGCGATCACCAACCCTTCCACCTGCACCATGGTGAGGATGGCCCGGTGCCGAGCGCCGATGGCCCGCAGCACGCCGATCTCCCGGGTCCGCTCCAGCACCGCGAGGCTCATGGTGGACGCGAGCCCCAGCCCGCCCACCACGATCATGAGCCACGCCATCACGCCCAGGAAATCCGCCACCATCAGCAGGTGGTCTTCCATCACTCGGCGGCCCTCGGACAGGAGCTGGGTGGACTCGACGGCGAAACCCGCGCTCTCGAGCTGTCCCCGCACCCGCCCAATCCACTCGAGCTGCGACGCCGGTGCCTCGATCTCCGTGGCGACCACGGCGCCAGCCACACGACCGTCCCCAGCGAGCCTGGAAACCGTCTCGCGAGGCGCGAACGCGGATGTCCCCGGTCCTGCCGCTACCACGCCGACGATGGTCCACGTGGTGGGCCGCCCTCCGATCACCAGCGTCACCTCGCGGCCCACGTCCAGGCCCGGCTGGTCGCGGAGCAGACTCCGGCTTATCACCAGCGCCGTGGTGTCACCCGGCTCCAACCAGCGGCCGCTGGTCGTCTCGTGGACCAGGAGCTTGGACCCTAACGGCGGCGCCGTGATCGAGAACGCGTCACCCAGCGTCCCATCCTGGTGCGCCACCGCGGCCCCGGCGCTGCTCCACGCCTCGGCGCCGCTGACGCCGGCAATGGCCCGGAGCGCGGCCTCCACGCTGTCCGCCGGGCAGGATCGCGTGAACCGAAGGACCAGCTCAAAGCGCATCGGCTGGTACAAGAGGTCCACCGATCCGCGGATGGAGGTGCGCAGGTTCAACGCGCCCAGGTAAACCGCCCCGCCGGTGGCCAGCGCCAGCAACGTGAGCGCCATGCGCTGGCGGCGGCGGAACGCGTTGCGCAAAGACAAGAGGAGCGGGCGGGCCACACCGCTCACGCGGGTGAGCAGGCTCCAGCTCGCGGCTCCGCCGCCGCTGAGCCCCAGGTCGCGCAGCGCCTCGCTCACGGTAATGCGGCACCCGCGCGCCACCGGCAGTGCGGCGGCGGCCACCGGGAGGAGCGCACCCACGCCACATTGCAGCGCGATCACCCAGAACGGGATCGCGTATCCGGTGAGGTCGAAGTTGAGCAGCTCCGCCTTCAGCTCGGCGTAGCCGTGGCCGACGTACGCCGCCACCGGGAGCGCCAGCGCCGAAGCCAAGAGGCCCAGGACCAGTGCCAGACCGAGGTACATGCCGGCGAGCTGCTCAGGTCTCGCACCGATGGCCTTCATGATCCCGATCTCTCTCACCTGCCCCGCGAGCATGGCCGAGATCAGGTTCACCACCAGAAAGCCGCTCAAGAAGAGCGCGAGCAGGCCGAACGCGCCCTGGGTGTAGAGCAGCGAGTCCATCTGGCCCGCGTGGATGTGGCGTCCCGGCTCGGGGACGTCCACGCTGGTCACTCGGCGCCCGGTACGCTCAATCACCGACTTCACGTCGTACGCCACGCGCCGGATGGCTTCACGATCGAGCGAAGCGTCACGCACCAGGATCTGTAGCTCCTCCAGCGTGGCGGGTGCGCCAAGTTGTGCCAGCGTGGCGGGAGTAACAAAGGCGTAGACCACGTGCTCCATCCAGCCGGGTGCCAGCCCCACGTCCCTTGCGATACCGGTGACCGGCAGTGCTAACGGCTCGCCGTTGCCCACCAGGACGCTCAGCGGTTCGCCCACCGAGGCGCCGGAAAAGACAAGAGACGAACGCTCAATCACCAGGTCACCGTCCGCCGGAGGCCAGGTACCGGTTTCCGGCTTGACCACGCCGATCGTGTTCGCCGAGTAGTCGGCATAAGCGAACAGCACCGCCCTGCTCCACCCGCCCTGCACTCGCGCACTGCCCATTAAAGTCCGCCGCACCTGGACCTCGCGGATCTCCGGCAGCGCCCGCACCCGGGCCAGCAGGCCGACGTCAATCGAGTCTGTGAGGAGCGTGGCCGAGGCGGGGTTGCTCGCCAGGAACTGCTCGCGGGTGACACGCCGCACCAGCGCCCAGGTGTTGAGCACCGCTCCGGCGCCGGCAATGCCGGCGGCGATCGCCAGCACCACGAGCGCGGTCCGCGATTGGTGGAGCCAGAGATCGCGCAGCACCTTGCGCCAGCGCGGATCAAGCATGGATTCGCCCGTCCACCAGGGTCACGGTGCGCGACGCGTGCCGCATCACCGCCTGCTCGTGGGTGACCATCACGATGGTCTGCCCCTCGCGGACCAGGCCCGCCAGGACCTCGAGCATGGCTTCCGAGGTGCGCGAGTCCAGGTTGCCGGTGGGCTCATCCGCCAGCAACACCGCGGGTGCGTTGGCCAGGGCGCGGGCGACGGCCACGCGCTGCTGCTGTCCGCCCGAGAGTGTGGCCGGGAGTTTGTCTGCCTGATCCGCCACGCCTAGGCGATCGAGCAGCGCCAGCGCTCGCCCTTTGCGTTCGCGCCCCGGCCAGGTGCCGCAGAAGTCCATGGGCAGCATCACGTTCTCCACCGCGGTCAAGGTGGGGAGCAGCTGGAAGAACTGGAACACGATGCCCACCGCCCGCCCGCGCCACTGGGACTTGGCCCGCTCGGAGAGCGCGTGCACCGCGGTCCCGCCCACCATCACCTCGCCCTGGGTGGGCCGGTCTATGCCGGCCAGGAGGTTGAGCAGGGTGGACTTGCCGCTCCCGGATTGGCCCACCACGGCCACGAACTCGCCGCGGTCAATGGTGAGGTTGATGTTGGCCAGGGCGGTGAAGGCGCCGGCCGGACTGGGGTAGGTCTTGGTCACATCGCGCAACGCGATGACTGGCTGCGCCTGGTTTGGATGGCTCATGCCGAACAATACGGACGCGATGATGTTCGATGGCCCCGTTCAGCCAGCTCGCGGCACCGTTGGGCGAAAACCGGCCCCGCGCGAATGTTAAGGAAGGACGGTGGGAATGTCAGCCGTAGTGATAGCGAGCCTGTAGGAACTCGATGCGGTCCGTGAACACCTCGTACACCAGGCGGTCGGCCTCATTGATCCGCCGCGACCACACGTTGCCCCCGAGGTGTTTTAGGTGCTCCGGCTTGCCAAGCCCGGCGTACGGGTCGCGCATGACGGCCTCCATCAAGTCCAGGACCCGGAGCGCCGTCTTGCGACTGGTGTCCACCCAATAGCGCAGGTCCTCAAGGCACTCCTCTTGGATGACCGTTACGCGGCGACGGCGGCCGCTCGTGGTCAGGAAGCCTCCGCGAGACCGAGCTCTTTGCGGAGACTAGCGAGGTCCTTCGCGGCAGTGCGACCCCGGCGGGCGCGGGTGAGTGCGGCGAGCAACCGAGCCGCATTCTGCGGCGAGCGAAGCAGATAGGCAGTCTCGCGAAGACCGGCTAGCTCGTCGGCTGGAATGAGGGCCATGTCCTCATGGCCGCGGCGTTGAATGACCGCCGTTTCCCGCGAGTCCTCGACCTGGTTCCACAGATCGGCGAGGTTGTCACGGGCATGGCTGTAGCTGACTTTGAGAGCCATCGGGCCTCCCGTTTACCTGGACAGGAAAGCTGTACAAGATTGCCTGGTTCGTCAAGGCGAACAGCCGGGAAGCGGCCGAGCCGTTCAACCGGCTCCCGGCACCGTTGGGCGAAGAGCGCCCCCGCGCCAGCACAAACGTCGCCATGCTTAGACGAACCCTTCCCTCTTCCCCGTTCCCCCTTCCCCAAGATCCGTGGAGGTTCAAGTGAACACCCGTTGGTCGCTCGGACTCGTCGCTCTCATGGCCGTCCCTGGAACGGCCATTTCTCAACACGGCGGCGCCACCCCCCGCTCCCCATCCACCCCTCCCGTGCACGTTGCGCCCGCCGAGGCCAAGCAGTTCGACTTCCTGGTGGGGGACTGGGAAGTCGTGGTGCGGCCCAAGGTGTCCGGGCTGGCGGCGCGGATTCACGGAGCACCCCGGATCCTGGGCACCTGGAAGGCCTGGCGCGCGCTGGACGGCTGGGGCATCGAGGACGACCTCAAGCTGATGGACGGCTCGGGGAATCCCACGAGTCTCAATCACGCGGTCCGGGTGTACGACGCCACCGCGCGGCGGTGGAGTCAGACGTCGCTGGACGTGTATCGGGGCCGGTTCACCACCGCCACCGGTGAGTGGCGGAACGGTGAGATGGTGACCACCTCGCGGGGGACCGACCAGGAGGGCAAGTCGTTCGTGACCCGCACCCGGTATTACGACATCACGGCCACGAGCTTCAAGTACCAGCAGGATCGCTCGTACGACGACGGGCGCACCTGGGAGGAAGGCGTTTTGCGGATCGAGGCCAAGCGCTAACGTTGCAGGCATGCATCGCAGAGTGATCTGGCTCCAGTTGATCCTCGGCTGGCTCCCGGTGTGGGTGTTGTATGCCGCGCTCATCGGGTTTTCGCATCCGGGCGCAAGCATTCACTTCGCCGCGTTCATCGGCTTCCTCTCGATCGCGATCGCCGCGGTGTTGGGGCTGGCGGTGCAGCGACTGACGGATCGCGCCGCGTGGCCGCACCCTTTCCGTCTCTCGTTCGTGGGATTACACGTGGCAGGCGCGGTTGCCTATGCAATGGTCTGGCAGGGTCTCACACGCTCGGTCCAATGGGGCCTCCACGGGAACGCCGCGGTCGCGTTTCAGTACCGGTTGGTGCCGTCGCTAGTCCTCGGCATCTGGCTGTACGTCATGGTGGCGGGGGTGGCGTACGCCACACAGGCCACCGAGCGTGCCGCCAGGGCCGAGGCGATCGCGGCACGGTCACACCTGGCGGCACTCAGGGCCCAGCTCCACCCGCATTTCCTGTTCAACGCTCTGCACACGGTGGTGCAGCTGATCCCCACAGACCCTCGGCACGCGGCTCAGGCAGCCGAGCAGATCGCGGGCTTGTTACGAACGACCATCGAGGAAGACCGAGATCTGGTCTCGCTCGCGGAAGAGGCGGCGTTTGTGGAGAGGTATCTCGAGCTGGAGCGGATCCGGTTCGGCGACCGCCTCCGCGTGCGTGTGGAGCTGAGCGACGCGGCGCGTGAGGCCCTGATACCATCGTTTGCGCTCCAGACCCTGGTGGAGAACGCGGTGCGCCACGGCGCAGCACCCCGGGTGGAGCCCACGGAGATCACGGTCACTGCACGCGCGACCTCGGATGAAACCACGGTGATGGTGCATGACACCGGGGCCGGAGCGAGCCCGGAGCAGATCGCGCAGAGCGAGGGGAGGGGCCTCAAGCGGCTGCGGGAGCGTTTGGCCGCGTTGTATCGCGGCCGAGCCCGGCTAGACCTTGCGGCGGGGCCCAAGGGCGGCTTCACCGCCACCCTCACGGTGCCGCGGGTGCCGGTGGCGTGAAGGTCAGGGTCCTGATCGCGGATGATGAGCCGGTGGCGCGGGCGGGGCTGCGTCACATGCTGGCGGGCATCGAGTGGGTGACGTGCCTGGGTGAGGCCGCCAGCGGCCCGGCCACGGTGGACGCCATCAACACGTTGAAGCCGGAGTTAGTGTTTCTCGACATTCAAATGCCGGGGCTCCTCGGCACCGAAGTATTACGGCAGACGAAGCATCAGCCGCACGTCGTGTTTACGACGGCGTTTGCCCAGCACGCCGTGACGGCGTTCGAGCTGGGGGCGCTCGACTATCTCCTCAAGCCGTTCGGGCCGGAGCGCCTCGCGACCACGCTGGAACGGGTCCGCGCCGCGCTCGGCGAGCCAGCGCCGCCGTCATTCGACCGGCTCCAAGAGGCATTGGGCAAGGGCCCCATCAGCCGCCTCTTCGTGCGCTCGGGAAGCTCGATCATTCCCGTGGCCGTCTCCAGCGTCTCGTGGTTCGAGGCGCGCGGCGACTACGTGGCGGCGCACGTGGGGCCGGTACGGCACGTGCTGCACCTGTCGCTCAGCCGGCTCGAAGCGCGCCTGGATCCAGAACGCTTCGTCCGGATCCACCGGACGCATATCGTCAATCTCGATCAGGTCGCGGCCTTTGAGCGGCACGGGAAGGGGCAGCTGGTGGCGAAGCTGGCCGATGGCACCCAGCTCGCAGTCAGCCGGAGCCGCGCGCACGAGCTCCGCAGGCTGAGCGTGTGAGTTCTCGCTGCGAGGCATCGGGCTCGGGTAGGCGCGGCAAGGTAGTTACCCACGGCTTGACGGAACGCCGAGTTGATACCCTCTTAGGGAGGCTACCCGCGCCGGTATAGGCTGCGAGGCTTGCAGGCTCGGGCGCACAGAGAACCAAGCGTAACCGATAGTCAGGACCCCGGACTGCACACCTCGCAGGAGGATCCCGAACCATGCCTGCACCGTGTGGAAGCTGCGGCGCGACCGTCATGCCATATCGGCGCTATATGCTCCAATGGTCCCCCACCGCATCCTGTCAGCACTGCGGCCAGCGCGTGCGTCAGCGCTACTTCGGACTGATGGTTGCCTCCGCGATTGCCTTGCTCGGTGCCTTTGTCGCGGGCATCGTCCTGCTGGAATCGGCCCTCGCCCAGGGCGGCTTCGCGGGCGCCCTGGCTGCTGTAGCGTTCGTGCTCGATTACTGGACTTGGAGGGGCTTCCCTTGGGATCCGGTCCCCCTGGCCCGCGACGCCGCCCCGAGCCAGGCACCCGGAACCTAGGCGGCCGTGAGGCAGCTCCGTTACGGGTCCATTCGCTGAGAACCTCACCCGGTCACTCGGAGTTCTCCAAGAAATGTTCGCGCCGTAAAGCGGCAGGCTAACCACGCGCCATTCTCTCCGCTATACTTTGCCGACCCTCCCTCCCAGTGGAGTCCGTGCCCGAAGCCCTATTTGACCGCCTGAACGCCGCTCTGTTCGACCGCTACGCGTTCCAGCGCGAGCTCGGCGCCGGCGGGATGGCGACGGTCTACCTCGCGCACGATTCGAAACACGACCGCCAGGTGGCGGTCAAGGTGCTCAAACCCGAGCTGGCCGCCGTGATCGGCGGCGAGCGGTTCCTGCAGGAGATCCGGGTCACGGCCAACCTCCAGCACCCCCACATCCTGGCACTATTCGATTCCGGTGAGGCTGAGGGCTTCCTCTTCTACGTCATGCCCTACATCGAGGGAGAGTCGCTGCGGGATCGGCTGAGCCGCGAGAAGCAGTTGCCGGTGGATGAGGCGATCGAGATCACCAGGGCGGTGGCGAGCGCGCTGGATTACGCCCACCGTCACAAGGTGATCCACCGGGATATCAAGCCGGAGAACATCCTGCTGCATGACGGCCAGCCGGTGGTGGCGGACTTTGGGATCGCGCTGGCCGTGAGCGTGGCGGGGGGCACCCGGATCACCGAGACCGGTCTTCCTCTCGGGACCCCGCATTACATGAGTCCCGAGCAGGCGACCGCGGACCGGGAGCTGGACGCGCGGAGCGACATCTACTCGCTCGGCTGCGTCCTCTATGAGATGCTGGGCGGCGAGCCGCCGCACACCGGCCCCACGGTCCAGTCCATCATTGCCAAGGTGCTGACCGACGAGCCGCGCCGGGTCCGGTTGGTGCGCTCCACCGTCCCGCCGCATGTCGAGGAAGCGGTGCACAAGGCGCTGGCCAAGCTGCCGGCAGATCGCTTTGGCACGGCCCAGCAGTTCGCGGACGCGCTGGCACGGCCAAGCATGCAGCCGGTGGCTCCCACCGAGCCCAGGATAACGGCCGCCGCCATCGCCGCGGCCGCACGGGCGTGGCTTTTGGCGCACCGCCGCCGAGTGACCAACTCAGCGGTGATCGGCGTCCTCCTGGCCGGGGCTGTTTGGGGATGGCTGCGACCGATGAAGACCGCTGCGCCAGGAGTGGTGCGCTTCGAGCTGGCGTTCGGGCAGGGGCAGCGGGTCTCGGTGCAGACCGGGGTCAACCTGGCCCTATCGCCGGACGGCTCCCGGCTGGTGTATGTGGAGGAGTCGAACCAGGGGGCTCAGCTGCTGGTGCGCGCCATCGACCAGCTCGAGGCGCGGGTAATTGCGGGGACTTCCTCGGGCAGTCAACCGTTTTTCTCGCCCGACGGAGAGTGGCTGGGATTCTATCAGGACGGGAAGATCCGCAAGGTGTCCCTCGCCGGAGGACCACCGATCACCGTGGCGACGGTCGAAGATCTCCTGGGGGCGAGCTGGGGCCCTGATGACGTCATCGCGTTCCGCACCGGAGGCGGCATCTCGCGAGTTTCGGCCGCCGGTGGAGGCGTCCCCGAAACCGTCGCGAGGCCCGATTCGGGAACCGATCTCCGCTGGCCCGAGGTCCTTCCCGATGGCAAGGCGGCGTTGGTGACCATCTTTGCCGGTCTCAGCAGTTCTCAGATCGCGATCGTGTCTTTGGAAACCGGGGAAGTCACGCCGCTGGGTCTGGCCGGCACCAACCCTCGCTACGTACCGCCGGGTTACATCGTGTATGGCACGGCGGAGCAGTCGCTCCTTTCCGTGCCCTTCGACGCAGCTCGCCGCCGGGTGAGCGGTTCCCCGGTAGCCGTCCTGGAAGGCGTCATGGTCAAGAGCGGGGGCGCCACCGAGTTGGCGGTGTCGCGCACCGGGACGCTCAGCTACCTGGCTGGATCTCCGCTGAACCGACTCGTCACGGTGGATCGTGGGGGTGCTGCGACCCCGTTGCCGGAGGGGTTCCGCGACTACCAGAGCCCGCGATTCTCTCCCGACGGGCGGAGGATCGCCGTGGTAGCCACCGGGCAGGACCACGACATCTGGGTCTACTCGCTCGCGGCTCGAACCCTCTCGCGACTCACCTTTCAGGGCGACAACCATGATCCGGAGTGGACCCCGGACGGCACGCGCGTGATCTTCTCGTCGGCACGGGGGCCCCGACGCGCGCTCTACTGGCAGCCGGCCGACGGCAGCAAGGCCGCCGAGGTGCTCCTGGCGAGCGAATACGACCTGTGGGCACCCACTCTCGACGGGGCCGGAAGGTACCTGGCGTTCAAGGAGATCCGGCCTGGGCAGCAATCGGACATCGGCTTCATTCGGTTGGGCGGCGACGGCTCACCGCAACCGCTGGTCGCCACCACGTTCAACGAAGTCTCACCGGCGCTCTCGCCCGACGGGCGGTGGCTGGCGTACTCGTCCAACGAATCCGGCCGTTACGAGATCTACGTCCGTCCCTTCCCCGGCGAGGGCGGGCGGTGGCAGGTCTCAGCCGAGGGCGGGACCGAGCCCGTGTGGGCGCCGAGCGGCCGCGAGCTGGTCTACCGAACGTTGGAGGGTCTGACGGTCGCGCGGATTCGTGCGGCGCCAGGGTTCGAGGTGGAGAGCCGGACGCTGGCATTCCCCGACCAATGGGGGCGCGCCTTCGGGCGCGCTAACTACGGGATCTCGCCGGACGGCCAGCGCTTCGTCATGGTGGCGCCGGCCAGCGAGTCTGGGCAGGTGATTGTGGTGGTGAACTGGGCCGCCGAGCTCAGCAGACGGTCGGAAGTCGGCGGCCGCTGAGAGCCCGCCCCGTCTGGGCGCTCACTCCGCCCGGCTTGGCATTTCAGTGTTTGGCAGTGAACCGGACGCCCGGCAAGCCCTCGAAGTCCGCGTCTTGTGTCCACACCAGCGCGCCATGATGACGGGCCGTCGCGAATACCACGCTGTCGGCCAGCGGCAGCTTGAACTCCAATCCCAACCGCGCCGCTGTCAGGGCCAGCGGGCCGTCCAGGGGCACGACGCGCCCCTGTTCCATCACGGCGACCGCCTGCAGGGCCGCACCCTCGTCCCGCTGCTGTAGCACCCGCCGGAACACTTCCAGCAGGCAGATCGACGGCACCACGAGTTCCCGCGTCCGCTCAATCGCTGGCGCGAAGAATCCGGCATTCGGCCCGTCGGCGAAGTACTCCAGCCACGCCGACCAGTCCACCAGGTTCATGCCCGGTCCTCATCGCGCGGAACGCTGGTATCGATGCCCTGCAGGAACCCTCGCATGGCCTTGGCCCGCTTGAGCGGGATGTACTCGATGCGGTCCAGGTACTGGAGCGCCTGCACTTGCTGCCCGGGTTCGATCCCCAAGGCCTCACGGATGCTCTGGGGAATCACGACCTGAAACTTGGGCGACACCTTGACGACCGCCATGCTGTGCTCCGTTGTACGACATTTCAATCTATCAGATAATCGTTGTACGCACCAGACGAACCACGCCCTCTCTCCCGGCGGGGAGAGGGGGCACATGGGTCAACCCTACGGCACCATCGGCGCCGGCTTGGGAAACTCCGGCAGCGTCGC
>Ga0073934_10007521_pt1 | contig 15112 bp, 14 predicted proteins | sample LarsenN4metaG_FD_76834 | JGI IMG/M metagenome (GOLD analysis project Ga0073934, IMG submission 76834) | Hot spring sediment bacterial and archeal communities from British Columbia, Canada, to study Microbial Dark Matter (Phase II) - Larsen... ...
GACTGGGAGCGGGCGCTCCAGCGCTGGCGCACGCTCGCGAGCGATCCGGATGCCCGTTTCGACCAGGAGGTGGAGCTTGCCGCCGCGTCGCTGGAACCGATGCTCACCTGGGGCACGAGCCCAGAGCACGCGGTGCCCGTCTCCGCGGCGGTGCCGGATCCCGAGACCGAGCCCGACCCGGTGCGCCGGGAAGGCATGCGCCGGGCGCTCGCCTACATGGGCCTTCGGCCGGGTGATCGCCTGGAAGGCCTCGCCATGGACCGTGTCTTCATCGGCTCGTGCACGAACAGCCGGCTGGAGGACCTGCGCATCGCCGCCGCCGTGGTGAAGGGACGCAAGGCGGTGATTCCGGCGATGGTGGTGCCCGGATCGGGGCTCGTGAAGCGCGCCGCCGAAGCCGAAGGCCTCGACCGCGTGTTCCGCGAAGCCGGGTTCGAGTGGCGCGAGCCGGGCTGCTCGATGTGCGTCGGCATGAACGGCGATCTCGTCGAGCCGGGCAGGCGCTGCGCTTCCACATCCAACCGCAACTTCGAAGGCCGCCAGGGAAAGGGGGCGCGCACCCATCTCATGAGCCCGGCGATGGCGGCGGCGGCCGCGGTGACCGGTCGCATCACCGACGTGCGCAGGCTGCTCGCGGGTTGAAGATGAAACCCTTCACCACGCTCACGGCGGTCGCGGTGCCGCTCGATTCCGTCAACGTGGACACCGACCAGATCATTCCGGCGCGGTTTCTTCGCCAGCCGCGCTCGGCGGGCTATCACAACTTCCTCTTTCACGACCTGCGCGAAAAGGGCGATTTCATTCTGGACCGCCCGGAGTACCGCGGCGCGAAGATCCTGGTCGCGGCGGAGAATTTCGGCTGCGGGTCCTCGCGCGAAGGCGCGGTCTGGGCGCTTGTCGGCGCGGGCTTTCGCGCCTGGATCGCGCCCTCCTTCGGCGACATCTTCTTCGAGAATTCCTTCAAGAACGGCGCGCTCGCGATCGTGCTCGAATCGGCGAAGGTCGCGCGCCTTCGAGAGATGCTGAAGGCGCGGCCGGGGGCCGAACTGACCATTGATCTCGCGGCGCAGACGATCCGCCTTCCGGACAGCAGCATCGAGCGCTTCGAGGTGGACCCGTTCCGCAAGGCGTGCCTGTTGAACGGCTGGGACGAGATTGACCTGACGCTGCAGCACGAGCGCGAGATCGCCGCCTGGGAGGCGCGCCAGCGCACCGAACAACCGTGGCTCTATGGGGGATGCCCATGAAACGCCTTATTGCCCTGATGCTCGTGACGCTGCCCGTCGCGCTCGCTCATGCGCAGGGCTTCCCGTCCAAGCCGCTGCGCTGGATCGTCCCTTTTCCGCCCGGAGGACCGACCGACACGTTCTCGCGAGCCGCGGCGCAGAAGCTCTCGGAACGCATCGGGCAGCCCGTCGTCGTCGAAAACCGTCCGGGCGCAGGCGCCGCGATCGGCATGGAGGCGCTCGCCAAATCCCCGCCCGACGGCTACACCATCGGCCTCGCCACCACCGGCAGCCACGCGATCAATCCGCACCTTTATCCCAAGCTCGCCTACGATCCGATCCGGGATTTCGCCCCGATCACGCTGGCGATCTCCTACGTCAACGTGCTGGTGGTGAACCCGAAGCTGCCGATCCAGAGCGGCGCCGATCTGGTCGCCTATGCAAAGGCCAATCCGGGGAAAGTCACTTTCGGTTCGGCGGGCAACGGCTCTTCGAACCACCTTTTCGGCGAGCTGCTCAAGACGCTGACCGGGGCGCCGATGCAGCACGTGCCCTACAAAGGCAGTGCGCCCGCGCTCACCGATGTCATCGCCGGGAACCTGACCTTCATGTTCGACATCCTGAACGCGTGCGGCCCCCAGATCCGCGCCGGCCGCGTGCGCGGCATCGCGGTGGCGAGCGCAAAGCGCACGCCCTACATGCCGGAGTTGCCGACGCTCGCCGAATCCGGCATCCACGGCTTCGAGGAGGTGGGCTCGGACCTGTGGTTCGGGATCATGGCGCCCGGCGGCACGCCGCGGCCGGTGGTGCGCAAGCTCAACGAGGAGCTGATCGCCGCGCTGCGCGCCCCCGACATGCGCGAGAGGATCCGGGCGCAGATGCTCGACCTGTGGACGAGCACCCCGGAAGAATTCGCGGCAGTGCTCAAGAAGGACTTGGAGCGCTGGGGCAAGGTGGTACGCGCCTCAGGCGCCCGCGTGGACTGAAAGGAAACCCGGCGTGGCGCTCGGCGTGCGATCGCCCGAAGGCGTCCCGGATTCGCGGGGCCTGAACCTCTTCGCCGCCGATCCGAGTTTTCGCGCGCTCGTCGAGCTGCACCTCGAGCCGGCGCTTGCAGCGCACCTCATGCCTCACTTGGAGCGCCTGGGCGCGATGGCTGGGGCGGAACTGGACGAGTGGGCGCTCGAAGCCGACAAGAATCCGCCGGTGCTGCGCGGACAGCGAATCGAAAAGCACCCCGCCTACCGCAAGCTGGAGGAAGTCGCCTTCTCGACCTACGGTCTCGCGGCGATGTCGCACCGCGCGGGCGTCCTCGGCTGGCCCGAGCCGCTTCCTCCGGTCGCGAAATACGCGCTCACCTACCTCTACGTGCAGGCGGAATTCGGCGTCTGCTGCCCGCTCTCGATGACCGACGCCCTCACGCGCACGATCCGCAGGTTCGCCGACCCGGCGCTGGTCGCTCGCTATCTGCCCGCTCTCACCTCGCAGGACATGGACGTGCTTATCCAGGGCGCGATGTTCATGACCGAGCAGCAGGCGGGCTCCGACGTCGGTGCCACACGCACACGCGCCGTGAGGTCGGGCGACGCGTGGGCGCTCCACGGAGAGAAGTGGTTCTGCTCGAACGCCGATGCGGGCCTTGCGCTCGTGCTCGCCCGCCCCGAGGGCGCACCCGAAGGAACGCGCGGACTGTCGCTCTTTCTCATGCCGCGCGTTCTGCCCGACGGCTCGCCCAACCGCTACCGCATCGTGCGCCTGAAGGACAAGCTCGGCACCCGCGACATGCCGAGCGGCGAGATCGTCCTGGAAGGAGCGCTGGCGTATCTCGTCGGCGATCCGCAGCGCGGTTTCGTGCAGATGGCCGACATGATCAACATGTCGCGCCTGTCGAACGGCGTGCGCGCCGCCGGGCTCATGCGCCGCGCGCTCACCGAGGCGCTCTTCGTGGCGCGGCACCGCATCGCCTTCGGCCGGCCCCTCATCGAGCTGCCGCTCATGCGCCGGCAGCTCCTGAAGCTCATGCTTCCGGCGGAGGCGGCGCGCAGCGTGATGTTCTACGCCGCGCTCGAGCTGGCGAAGGCCGATGCCGGCGACGAGACGGCGCGCCGGCGCCTGCGCGTGCTCACCCCGCTTCTCAAGTTCCGCGCCTGCCGCGACGCGCGGCGCGTCACCGGCGATGCGATGGAAGTGCGCGGCGGGGTCGGCTACACCGAGGAATGGTCGGATCCGCGCCTGGTGAGGGACGCGCATCTGGGCTCGATCTGGGAAGGCACCTCGAACATCGTCGCCCTCGACGTCATGCGCGCGATCCGCAAGGAAGCGGCGCTCGATGCGCTGCTGCCGGACCTCAACGAACGCATCGAGCGAGCCCCGCGGCTGCTCGCCGCGCGCGTCGCCGCCTCGCTCGACAAGGCAGCTGCGTTCGCCTACGACGCGGCCACCGCGGGCCCCGAGTCGCACGCGCGCCAGGCCGCGAGCGGCCTTTACTACGCGGTCGCGGCGGCGCTGCTCGCCGACGAGGGCACGCGCCTTGCCGCGCGCGGCGACTGCCGCCGGCATCTGCTCGCGCTGCTCGCCTACCTGCATCGCTTGGCGCCGCGCGATCCGCTGCGCGGCGACGCGCAGCGGATCGAGGAGGCGTTCGCGCAGGCGCTCCTCCCCGAAACGCCGGTCGGGCCCGAGGCGCTCGAAAAGATCCTGCCGATTCTGTCCCACTGAGGTATCGCTCCATGCCCGGACCGTTGTCGCACATCCGTGTCCTCGACCTCTCGCGCGTGCTCGCGGGGCCGTGGGCGTCGCAGAACCTCGGCGATCTCGGCGCCGAGGTGATCAAGATCGAGCGCCCCGGCTCGGGCGACGACACGCGCGCCTGGGGTCCGCCGTGGCTGAAGGACGCCGCCGGACACGATACGCACGAATCGGCTTACTACCTCTCGGTCAACCGTAACAAGAAGTCGGTCACCGTGGACATCTCGAAACCGGAGGGACAGGCGCTGGTGCGGGAGCTCGCGGCCAGGTGCGAGGTGCTGATCGAGAACTACAAGGTCGGTGCGCTGAAGAAGTACGGCCTCGACTACGAGAGCCTGCGCGCGGTCAATCCGTCGCTCGTGTACTGCTCGGTGACCGGTTTCGGCCAGGACGGGCCGTACGCGCCGCGCCCCGGCTACGACTTCATCTTCCAGGGCATGGGGGGTCTGATGTCCATCACCGGCGAGCGCGACGGCCAGCCCGGCGCCGGCCCGCAGAAGGTGGGCATCGCGATCACCGATGTCCTCACCGGCATGTACGCGACGGTCGCGATCCTCGCCGCGCTCATGCACCGCGAACGGACCGGCGAGGGCCAGTACATTGACGCCGCCCTGCTCGACACCATCGTCGCCTTCTGCGCCAATCAGGCGGTGTCGTACTTCGTCTCCGGCCGCATCCCGATCCGCTGGGGCAACGCCCACCCCCAGGTCGTGCCCTACGAGGTCTTCCCCACCGCCGACGGCCACCTCATCCTCGCGGTCGGCAACGACGGCCAGTTCGAGCGCTTCTGCCAGGCCGCCGGCTGCCCGGAGCTGGCCGAGGAGCCGCGCTTCAGGACGATGTCCCAGCGCATCATCCATCGCGCCGAGCTGATCCCGATCATTCAGGAGATCATGCGCACGCGCACCAAGCGAGAGTGGATCGAGCTCCTGGAGGCAGCCAACGTTCCCTGCGGTCCGATCAACAACATGAAGGAGGTGTTCGAGGACCCGCAGGTGCGCCACCGCGGCCTGCGCGTGGACATGCCGCATCCGGCGGGTGTCGCGGCGCCGGTGGTGGCGAGCCCGCTGCGCCTGTCGAAGACCCCGGTCGAGTACCGGATCCCTCCGCCGCTGCTGGGGCAGCACACGGAGGAGGTGCTCAAGGGCTTGCTCGGAAAATCGGACGCCGAGATCGCTCGCCTCAGGAGCGCCGGCGTCGTCTGAGGCGGCGGGCGCGAACCTGCATCACCGCCTCGCAGAGGGCATCGAGGTCCTTCGCCGCGACGTTCCAGACGATCTCCGGATCGGTGCGCCAGTCGTGATGAGCGAGCCGGTCCCGCATGCGCGCCGCCGCCGACCAGGAAACGCCGGGCGCCTCCGCGTCGAGGTCAACGCCGAGCGCCTGCACGGCCTTGACCGCCTCGCCGATCATGATGAGCCGCGCGATCACCGCATCGCGCACCATCTCGTCGCCGAGGAACGCCCGCTTTCCCCTGCGGATGTACCGGCGAATCGCGCGCGCCGACGCCAGGATGTCGTCGAGGAAGGCGGCCGGATCGCGCGTCACGCGAGCTACAGGACGCGGACCAGATCCCGCCGCGCTTTCGCAAGCACCCGCGGCTTGAGCGTCCGCGCGGTGAACACCTCCACCCTGCGCCCGAAGAGCGCCTCCAGGTCGTGCTCGAACCCGAGCAGGTCGAGCAGCGACCGCTTCCGGTCCAGCTCGACGAGCACATCGAGATCGCTTTCGGGTCCCGCCTCCCCACGCGCCGCGGATCCGAAAAGCGACACCGTGCGCACGCCATGCGCCGCCGCCAGCGACGCGAGCAGCGCCCGATGAGCAAGCACCTGCTCGCGCAGCCCGGTGCCGCCCGCCGGCGCGACTTCGAGCGCAAGGCCCAGCCCGTTCAGCACCTGCGCCACCTTGTCCAGCCGCGCGGTGCTCTTGCCGGCCTCCAGCTCCTGCAGAAAACGCACCGACACGCCGAGCCGTTGCGCCGCCGCGCGCAGCGACCAGCCGCGCGCCTGCCGCGCAGCGCGCACGCGCGCACCGATTCGGGAGGCGGGCCGAATGTCGCGAGCCATCGGGCGATTGTATTACGATCGTGCCTGCCGCACTGCGATCGCAGCCTCGGGTGGGGTGCGTCGTGATGCGTTGGCCGCCGCGCCGATGAAACAGGCGCCGGCATCGCGCCGTGGCGGGTCTGTTTGCGCTATGCTCGGCCCGCCTGTGCGCGTGCTGATCGTGGACCCGATTGATCCCTCCGGCGAGGCGCTGCTGAGAAGCCGCGGCGTCGAGGTGCTCGCTGCGCCCGACGGCCACGCCGGGACGGTGAGGCGCCTCGCCCGCGAGGCGGACGCCGTCATCACCCGCTCGAAGCTGCCGGACGACATCTTCGAGGCCGCGCCGGGTCTGCGCGCGGTGACGATCCACGGCACCGGCACCGATCTCGTTCCGCTCGCCGCGGCCAACGCGAGCGGCGTCGCGGTCGCGAACCTGCCGGGCGGCAACGCGCAGTCGGTCGCCGAGTACTGTGCGATGGCGATGCTGATGCTCGCGCGCAACATCGTGCCGATCATGAACGCGATGCGCTCGCGGCCCTGGGACGAGGCGCGCGCGCTCGGAGCCGCCGCGCACGAGATCGCGGAGATGACCGCCGGCATCGTCGGCGTCGGAGGGATCGGCTCGCGCCTTGCGCGCATCCTCAGACACGGCTTCGGCATGCGCGTGCTCGGCCATCAGCGCTGCCTCGACCGCCTGCCCGTCGAGGCCGAGGCCGCGACGCTCGATCACCTGCTCGCGGAATCCGATTTCGTGGTGCTCGCCTGTCCGCTCACCCCCGAAACCCATCACCTGCTCGACCGCGGGCGTTTCGCGCTGATGAAGCGCAGCGCCTGGCTCGTCAACGTCGGCCGCGGGCCGGTGGTGGAGGAAACGGCGCTGGTCGAGGCCCTGCGTGAGCGGCGGATCGCCGGCGCGATGCTCGACGTCTACGAGCACTACCGCATCGAGCCGGGCCATCCGCTCTTTGCGCTGGACAACGTGCTCCTTACGCCGCACCTTTCCGGCATGACGCGCGAATCGCGCCGCCGGATGGGGCGCGCGGCGGCCGAGGCGACGCTCTCCCTGCTCGCGGGCGAGCGCCCCCCGCACCTGGTCAATCCGGAAGTCTGGCCGAAGTTCCGGGCGAGGTTTCAGTGCACGCCGACCTGAAAATCGTCGAGGTACGCGCCTTTGCGCTTTCCTTTCCGGTGCCGCCGCAGCATCGTGTCGCGCTCGGCATCGGCACCGCGGTCAAGCGCGACGCGGTCGTCGTGAAGGTGCGCACCGCCGGCGGGCTCGTCGGCTGGGGCGAATCGCATCATGGTCGCGCGCACACGGCGGTCGCGAAACTCGTCGAGACCACGCTCGCGCAGCTCGTCCTCGGCATGGACGCCTGGGACGTGGTCGGGGTCTGGAAACGCCTCTACGACCGGCAGCTCGCAAGCCACGGCATGGGTGCCGGTGCGTGCCTCGCGATGAGCGGCATTGACATGGCGCTGTGGGACATCCGAGGAAAGGCGGCGGGGCTGCCGCTCTACCGGCTGCTGGGCGGCGCGAGCCGGCCCGTGCCCGCCTATGCGGGAGGGGTATCGCTCGGTTACCAGCCGCCGGCCAAGCTGGTGGACGAGGTGCAGAAGTCGCTTGCGGCGGGCTACCGCGCGGTGAAGCTGCGTGTCGGCGATTCGCCCGAGCGCGACCTCGCGCGCATCGGCGCGGTGCGCAAGGCGGTGGGCGACGGGATCGCGATCCTCGCCGACGCCAACACCGGCTGCAGCCTGGAGGACGCGCGGCGCCTGATGCCCGGCCTCGACGAGATGGGCGTTGGCTGGCTGGAGGAACCGTTCCCGGCGCACGACTTCCGCAGTTATCGCCTGGCGCGCGGCTTCGGAAGAACCCCGTTCGCGGCGGGCGAGAACCACTACACCCGTTACGAGTTCAACCGCGTGATCGAGGACGGCGTGATCACGATCCTTCAACCCGACCTGTCCAAGACCGGCGGCATCACCGAAGCGCTGCGCATCGCGGCGATGGCCTCGGCGTGGAAGCTGCCCATCCATCCGCACAGTTCGATGACCGCGCTCAACCACGCCGCCTCGATCCACTTCCTCTGCGCGATAGACAACGGCGGCTACTTCGAGGGCGACGTCTCGGTGGCGAACCGCTTCCGCGACGAGCTGTGCGGTGCGCCGGCGTACGCAGTGGACCGCGACGGCTGCGTGCGGCCGCTCGAGAGCCCCGGGCTGGGGCTCGAGGTGGACGAGGCGTTCCTCGCCGCGCACCCGCCGATCGAAGGACCCGGATATATTTAGCGAACCATGAGCGGCTCCATGATGTCGGCGGAATCGAGTCACGCGGCGCTGCGCGAGGGCGTGCGCGCGCTGTGCGCGCAGTTCGACAGCGCCTACTGGCAGAAGGTGGACGAGCAGCGCGCCTACCCCGAGGCGTTCGTTGACGCGCTCACCAAAGCGGGATGGATGGCGGCGCTGATTCCCGAGGAATACGGCGGCTCCGGACTCTCGCTCACCGAGGCGAGCGTCATCATGGAGGAGATCACCCGCTCCGGTGCGAACGCCGGCTGCTGCCACGGCCAGATGTACAACATGAACACGCTGCTGCGGCACGGCTCGCCCGAGCAGAAGAAGAAATACCTGCCGCGGATCGCCTCCGGCGAGCTGCGCCTTCAGGCGATGGGCGTCACCGAACCCGGCGCCGGCACCGACACCACGCGCATCAAGACCTTCGCCGAAAGAAAGGGCGACCGCTACGTCGTCAACGGCCAGAAGGTGTGGACCTCGCGCCTGCAGCACTCCGACCTGATGATCCTCCTTGCGCGCACGACGCCGCTGGCCGAGGTGAAGAAGCGCACCGAAGGCATGTCGGTGTTTCTCGTGGACGTGCGCGAGGCGCTCGGCCGCGGCATGACGGTGCGGCCGATCCGCAACATGGTGAACCACGAAACGAACGAGGTGTTCTTCGACAGCCTCGAGATCCCGGCCGAGAACCTGATCGGCGAGGAAGGCAAGGGCTTTCGCTACATCCTCGACGGGCTGAACGCCGAGCGGATCCTGATCGCCGCCGAATGCATCGGCGACGGCTACTGGTTCGTCGAGCGCGCCGTGCGCTATGCCAAGGAGCGCGTCGTCTTCGACCGGCCGATCGGCCAGAACCAGGGCGTGCAGTTTCCGATCGCCGAGTGCTACATGGAGATCGAGGCCGCCAACCTCATGCGCTACCGGGCGGCGGCGCTCTTCGACGCGCACAAACACTGCGGCGCCGAGGCGAACATGGCCAAGCACCTCGCCGCCAAGGCCTCGTGGGAGGCGGCGAACGTCTGCCTTCAGACCCACGGCGGTTTCGGCTTCGCCGCCGAGTACGACGTCGAGCGGAAGTTCCGCGAAACTCGCCTCTATCTCGTCGCGCCGATCTCGACGAACCTGATCCTTTCCTACATCGCCGAGCACGTGCTCGGCCTGCCGAGGTCGTTCTAGCTTCGCGCGACGTTGCGAGCGTGCGTCTCGGGTAGTCGGAACGCGGCCGCGGCGCCCGCCGCGGCAACGAGCACGAGCAGCAGCGCCGCACGCCGGTAGCCCTCGGCCGGCGGCAGCGCAGCCGACAGATCGAGGATCAAGCCCACCGCCGGCTGCAGCAGCGCGGTGCCGAGAAAGCCGCCGGTATTGACCAGGCTCGTCGCGGTGCCCGAGAGCTGCGGCGGGTTGATTTCCTTGGCGATCGCCCACGCGAGCAATACGCCCGAGATTCCGATCCCCATCAGCGCGAACGCCGCGAGCGACGCGCCGTACGGCAGCCGCCAGCCGAGCACCCACGGCGTCCAGCAGGCGACATACACGAGCGCGAGCGCGCGCAGTAGCGGCCGGCGTCTGCCCATGCGGTCGGAGGCGGCGCCCACGGCGAGCGAGCCGAAACCGAAGCCCAGGATCGCGACGGTGACATGCAGCGTCGCGTCCCGGCGCGAATGTCCGAGCGCGTCGGTGAGAAACGGCACCGCCCACAGCCCCGAGAACGTGAGGTACGAGCCGACCACGCCGAAGTGCATCGCGAACGCCATCCACGTGCGGCGGCTCGCGGCGACCTCGGCAAGACCGGCGAACCAGCGCCCCTGCCCGCGACGCGGCGCGAAGTCGTGCTCGCCGTGCGGAGAAGGGAGTCCCGCCTCTCGCGGCGAGTCGCGCACGCCCATCCAGATCGCGACGGCGAGCGCAAGCGAAACCGCGCCCGCCGCGGCGAACACCGTGCGCCAGGACACGTACTCGACCGCCCATGCGAGCGGCCAGGCGGCGAACACCGCCCCGAGGTTGCCGAGGAGCTGAAGCACCCCCACCCAGGTGCCGAACTCGCGCTCGCTGTACCACGAGGCGATGAGCTTCAGCACCGAGATGAACGCCACCGCGACGCCCAGTCCCACCAGCAGCCGCCCGGCGAGCAGCCAGCCCAACCCCGGGGCGAACGCGAAAAAGAGCGAGCCGGCGCCTGCGACGAGCGAGCCGGCGGTGAACAGCCGCCGCGGTCCGATCGAGTCGGCGAGCACGCCCGACGGAAGCTGCATCGCCGCGTACGGATAGAAGTAGAACGCGGCGACGAAGCCGAGCGCGACGGCGCTCGCGTCGAAGCTCGCGCGCAGGTCGGCCGCGATCGCCCCCGGAGCAACGCGGTGAAAGAACGCGAGCATGAACGCGCACGCGCCGAGCGCGAAGGCGAGCCGGCGCAGCCGCAGGTAGCGAGGCGAGGTCAGATCAGAGCGGCTTTCTCAGCCAGTGCGCGAGCTCGCCCACCACGCCGCGGCGGAAGGTGAGCACGCACACGGCGAAGATCAGGCCCTGCACCACGGTCACCCAGGCGCCGAGCTGGGCGAGGTAGTTGGCCATCGCGACGATGACGAGCGCCCCGACCACCGGCCCGAACACGGTGCCGAGGCCGCCGACCAGCGTCATCAGCACCACTTCGCCCGACATCGTCCAGTGCACGTCGGTGAGCGAGGCGAGCTGGAACACGAGCGCCTTGGTCCCGCCGGCGAGCCCGGCAAGCGCGGCCGAGAGCACGAAGGCGAGCAGCTTGTAGCGGTCGGCGTTGTAGCCGAGCGAGACCGCTCGCGGCTCATTCTCGCGGATCGCCTTCAGCACCTGCCCGAAGGGCGAATGGATCACCCGATAGATCAGAAGGAACCCGCCGATGAACACCGCGAACACCAGCGCATAGATCGCCCCGGTCTGCCCGAGGTCCACGATCCCGAACAGGCGCCCGCGCGGCACCGCCTGAATGCCGTCCTCGCCGCCGGTGAACGGCGCCTGCACGCAGAAGAAGTACACCATCTGCGCGAGCGCGAGCGTGATCATCGCGAAATAGATCCCCTGCCGGCGAATGGCGATCGCCCCGGTGACGAGGCCGAGCGCGGCCGCCGCCGCCGTGGCCGCGAGGATGGCGAGCTCGGGCGGAAAGCCCCACACCTTCGCCGCGTGCGCCGAGACGTACGCCGCGCCGCCGAAGAACATGGCGTGCCCGAACGAGAGCAGTCCGCCGTAGCCGATCAGCAGGTTGAACGCGCAGGCGAAGAGCGCGAAGCACATCACCTTCATCAGGAACACCGGGTAGATCACGGCCGGCGCGAGGGCGAAGAACGCGACCATCGCCGCGAGCGCGATCCTCTGCTGGCGCAGGCCCGCCGCGGGCGCCGCAAGGCGCGTGGCAAGCTGTGGGCGGCCGTTCATGCGCACTAGCGCGGCGTGCCGAACAGGCCCGCGGGCCGGATCATCAGCACGATCGCCATGATGATGAAGATGACCGTGTTCGACGCCTCCGGGTAGAACACCTTGGTCAGGCCCTCGATCAGGCCGAGCGCGAAGCCGGTGACGATCGAGCCCATGATCGAGCCCATGCCGCCGATCACCACCACCGCGAACACGACGATGATGAGATCCGCGCCCATCAGCGGGCTCACGGTGTAGATCGGCGCGGCCATCACGCCGGCGAGCGCCGCCAGACCCACCCCGAAGCCGTAGGTGAGCGTGATCATGCGCGGCACGTTGATGCCGAAGGCGCGCACGAGCTGCGGGTTCTCCGTCGCCGCCCGCAGGTACGAGCCGAGCCGGGTTTTCTCGATGACGAACCAGGTCGCGAGGCACACCGCGAGCGAGAAGCCGACCACCCAGGCGCGGTAGTTCGGCAGGTACATGAAGCCGAGATTCGTGCCTCCCTCCAGCGCCTTCGGGATCGCGTACGGCAGGCCGGAGGAGCCGAATTCGTGCCGGAACAGGCCCTGGATCACGAGCGCAAGGCCGAAGGTGAGCAGCAGCCCGTACAGGTGGTCGAGGTGGTACAGGCGCCTGAGCATGGTGCGCTCGATCAGCACGCCGAAGGCGCCGACCGCGATCGGCGCGAGAACGAGCGCCCATCCGTACCCGAGCCCGAGCTTGTTCAGAAGGAACCACGCGCAGAACGCGCCCATCATGTACTGCGCGCCATGGGTGAAATTGATGATGTTGAGCAGGCCGAAGATCACCGCGAGGCCGAGCGAAAGCAGCGCGTAGAACGAGCCGTTGATCAGCCCGATCAGAAGCTGCCCGAACAGCGCCTGCGTCGGAACGCCGAAGATCTCGGTCATCGGGTCATCGCCGGAAGTCCGGGCACGGGCCAGGCGGTGCGCCGCACGCGCGGCGCCGCGCCCGGCGCGCCCGCTTCCCGCACCGCCCCTACTTCACCAGCGGGCAGCCGCCCTCTTTTTCCGGGCGGAACGCCTGCTCGGCCGGAATCGTCGCCCGCAGCTTGTAGTAGTCCCACGGGCCCTTGGATTCCGCGGGCTTCTTCACCTCGAACAGGTACATGTTGTGCACGTGCCGCCCGTCCTGGCGCACCCGGCCCTTGCCGAACACCGGATCCTCGCTCGGCATCTTCTTCATCTGCTCGATCACCTTCGGGCCGTCGTCGGACTTGAGCGCCTCGACCGCCTTCAGGTAGTGCAGCACCGCGGAGTACACGCCCGCCTGCGCCATCGTCGGCATCGCGCCCTTGTGCAGTTTGGCGAAGCGCTGCGACCACGCACGCGTCTGGGCGTTGAGGTCCCAGTAGAACGCCTCGGTGAGCAGCAGCCCCTGCGCCTTCTCCAGCCCGAGCGCATGCACGTCGGTCAGGAACACGAGCAGTCCGGCGAACTGCTGGCCGCCGCGGGTGATGCCGAACTCGGCGCCCTGCTTGATGGCGTTGATGGTGTCGGCGCCGGCGTTGGCGAGGCCGATGATCTTCGCCTTCGAGGCCTGCGCCTGCAGCAGGAACGAGGAGAAGTCCGCGGTCGGGAACGGGTGCCGGACCTTGCCGAGCACCTTGCCGCCCTGCTTGAGCACCACCGCCTCGGTGTCGCGCTCCAGCGCGTGGCCGAAGGCGTAGTCGGCGGTGAGGAAGAACCAAGTGTCGCCGCCGGTCTTGACGATCGCGCTGCCGGTGCCGTTGGCGAGCGACCAGGTGTCGTAGGTCCAGTGGATCGAATTCGGCGTGCACGCCTTGCCGGTGAGGTCGGAGGTGGCGCCGGTCGAGACGATGAGCGCCTTGTTCTTCTGCTTCGTGACCTCGTTCACCGCCAGCACCACCGACGAGGTCGGCACGTCGAAGATCGCATCCACCTTGTCCACGTCGTACCACTGGCGCGCGATGTTGGAGCCGACGTCGGGCTTGTTCTGGTGGTCGGCGACCAGGATCTCGACCTTCATGCCCTTCTTCGCCGCGCCGAAATCCTCGACCGCCATGCGCGCGGCGACCACCGAGCCCGGTCCGGCGAGGTCGGCGTAGGTGCCCGACTGGTCGTTCATGACGCCGATCCGGATCACGCCGTCGGAAATCTGGGCGTGGGCCGCCCCGGCCAGTGCCGCGACCGCGGTCGCGACCAGAGTGCGCTTCAGTGTCATTGCAGGATTCTCCTCTGTGAAATCGCCCCTATACCCCGAGATAGTCGTGCAGCTTCGGCATCGCCGCCTCGAGCCGCGCGTTCGGAATCATGTCCACGACCCGCCCGTGCTCGACGACGTAGTGCCGGTCGGCCACGGTCTGCGCAAAGCGGAAATTCTGCTCGACCAGCAGAATGGTGAAGCCTTCGGCCTTCAGGCGCGCGATCGTGCGCCCGATCTGCTGCACGATCACCGGCGCCAGACCTTCGGTCGGCTCATCGAGCAGCAGCAGGCGCGCGCCGGTGCGCAGGATGCGCGCGATCGCGAGCATCTGCTGCTCGCCGCCGGAGAGCTTGGTGCCCTGACTCGCGAGCCGCTCCTTCAGGTTCGGAAAAAGCTCGTAGATCTGAGCCAGGCCGAGCCCGCCCGGGCGCACCTGGGGCGGCAGCAGCAGGTTCTCCTCGACGTTCAGGCTGGCGAAGATGCCGCGCTCCTCCGGGCAGAAGGCGATGCCGAGGCGGGCGACCTTCTCCGGCGGCAGGCCGATGAGCTCGGCGCCCTCGAAGCGGATCGAGCCCTCGCGGCGTGGAATCATCCCCATGATGCACTTGAGCGTCGTCGTCTTGCCGGCGCCGTTTCTGCCGAGCAGCGTCACCACCTCGCCCGCGCCGACGTCGAACTCCACCCCGTGCAGCACGTGCGACTCGCCGTACCAGGCGTGCAGGCCGCGCACTTCCAGCAACCGCGCCGGGTCGCGGGCCGGGGCGCGCGCCGCGTCAGGCATGCCCGGCTCCGAGATAGGCCTCGATCACCTGCGGGTTTCTCGACACCGTGGCGTAGTCGCCCTCGGCGAGGATCTCGCCGCGCTGGAGCACGGTGATCGTATCCGAGAGATGCTCGACCACCGACAGGTTGTGCTCGACCATCAGCACGGTGCGGTTCGCCGCGACGCGCTTGATCAGCGCGCTGATGCGCTCGACATCCTCGTGCGCCATGCCGGCGGTGGGCTCGTCGAGCAGCATCATCTCCGGCTCGAGCGCGAGCGTCGTGGCGATCTCCAGCGCCCGCTTTCTGCCGTAGGGCAGCTCCACGGCGATGGTCCCGGCGAACTCCAGCAGCCCCACGGCGTCCATCAGCTCCATCGCCCGCTCGTTCAGGCCGCCCAGCACCCGCTCCGACCGCCAGAAGTCGAACGAGCCGCCCCGCGTCCGCTGCAGGGCGATC
>Ga0073934_10007522_pt1 | contig 15111 bp, 12 predicted proteins | sample LarsenN4metaG_FD_76834 | JGI IMG/M metagenome (GOLD analysis project Ga0073934, IMG submission 76834) | Hot spring sediment bacterial and archeal communities from British Columbia, Canada, to study Microbial Dark Matter (Phase II) - Larsen... ...
CGTGAACGCATGGGCTTCCTCCGTGAATGACCGGTTTGCACAAGTCATTGTGTAGGACAGCCCTGCGTTCCTTTGAAGATCAGTTCAAGAAATCGGAACTACTGAGTCTGTCAAAACTGAGTCATGTGGTTGTTTCCGTAACCCTCTTCGTGGCATCTACTTCGTGACCCTTCGTGGTCTTTGTGGTGAATAATCCGGGCAGGCGGAACGGACCGGCGTCACGCGGCGGGGCGTGTACAGCGTACGGACATCGATGCACGCCATTCCCGCGCGGCGAGCGGCCTCCAGCCCCGGATCGGTGTCCTCGTAGACGAGACAACATTGCGGCGGCACACGCAGCCTGCGCGCTGTCTCGAGGTAGATGTCCGGCTCCGGCTTGTGACGCGAGACGTCTTCACAGGTAACGACGGCCTGGAACCAGTCGCGCACGCCGATGATGTCGAGCACCGGCTCGATGACCTTTCGCATTCCACTCGTTGCCACGGCCATCGGGCAGTGTCCTCGCGCTGCCCGCGCGACATTGACGACCGGCTCAATCGCGCGAACGGAGTGCATCGTGCGCTCGAACAGGAATTCCTTCTGCAGCGCGAGGTCTTCGGGATCGATCGTCAATCCGGCTTCGGCGAGCAGACGCGTCGCCACCTGCCGCGTCGGCAGACCGCCCCATGCGTAAAAGGTGTCCTCCGGGAAGTCGATGCCGTGCGGTTGCACAGCGGCGACCCACGCTTCGTAGTGGGCGGGCATGGTGTCGGCAAGCGTGCCGTCACAGTCGAAGATCAACGCGGCGGGTTGGGGCATGGAGGCGGCCGGCGTGCTAAGGCGGGAAACGTGAGCGCGGCAGGCAATCAGATTGTAACGCGACGAACGACATTGACCACATTGTCCGCGTGATCTACAAGGCGCGACCCACGGATCGGGGCACCCAGTCTTCTGGGTCGCCGTGGGCTTCCTGGGGGAAATTGCATGACTGCCGTGCCTGCTCCGCCGTCGACGTTTTATGTCTGCCCGGGCGAGCGGCACGCGATCAGTCGGTCGGTGCATTGGGGCCGGTTGGCGGCCTTCTACGAGAAATGCCGCCACTGCGAACACCGCGGCGACACCGGTCTGCTCCCGCGAGAGGTCGCGACGGTGTGGGACAGGAGGCCGCATTCGGCGCGGCAAGCACTCGAATTCACCGCCGACGGCGTGCGGGGCCGATACCTGAACGAGCTGGACCGAGCCGGTGCACACCGATTTGCCTCCGCCTTTGCCCACGAATTGTGGAACCGACGGCCGCTGAGGGGACGGGTTGCAGAAACGGTTGTCGTGCCGCCCGTGCGCTCGCAGACGACCGGCCCAACCATCGTGGTGGGCTACGACGAACGCCCGTCGTCCCCCGATCTTGCCGTGGGTCTGGTGACGGCGCTGCGACAAATGGGATGCCGCGTGATCGACATGGGCCGCGCGACGAAGCCGATGTGGCAGTTCGCGGCACGACGCACGCGCGCCGACGGCGGCCTCTTCGTCACCGGCGCCGGTTGCGACCCCGCTTGGACGGGATTCGATGTGCTGTCTCCGGCGGGCACGTCGCCGCACGATCTGGCTGACCGCATGGACGGCACGCCACAACGGCCGACGCGCGCGGCGGGCTCCGTGCAGTCACTCGCGATCGCCGACGACTATGCCGCAAGCCTGCCGCCCTATTTTCACGCGCTGCGGCCGCTGCGCGTTGTATGTGCGACGCCGCTGGAGACGCTGCAGTTCGTGTTGCCGCGGCTGTTCCAGCGGTTGCCCTGCGAGCTGACGTGCCAGCCGTGGCCGCGGCAGCGGCGATCCACAGACGGTTCAATGCGCGGCGGCGAACGAGTCGCGGCACAAGTGCGCGATCGGGCGGCCGATGTCGGAATGCTGATCGACGAAGACGGCCAGACCTGCGACGTGTGGGACGAGCGCGGGATTTCCTTGTCCCGGACTATATGGCAAGCGTGGTTGATCGATCGCTGGCAAGCCGTCGAAGCGGGTCGGCTGACGCTCGATGACCAACAGCGGCTTTGGCGTCACGAGTGCAACGACTCGGCGTGCGACGGCGTCATTACGCTGGGCACGTTATTGCAGGCGCTCAGCCTCAGCGACGTCCCATTGTCTCAACAGATGCCGCAATAGCCGCACACTTCACGTGTGCGGCGCTTCGAGCCGGCCGGCCGGGGTGTGTGCGGCGAGATCGGCAATCATTTGCTTCGTGGCCGCTTCCACGGCGGCTTCCCATTGCCATGGTGAAAACTGTCCGGCAAACGGACCGCTGCGGTAGGCGAAGTTGATGCCGCGCGAGTTGTTGACGAGCGCACCGAGACCGCGGTCGTCGAACGCCGCGGCGACGTCGGCCGCCGTCCCCCCTTGGCTGCCGTAGCCCGGAACGAGCAGCGGCGAATGGGGCATAAGTCTCCGCAGCTCTGCCAGCTCCGCGGGATACGTAGCCCCCACGACGGCGCCAACGCAGCCATATCCGTCGTTATCGACGATCTCCGCCGCGAGTTGCTCAACGCCCGTTGCCACGGCCTGGTAGACGGTCTGGCCCTCGCTGATGCGGTCCTGAAACAACCGCGCGCCGGGATTGCTGGTCCGCACGAGAACGTAGATTCCGGCACCGCGGGCCCGCGCCACTTGCACGAACGGCTGCAGCGTGTCGCCGCCGAGATAAGGGTTCACTGTGAGCGCGTCCGCAGACCACGGTGCGGCGTTCGGGTCTTCCCCGGCGAGATAGGCTCGCGCGTAGGCTTCGGCGGTGGTGCCGATATCGCCCCGCTTGGCGTCGCAGATCACGATCAGCCCCTGCGAGCGGGCATAGCGCATGATGCGCGCGAGCGCCAGGCAGCCGTCGGGTCCGTATTCCTCGAAGAACGCGGCCTGCGGCTTGACCGCGGGGACCAGCGGCGCCACCACGTCGATGATCCGCACGCAGAACTCTTCAAACGCCGCCGCCGCGACCGCCTGCGGATCGGAATGTTCGTCGCGCGCGCGACGCAGCACGTCGTCCGGCAGCCAGTCCAGCCGCGGATCGAGCCCGACCAGCGCCGGCGTACGCTTCCGTCGGATTGCGGTGTGCAAACGGATGGGAAAGGGAACGGTCATTGGGGTTCCCAACTGTGAAGTATTACGACGCAGTGTTCGTATTCGGATCCCACGGCTCGACGATCGTCAACCCGCGGTCTTCGAGCACGCGATAGCAATCCGGCAGGTCACATGCCTTCAGGATCCCCGGCACGAACGACGACAGAGGCCATGCGTAATGTTCCGCCTCGGCGAGGGCGTGGTACGACGTCAGCGCATGCCGCAGCGTGGTCTTCGTCACAATGTCGGAGAGCACCGCCGCGAAGGTGGCGGGAATCGTTCCCCAGCCCAGGGCGACAAGATGCACTTCGCGATGGCCCTGGGCGACGAGCCAATCGAGCACGCGGAGCACGTCCCAAGTGCGCTGCCCCGGATACGGCCGGTCGAGCATGATGGCATGGGCGGCATAGAAGTAGTCGTTGCCGTAGGGGGAAAGAAACTGATTCACGCCGCACGTATCGGGTCGCGATTCGCCGATGCCGCGGACGTCGCAGGAGTAGAACGGCACGTCGGGCTCGGCGGCCACGAGTTCCGCGAGCCATTTTTCATTTCGCAACTCGGCGTCCGCGGAATGGTGCGACACGTACAACACGCAACGCGAAGCGCCGCGCGTCGGCCGGGAGTATTGGGTCTTCTCGGTCAGCCGATACACGATGGCCTCGATGCCCGGTTCCGTTTGCACGGCGTACGTGGTGAACGCGGGCTTCGGGAACCTGCGGCCGCCGATGGCCCGCAAAATGCGGTATTCCGGCGCAGACGCCGGCATGGTGTCCGGCAACTTGAGCACCGAGCGCAGGGCCGGTTGCAGTCCCGACAGGTTGGCCGGCGACTTCTGTTGCAGCAATTCCTGCGACCGCGCCCGTGTGAATTCCGGCACCGTTTTCGAGCCGATGTCCAGCACCTGGCCCCGCGGCATCACCTGCAAGGTTTCGTCCTTTTCGAGGACCAGCGGGGGCTCGCGATGACCCCGAGCGATCTTTGTCTGCTCGTTGAAGAAGCCGTACATGGCTTCGCGGTTGGACTGGGAATAGCCGTGCTCGTCCGGTCCGATGTGCAGGCGGATGTTCTCTTCCGCGCCAAGCAGCGCGTAAAGCTTCTTCAGGGATCGGTAGGTTGCTTCGGCGCCGCGAGCGTCAAAGTAGTCTTTCTCTTGCGCGAGGATAATCGTCGGACGCGGTGCGTACGCGGCGAGGAAGTCTTCGTGATCCAGCCCGAACGCGAGGATCTTTGGCGGACACTGTTCGGTGTCGGCGGGCAGCTCGTTCTGGAAGTTGCGGCGGAAGCTGGTGACGGCGCAACTCGGTGCGGCCATCGTCCACCGCGAATCGAGGCCGGTGAGCCACATCGTGAGCGTGCCGCCGCCGGAGTTGCCCGTGATGCCCACGTGCTGCGGGTCCACCTCCGGCCGGCTGAGCAGGTAGTCGAGCGCGCGGATGCCGTCCCACGCCCGCCAGGCGCCGAAGAATTCGCCGATGAGGTATTGCTGATTGCCGCACAGAAGGTGCTCGCGGACGCCAACGCCGACTTCGGATTCCAGCTTCTCGTTGGGATACTGCAACCGCTCGCCCTGGCCGATGGGGTCGAAGACCAGCACCACGTAACCTTGCCGCGCCAGACCCTGCGCGAACGATTGATACGCCTCTGCGGCCTTTCCGTTCGCCGAATGGCCGCACGAGCCGACCACGCCTGGCAGCGGGAACGTTCGCCCCTTCGGCACGTACAGGTTCGCCGTGACGAAGAACTCCGGCCGGCTCTCGAACGCCACTTTCTCGATGTGGTAGGCGTCGCGATCGACGATGCCGCTCACCCGCGGCTTCAGCGGCGTCTTCTCGGGAAACGGCCCGAACGATTCGCGAATTCGCTCTCGAACGAACTGTAGATAGCGCTCGGCATCGGTCTGGGACTGCAGGGCGGCCTTGCGCCGCTCGCCGACTTCGAGCGCATCGCGAATGCGGTCGTCGAAGTACTCGTGCACCATCCGCGTGAACCGGTTCAGCGGCAGCAACTCTTTGGCGTCGCTCTGCGCCCACAGCCGCTCCGCCCAGGCAGACCCCAAAGTCGCCGCCGTGGTCAAGCGCAATACCTCGCGTCGATCAATGCTCATTGGCCCGTTCCCTTTGCATGGCGCAGTTTCTGAACGACACTTGAGATGATTTCCGCGGTGCGGTCGATCTCCTCGGCGGTGTTGAATCGGCCGACGCCGAACCGCACGCTCGAACGCGCCAACGTCTCGTCCAGTCCAATCGCACGCAGTACGTGGCTCAGTTCGTGATCGCCCGCGGAACACGCGGCACCGGAGCTGGCCGCCACGTCTTCCAGCGCGGTCAGCAGCGCATCCCCATCGACACCGCTGAAGCTCACGTGCAGGTTCCCGGGCAAACGATGGTCGGGGTCGCCATTCATCGCGAGGCCGTCCAATCGCGAGCACAATCGTTCGCGCAACCGGTCGCGCAGCGCGGCGATTCGCTGCGGCTCGACACCCAGGGACTCGCGCGCAATTTGGCACGCCGCACCAAACCCCACGATGAGCGGCGTCGGCAATGTGCCCGGACGGCGACGCTGTTCCTGGCTGCCTCCGAAGCACAACGGCTGCAGCGCAATCCGCGGATCCCGGCGCCGCACAAACAGCGCCCCGATCCCCATGGGCCCGTACATCTTGTGGCCTGAAAAGCTTGCGAGGTCCACCGACCACTCCGCGAACGGCATCGGCAAGCACGCCGCGGCCTGGACGGCATCGGTGTGGAGCAGCACGCCCTTGCGGCGGCAGAGGGCGCCAATCTCGGCGATCGGCTGGATTGTGCCGATCTCGTTGTTGGCGGTCATTACCGATACCAACACTGTCCCCGAGGTGATCGCGGCTTCGACCTGCTGCGGATCGACGCGACCGCATCGATCAACGGGAACAACCGTCAATCCGAACCCTTCGCGTCGCAGGCGTTGGGCCGGCTCCAATACCGAGGCGTGTTCGATCGCGGAGATCACGAAGTGACTGCCCGGCGGCGAGGCCCGCAGGACGCCGAGCAGAGCGAGGTTATTGGCCTCTGTGGCGCCGCTGGTGAATACGACTTCCCGCGGATCGGCCCCCACAAGGTTCGAGACTTGTTGCCGGGCCGCGGCGACCGCATCCGCGGCGCGCCGCGCCGGCGCATGATGCGGGCTGGACGGATTGCCGAACTGGCCCGACCAGAACGGAGCCATCGCCTCCAGCACGCGCGGATCGACGCGCGTCGTGGCGTGGTGATCGAGATAAACAGGCTCGCCGGGCACGGGTGTTCCCTAGGCAGAATTCATCCCACAAAGTTTGACACGGCTCGGATTAAACCACCAGACAATGAGTGCCCAATGCACTTTGCAATTCTGGGGCTGGTCCAGCCATCGGAATGGCCGGACCACCCTCGTGCGACGCATGTCATGCAATCCAGGCGACGCCGTCAGCGAATTCGGGCTTGCGGTTCGGATTCCGGCGTCGAATACTATCCGGCGCAGCCTCTCTTCTGTTCGCGTCCCGGCTTCGCAGGGAGGGTCGGTCGAGTTTCTTCCCGCGTAGCCCCCTTGGTGAAGGGTCTCTCATGTTGCGCCAACTGGCGGCCGTCATTGCGTGTGGAGTGGTGTTCGCGAGCGCATGGGAGACGTGGGGGCAGGCGCCGGGCGTGCCGATTGAGTTCAACGGCTCTCCCAACCGCAATGACGACTGGCGCCGGCAGGCCGAGGCGCTCAAGGATTCCGGGAAAGTGCTCACCGTTGCGGAAGTCCGCGAGCAGTTGACGAATCCGTCGCCGGCAGAACTTTCGCTGCCCGCGCCAAGCACTCGGGCCAACGCGGCCCGCAACGTCGTCAATTTGGCGCGGGCGGCCCAGGTCCGGGTGGGCTGGTATGGCAAGGCGGAAGGCTCCGAGCAATGGAGCCTGTCGCTGTCCGGCGGTTACGCCATCACGTCCGATGGCGTCGTTGCCACCTGCTACCACTGCATGGAGCCACCGCGCGGCACCGCCGACGGCTATCCCGTAGCCCTGACGTCGAAGGGTGAAGTCCGCGCCGTCACGAAGATCGTCGCCGCGAACAAGGAACTCGACGCCTGTCTCGTGCAGGTCGATGGCGATGGTTTTCAGCCGCTGCCGCTGTCCGACCGCATCTACCCCGGCGACACCGTCTATTGCCTCAGCGATCCATTCAACCAGAACGGGTACTTCAGCGCGGGGATTGTCAACCGCTTCTTCTGGCTGAAGCAGCCGGACAAGGACGCCACGGGGCTGGAGTCGGTGCAGAACCTCCGAATCAACGTCAGCACCGATTGGGCGCTCGGCTCCAGTGGCGCCGCCATTCTTGATCTCTACGGCAACGCGGTGGGGCACGTGGCCCGTATCCGGCCCATGGGACTGGGTCGCACCCCCGGCAATGAATCCCAGGAGCGCTCGCGACGCGATTCCGGCGGCGGCATCGGCCCCACGGTGCTCGTCACGCACGAGGCCATCCCCGCGCGCGGCATCAGGGCGCTCGCCCGCGGCGGCCGGGTGGAAATCACGCCCCCCAGCATCGCGGGGACGACCAGGCCCGCCGCTCCGATCGAGCCCCCCAAGCCCACGCTGGAAATCGGCATGCCCGCGCCCAAGTTGCAGGTCGCCAAGTGGGTCCAGGGCGATCCCGTTACGGAATTTGCTGCCGGAACCGCGTACGTCGTCGAATTCTGGGCCACGTGGTGTGGGCCGTGCATCGCCACCGTGCCACATTTGAATGAGCTGCATCGGAAGTTTGTGGAACAGGGGCTGGTGGTCATCGGGCAGGACATCTGGCAACGCGAAGATTCGCAGGACGAGACCGAGGAAGCCGTTCGCAAGTTCATCGATGCCCGCGACGGCAAAATGACCTACCGCATCGCCCTCGACGACAAGTCGAAGGAGGAACGCGGCGCCATGGCCAAAACCTGGATGGAGGCCGCCGGGCAGAACGGCATCCCGACGGCCTTCGTCGTGGGCAAAGACGGCAATATCGCGTGGATCGGGCACCCCTCGCGGCTGAACGAGCAGATTCTGTCGGCGGTGCTCGACGGCACGTTTGACGTCGCCGCGGCGAAGAAAGAGTTCGAGCTGCAGCGGCAGATCACGGCCGTCCTGCGCAGCAAGGCGACGCCGATTCTACTGGCGATCCGCGGCGAGAAATGGGACGAGGCAGCCAGACTCATCGACGAATTGGAAGCCGCGCTGCCGGAAGGCCACCGGAGCGTGGCGGATCAGTACCGGTTCAACCTGGCGCTCGGGCGAAAGGACGGTATTCTGGCGGCGAAAGTGGCCGACAAGATTGCCTCCGGGCCGAACGTGGCGCCGCTGCAGTACAACGACCTGGCGTGGCGGATGATCACCACTCCAGACATGCAGGATCTGGACCTCGCGCTGGCGGAACGCCTGGCGCGGAAGGGGGTCGAGCTGACGGAGGGGGAGTCCCAGGCCAACGTCATCGATACACTCGCTCGCGTGCTGTTCCTGCAGGGCAAGCACGACGAAGCGATCGAGCTGCAGGAGAAAGCCGTCGCGCAGGCCGGCGAGCGCCTCAAGGAGCAGATGCAGAAAGTGCTCGACGCCTACAAGAAGGGCGAACTGCCCAAACCTGAGTAGTCATAGTAGCAGGCACACTCCGTGTGCCGTTCTTCGTCAGAGTTAACGAAACGGCACACGGAGTGTGCCTGCTACTATTGACGGACCGTCATTCCCCGCGCGGCAGCGTGCTGCCGGGGCGCTCGTCGCGGAGTTGCACCTGCAGGGCACCCAGCATTTTCATGATCCGGGATTCCTTGGAGGTGATGAACGGCACGTTGTCGAGCACGAATGCCCGCGGCTCGTTGCTGGGGTGCAGCACCAGCCGCCCGCTGCCCAGGAGCATGTACTCGAAGATGTCGTCGATCTCCTTGGTGATCCGCAGGTTGGGGGCCGAAAAGCGCTCGAGGCTGCTCAGGAAGCCATGGTGGTGCAACAGCTCGTTCGGCCGCACTTCCCAATAGTCGAACCGGATGCTGATGGAGAACACGAACACGTAGATCAACCCAATGATTGACGCCAACAGGAAATAGAATGTCGCGTTGGCGTGCGGCTTGATGCCTTGAAGGATTCGATTCACCGTGGGCAGCAGCTCGGGGTCGTAGGTGCTGGCGAGGATCACGCCCAGGACGGCGGCCATCACCAGGAAGAACAGCGTCAGCGACGTCGTCCGCGGAAAGTCGAACGCCAGGACCACAATGTTCAAACCGAACAGCCACAGAAAGGCCCAGCCCACCGAGTCGTTGATCGGGCTGTCGGTTGAAGTGAATAAGGCCACAAGGCCGGCCGCAATGGCGGCAAAAAACGTCGGATAAAGCAGTACAATCTTGGGATAGGAAACGAGATAGATCGGCCGCTCTTCCACGTCCTTGTCGGCGGACGGAGCAGCAGGCGGGACGGTCGACATCGCAAACCTCCAGTTGAGCGCGGTGCACGATCAACGCGGCGACAGGCCGGAATCCGCGGGCACTGTAACCACCGCCGCACGGCGATTCCAGCCTTGCTTCCCAACGGTCGCCCGTCCGGTTCGGATCACATTCACCTGCGAAATCTCCGAAAACACCTCCGGAAACCGCAAGGACGCCGCATGGCACGGCTGCAACCGTTTCGACTGCACCACCCGCAAGAGCTGTTGCTCTATGTGGTGATGAGCGTGCTGGACTTCCTGGCGACCCGGGCGCTGCTGCAGCACGACGGCTCGGTGCACTTCGGCGAGGCGAACCCCGTCGCGCGGTATTTCCTCTACACCTGGGGGCCGAAAGGGATGCTGTACTTCAAGCTCGCCATCACGGCAGCGGTCTGCATTCTCAGCCAGGTGATTGCAACGAAGCGGCCGCGGCTGGCCCGGGGCATTCTCGAATTCGGAACGCTCGTGGTGACGGCGGTTGTGTTGTACAGCGCCTGGCTGCTGCTCGGTGCCCGGGGACATCTGGGATAATCATGGAAGCCCAGGGATGGCCATCCCTGGGTCTCTTCCCTCTTCTCAAGTCGCGTCCACCCGCGATAATTCCTGCAACGGATTGGCAGCACCAGGATCGTCCGCAATGGATGAATTGCAGCAGCATTTATGGGAGACCGGCCAGGCGCATCTCTGGTCGCACGCCCAGGAGTTGCCGGACCCGCGGCGTACCGCGTTCATCGACGAGCTGACCCGCATCGACTGGCAAGAAATCGCACGGCTCTATCAACAGGCGATGTCTCCCAGCGACGACGATCCCCGTCGGCTGGCGCAGTTTGCCGACCCGCCGGAACGGCTGGTGCGGCTGGCCGATTCGCCAACTGCGTGGCAAGCCGCGCGCGAACGCGGCGAGGACGCCCTGCGCGCCGGTTGCGTCGCGGCAATCCTCGTCGCCGGCGGCGAAGGAACCCGGTTGGGCTTCAACGGCCCGAAAGGGATGTATCCCATCGGCCCATTGAGCGGCAAGACGCTGTTCCAACTGTTTGCCGAGCAGCTCATGGCCCGCTCCCGGCGCTACGGTATGCCGATTCCTTATCTCATCATGACCAGCGACGCCACGCACGCCGACACCGTGGCGTTCTGGCAGCAGCACGATTGCTTCGGCCTGCCCGCCGAAGACGTGCGGTTTTTCTGTCAGGGGCACATGCCGGCGCTCGACTTCGACGGGCACGCGCTGCTCGCCGGGCCAGGGCAGCTGGCACTCAGCCCGGACGGTCACGGCGGCCTGCTCGCTGCCCTTCACCGCTGCGGCCTCCTGCGGGAACTGGCAGACCGCGGCATCGAGACCTTGTATTACCATCAGGTCGACAATCCCACGACGATCGTCTGTGACCCCGCCTTCATCGGCTGGCACCTGCTGGAGCAGGCGGATGTCTCAACCAAGGTCGTTGCCAAGCGGTCGGCGGAGGAGAAAATGGGGGTGGTGGTGACCATCGACGGCGTGACGCGCGTCATCGAGTACAGCGATCTTCCCGCCGACGTCGCCGCACAAACCGATGAGCAGGGACATCTGCGCATCTGGGCCGGCAACACGGCGATGCACGTGTTCCAGCGGACGTTTCTCGAGCGAGCCTGGCAGAACGACGCGGTGCTGCCGTTCCACATCGCGCGCAAAGCAGTGCCGTTTTGGACACCGCACAACGGCGTCGTCGAGCCCGAAGCGCCGAACGCGTTCAAGTTCGAACGGTTCATCTTCGACGTGCTGCCGTGGGCAGAACGGGCACTCATCGTCGAGGCCGATCGGGCGGCGGAGTTCAATCCCATCAAGAACAGGATCGGCACGGACACGCCCCAGACCGCCCGCGCCGGGCTGCAGGCGCTGCACCGCATGTGGCTGCGACAAGCCGGCGCCGCCGTGGCCGATGATGTGCCGGTGGAAATCGGTCCGCTGGTGGCGCTGGAGGCGAAGGACGTGAAGGGGCGGCTCCCACCTGGCACAACGATCACCAGCGCGCTAGATTGGTCGCGCTGAATTGTGATACTGCGAGCGTCGATCGCTTGCGGCTTCACGCTCGTTTCCGGAGCCCCACGTGTCGAACACCTACGACGCCATCGTCCTCGGCGTGGGCGGGTTCGGCAGCGCAGCGTGCTATCACCTGGCGCAGCGCGGCGTGCGCGTGCTGGGGCTGGAGCAGTTCACCTGCGCGCACGACCGCGGCAGTTCACACGGCGACACGCGGATCATCCGGCTGGCCTACTTCGAGCATCCCGACTACGTGCCGCTGCTCCGCCGGGCGTACGAACTTTGGGCGGACCTCGAAGCCGCTTCGCAGCGCCCGCTTTTTTGTCGCGCGAGACTTTTGCTCGCCGGGCCGCCACAGGGAGAAACGATCCGTGGTGCATTGGAAGCAGCCCGGTTGCATGGCTTGATCGTGCACCACCTCGCGCCGGAGGAAGCCCGGCGCGAATTTCCGGGCATCGAGGTTCCCGACCATTTCGCTGCGGTGTTGGAGCCGGATGCGGGGTTTTTGTTCGTCGAGGACTGCGTCCGCACGCATTGGGACAATGCGGTGGCCTGCGGCGCGGAGTTGCGGAGCGGCATCGCGGTTCGTGAATGGGCCGTGGATGGCCATGGCGTGCGCGTGCGGACGAATGCCGGCGACTTCCGCGCCGCAACCCTCGTCGTCACCACGGGCGCATGGTCCGGTGCGATGCTGCGCGACCTGGGTCTGCCGCTCACGGTGGTCCGCAAGTTCGTCGGATGGTTCCGCACGGAAGAAAGGGCGTACCACGTCGACCGCGGCTATCCTACGTTCTACTTCGAGCAGCCCGACGGGGCGTTCTACGGATTTCCGAGCCTCGACGGGAAGTCCATCAAGGTCGCGGAGCACACCGGCGGCGCGGTTGTGCCCGATCCAATGACCGTCGACCGCACGTGCCGCGATGCCGATGTGGTGCGGTTGACAACGTTCCTGCAGCAGGTGCTGCCGCGCGCGACCGCCCAGCTGGTCCGGCATTCGGTGTGCCTTTACACGCTCACGCCGGACCGGCACTTCGTCATCGATCGCCATCCGCAGTTCCCGCAGGTGTGGTTTGCTGCCGGTTTCTCCGGTCACGGATTCAAGTTCACATCGGTGCTGGGGGAAGCACTGGCCGATCTGGCGTGTACGGGCCGTACCGCACTCCCGATCGACTTCTTGCGGTTGTCGCGGCTTGGGTTGGACGCTTCTGCGCAGCGTCGCTAACCTGATGGCGTCACATCGGGGGCACTTCATGGCGAGCGAACCGACCACTGTTTCGCGCGAGGCGCTGCAGGCCTGGATGTTGAAGGTCCTGCAGCGCAAAGGAATGTTTGCTGCCGACGCCGAACTGGTGGCGGCGCGGCTCATCGAAGCGGAGCATCGCGGCCGCGGTGAATACGGTCTGGCGCTGCTGGCCGACATTGTGAACGCGATGGATCTGGGTGACATCGATCCCCGCGCGCGGACGCTGACGGTGCTCGATCTGCCGGCGTCGGCCATCCTCGACGGCAGCACCGGCGCGGGCCAGGTCGGCGCCACCAAGGCCATGCAGGCCGCCGTTCTCAAAGCCCAGACTGCGGGGGTGGGTTTGGTGGTTGTCAAAAACAGCCAGCCCTGCGGTGATGTGCGGCTGTATGCCGAACTGGCGGCGCAGTCCGGCTGCATCGGCTTCTGCACGACGAACACGGGGAAAGCGACGTTGCCAGCGGGCGAAGCGCCGGTGTTCGGCGTGCATCCACAAGCGTGGGCGGTGCCTGCGGGAGACGAAGTGCTGGTGTCGCTTCAGTTTCTGCACGAGCGCGAGCCGCAGGTGTCGGGCTATGCCGGCGAGCGCGGGCTGTTGTCGCTGGTGCTGACGGCGGGGCTGACCGGATCGCGCACGCCGTGCCTGAAGAAGAAAGCCTCACCCTACGGCGCCGGAGCGGAACACTGTTGTCTGGCGATTCACGCCGAAGTGCTGCAAGCCGGGGACGCACTGCCGGCCGTCGTCACCGAGACGTGGCAGCGGATGCAATCGAGCGTGGGAGGGTGGGAAGGCGTGGCGAAGAGACCGGTACCAGAGCAGATGGCGTTATCGCCTCAGGGCCGCACGGCAGTCGAGGACGTCGCACAGTCGGTGCGCATCCCCTGGACAACAGAAGCCCAGGGATAGCCATCCCTGGGTCTCTTCGACGGGTTATTCCGCCGCCGGGGGCGGGAACGTCAGCTCGCTGCGGACCGTCTTCACGCCCGGTTCCAGCCGCACCAGGCTGACGGTCATCTTGGCGACGTGCTCGGAGTCGACGGCACCAGTCAGGACGATCGCGCCGTCCTCGGCAACGGAGAGCTCAATGCCCTTGAGATGCGGATACCGCGTCCCCAGTTTCTCGAAGCGGTCTTCGAGTCCCGCAACAATGGCGCTCCCTTGCAGCGTGGGGTGTTCGAACGCGACCTTTTGCCGAGGGCGCACGCCGGTGTTTCGCGATGTATTTGCGTTGTTGCCGAACTGTCCGTTGCCGTTGAGCAGGTTCTGCAGTTCCTGATCCAGGCCCCGTTGACCCCGGTTCCCGCGCTGCTGGTTCTGGTTCACATTGGCCTGCTGACCCTGCGTGTTGCGGCCGAGGAAATTATTGGTGTTGTTGTTTGCTCCCAGGAATCCCGTTGGCCCTTGCATGCCGTTGGTCGCATTGCGTCCGGCCTGGCCGGTGTTGCCGAAACCGATCTGACCCAGTCCTTGTTGTCCAGTGGCGCCGGCGCTGGAGCCGCCGAATGCGGAGCTTGAGTTCCCGAAGCCCGTATTGCTGAACATGGACGACGTCGATCCGCCCGTGCCGGTGCTTCCCGAGGGATAGCCACCCTGTTGGTTGGTATTGAAGAATCCCTGGGCCTCGGCGTTGGCCGCAGCGAGCACAGCACCAGCCGCGACGATCGAACCACACAACCAGGTTGGGCAAATTGACATGACAAACCCCTCGCGTGCCACCCAGGGTTTCCAGAGGCAGGTCCGCTCTTCCAGATGATCTCGGATCGAACTTCGGCGGTCAACCAATCGTTTTGGGGAATCTTGACCGACGCAGCCGGTGGACCTTGCCGGCCGTAGCGAAGGAACTGCCCTCCCAGCATCCAACCCCCTGCCAGCCCGCAGGTTTCGCCAAAAAAGCAGTCCGGGTCAACGCCAGGGCGATTCAGTTGTTGAAAGTAGGGTGACGCCGAGCCTCGAGGCTCACCCGCTGGCAAACACTTACGGTGAGCTTCGACTCTCGCAGCGGAACTCGTGAGAGTTCCGCCTGTGAAACACGGAATTCTCACGAATTCCGCAACCTTCCCGGTTAGCCTCTGAATCGCCCAGAGGCGGCTGCACGACTACGTCAAGTTTCAACGGCGGGAAGGGTGTAGGGTGATGCCGAGTCCGCGAGGCTCACCGCAAGTGCTTGCCAGGGGGTGAGCCTCGCGGATGGGAGACTTCTGTATTCCTCCCTTAGCTCGACTTTGGCCTTTTTTTTGAGGGCGGGCGTATGGATTAGTATCAACAAAAACGAGCATCCTTGCTGGAATGGGTGGTGAATCAAACTCCCTTCTTCCAAGAGCAAGGATGCTC
>Ga0073934_10007525_pt1 | contig 15108 bp, 16 predicted proteins | sample LarsenN4metaG_FD_76834 | JGI IMG/M metagenome (GOLD analysis project Ga0073934, IMG submission 76834) | Hot spring sediment bacterial and archeal communities from British Columbia, Canada, to study Microbial Dark Matter (Phase II) - Larsen... ...
GCGCAACGGGCATGTCGTGCAGGGCCAGATCCGCCCCCCAAGGAATCCGAACGCTACTTCGCGCTGTTGCGCGTCGAGGCGATCAACGGCGAAGACCCGGAAAAGATCACCGATGTCAGCAACTTCGAAGACCTCACCCCGCTGCACCCCAACCGGCGCATCGTGCTGGAGAGCGATCCGAAAGACCTGAACATGCGGATCGTCGATCTGGTCACGCCCGTCGGATTCGGGCAGCGCATGCTCATCGTCGCGCCACCGCGCACCGGCAAGACCGTCCTGCTGCAGAAAATCGCCAATTCGATCACCCGCAACAACCCCGAGGCCGTGCTGATCATCCTGCTCATCGACGAGCGACCCGAAGAAGTGACCGACATGCGGCGCAACACCAAGGCCGAGGTCGTCAGCTCCACCTTCGACGAACCGGCCAGCCGGCACGTCCAGGTCGCCGAGATGGTCATCGAGAAGGCCAAGCGGTTCGTCGAATTCGGCAAGGACGTGGTGATCCTGCTCGACTCGATCACGCGACTGGCCCGCGCCTACAACACCGAAGTCCCGCACTCGGGCAAAATCCTCACCGGCGGTGTGGACGCCAACGCGCTGCAGAAGCCCAAGCGGTTCTTCGGTGCCGCCAGAAACATCGAAGAAGGCGGCAGTCTCACGATCCTGGCCACCGCGCTGATCGACACCGGTAGCAAGATGGACGAAGTGATCTTTGAAGAATTCAAAGGCACCGGCAACAGCGAACTGCACCTCGACCGCCGGCTCGTCGATCGTCGGACTTATCCCGCGATCGACATCAATTCGTCGGGCACGCGGCGTGAAGAGCTGCTGCTGGACCCGAAGGAACTTGAACTGATTTACCGCCTTCGCCGCGTCTTGTCGGACATGAACCCCGTGGAAGCCGTGGAATTGCTCAAAGGCCGGCTCGAGAAAGTGCCCAGCAACGCGCAGTTCCTGATGAGCATGAACCTGGATTGACCGGCGCTGCGGGAAAATCGTTACGGTTCGCGCCGCGCGGCGGCCGGCGCGCCCGGATGCATTGCTTTACGCAGCCAACTTGCGGTTCTCGCGGATCATGGTGGCGGCGCTTTCGGGATCGAGCGGCGGGCTGAACAGGTAGCCTTGTCCCTTGGAGCAATCCAGCGCCTGCAGCAACGCGACATGCTCGAGGGACTCGATGCCCTCGGCCACCATGTCCATGTCCAGGTTACGCGCCAGGGTGACGATCGCGTGAATGATGGCGATGTAATCCCGACGACCGGTCGCGTCGCGGACAAAAGCGCGGTCGATCTTCATCCCGTCCAGCGGCAGCCGGTGCAGGCAGCTCAGCGAGGAATAGCCCGTCCCGAAATCGTCGATGAAAATTCGCACCCCCAGGTCGCTGATGTCGTGCAGTCGCTGGATGGTTGATTCGGCATCGTCCATTACACAAGACTCGGTGATCTCCATGATCAGGCGGTCCGGCGGAACGTGGTGAGCGCTCAAGCTGCGATGGAACTGCTGCTTGAGACCATCCAACACCAGTTGTTTTCGAGAGACATTCAGCGAGACGCTCAGTTTCTCCGCCGCCGGCAGCTCGGCGCGCCAGCGCGCCAGGTGCCGGCATGACTCCTCGATCACCCAGTTGCCAATCTCGATGATGGAGCCTGTCTCCTCGGCGATTTCGATGAATTGCGCCGGTGGCACCATCCCCCGCTCGGGATGTTGCCAGCGGATGAGGGCCTCAAAACCGGCCAGAGCCCCCGATTCCAAGGCCGTGATCGGCTGGAACAACAATCGCAGTTCCTCGCGCTCAATCGCGCGGCGAAGATCGGACTCGATCATCATCCTGCGGACGGCGTCGTCGTGCATCTGCTTGTCGAAGATGACGAATCGCCCCTTGCCCGCCGACTTCGCGCGGTACATGGCGTTGTCGGCGTCGCGGATCACGTCCTCGGCGCGGTCATAGCCGATCGAGCTGACGGTGATGCCGATACTCGCTGAGCTGTGCACTTCCCGCCCGGCAATCGGGTAGGGTTCACGCAGCGCGTCCAGGATGCGTTCGGCCACGCGGGCGGCATCATGATCGTGCCGCAGCGCGCTCAGCAGAACGCAGAACTCGTCTCCCCCCAGCCGCGCCGCCGTTCGCGTCTCGTCGGAACCCACGCAGATCGTGTCGACCTCGCGAAGCACGCGGGTCAATCGGTCGGCGATCAATCGAAGCAGGGCATCGCCCGCCTCGTGTCCCATGCTGTCGTTGATGACCTTAAAGCGGTCGAAATCAATGAACAGCACCGCGAACCGGTCTTCCGGGTTCCGCTGCGAACGCCGAATTGCCTGCGTGAGGCGGTCGTGGAACAGCACGCGGTTGGGCAGGTTCGTCAGCTTGTCGTGAAGGGCGAGCTTGCGGAGTTCGATCGTCCGCTGCTGAATCAGCGATTCCAGTTCTTCCATCCTGGAACGGTCGCGCGCCCGGGCAGCCTCCAGTTCCGCCGTGCGTTCCCGCACAACCGATTCCAGTTCGGCGACGTGAAGCTGCGCTTTTCGCGATAGCGTCCACTTCTGCGTCAGGGCATTGGCCAGTTGCGTCACTTCAATCGCATCGAAGGGCTTCTTGAGAACAACCAGTTGGTCGGACGAAATCGCCGCCCTTGAGATTTCGTCGATCGAACGATCCGAGAACGCCGTGCAGATCACAACCTGCAGCTCCGGATCAACCTTCCACAATTCGACAATCGTCTGCAGACCGTCCCACCCCGGCGGCATGCGCATGTCAACGAACGCCATCGCAAACGGTTTGCCCTGGGCAACGGCGTCCTGCACATGCTGCAGCGCTTCGCGCCCCTGGAGCGCGAAGGTTAATTCGAACGTCTGGGGCGATGCCGACCCGGTCGAGTTCCCGAAAAGCTGCGACTCAAGCGCGTCCAACTCGGCGTCTGACCGCTCGGCGTTGAGAATCTTCGCGAAGTCGCGGTGAATCTCCGGGTTGTCATCCACGATCAGCACACGCCGATTCGTTCGCTCCGATGCCATCGAGTTCATGCGGCCTCCGTTCGTGCCGGCACGCCGGCCATGGGCAATCGCAGCAGGAACCGCGCGCCCCGCCCGGGGCCTTCGCTGGAGCCCGTAAGCGTGCCCCCCATCTCGGTGGCGGCGTTCGCCGAGCTGTGCAGGCCGAAACCATGTCCGTCCGGGCGGGTCGTGAAACCGTGTTGGAAGATGCGAGACAGGTTTTCCGCGGGAATGCCGATGCCGGTGTCGATCACTTCGAACTCGACCATGGACGCGGCCCCGTCCCGCCGCAGGCGGAGCGTGATGGATTTCGGATCGCTACCGCCATCAATCACCGCGCGTTTTGCGTTGCTGATCAAATTCACGAGGATCTGCAGAATCTTGTGCTTATCCAGTAGAAGCTCCGGGATGTCCTCGTACTGCCGAATGACCGCGATTTCGTGCCGCTGCAGCGAAACCACGTTCACGCGGAGTGCGTCCTCGAAGATTTCAGCTGGCTTGACCGGTTGCCGCACGGTTGAGGTTCGCGCGTAGGATTGCTGCGTTCGGATGATCTCCTTGATGTGCTCCAACCCGTCGGACACCTGCTTGACTTCGCTGAGCAATGTCTCCTGGTCGCGCTGCAGCGATTGCGACAGCTTTTCGAGATACACCGGCAACTGGCTCCCCCTGGCGTCGCGGGTCAGGAAATCGGCCAGGTCGTCGCGATGCTCATTCATCATCGACACAACCTGCCCAAGCTGCCCGGCGCGCGACTGTTTGATTCGTTCCGCGCAAACCGTGGCCGCCACGTTCACGCTGTTGAGCACGTTCCCAACATTGTGCAGCACGCCGGAGGCCACTTCCGCCATCCCGGCGAACCGCGACGCTTCGACAACCTGCTGCTGGAGCCTCTCGCGCTCGGCTTCGGCATGTTTGCGGTGGGTCACGTCGCGCGCCACCGACAGCACGGAGACCACCTTTCCCGCGGGATCGCGCAAGGGGACCGAGTGTGTCTCCATCCACAGCTTGGTGTGACCGCCGCACAGTCCGATCAACTCAAATTCGATCACCGCCCGCTCACCCATGCACGCCGAGCGGTGGTGTTCGACAAACCGTTGGCGATGGTCGGGGTGAATGAATCGCTCCACCGGCTGCCCGATCACGTCCTGTGCCCGACCCTGGACCATTGCGAGTCCCGCCGGGTTCATTTCCAGCACCAGTCCGTTGCGATCCACCACCATCACGCATTCCGGCTCATTGTCCACGATCATGCGCAGCCTGAACTCACTTGCACGCAGTGCCTCTTCGGCCTGGCGGCGCCGATGCACTTCAGCCCGCATCAGCGACAGGTGCGCTGCCGTGCTCAAGAGTATTGCCACGAGAACGAGCGACGTGACCATCGTCGCCGCCCGGCTGAACAGCAAGCCTCCGAGCCAGTCGCTGGCGTCGTAGTCCACACCGAGCACGCCATACACTGTTCCATCCGCCCGGCGGATCGGAACGTAGGTGCTCACCCAGGTCCCCCAGCGATCCGTCGTCGGATGGCTGTCAAACAGCGCCATTCCGTCGAACGCCTTCGCAATCGACTCATGCGATTCCTCATAAACCTCGCCGATCGGTGTGCGCGCCTCGCGGTCGCCGTCATACGCACCGTTGTGGTCGTAGTCTGTTTCAGAATCCACCAGCAGGACGGTCTGCCCCGAGTCATTGCGCGCAAACGTATAAATGTCGGCCACGCTCGGATTGGCCGCCAGCCACCGCTTTTGCGCTTCGATAAGCCTCAGGTAGGTCGGATCATCCGCTGGGGTCGAGGTCTTGATGGATTGCAGGCCCATCCGATCCAATTCCAGCGCATAGGTCGGGGCAAGCCCGCTGATCATCTTCTGTAGGCGCGTAAACTCATACCTGGCGGCGAAGTCGCTCACCGGCAGCGTGCCCGCGACGATGCCGCCGGCCGCCAGCCAGGCCCACAGCCCCAGGCCACCCGTCGCGCCGACGCGCCGCCGTAAGGCAACGTGCGTCACCACCGCGGCCAGCGCCGACAGCGCCACAAAGCACAATTGGTCCAGTCGCAGGTTGTAAATCGCATGGAGCATGGATGCACTCCCACGTGCGGTATCGGCGCATCGCTTCAAGTACTTCGGTCAACCCACCGGAGATTCCACGGATCACGTGTGGCCTTTTGCGGGTCAAGATTATGGGCGCATCGTGGTGGCGGCGCGAATGCCTGGCGGCATAAGATGCATGCGTCTCATGCAATCTCTTACACCGCGCCAGATCGTCGCCGCGCTGGACAAGTACATCGTCGGGCAGGAAGCCGCCAAGCGCGCCGTCGCCGTGGCCGTCCGCAATCGCTGGCGGCGTCAGCAACTGCCCGCCGACATGCGCCAGGATGTCCTGCCCAAGAACATCCTCATGATCGGTCCGACCGGTGTCGGCAAGACCGAGATTGCCCGCCGCCTCGCCACGCTCGTCAACGCGCCTTTCATCAAGGTCGAAGCGACGAAATACACCGAGGTCGGCTATCATGGCCGCGACGTGGATTCGATCATCCGCGACCTGCTCGATTCCGCCATCGCCATGGTGCGCGGCGAAATGCACGCGCAGGTGAAGGAACAGGCCTATCAGCAGGTCGAAGACCGCCTGCTCGACCTGCTGCTTCCCACCAGTCGGCGCCATCGTGTAGCCGACGAACAAACCACCGAAGACCCCGCCGCCCGCACCCGCGAAAAACTCCGCCGCCAGCTTCGCGACGGCCAGCTCGAAGACCGCACCGTCGAAGTCACCGTCGAGCAGAAACCCAACGTCATCGGAATGCTCGGCCCCCCGGGTATGCAGATGGATGTCGAACTCGAATCCATGTTCGACAAGATTCTGCCCACCCAGCGGGAAACGCGCCAGCTCACCGTCGCCGAGGCGCGCGGGGTCCTGCTCGCCCAGGAATCGGAAAAACTCATCGACCGCGACAAAATCCACCGCGCCGCCATCGAACGCGTCGAACAAAGCGGCATCGTCTTCCTCGACGAAATCGACAAAGTCGCCGGCAGCGGGAAGGAACACGGGCCTGATGTCAGCCGGCAGGGCGTGCAGCGCGACCTGTTGCCCATCGTCGAAGGCTCCACCGTCATCACCAAGTACGGACCGGTGAAGACCGACCACATCCTCTTCATCGCCGCCGGCGCGTTTCACGTCAGCAAGCCCAGCGACCTCATGCCCGAACTCCAGGGCCGATTCCCCATTCGCGTCGAATTGAACGACCTGGCCAGGGCCGACTTCGTCCGCATCCTCACCGAGCCGCGCAACAGCCTGATCCGCCAGACCGTCGCGCTGCTCCAGACCGAAGGCCTGACCGTCGAATTCACCCCCGACGCGATCGACGCGATGGCCCAGATCGCCTTCGATGTCAACCGCCGAACCCAGAACATCGGCGCCCGCCGGCTCTATACGATTCTCGAGCGCGTCACCGAACAGATCAGTTTCGACGCCGCCGACAACGAGCGCAAGGAAATTCGCATCGACGCGAAATACGTCAAGCAGCGTCTGGCCGAGGTGGTGAAGGACGAAGACTTAAGCCAGTTCATCCTCTAAGAATAATCTGCCCGCAAGCGCGTTTGAGTCGGTGTCATGAAACTGTTCCGACTCCTGCTAGCCGTCGTTCCCGCACCCGCGCTTGCTCAAACAGTCACGTTTGACGACGTGCCCGTCGGTGTCGCGCCGACCGATGCGGGCGGGACGCTCACGCTTTACATGGACATCTACAAACCCCCCGGCGCCACGGCGCCGACGCCCGTGCTCTTGTGGATCCACGGCGGGGGGTGGTTGAACGGGTCCTACAACCTCGGGCTGCCGGCCCTGGCGCAACCGCTCCTGGCGCGCGGAATCGCCGTCGCGACCATCGGTTACCGCCTGAGTTCACAGGCCATCTTTCCCGCACAGATTCATGACGTGAAAGGCGCCGCGCGGTTCATTCGCGCCAACGCCGCCTCATTCGGCATCAACCCCCACCGCGTCGGCGCGTGGGGAACATCCGCCGGTGGACACCTCACCGCCTTGCTCGCCACCAGCGGGGGAGTCGCAGCCGTCGAAGGCGCGACCGGCGGCAACGCCGACATGTCCAGTCGTGTCATGGCGGCGGTCGACTACTTCGGGCCTACCGACATCCTCAACATGAGCCTGGACTACAACCCCCCGCAACCCGGCGGGCCCCATGACCATCCCCAGTCGGCCGAATCCCGGCTCATCGGGTATGACCAGCCCGGCGAAGGCATCGGCGTGCTCCGAGCCAACCAGAACAATCCCGCGACGCCGTTCCCACAGCTCATCAATCTTGTGAATCTCGTAAACCCCGTCACTCACGTCACGGATGATGATCCGGCGATGTACATCGCTCACGGCGTCATCGACCCCACCGTCCCCATCGCGCAGAGCACGCGCCTGGCCAACGCCCTGACCCCGGTCGGTGTCCCGTTCACCTACACGCAGGTCGCCGGCGCCGGCCATGGCGGGCTGGGCGCCTCCACCGACAACGCTGCCAGGGATTTTCTGGCGCGATATCTCCTGGCCCGCGACGGCGATGCCAACCTCGACGGGACCACAAACATTTCCGATTTCGCCGCGCTCGCCTCGCGCTTCAACCAACCGGGCGCCTGGCGGCACGGGGATTTCGACAACGACGGGGCCGTCAGCATCGCCGATTTCAGCCGCCTGGCCGCAGGTTTCAATTCCTCGGCGCCCAGAGCGGCGATCGTTCCAGAACCCGTCGCCGTCGCCGCAGCGATACCATTCGCCCTGGCTCGCCGACGCGGTAGAATTCCCAGCGCATGCCGCGCCGAATTTTCTGGTTTATCGTGAACCTGGTGATGATCGGCGTGATCCTGGCGCTGATCGCCGCGGTGCTCTATCCCACGTACGTCGGTCCCAGCGACGACGGCGAGGACCGCCAGTTCCGCACCCGCCAGCGCAACCGCTGAATGCTCCCCCCGCGATTGCCCCACGCGGAGCATTGCCGCCCGCCGCGCGAGGGCGGCGAGTTTTGCTCCACGCGGAGCAGCGCGTCGCCGCCCGGTTGAGCCGTGCCCCAGCGTTTTCCAATGACCTCCGCGGGCAAGCCCGCAGCTACCCGACCCCGCCCGTGTAGCCGCGAGCTTGCTCGCGGGGGATCCCGGTCTCGCCAGGCGCTCCCGCCCACCCCCGGTGTTCTGCTCCACGCGGAGCAAGTGTGTGAAATTTTTCACAAGCGATGTAAACCCTTTTACGCGAGCAACTTCCACCGGAGTCGACCACAAAGCCGAACTTTCGAGAACCGAACGGATTGTTAAGCCCCGCGTCCGCCCCGCCCGCCCAACTCGCCGCCCCTGCCGCGACAGCGCCAAGGCCATCGCAGCGACGATTGCCGGCGTCATCTCGGCTTGCAGACCCCGCAACCGACGATCGGCATTCTTAATCCGCGTTCCGCATTCCGCAATCCGCAATTCCGCCGGCAGTTCGCCCCGCCCCGCCCGCTTTATCTGCGCGGGCTTGGGGATAAACTTCTCCCGCGTGAGGCCCGCGAACGTGACACTTCCGCAACCGCGCACTGTCTCCCGCAAGCGCGTGATCGACCACGGCGAGGTGTTTACCCCGCCGGGTCTGGTCAACGACATGCTCGACCTTGTCGCGCACGAGTGCGAGCGGGTGGATTCGCGTTTTCTCGAACCCGCCTGCGGGCATGGGAATTTTCTCACCGAGATTCTGCGACGACGGCTGGCGATGGTTGACCGCCGCTGCAAGTCGCGCACGCAATGGGAACCCAATGCCCTGCTCGGCCTGGCGTGCCTCTACGGGATCGAGCTGCTCTTCGACAACGTCAACGACTGCCGCGCCCGCCTGCACGCGGTTTTTGCCCAGGCGTATGCCAAGCACTGTGGCGCCAGGACGCGCCCCGAGGTGCTCGCCGCCGCCCGGTACATCGTCGGGTGCAACATCGTGCAGGGGGATGCGCTGAAGATGACCACCGTCGGCGACCACGTTCACCCCGCCCGCCCGCTGGTCTTCACCGAATGGTCGCTGTTGCCCGGCGGGAAGTTCAAGCGCCGGCGGTTCGAGTACCACGACCTGACCCAGCCCCCGCCCCAGGCCGCTTCGGGCCTGTTCGTCCCGGCCAACGCGCGCCTCACCGATGAAGACGGCAAGCCCGTCTTCATCCCCTGCAAGGTGGGCGAGTGGCCGCCGATCCATTACCTGAAACTCGCTGAATCCATGGGGGAACGATGAACGCCACCGCGAACAATCCGCCCGCGCACAACCCCGACATCCTCACGTGCCTGGCCAACCTTTCCGCCGACGAGGTCTTCACCCCGCCGAAGCTGGCCGCCGCCATGCTCGACCTGCTGCCGGCGGATTTGTTCCGCCGGTCGGATACCACGTTCCTCGATCCGGTGTGCAAGAGCGGGGTGTTCCTGCGTGAGATCGCCCGCCGGTTGAATGAAGGCCTGCGCGACCAGATGCCCGACACGCAGAAGCGCATCGACCACATCCTCACGAAGCAGGTCTTCGGCCTGGCCACCAGCTAACTCACCGCCGCCATCAGCCGCCGCAGTGTCTACTGCTCCAAGAAGGCGGACGGGAAGTTTTCCATCGCGACGAAGTTTACGACGTTCGAGGGGAACATCCGGCTGCCGCGGACGAAACATCGGTGGAACGAGAACGGGAAGTGTGCAGATTGCAACGCAAACAAAAGCGACTACGACCGCGGCGAGAATCGCGAGGGATATGCCTTCCCGTTCATCCACGGCATCGACCCGAGGGAGCTATTCGCCATGAAATTCGATGTGATCATTGGTAACCCGCCCTATCAACTTGGTTCCAGCGGTGGCGATGCCGTTGGTGGATTTGCGATGCCGATCTACCAGAAGTTCATACAAGCGGCGAAGCGCGTTGAGCCACGCTACATCGTGATGGTAACGCCCTCGCGGTGGTTTGCCGGCGGTCGCGGTCTCGACGAATTCCGAAGCGAAATGCTGGCCGACAAGCGTATGCGAGTGCTCGTCGACTTCCCCGACGCGGGCGAAGTATTTCCGGGAATTCAAATCAAGGGCGGGGTTTCCTATTTCCTGTGGGATAAGACGTGGAACGACGCTTGCGAAGTGACGACGAGATATGGCGGAGCGCCGACATCGCCACCAATGAAGCGATTCTTAGGTGCGTACGATGTCTTAGTTCGGCGCAATGAGGCGGTTCCGATTCTCGAAAAGGTTCTTAAGGCAAATGCAAAGGACGGCTTTGGAAGTTTGGCGCCAAAGGTCTCACCGATCCAGCCATTCAGCATCCGCACAAACTTCAGAGGCGCGGAGACCGCCAAGGGATTGAAAAACCCGGTACGCGTTATCGGGAACGGCGGGGACACGTTTATCGAGCGTAGCGACGTGCCGAGAAACGAGAACTGGGTCAATGAGTGGAAAGTGCTGCTGGGTCGCGCGTATGGAGCAGGGGATAGCTACCCGCATCAAATCTACAATTTCCCGATCATTGCCGGGCCGGGAACGGCGTGCACCGAGACCTATCTCGTAATCAGCCGCTTCAAGACGAAATCCGAGGCGAGCCGCTTCGCTGCGTACCTTCGGACGCGTTTCGTACGCTTCTTAGTGTCGGTGCGGAAGAACACGCAGGACATCTACAACGAGCGATTCCAGTTCGTGCCCGATCTCCCGATGGATCGGGATTGGACAGACGAAGTGCTGTACAAGAAATACGGGATAACAAGGGACGAAGTGGCTTTCATCGAATCCATGGTTCGTGCAATGGGGGACAGTGACAATGGCGGCAAGTGACTTCTTTCCTACTCGTCCCGAGACGACGCCCACCGTCTACGCCTTCGCCGTCAAGAACCCCGAGCATGCGGGGTTGCTCAAGATCGGCTACACGGAAGGGTCGGCCAAGGCGCGGATCGCGCAGCAGTTTCCCGGCGGGTTTGACGGGTACGACATCAAGCTGATCGAGCCGGCGATGCGGCCGGACGGGAGCAGCTTCACCGGCCGCGATGTGTGACGGCCGAGCATTGATTGAGTGAGAAAGAGTACATCCTCTTCTGCGACGAATCCGACAAGGACGGCGCTTTCTATTCCAACTTCTACGGCGGGCTGCTGGTCGGCGCGAGTCAGTATCAGCCGGTGACCGATCGCCTCAACGCCGTCAAGAAATCGCTGAACCTGCTGGGCGAAGTGAAGTGGCAGAAGGTGACCGAGACCTATCTTGACAAGTACAAGCAGCTGATGGACGCGTTCTTCGCCGAGGTCGCGGCGGGGCACGTCAAGGTGCGGATCATGTTCCGGCAGAACGCGCACCAGCCGCGGGGACTGACCGACAAGCAGCGCGAGCTGGGATATTGGCTGTTGTATTATCAATTCGTGAAGCACGCGTTCGGGTTTGCCCACATGCCGCCGGCGAATCACGATCGCCATCTCCGCATCTATTTCGATCAGTTTCCGGACACCGGTGAGCAGGCGGCCCAGTTCAAGGGATACATCGAAGGCCTGGAGCACTCCCGTGAGTTCCGCAAGGTGGGACTTCGAATCCGCAAGCAGGACATCACCGAAGTCTCATCGCACGATCACGTGCTGCTGCAATGCCTGGACATCGTGCTCGGTTCGATCTGTTTCCGGCTCAACGACAAGCACAAGATCAAGCCGCCCGGATCGAGGCGACGGGGATCGAGGACGATCGCCAAGGATGAGCTGCGCCTGTATATTCTCAAGCACATTCAGGGGATCAGGCCGAACTTCAACATCGGGGTTACGACCGCGGGCGAGCCGGCGGATCGTTGGGTGATGCCCTATCGGCACTGGTGCTTCAGGCCGTCGGACTTCGAATACGATGCCACTCGGACGAAGCGAGGCGCAAAAAAATAGCCCCGCCGGTCCTACATGAGTACCTTACGCGGAGCGTGAGGCTTCGAACCGAACAGGGCTACCCGATTATCGGCGGATAGGCCGGCTTTTGTCAACCAGGATTGGAAAAACGGTGAGTACAAGGAGTACAAGCGATTCCTTCCCACCTCGTCCCGACGCGACGCCGACCATCTACGCGTTCCCGGTGAAGGATCCCGATCATGTGGGTTTGCTCAAGATCGGCTACACGGAAGGTTCGGCTAAGGCGCGAATCGCGCAGCAGTTTCCCGGCGGGTTTGACGGGTACGACATCAAGCTGATCGAGCTGGCGATGCGGCCGGACGGGAGCAGCTTCACCGGCCGGGGGAGGATCGATCGATGAACTATCAACTGACCGAGCACGCGAGGAAGGTGATGGCCGAACGCGGGATCTCGGTCGAGTGGATGGAACGTGCCCTCAAGGAGCCGCAGCGCGCTGAGCCTGACCCCAACGATTCGACCATTGAACGGCGGTTTCGCTCGATCCCCGAGTTCGGCGGGCGCGTGCTGCGGGTGGCGGTCAACGTGACGGTTGAGCCGGTGCGCGTGGTGAGCGTATTCTTTGATAGAACCCAGAAAGGCCAGTCATGAAATTGCACATCGATAAGCAAGCGGACGCGTTGTACCTGCGGCTGGAGGACTCCCCGATCGTGGAATCGGAGGAGGTTTCGCCGGGCGTGGTGCTCGACTTCAACGAGCAGAAACAGGTCGTGGGCATCGAGATGCTCAACCTGTCGAAGCGGTCGAGCAAGCTGAACCTGAACGAGCTTCAGTTCCAGACGACCGACGCCGCCGCGACCCCGCGAGGGTGACACACCGGGGGATCCAACCGATGACCGACTTCTTTCCACCCCGTCCCGGCGCGACGCCGACGATTTACGCCTTCGCCGTCAAGAATCCCGATCATGCGGGGTTGCTCAAAATCGGCTATACGCAAGGGTCGGCCAAGGACCGGATCAAGCAGCAGTTTCCCGGCGGGTTCGACGGGTACGAGATCAAGCTGATCGAGCCGGCCGTTGCCGGCAGGATTAATTTGTACAGTAATTTCGCCTGATGCCTCACGCTGCTGTCAAACCCGAGATGCTTCGCTGGGCGCGCGAGCGCGCCGGCCGGGGAATCGAGGATTTGGCGGGCCGCTTTAAGAAGCTGGCCGAGTGGGAACGAGGTGAAGCTCAGCCGACGTTCAAGCAGTTGGAAGACTTCGCCAAGGCGACGCACGTACCGTTCGGCTACCTGTTTCTCCCTGAGCCGCCGACCGAGCGGATTCCGATCCCGGACCTGCGGACCGTGCGCAATCAGCGACTGAACCGGCCAAGTCCCGATCTGCTGGACACGATCCACGCGATGCAGCGGCGGCAGGCGTGGTTGCGCGAAGAACAGATCGAGTGCGAGGCCGAGCCGCTGGAGTTTGTGGGCAGCGCCCGGCCTTCGGACGATCCGCAGGGCGTTGGCCGCGAGATGCGACGCATCGTCGGTCTGGATGACGGGTGGGCACAGCGCATCAGCACGTGGCGCGAGGCGGTCGGAGAACTGCGGCGGGCGATTGAAGACCTCGGCGTCATTGCGGTCATCAACGGCGTGGTAGGGAACAACACGCATCGCAAGCTCAATGTCGAAGAGTTCCGAGGGTTTGCGCTGGCCGATAACTACGCGCCGCTGGTTTTCGTCAATGGAGCCGATGCGAAATCGGCGCAGATGTTCACGCTGGTGCATGAACTGGCGCACATCTGGCTGGGTCAAAGCGCCTTGACCGATGTCGGCCTGATCGCGCGGGCGAACCAGCAGATCGAGTCGTGGTGCGATAAGGCGGCGGCGGAGTTTCTGGTCCCGGAACAGCTGCTCAAAGCGGTCTGGCGTGACGTGAGGGACGATCCGTCGCCGTTCGAGGTGCTGGCCCGGAGGTTCAAGGTCAGCCCCATCGTGATCGGTCGCCGCGCTATGGATCTTCGACTTGTGAACCGTGAGGCGTTCTTCAGCTTCTACGAGCAATACATCGCCCGAGAGCGGAGCCAGCGCTCGGATTCCGGCGGCGGCGATTTCTACAATAATCAGAACACGCGGGTCGGGGAGCGGTTCGCCCTGCAGGTGATCCGGGCGGCGAAAGAGGGGCGTTTGAGCTTCAAGGAAGCGTATGACTTGACCGGGCTGCGCGGCGGCGCGTTTCAGGAATACGCCGCGCGACTGGGGGTGAATCTGCCATGAGCGCCGCTCGCCCCTACGTGCTGGACTCGGATGTGTTCATCGCGGCGAAGAACAGCTACTACGCCTTCGAGATCTGTCCGGGGTTCTGGGACAGCCTGATCCATCATCACAGGACGGGGGACGTACGCAGCCTTGACAGGGTGCGAGGTGAATTGCTGGCGGGACGCGAAACCGAAGACCTTGTGCAGTGGGTAAGAAGGAGCGTGCCGCCCGAGTTCTTCATGGATACCAGCGAGCAAGCGGTGATTGATGCCTATGGGCAGGTGATGCTGTGGGTGCAGCGCAACACGCAATACTTCGATCAGGCCAAGGCGAAGTTTGCGACGGAAGCGGACGGCTGGCTTGTGGCGTATGCAATGGTTCATGGCGTCCCGGTCGTGACCAACGAGCAGCCGCGCCCGCAGTCGCGAAATCGCATCCTGCTGCCCGATGTCTGCGTGCAGTTCAAGGTGACCTATGGCGACACCTTCGCGTTGCTTCGTGATCTTCAGGTCCGTTATGAATGGAGGGCAGCGCGATGATACAAGGCCAGCCGACGCCTACAAGAGACTTCTTCCCACCCCGTCCCGGCGCGACGCCGACGATTTACGCCTTCGCCGTCAAGAACCCCGATCATGCGGGGTTGCTCAAGATCGGCTATACGCGAGGGTCGGCCAAGGACCGGATCGCGCAGCAGTTTCCCGGCGGGTTTGACGGGTATGACATCAAGCTGACCGAGCCGGCGATGCGGGCGGACGGGAGCAGCTTCACCGACCGCGACGTGCACCGTCATCTGCGCTCGCGCGGCATTGAAAACCCCGCGAACGAGTGGTTTCGCTGCACCGTCAAAGACGTGCAGGCGGCGATCCTGGCGGTGCGGGAGCGGCGGGCCAACGTCGAAGACCGCACGCTCAGCTTCGGCCTGCGGCCGGAGCAGGAGCGGGCGGTGGCGATGACGTGCGATTACTTCAAGCGCGCCGTGACCGAGCAGCCGGGGCACACGCCGCACTTCCTCTGGAACGCGAAGATGCGCTTCGGCAAGACGTTCGCC
>Ga0073934_10007527_pt1 | contig 15103 bp, 16 predicted proteins | sample LarsenN4metaG_FD_76834 | JGI IMG/M metagenome (GOLD analysis project Ga0073934, IMG submission 76834) | Hot spring sediment bacterial and archeal communities from British Columbia, Canada, to study Microbial Dark Matter (Phase II) - Larsen... ...
CGCCCGACCCGAGGGCAAGCGAAGGCGCGCGCATAGCGGTTTTGCCGCGTAATGCAAGCCTGAGCCTCCTGCGGCGCCGTTCAGCTTCGGGCCTGTTGGAGACACATGAGACACAGTCCAGGAAAGGAAAACAGCTAACCCGCGCGGCGGCGGCAGGCGCACCGGACGTCACAGAGCGGGGGCGAGCAACGGGCATGACGGACACTCTAGCGTGGCAAGGGCCTGTAGGAAAATGCTTGCGCCCGTCCTGCTCCGGCTTGTTTTCGAAGTGACTTCAAGCATTAACCTCCGGCGTGCTGCGCTTTCGCGCACCAGCCGGGACAGGGGCCTTCATGATCACCATCGCCATCCGCGTGCGCGAAATCATCTCGAGCAATGTCGACAGCCTCGTCAGCACCGCGGGCGAACCGCGCAAGATGCTGCGACTGCTCCAGTCCGAAATCGAGGAATCGCTGATCGCGCTTCACGGCGACGCCGCCAAGGCCCGCCGCCAGCAGGCGCGGATGAGCGAGGCCGCCGCTCGGCTGGCCGAGGGCGCGGAAAGCTGGACCGACAAAGCCAAGGTCGCGCTTGACCACGGGCGCGAGGATCTCGCCCGCGCCGCGCTGCTGGCGCGCGAGGCCGAGCGGGCCAAGGCGGTTGACGCGGCCAAGGCCGCCGCCGCGCTCGACGAGGAGATCGCGGCGCTGCAGAAGGCCAGCGCGATCGACGCGGAACTGGCGGCGCTCAAGGCCGCAGCGCCCGCGCCCGCAAAGAAATCCGCGGGCAAGAAGCGCGGCTGAACTAGCCTCCGCCCGCACGCGGCACGCGCAGCCCCTTGGTGCGGCTGGTGAGGTGGAACTGGCGGCACAGCGCGCATTTGTAGGTGCGCAAGGTCACGTCCGCTGCCAGCGCCGCCGCATCCGCCGCCTCACGCGAGGCAAAGCGGCGCTTTGTCTGGCAGATGCCGGGGCGGGTTTTCACATCCGCCCCCCAAATCGGCAATGGCGCTGGATCGGCTTTGCCAGAAGCCGCAAGGCCGACCGGTCGCCCGCAGGCGCCCGGAGGAGCGTAGCGACGGAGGAACAGCGCCGAGGACGCCCGCGCGGAGGCGCGGGCGAAAGACTCATTTGGCCAGCTCGACCTGTTCGAAATCGAGCTCGACCGGGGTCGCGCGGCCGAAGATCGAGACCGAGACCTTGACCTTGGCCTTGTCGAAATCGAGCTCCTCGACGATCCCGTTGAAGCTGGCGAAGGGCCCGTCGAGCACCTTGACCGAATCGCCGATCTCGTAATCGACGCTGATGTCGCGCTTGGGAGCCGCCTGGGCTTCGGCCACCCCGCCGAAATAGCGCGCGGCCTCCTTTTCCGAGATCGGCTGCGGCTTGTTGCCCGAACCGAGGAAGCCGGTGACCTTGGGGGTGTTCTTGACCAGGTGGTAGATGTCGTCGGTCATGTTGAGCTTGGCGAGCACGTAGCCGGGCATGAACTTGCGTTCGACCTGCACCTTCTTGCCGCGCTTCACTTCGGTGACGGTTTCGGTCGGCACCTGCACTTCTTCGACGCCTTCGCTCAGGCCGAGCCGCTCGGCCTCGGCAATGATCGCGTCGCGAACCTTGTTCTCGAACCCCGAATAAGCGTGGATGATGTACCAGCGAGCCATGGGCAATCCTTGCAAAAAGACGTCTGACAGGCGCCCCCGGAAAGGGGGCTGGCCTTACTGCAGCAGGCCGATCGCGGCGCGCACGATGGCCCCGAAGGCACTGTCGACGCCGAGGAAGAACAGCGAGAGGATCAGCATGAAGATGAACACGAAGATCGCCGTGCGCACCGTTTCCTCGCGGGTCGGCCATACGATCTTGGCGGTCTCGGCGCGCACCTGATTGACGAATTCGCTGACCGAGGTCTTGCGCTTCTTCTCTTCGGCGACGTTCTTCTGTTCGGCCATGATAGCCCGTTTCCTTCGCGTAGTGCCTGCATCCTCGCCGGCCGGCTTTCAGGTAGGGGTCCGCGCCGTCCGGGACAAGGTCGCCGGAGGGGCTGGATGATCGCCGATGTCGGAAAGGACTTGCACGCCCATATGCCGGGCGCTGGGCAAATGCAAGAGCGGTTGATCCCGGCGTGAATGCGAAGCGGGGGCGCCCCCGTTGGGAAGCGCCCCCGCCGAAACGCGCGAAACCGGGCGGCGCAGGGCCGCCCGGCGATGCCTCAGAGGCCGACGATCCCGCCGTCGGCACGGGTCACGGCCACCACGCCCGAACGCGGACGCCCCGACGTCGTACCCGACTGGCTCTGCGGCCAGTTGCTGCTCGGCGCTGCCGGATCGCCGTCTTCCCCGGGGTGCTGGATGCCCACGAACAGCGTGCGGCCGTCCGGGGTGCTATCGACCCCGGTAATCTCGCATTCGAGCGGCCCGGTCAGGAAGCGGCGCACCGTCGCGCTGGTCGCCGCCTTGCCGACGATGGTCGTTTGCTGCCCGGTCGCCCCGTTCGAAGCGGTGTTGGTGATGGTCTTGGTCCCGCCATCGCCCACCCGGCCCGGAAGCGCGGCGAGCATCTGGTTGTTGGTGCGATCGGTGAAGGCACCATCGTCGGTCTGGATCCACAGCAGCGGACGGCCGACCCCCGAGGGGTTCTGCGGACGCGCGAACCACAGCCCGTCGGGGCTGGAGAAGTCGTTTTCGGCAGTCAGACCCGAGAGGTTGACGTTGGTTGCGCTGGCATCGGTCGAATCCGCCCCGAACAGGTAGATGTCCCAGGTGAAGGTGGTCGCCGCCGGGTTGTCGCCGGTTTCGCGGATGCGGATGATGTGGCCGTTGGGGTTGCCCGAGGTCGACCCCGTGCCCACCGGCTCGACATAGTGCCGCGGGTTGGCGGCATCGGTGCCGGTGACCGGGCGACCGCTCGAGTTGTTGTTGGTGAGGGTCAGGTAAACCTCGCCATTGGCCGGGTTGACCGCGGTCCATTCCGGGCGGTCCATCGGGGTCGCGCCCACCGCGTCGGCCGCGAGGCGGGTGTTGACCAGCACGTCGGCCTGGCTCTGGAACACGTATTCGGGTTCGCCGCCGGTGGCCGGACGGTTCGGAACCTGACCGAACACCAGCGGCAGCCACGAGCCCGTGCCGTCGGGGTTGAAGCGGGCGACGTAGAGCGTGCCGCTGTCGAGGTACTTGTCGCCCACCGCGAGACGGTCGGAACGGTTGCGATCGGCCGGATCCCACACCGCGTCGGACACGAACTTGTAGAAGTATTCGCGCCGCGCGTCGTCACCCATGTAAACAGCGATCTTCCGCCCCGCCACGAGGTTCGAGAGCCACGCGCCCTCATGCCCCATGCGGCCCAGCGCAGTGCGCTTGCGCGGGGCGGTGGTGGGGTTGAAGGGATCGATCTCGACCACCCAGCCGAACTTGAAGGGCTCGTTGCGATAGTCGCTGGTGGCCGAACCGGTGCCGGCGCGGGCGTCCCAGCGGGTGTAGATCGGATCGGTCCCGGCGAGCGAGGCCCAGTTGTAGTTGCCGCGGCTGCTGGTGACGCCGTAGCGCCGCAGCGAGGTCAGCTCGCGCGCGGTGCGATTGGCGGTGTCGGCACCCGTGCCGCTGTTGTCGCGGCGGAAGTAACCGGCCCAGTTTTCCTCGCAGGTCAGGTTGGTGCCCCATTCGGCATAGCCGTTGGCGCAGTTGTTGATGGTGCCGGTGCCGACGGTACCCGTCGGGTCGGCGATGGTCTTGAAGAAGTCGCTGCCGCGCGCGGGGCCGTTGAACACCACCGGGGTGTTGGGCGTGATGCGCCGGTTGAGCGCGCTGTTGCCAACCACCACCCAGTTGCGGTTGCCGGTGTCCTGGATCTCCACGATCGACACGCCGTGGGCCTCGATCTCCTTGAGCGCCTCACCCGCCGGACGCACGCCCGAGGAGAGGTTGGTCGGCCCGTTGGGGTGGAGATACTGGACGTTGAGGTTCTCGTGGTTCTGCACCAGCAGCCCGCGGGTCGAGCTGTTGTCGTCGCGCACCCCGGCGTTGTTCAAACCGTAGTAGTAGAGCGCATCGCCATGATCGCCGACGCGGCCGGCATAGTTGGTGTCGGTGCCGTCGTTCTTGAACGCGGGCACGCCGGCGAGAATCGGATCGCCGAGCTTGGTGAGCACGGTCACATTGTGTCCGGCGGGCACGGTCACCACGTCATTGGTGTTGCGCGCCACGGCGGCGAAGCCCAGTTCGGCCGGGTTCACGGTGATCCGCACGTCATCGACCTGCCCGTTGGCGGCGATGCGGAAGCCCAGGGTGGTCGGCTGGCTGACGCCAGGGGCGAAGAAGGTCCGGGTGGCCCCGGTGCCCGACAGCGTGACCGGCGGCCCGGCAAACTGTTCGACCGTGAACGAGGCCGAGTTGGCAACCGTCGGGGCGATCGTCACTTGCTTGCCGGCGGTGGTGACCGCGTCGTCACCGGCATTCACGAGCACTTCGCTGGTGAACGGGATTTGATCATCGCCGCAAGCGGTCAGCACGCTGGTGCCAAGAAACGCGGTCATCGACGCGGTGAGACCGCCGAGCATCGTCTGCCGGCGCGAAAAACGCTCGTCGGCGATTTCGTTCAGCGTCCGCGTGGTGGTGAAATTGGTATCGACATCTCCGTCGGAGTAACCCTTGGTGACGAAAACTTCTTCCATGGCTTGATAACCCCCCTCCGGGGCGAATCCCCGGGCAGGACGCTTATGGTGGACGCTGGTGACAGACGGGCGGCAACTCAATGACTCGGGAGCGGCAGTCTGGTTAAATTCCGGCGACAATCGCAAGGATTTGCGACAATCGGTGCGGCCGCCCTGCACCGGCGCGGGGCGGCGGCCAGGACAGGCGCAGACACAGGCGTGGGCGTGGGCGTGGGCGTGGGCGTGGGCGTGGGAGGAACGCAAGGTGCCGGGAAGTGGCAGGGGTGACAGGATTCGAACCCGTGGCCCTCGGTTTTGGAGACCGATGCTCTACCAGCTGAGCTACACCCCTGCAGCGCGTTGGAGCCGAGGCCTTTATCGAAGGCTCGGGGGATAGGCAATCCTCTTTGCCGCCTGTATTGTGCAGCGCAATCATGCACGCACCGCTCCGCCCTCCGATTCCGGTCGAGACCCTGCTGCTCGCCTATCGCAGCGGGATTTTTCCGATGGCGGACCGGCGCGAGGATGCCGAGGTGTTCTGGGTCGAACCGCGCGAGCGGGCGATCCTGCCGCTCGACGGGCTGCATGTCTCGAAATCGCTGCGCAAGGTGCTGCGCGCCGATCGTTTCGAAGTGACCGTCGATCGCGCCTTCGAAGCGGTGATCCGCGCCTGCGCCGAACCGCGACCGGACCATCCCGAGACCTGGATCAGCGAGCGGATCGTGCAGTCCTATCTCGGCCTCCACCGGGCCGGCCACGCCCATTCGGTCGAATGCTGGCTGATCGAAGACGACGGCACGCACGCCCTCGCCGGGGGGCTCTACGGCGTGTCCTTCGATCGGGTGTTCTGCGGCGAAAGCATGTTCTCGCGCCGCCCCGATGCCAGCAAGGTGGCGCTGGCATGGCTGGTGGCGCTGCTTTCGCGCGCCGGTTTCGTGCTGCTCGACTGCCAGTTCATGACTGAACACCTGCGCTCGATGGGGGCGGTGGAGATCCCGCAGCGCGACTATCGGCGGCGGGTCGAATGGGCGCAGGGCCGGCCGCGCACCAGCCTCGGCACCGCGTGGCGCCATTTCAGCGAAGGGACGGGCTATGCCGCGGGGGTGGCGGCAGGGGCCGGTTCGGGAGCCGGTTCGGGAGCCGGTGTTGCCGGGGCGCCAGGCGCCGCCGCCGCCGGGGCCGGCTCCGCCGCATCCCGGGCGGGCGCCGCAGCCCCCTCGCCCGGCCAGCGCATCGCGCAGTTCTTGACCCAGACATCATAGACCGGGTGTTCGACGACATTGAGGCTCGGGGATTGGCGGAACAGCCAGCCGGAAAACACGCGGCGGTGCTGCTCGGCCCCGCGCTCGCGGATGTCGACCTGAACGAAGGCCCCGGTCTCCTGCGGCAGCTCCCACGGCGCGGTGCGCTCGCAGGCCGACAGGCGGATGATCACCGGGCCGATCTCGCGGCTCTCGCCGGGCTTGAGGGTGATCTCCTCGGAGACATTGTTGCGCTTGTTGAGCAGGCCCAGCGTCGCCACCCGCTCGTCCATCGGGGTCGCGCCGTCATCGTCGGTCTCGCCCGGCGCGCCGGCGGTGGCAGGCGCCGCCGTGGGCGCCGACTGATCGAGCGGCACCCGCGCGGTCTCGGGCGCGCCGCCCGCATCGCAAGCGGCCAGCATCAGGGCAAGCGCCGCCGCACTGGCAAGCGGCAAGGCGGCGGGAAGCGGGAGCCGCATGGCGCGCCTCAGCTGTCCGAGCTGCCGGGGACCCACGCTTCGTAATCGCCCACCGCGCGCGCGCGCTTGCCGCCCCGCTCGAGCGCGCCTTGCGGGAAATAGGCCTGCGCCGTCCCGGTGGCGTTGGGGGTGTAATCGGCCTCCCACACCTTGGGCGGGGGCAGATGGCTTTCGGGCACGTCGTCATAGGTGCCGTGGAGCCAGCCATGCCATTCGGACGGCACGCGGCTCGCATCATTGGCCCCGTTGTAGATCACCCAGCGCTTTTCGCGGGCCGTGTACGAACCGTTGTTCGGCCCGCCGCTCGCCTTGGCGCGGTAATATTTGTTGCCCGCCGCATCGGTGCCGACGTGTTCGCCGCCCGCGCGGCTGGCCCACAGGTGCGTGCCGATGGTCGCGCCGTCCCACCAGGTGAAGATCTTTGCCAGGATTCCCATGGGCGCAGCGCCTAGCGGAATTGGATCACAGCGCCAAGGGGACATTCACTCGGGCAGCGCATAGATCACCCGGTCGCCCGGCACGATCCCGAGTTCCTTCGCCCGCCCCGCGCGCAGTTCGAGCACCGCGCTCGCGATCCCCTGCGAGGTCACCGGATCGAGCGAATAGGGCACGGTATCGGCCGCGATATTGGCAATCCGCCCGTCGGGCCCGATGAAGATGATGTCGAGCGAGAGCGGCGTGTTCTTCATCCAGAAGCTGCGCGGCTGGGGCGGATCGGAAGGGAACAGCATCCCCTCGTCGTCGCCGAGGCGATCACGGAACATCAGCCCGCGCGCCTGCGCCTGGGGGCTGTCGGCGAGTTCGACCTTGAATGCCAGGCGCTGGTCGCCGCGCTCGACCACGAGGTCGATGACTTCGAGGCCCGACACCGGATGGCGCGCGCCGGCGGCCGCCTGCTGATCGGCCGGAGTCTGCGCCAGCGCGCTCGCCCCCTCGCCCGGCGAACACGCCGCCAATGCCGCCATGCCCGCTGCCAGCCAGAGCCTCACCATGATTCCTTCGATCCTTCCTCGTCGGTGGCCTCGTCGAGCCACGCGTCCACCTCGGCCGGCGCCCCTGCATCGAGGATGAACCGGACATGCGCGTAATCGTGGCCTGCGCGCAGCATCGCCGCAACGGCTTTTTCGCGGGTCTTGTGCGCCGCCAGCGGATCGCCCTCGGCAGCCTCCCCGTCGCCGGGCCTGTCGCCAAAGGGGCCGAGCCGGCGCTTCTGCGCCATCAGCACCGCGGCGCGGCGGCGCGCGGCTTCGTCCGGGGCGGTTTCGGCGCGCACGCCCTCGTCCACCCCCGCGGCCCAGAGCGCCTGCTCGACCCGCCGTGCCCCGTAGCCCCTTGCACCGAGATCGCGCGCGCGCATCCGGGCATAGGCGGCATCGTCGACATAGCCCAGTTCGGCCAGCCGGGCGACCAGCGCGGGCACGTCGATCGCTGCCGGGCGACCGTCGGCGTCCTCGGCCACGCCGCGCTCCTGGAGCTTGCGCGCAAGATAGGCCTCGAGCCGCGCCCCCGTGCTGGCGAAGCGCGCGACATAGGATAGCGCCAGATCGCGCAGCGCCGCTTCGTCGAGCGGCGGTTTGGCCCGCTTGCGACCGCCGGTATCGCTACCGCGGGATGACGAATTCGCTTTACCTGAAACCATTTCGCCTTATTCGTGCCACTTTCCTTATCAAATGCGGAAAACTGGACAGAGCCGGACTATGCCCGGCGCAACGGGGTTATGCCAGAGCGCAGCAGGAGAGTTCCTTCATACGCGCCGCAACTTACGGGTATCGCTAGAAAATATGAACGACGCCGCTTTGACGCCGACGCCGAATGATTGCGAACTGCCGCGAATCCGCGCGCGGTTTGCAACCTTCAACGAGGCGATCGACTATGCCGCCCAAAGCCGCAAGGGCCTTAATTTTCACGACATGCGTGGCGAACTCGCGCGCGTCTACCCCTACGCCGAGATGCGCGACGATGCGCTGCTGATGGCGCGCCGGCTGGTCGCCGCAGGGATCGGCAAGCAAGACCGGGTGGCGCTGATCGCCGAAACCGGCGCCGATTTCGCCGCGCTGTTCTGCGCCTGTGTCTATGCCGGGGCCTGGCCGGTGCCGCTGCCGCTGCCGACCACCTTCGGCGGCAAGGACAACTACATCGATCAGCTTGCGGTGCAGCTGCTGAGCTCGGATCCCAAGATCCTGCTCTACCCGGAAGAAATCGCCGAGATGGCCGAAGCCGCCGCCGAGCGGCAGGGCTGCGCGGCCCAGAGCTGGCAGGAGTTCGCCCAGCGCCCCGCACCCGAATGCGAGCTGCCCCAAGCCAGCCCGGACGACATTTGCTACCTGCAATATTCCTCCGGCTCGACCCGCTTCCCCACCGGGGTCGCCGTGACCCACCGGGCGCTGCTGCACAATCTCTACGGCCATTCGACCACCATGAACCTCGGCGAGAATGACCGCTGCGTCAGCTGGCTGCCGTGGTATCACGACATGGGGCTGGTCGGCTGCCTCCTGTCGCTGATCGCCAACCAGGTCTCGGCCGATTACCTCAAGCCCGATGCCTTCGCCCGCCGCCCGCTGGCGTGGCTCGACATGATCAGCCGCAATCCGGGCAACACGCTGTCCTATTCGCCGACCTTCGGCTACGACATCTGCGCGCGGCGCATCTCGAGCCAGTCGAACGTGGCCGAACGCTTCGATCTCTCGCGCTGGCGCATCGCGGGCAACGGCGCGGACATGATCCGCCCCGACGTGATGCAGAACTTCGTCAACGCCTTCGCGCCGGCGGGGTTCAAGGCGTCCAGCTTCACCCCGTCCTATGGCCTCGCCGAGGCGGTGCTGGCGGTGACGGTGATGCCGCCGGGCGAGGGTATCCGGGTCGAACTGGTCGAGGAGGAGCGCCTCTCGGGCGCGCCGCGCGATCTCTCGCGCCCCGCCCGCTACCGCGCGATCGTCAATTGCGGCAAGCCGCTGCCCGACATGGAGGTGGCGATCCGCGGCGAGGACGGCCATCCGCGCAGCGATCACCAGATCGGCAAGGTGTGGTGCCGCGGGCCATCCGTGATGCACTCCTATTTCCGCAACGCGGAAGCCACCAGCGACTGCTTGGTGGACGGCTGGCTCGACACCGGCGACATGGGCTACACCGCCAAGGGCTATCTGTTCATCGTCGGCCGGGCGAAGGACATGATCATCATCAACGGCAAGAACCACTGGCCGCAGGATATCGAGTGGGCGGTGGAGCAGCTCCCCGGCTTCAACCACGGCGACATCGCCGCCTTCGCCATCGAGATGGAGAACGGCGAGGAAGCCCCCGCGGTGCTGGTGCACTGCAAGGTGTCCGACCCCGAAGAGCGCGTGAAGCTGCGCGACCAGATCGCCGACAAGGTGCGTTCGGTCACCGGCATGAGCTGCATCGTCGAACTCGTCCCTCCGCGCACCCTGCCGCGCACCTCCTCGGGCAAGCTCAGCCGCGCCAAGGCGAAGAAGCTCTATCTGGCGGGCGAGATCGTGCCGATCCAGCTGGCGGCTTAGGAGGCCGGCTCCGGCAGGGTGATGCCGCTCTGCGCGAGGATGGCGCGTGGATCCTCAAGCCGAAGCAATGCGCGGATAGCCACCGCCCGGTCGGGTGCCTTGGCGACTTAGCCCTCGGCGATTTTCATGCCCACCCAGTATCCCAGTTCGGACGGCCAGCCTTCGGGCGGGCTCCCGGCATTGCCGACCCAGCGGCGCATCACGGCATTGCGCTGCGCATCGGTCAGCGCCGGATCGCGCGCGGCGGCAATGTCACGCCCGAATTCGGCCCAGACGAACGCCGCGCGCTCCTCGGCCCAGCGCGCCCGCTCGGGATCGGGCTCCTCGCCGGTGACCAGCCGCGCAATGTAGTCGGCGGTCCCTTCAGCCAAGGCGCTGGCGAGCAGCGGATCAGCTTCGATCCGGGCGTTGTCGATACGCTGGAAGGTGTGCACCGTCTCATGCGCGTAGAAGTGGCGCATGATGCGGCGGAAGGCGGTGTCATCGGGCGCGATGCGGCACAGCACCTCCAGCCCCAGAACCTGCATGTCCGCCTCGGCAGTCCCGCCACTATTGTCCGCCCCGAAAACCACCGCGATCCGGGGCAAGGGCAGTTCGGGCAGCAATCCGCGAAACCCGAGGTAGATCGCGCGCAGATCGGGCTCGGTCTGGCGCACCAGCGGCAGGCAGCGTTCGATCGCGTCGCGATAGCGCGCCGGGTCGCGGGCGATCACTGCGGCGAGGTGCTGCGCGTTCCTGATCCGGTTGGGGGTGAAAATTTCCACGCCCCGCCCCGCCGGGTCGAGATACTGCGCCTGCAAGGCCTCGGCGGTCGGCGCGCCCGCGCTGGTGCGGAACAGCTCGGCAAAGCGCTCGGCATCGGCGAGCTCGACCGTGATCGCAAGCGGATCGACGGGGGCCGGGTCCGACATTGCGCCAAGGGCAGCAAAACAGGCCAGCGCCGCCGCCGCGCGGCGCAGAGCAGCGGTGGGACCGCGGCCTAGTGGGTTCATCAGCTCACTCCCCCTCATCGGCCCAAACGGCCTGCAGCGGGCCGGGGCCAGGACGAATGAATAGCGTGACACCTTCCTCGCGCAAGCTGGCTGCCGCAAGTTCGGCCTCGTCGGGATCGCCTGACAGCACCACGCCGCGGCCCAGCCGCTGCGCGGCCCAGCCGATCAGGGCCAGCGCCTGCGCGCCGACCGCGTCGGGCGCGCCGTCGGCGAAGGGGATAGCCTCGGGCAGCGGCGCGGCGGGCGGGATCAGCTCGATCGTCCAGTCCGGCTCGCTCGCCGCGATGCGCGCCTCGAGCGCGCGGTAGGTCGCCAACCCCGCGCCGTCGAGCCGCTTGGCGCGCACCAGCGCGCGGCGGCGCGCCGGATCGATCAGCACCTCGTCCTCGGCCACCCCGGCCGCGAGCGCCAGCCGCACCGCCAGCGCCTGCGTGCGCGAGGACGCGCCCGCTTCCTCGCGTTCGCGCGCGGCGGACAGCTGCGCGCGCTCGGCGGCGGTGGCGCTGGTGCCGACTTCGTATTGCACCAGGTCGAGCGCCACCGGCTCGCCCAGCCGCTCGGCCAGCGCGCGCTCGGCGGCGATCTCGGCATCGGGCTGCAAGGCCGGGGTGAACACCACCGCGCTCACCGCAACCGGAACAGCGGCGAAATCGATCTCGAGCGCATCGAGCTGCGAGCCCTCGTCGAACAGACCGCGGACTTCGCTGCGCACGATCCGCTGCGCGTTGGTTTCCCACGCGATGTGCTGGAGCGAATAGCCCAGCGGCACCGCCAGTGCGACGAACACCGTCAGCACCGCGACATTCTGGAACAGGGTGTTGCGCGCGCTCAATGAATTGGTGAAGCCGTAGAGCTTGGCCATGGCGAAGGCGGTGAGCGCGATGGTGAGCAGGTTGGTGACGAACAGCAGCAGCGCGCCGGAGAACACCGTTCCATTGAGCGTCGCGAGGCCAAAGCCGACCACCGCGAGCGGCGGCATCAACGCGGTCGCAATCGCCACGCCGACGATCGTGCCCTCGCGCCCGCGGATCATGGCATAGGCCCCCGCGAGCGCGGAAAACAGCGCCACGAACAGATCGAACAGGTTGGGCCGGGTGCGCGCGGCGATTTCGGAGGTGATGGTCTGGATCGGCGAAAGGAACACCAGCGCCGCGCACAGCCCCACCGCCAGCACGCTGCCCACCAGCAGCGTGCGGCCCGATTGCTTGAGCCAGTCCCAGTCTCCGATCGCGAGCGCAAAGCCCAGCCCGATGATCGGCCCCATCAGCGGCGAGAGCAGCATCGCCCCGATCACCACTGCGGGCGAGGACAGCAACAGCCCGAGGATGGCGATCCCTGCGCTCATTGCGGTCATGAACAGATAGCGTTCGGACAGCGCGCAATCCTCGCGCCGGCGCTCGATCACCTCGGACTGATCGACCTGACCGATCACACGTCTCGTCCAGGCATCGCGCAGATTGACGAAAACGGCGGCGAAGGCATTGTGATCGGAGGCATCAGGCTTGCCAGCGGCGGCAGCACCGTTCCCGGCCTCGTGTCCATCCGCCTTGCGCTCGTCCTCGGGCGCCTTGTCCAGCGCGGCGTCCTCGGCGCCGATATCGGCCCCAGGCTGGGGAGTCGCTTTGGATTCTGCGTTGTCGCTCATCGATCGGCCCCTCGCCTTGCTCTCCCCCCGCTTCCCCTAGCCCGCCAGCCCGGCGCTTGCCAAGCGCGTGCGCCTTTCGACGCTGCCCCATGGACGCAAGGGGGCGTTCCGGGGTAGCGTGCGGCGTGAACTTGAAAGGTGTGTTTTAGATCACTAATACAGTGAGGAATGACCGGCGCCCCGCGCGGCGGACTTGAGGGAGCACACGACGCAGCATGAGCACCGAACCCCAGACGGCGACCGCCACCGCAACGGAATTCTCGCTGACCCCGCCCGAGCCGGTGCCGCAGGTCGCGCCCGAACAGGCCGCAGGGCTCGTGCCGGTGACGGCCGAACAGAAGTCCAAGCTCGACACCAAAGTCGATGCCTTCGTCAACGAACTGGTTTCGGTCGATGCCAATTCGCCCCAGTTCGGCGAGAAGGTCGATCAGATCACCCGCATGGGGCAGGAACAGATCCGCGCCGCTGCCGCCATGTCGAACCGCTTTCTCGATCGCCCGGTGCGCGCGATGGATGCCGATGGCAGCGTCGGCAAGGACCTCGCCGAACTGCGCCGCACGGTCGAGGATCTCGATCCGGGCCGCAAGGGCAAGCTTTCGGCCCCGCGCAAGCTGCTCGGGATCATCCCCTTCGGCAACAAGCTGAAGAACTATTTCGACAGCTACACCAGCGCGCAGGGGCATATCAGCGCGATCCTCCAGCGGCTCGAAAGCGGCAAGAAGGAGCTGCATCTCGACAATGCCGCGATCGATAACGAGCGCCAGAAGCTGTGGGCCGCGATGGGCGAATTGGAGCAGATGATCCACATCGCCAAGACGCTGGATGCGCGGCTCGAGGCCAAGGCGCTCGAACTCGACTCTGTCGATCCGGCCAAGGCCAAGGCGCTGCGCGAATCGGCGCTGTTCTATGTCCGCCAGCGCACGCAGGACCTGCTCACCCAGATGGCGGTCAGCGTGCAGGGCTATCTTGCGCTTGACCTCGTCAAGAAGAACAATGTCGAACTGGTCAAGGGCGTCGACCGCGCCAGCACCACCACCGTGGGCGCGCTGCGCACCGCGGTCACCGTGGCGCAGGCGATGACCAACCAGCGGCTGGTGCTCGGCCAGATCACCGCGCTCAACCAGACCACCAGCGACATCATCGATTCGACCAGCACGCTGCTGCGCGAACAGACCGCGCAGATCCACGAGCAGGCCGCTGCCAGCACGATCCCGCTCGAGACGTTGCAGCGCGCCTTCCAGAACATCTACGACACGATGGATGAGGTCGACAATTTCAAGGTCCGCGCGCTCGAATCGATGAAGCAGACGGTCAACGTGCTGACCACCGAGGTCGAGAAGTCCAAGGGCTACATCGCCCGCGCCGAAGGCCAGGCCCAGGCCCAGGCCAAGGTCGCCGCGTCCGAACCCTCGTTGCTGGCGCTCGACCGCTGATGCCCGACACGACCCGCGAATCCGACCGCATCCTGCGCGAGGCCAAGCAGAGCCTCGCGGTGCAGCGCGACGGCGGCACCCACCGGCCCGCGCCGCGCGGCAGCATCGGGCGCGGTTCGGCCGAACTGAAGCGCAAGAACCTCGTCAAGCGGATGAAGGGCCTCGGCCTTGCCCTGCTGGCGATCATGGCCACGGTGATTGCGGCGGGCATCATCATCGACGGGATTGGCTTTGCCGGAGTGATGCTGGCAGCGGCTGCGGTGGTCGCTGCGGTGCTGTTCTTCGCCTTCGTCCCCACGACCAAGGTGCCCAAGCGCACCGAACTCACACAGGGCAACCCCGGGCAGATGGTGGCGCGCACCGAGCTGTGGCTCGAAGCCCAGCGCCCCGCGCTGCCCCCGCCGGCGCAGACGATTGTCGATCAATTGGGGGTGCAGCTCGATGCGCTCGGGCTGCAGCTCAAGGGCCTCGATGGCGCGCACCCCGCCATGGCCGAGGTGCGCGAGCTGGTCGGCGAATACATCCCCGAGACGATCGAGAACTACCGCAAGATCCCCGCGCACCTGCGCCAGGAGGAGCACGCCGGCAAGACCGCCGACCAGCGCCTGACCGAAAGCCTTGCCAAGCTTTCGGGCGAGGTCGACCGGGTCACCCGGCGGCTGGCCGAAGGCGCGCTCGACGATCTCGCGATCAAGAGCCGCTATCTCGAATACCGCTACGGCGGCGCTGCGGCGCTGGAGGATGCAGGGGGGATGCCCGACACCGGCGTGCCGCTGCCCGATCTGTCGCCCGCGCGGGAACCGACCAAGCAGGGCCGCTGACCGCGTGCGCGTCACCCTGCCCCACGATCTCCCGCGCGAGGAAGTCCGCCGCCGGATGCGCGCCCATGCCGACGAGATCGCCGGGTTCTTCCCGCCCGGCCTCGCCAAGGTTGCCACCGGCTGGAGCAACGAGGACCGGATGGACATCACCGCCGAGGTGATGGGAATGTCCATCCCCGGACGCGTCGATGTGAGCGAGGATCACGTGGTGATCACCATGGACCTGCCGATGCTGCTGAACGTGATGCGCGGCCCGCTCGAAGCCGCGGTCAAGAAGGAAGGCCAGCGCCTGCTCGCCCCCTGATCGGATTGCTGGAAGAGCACTGATCTTGCGGCAATTGCCGTAGACAATTC
>Ga0073934_10007529_pt1 | contig 15101 bp, 7 predicted proteins | sample LarsenN4metaG_FD_76834 | JGI IMG/M metagenome (GOLD analysis project Ga0073934, IMG submission 76834) | Hot spring sediment bacterial and archeal communities from British Columbia, Canada, to study Microbial Dark Matter (Phase II) - Larsen... ...
CGGAAATCGCTAAACACGTGCACAGGGAGAGGGAAGGGTGAGGGTCGAGGCGCATACACCCTCCCTGAATCCCTCCCTCGAAGGGAGGGAGGTCTGAGGTGCCGGCCGTGAGGCGAGCGACAGGCCAGGACGGGCCACGACGCCGGTGGCGGGTCCATAAGCTGGTTCGAGTCCCCGACTCGAATCCGTTTGCCGCGGACTCCGTCCGCCCAATGGCCCCGCGTGTTTCCGGCTTGCGTCCGTGTCCGGGCCAGACTGCGCGGACAGAGTCCGCGGAAGCGTCGGACCGGGACCGAGTCTCGGTCCAGCCGTCAGGACCTGCCGTAACGCCAAGCAGTCCGCCAAGGGAGGTGGCGCGTTGTCTTGCCAGCGATCGTAACTTAGTGTCCCGCCGATACGTGCGCTCGAAGCTGGGGTTTGGGAGCACCGGTTTCCTAAACCGGGGGTCGCAGGTTCGAATCCTGCCGGGCGCACGTTCGAGGGAGGGGACCACCGGCCCCAGCGTGCGGCGATCATCCGAAGGCATGGGGCAGTCGGAGCCAGAACCTTCAGAGTGTCCATCCCGCGGCACCGCGGCGGGAAGCCAGTCCCCACCCGGCCCGCCGCGCCACCCACAGTGCCATCAAGCTGTCTCGCAAGCGTCAGCCCCGTTCCGACTTCCGGCGGCGAGCACCTCCGGCGGGCCTGTCCACATCGTGCCCGACCCGTAGCCGGCCTTTGAGGACGTTGCGGGCCAGGCCGGTGAACGCTATCTTCCCCGCGGGCCGTGCGGTCCGTCGGCGGAGTCCGGCCAGGATCGCCGAGGAGATGGCCGGCGGCCAGAAGCGGAATGACCACCAGGAGAATCCATGAATCGACCCAACGTGCGTTGTCGTGGTCGGGCTGTGTCCAAGCTCAAAGCTCTTCTGGTGGTCTGGCCGATGGGGACGACGATGATGGCACCGGCCTTCGCTCAGCCGCCCTCTACCGCCCCGGCGACGCTCCCGGCGGCCGCCAGAACCCCGGCCACCTACCACTCCTACGACGCCCTCAGCGCATCGCTGCGAGAACTGGTGGCCAAGCACCCGGACGTGGCCCACATGGAAGGGATCGGGCAATCGGTGGGCAAGCGAAGAATCTGGGTCCTGCGCCTGGGGCTGGCCGGACCCTCGCCGCTTGAACAGCGCCCGGCCTTTCTGCTCGTTGCCGGGCTGGACGGAACGCACCTGGTGGGCAGCGAGTTGGCCCTGCTCCTGGCCGGCAAGCTGGCGGAGGCGGCCGCCGCCCAAGATGAGGCAGTCACCAAGCTGCTCACCGGCCACACGATCTACGTCCTGCCGCGGGTCAATCCTGACGCCCAGGAGAGCTTCTTCGGCTCTCCCCAGCGCGAGCAGCCCTGGAATCACCGCCCGGCCGACGAGGACCGCGACCGCCGGGTCGACGAGGACGGGCCGGAAGACATCAACGGCGACGGCCTGATCACCCTGATGCGCGTTCCCGACCCGGAAGGTGAGTATGGTGTGGACGCCGAGCAGCCGCGGTTGATCAAGAAAGCGGACCGGGCCAAGGGTGAGACCAGCCTGTACAAAGTGATCCCGGAAGGCATTGACGACGACGGCGACGGACAGGTCAGCGAGGACGGCGCCGGCGGCGTGGACCTGGAGCGCAACTTCCCTTACCGGTATCCGGCGCTGGAGGAGGGGGCCGGCTCACACCAGCTCAGCGAGCCGGAGACGCGGGCCGTTCTGGACTTCGTCCTGGCTCATCCCCACATCTGCGTGGCGCTGACCTACGGGCCGCGCGACAATCTGGTGTCGCCACCGTCCCGAAGCGACACGGTGAAGAACGACTCCGAGCCGACCAACCCCCTGGAGGAGGACCTGCCCTACTTCAAGCAGGTTTCGGAAAAGTACCTGGAGCTGACCAAGTGCGAGAAAGCGGAAGCCCCGGGCATGGACGGCAGCTTTGCCGGCTGGGCCTACTATCAGTTCGGCATACCCAGCTTCGTTACCTTCGTCTGGACGCGACCGAAGATGGAGGAGAAACCCACGGCCACGGCTCCCGCCGACGGCGCCGCCACCCAGCCGGCGGAGCAGGAGCGGCCGCGCAGGCGGCTCGACCGCCCACGGCGCGAGGAGCCGGAATCCGCCGGGCCGTCCGAAGCCCGGCCCCGCGACATGGGCGAGATGCGGGAGATGTTCCGGGCCATGCGGGGACGCGGCCCGCGGCCGGAAGCCGCGCCCCAGCCGGAAAAAAAGGAGCCGGAGGAAAAGCCGGACCAGGCTCGCGAATGGCTCCGCTACAGCGACGAGATGCGCGACAAGAGCGGATACCTGGAGTGGCGGCCATTCGAGCACCCCACCCTGGGGCGGGTGGAGATCGGCGGCTTCCTCCCCTTCTTCAGGACCAATCCCCCAGCGGAGGAACTCGCCGGTCTGGCCGACAAGCAGTTTGAATTCTTCAAATACCTCGCCGGACTCACTCCGGCGCTGGCCTGGACGGAGGTGAAGGCAAAAAAGCTGGCCGCCGGTCTGTACGAAGTGGAGGCCGTGCTGGTCAACGAGGGCTATTTCCCGACGGCCCTGGCCATGGGGCGGGAAAGCCGTCAGGTCCGCCCGGTGGTGGTGTCTCTGGACGTGGCGGCGGAGTCGATATGGGGCGGTCCGCGGCTGGAAACCATCTGGTCGCTGCCGGGCAAAGGCGGCAAGAAGAAGTTTCGCTGGGTCGTTCGGGCGGAGGTGGGACAGAAAATCCACCTGCGGGTCGTACACCCGAAGTTCGGCTTGCCCCCGCGGGCCGTGGAGTTACCGGATTAGCGTGCGGGCCCGTCCCGCGGGCGGGGATTGAGAATGACTACCAGAATGAGCAAATCGTTGACCGGAGTCGCGGCCTTCATGCTGGCGGCCGGCCCGGTGTTGGCCGCCCAGCCGTCGGAGATCGACAACCGCGTCCCTCTGGCATTCAACCATTTCTACAACTACGAGCAGGTCACGGAGGCGCTCAAGAAACTGGTTGCCGGTTACCCGCAGTACCTGCAGCTTCGTTCCCTGGGCAGCAGCGTCCAGGGGCGGGAGATGTGGCTGGTCACGGTGAACAACCCGCAGACCGGCCCGCAAGAGCACAAGGCGGCCATGTACATCGACGCCAACGTGCACGGCAACGAGGTTCAGGGTACGGAGGTGTGTCTGTACACCGCCTGGTATCTGATGAACCACTACCGCAAGAGTCCCAGGATCAAGGAGCTGGTGGACCGCCGGGTGTTCTACATCGTGCCCATGATCAACCCTGACGGCCGCGAGTACTGGTTCCGCGAAGCCAACACGGCCAGCTCCTCGCGCAGCGGCCAGAAGCCGCTGGACAACGACTTTGACGGCCAACTCGACGAGGACGGCCCCGAAGACCTCGACGGTGACGGCAACATCACCATGATGCGCAAACCCGATCCCGTGGGGCGCTGGCGGATCGGCCAGGAGGATTCCCGTCTGATGGAGCCGGCGCCCACCGGCCAGCTCGGCGGCTATCGCCTCTGGTTCTCCGAGGGGCTGGACAACGACGGCGACGGGCGGTTCAACGAGGACGGACCCGGCGGCTACGACATGAACCGCAACTGGCCTTTCGACTGGCAGCCGGATTACGTGCAGTCCGGGGCCGGCCCCTTCCCGTTCTACTACCCGGAGACCGAGGCGGTCGGGCAGTTCATCCTTTCGCATCCGAACATCGCCGCCGTGCAGTCCTACCACAACTCCGGGGGCATGATCCTGCGAGGCCCGGGGGCCCAGAAGCTGGGCGAGTACCCGCGGGGGGACCTGACCGTCTACAACCACCTGGCGCAGGTCGGCGAGAAGATGCTGCCCTTCTACCGGTACATGGTTATCTGGCGCGACCTGTACAAAGTCCACGGAGGGTTCGTCAATTGGACGGCGGAGAGCCTGGGCATCTTCAGCTTCACCAACGAGCTGTGGAGCGCCTCGCAGTACTTCCAGCGTAAGGAAGCTCCCAACCCCGTCGAGCGCCTCCAGTTCAACGACTGGCTCATGTTCGGAGAGGCCTTCGCCGAGTGGAAGCCCTTCAAGCATCCTCAACTCGGCGAGGTGGAGATCGGCGGCTGGGTGAAAGAGTCCGGACGCGTGCCCCCTCCCTTCATGCTCGAAGAGCTGTGTCACCGCAACGCGGCCTTCACCCTGTTCCACGCGGACCAGATGCCGCTGCTGCACTTCGGGCGGTGCGAGGTGCTGCCGCTGGGCGCGGACACCTATCGTCTCACCGTCGAGGTGCGCAACCACCGGATCATCCCCACCATCAGCCAGCGGGCCGCGGAGAAGCGGATGGGCAATCCGGACCTGGCCACGGTGGAATCAGCGACCCCGGCGGCGGCGATCACCGTGCTGGCCGGCGGAACCATCGACGACCGCTACGTGGAGGTGGTGGAACTGGCCGAGCGCGAGCCGCATCGGCTGTACCTGCGGACAGGAGTTCGGGGTGACTCGGCGGTGACTCTGAGATGGCTGGTGAAGGGGCAGGGCCAGGTGATGGTCCGTTACCTGTCCGACAAGGGGGGCAAGATCGAGCAGGTCCTTCCGCTGGAGAAGTTGGAAGGGGACTTCTCCCCGGCGCCCGAGCGGCGGACGCCCACCCAGGAAACGCCCCAGGCCCCCGAGGTCTTCCCCAGGGGTGAGACCGGGCCGCCCTGAGCCGGTGGCACGCGTCATCCGTCGAATAGCCTCTCCAGGACGATCTCCACCTCGTCGGCCGGGCTCATCCCCCGGTTGCGCGTCCGGGCCTTCCACCCTGCGCCCATCTGCCGCAGCAGGTGGCTCATCACCAGCGGCGGCAGCGAGGGGCGGACGCGGTCATCCCAGGCCGCCGCCCAGCCGTGCTCATCCTCCTCCCCCTCATACCCCTCCGGGAACACCGCCTCCAGCTCGATCCGCAGGTGGAAACTGCGGGTCTCGGTATATGCCTCGGACATCCGATGATCACCTCCGGCCGCCGAACGGGCCATTGAACCGTGCTTCCCCACGACCCTTTATTCTGTTAATATATGCGGGAGGTGCTTCATCGGCGAGCCAGGTCGGGGAGGCAAGGATCATGCATGGCCGGCACACGGCAACGTTCTGTTTTTCGCTCAGTGCGGCTGTTGGGGCGCTGACCGGCGCGGCATCCGCGTCGGCTCAACCGGCCGCGAACCCGCCGCTGGAAGGCTGCGCTCTGACCAAGAGCCGCCTGGCGGCGCTTCCGGGCCTTCCGGCGGCGGAACCCGCCGCCACGGGCATCGACGAACTGCTCACCGACACGGACGTCCAGAGCTACTTCCTGCAGATGGAGATCCTCCCGGCCACCGACAGCGTGGCCGCCACCTGCACCCTCTCCGCGGTCAGCCGGACCGACGGCCTGACGCAGATGACCATCCGCCTGCGAAGCAACTTCACCATCAGCTCGGTGACCTGCAACGGGTCGCCGACCACCTACAGCCGGCCCGGAGGAAGTACGGTGGAGATGCTCATCGACCTGGACCGGGCGTACAACCTGGGCGAGGCCTTTGAGCTGGCCATCAGCTATTCCGGCCAGCCGGCGGCCCTGGGCTTCGGCTCCTTCGTCTTTGGCTTCCACGGCGGCGCGGAGATCGTCTCCAGCCTCTCCGAGCCGTACTACTGCTACACCTGGTGGCCGGCCAAGGAGGACAACGCGGACAAGGCCACCATCGACATGCACCTGACGGTGCCGGCGGGCAACGTGGCGGTGAGCAACGGGCTGTTGGAGGGCGTGGACAACCTCAGCGGCGGTCGGCTGCGCTACCGCTGGTCCAGCGGGTATCCGACGGCTCCCTACCTGGTGTTCCTGTCGGCGACCAACTACGTGAAGTGGACGCGCAGCTATGCCCACGCGGGCGGGAACATGCCCGTGGAGTTCTACATCTATCCGGAAGACGACAGCCCTTCCAACCGCCAGGCATGGGAAAGGTGCCTCACCATGCTGCCCGTCTTCCGCGACATCTTCGGCGAGTATCCGTTCGTCGACGAAAAGTACGGCATCTACGAGTTCGAGTTCGGCGGGGGCATGGAGCACCAGACGCTCACCGGCCAGGGCACCTTCAGCGAGTGGGTGACGGCCCACGAGCTGGGCCACAGTTGGTGGGGCGACATGATCACCTGCGAGACCTGGCACGACATCTGGCTCAACGAGGGCTTCGCCACCTACAGCGAAGCCCTGTGGGAGGAGCGCAAGCCGGGCAGCAGCGGCCTGCCGGCCCTGTTCGCGGCCATGAACAACCGCCGCCCCTCGGCCGTCAGCGACACCGTCTACGTCTACGACACCGGCAACATCAACCGCATCTTCGACTACAACTACAGCTACCTGAAGGCCGGCTGGGTGCTGCACATGCTCCGCCGCGTGCTGGACGACGCCGCGTTCTTCGCTGCCCTGGCCGACTACCGCGCCGCCTACCAATACGACAGCGCCACCACCGAGGACTTCAAGAACGCCGTGGAGGTCTCCGCCGGGCGGGAGCTGGACTGGTTCTTCACCGAGTGGGTCTATGAGGGAGGGGCCCCGGCCTACGCCTGGAACTGGCAGAACGCGACGGTTAACGGCCGGAACTATCTGCTCGTCTACTTGCGGCAGACGCAGCTCAGCAGCTACGGGGTGTTCATCATGCCCGTCGATGTGCGCGTCACCACCGCTTTGGGTACGACCACGCACGTCGTCTGGAACGACGCCCTGGTGGAGAACTTCGTCCTTCCGCTCGACGCGCCGGCCACCACCGTCAGCCTCGACCCGGACAAATGGATTCTCTGGACTTCGCGGACCACCGCCACCTTCGTGCCCGGCGGGCCGGTCATCGTCGACGCCGCCCCGCTGCCCGGCGAGGTTTTGCCAGGCGGCGCGAGCCAGGCCAGCGTCACCTTCCACGCCAACGTCTCCGCCTCCGCTGCCCACTTCTCCGTGGTGGGTGACGCCGGGGGCCCGCAGCCCTTCAGCTACGCGTACAACAGCTCGACCAACACGGCGACGCTGACCTTCGGCGGCGCTTTGCCCGCGGACGCGTACACCGTCACCGTCAGCGACGCGGTCACCGCCGGCGGCAAACAGCTCGACGGCGAAATCGCCGACCCGATGTCGGCCGCTTCGCTGCCTTCCGGCGACGGCGTGCCCGGCGGCTCGGCCGTCTATCGTTTCGTCGTGCAGGGCGCCGGCCTGCCGGGCGACTTCGACGGCGACGGGGACGTTGACCTAAGCGACTTTACCGTCTTCCAGCTTTGCTTCGACGGCTCCAGCAACCCGCCGGCCGCCACCTGCCCGCCGGGCGTAGACGCCGATCTGGACGGCGACGGCGACGTGGACCTGGCCGACTTCCTCATCTTCCAGCAAAACTTCACCGGGTCGCTGTAAGTCCTTGACAAATATGAGCTTACGCGCGCGAGTCGCGCGCAGGAGCGGTCCGTACCCGGCTCCCACGCAGGTGTGAAAAAGGGCTTGCACGAAGCCGGGAACCGGGTATAGTGAACTTGGTAAAGAGAAAGCGCGCGTCAGCGTAGAGCGCGGTCACATCGAATCTTGAAGGACGCCCGGGCGGCGCGGCGGCCAGGACACACGGCACGCCGGCCTGGCAGCAGAAAGGAAAGCGAGCCATGTCCAGGTTGAATCCGCTTTTGAAAGTTGCTGTTGTCGGGGCAGGCCTAATCGCGGTGGGCGTTGTTGTTATCACGCCGCTTGCCCTGGCCGACATCACCGTCGGCACCAACGTCATGGTTACGGACGCTGACGGGCCCGACGGCCTGCCCGAATCGCCTGACGACGATCCTAAGATGCAGGCCGAGGTGGCCATCGCCGTCAATCCCATCACGGGGGAGCGACTGGCCGCGTGGATGGATCAGCACGACCGCCCGGACGAGCTGGACTTCAGAGACAAGACCATCGGCTTCGGGCTGTTTGATGAACTGACGGGCCAGTGGTCGCATGACGCGATTTGGGAGAACCCGGCGATCACGACGCCGTCGAACTTCGCGTGGAGTGGAAGGCAGTACGATCCAGGGGCCGCTATCGGCGGCAACCGGACCAGGTACATGGTGGCGAACCACGCCGCGACCCTGGCGCCGGAGACGATCATCCTCATTCGCCAGCGCCTCGGCGAGGGCTGGAAGCTCCAGACCTTCGCCAGCGTGGTAGACCGCGCGGACAAAGTCCTGGTCACCGCAGACCCGACGCCCCCGGCCTTGGATCCGGATCGTGCGAAGCGCCTGTTTATTCATTGGAGCAGCGACGGCGTCGGCTACACCACCGCGGTGCTCATGAAGTTCCTGGATGGGGGCGACAGCCTTTATCCGCCGTCCGGTCCGCCGGTGTTCCCGCCGCAGGAGGAAGTGGCCAACGCGACCGATCCCGACCCCTTAGGGCCGGCCACCCAGAAGCGGGGCCCGGCCAGTGACGTGGGACCCTACGGCGAGGTACACCTCGCCTGGTGGGACCTGCGTCAAACCGGACCCCCGCCCAACCCTTTCGATGATGAAATCCGCTACCGGAAGCTGTTGCCGGACATGACCACCTGGGATCCGGCGCTCACGCCTGACTACACAAGCTCACGGCCGGTCACGGGAGTCCATGCCTTCGGTGCGGGCGATAATCCCAACACCAACCACCAGGTGAACAACATTCCCACGATCGCCGTGGACTGGGGGCAGCACCCGGACGAGTGCAGGAGGCGTCGCGGGTGGGTCTACATCGCCTACAGCTCGGACGAGGGGGGAAACGCGGATATCTACTGCGTCCGGTCCCGCAACAACGGCCAGACGTGGGACCCGCCCGTGCGGGTCAACGACGATCCCACGAATACGCAGATCTTTCCCTTCGTCGACGTGGATCACATGGGTCGGGTGATCTTCATGTGGCTGGACAAGCGCGATGATACGACGGCCCCCGTGAATCAGGCCTACCATGTATACATGAGCGTGTCCTACGACGGCGGGTTCTCGTTCGAGCCCAACGTGCCGGTCACCACGGAGCCGTCGGACCCCGGACAGTTCGGTTTAACTTGGATTGGTGACTACAACTACATGACGGTCGCACCGGACCCCGATGACCCGACGGGCAACGCCAGTTTGGCCTATCCGATCTGGTGCGACCAGCGAAACGATGAACTTCCCAACACCAACAACAAGAACATCGGAGACATTTATTCTGCTCCGGTGCAGATAACCGGAGACCCGTATGCCCTGCCGGACTTCGACAACGATACGGACGTCGACCTCGAGGACTTTCTGACCCTTCAGCTCTGCTTCAGCGGCTCGGGCAATCCGCCCCCGCCGGGCTGCGAGCGCGCCGACTTCGACGGAGATGATGACGTCGACCTGGACGATTTCCTGTTGCTGCAACGGTGCTTCACGGGGTCGGCTTCCGAAAGCGGCGCATCGGGTCTGAGTCCCGAGGACGTGACGGAGATGGCCGGCTGGTGCTACGAATACCTGGGCCTCGCCCAGAGAGAGGACTTCGCGGATGTGCTCCGTGATGCGGCCGCTCGCCGCCCGGACGCGTCGGACGCCCGCCTCGCTCTAGCCCTGGCGCAAGCCATCGACCCGGAGAACTAGAACTTGGAGTCAGCAGGCCTATGGCCAGACGAGCGTTTCTTTTGAGCAGCATCACATTCCTGGGCATTATCTCGGGCGTCGAACGGCCCGCCCGTGCCCAGTTCCCGGCAGTCATGGAGCTGCGTCAGTTGGATGGCGTGAGCGGGTTTACCATCCTGGGAGCCGATTACGCCCATCTGACCGGATTGAGTGTTTCTTGGGCCGGGGACGTAAACAAAGACGGAGTGGATGATCTGCTTGTTGGGGCCCCGGGTGGCTATTCGGGTCCTAACTACCCGGAACCCGAAGGCCGGGCTTACGTGTTCTTCGGCGGAAGGCAAATCGGGCGGGAGGGTGTGATTGATCTGAGGTGGCCCACCTCTGGGGCGGGCTGGACCTTGATCCTGGGCGAGGTGCTGGATAGCACGGGAGCCTCAGTCTCGTTCGCCGGGGACGTCAACGCCGACGGAATCGACGATCTGGTCGTTGGCGCGCCGGATGCCGATGCTCCGCTTCGTCCTTGGACCGGGCAAGCATACCTGTTCTTCGGCGGGCCACACCTGAGCAAATTGAGCCTCCTCCGCCCTTCCGACCTGGACGGGACCGACGGCATTGTGGTCAGTGGGACCCGGTCTGGCGCTCAGACTGGCAACGCGGTCACCAACTGCGGCGACCTCAACGACGACGGCTACGCGGATTTCGCCGTGGCCACGTGGTTGGGCAACCCGGGAGGCAGGAGAAGTGCCGGGCAGGTCCACGTCATCTTCGGCGGCCCGAAGGTGGGCGCAACCCCGAACCTCTACCCGACGCTCTTGAATGGCACCAACGGCTTTTCGGTCAATGGAATCCTGGAGAATGACCGCGCCGGCTGGGGTGTGGCCAGGGGCGGGGATGTGAACGACGACGGTGTGGATGATCTGATCATCGGGGCGCCCTGGGCCGACCCCGCCGGTCGGAACCGGGCCGGGCAGGCCTACGTAGTTTTTGGACGATCTGGGATCGGGGCCGGCGGCTTGTTCGAGCTGTCGGATCTGGACACAAGCAACGGCTTCGTGATCAACGGCGTGGCCCCTGAGGACCAGGCGGGCCGCACGGTCTGCGGCGGAGCGGACCTAGACGCGGACGGTGTGCCCGATGTCGTGATCGGTTCCTGGCCATCGGGCGATGCGTACGTCATTCGGGGGGGGCAACAGGTCGGGGCGAGCGGGGTCGTCGAGCTGTCCGCCCTGGATGGTCGCGCAGGGTTTGTCGTCCGCCTGGCCAACGGTGAGCGGGGGGTGGCCAACGTCGGGCGCCCCGGCGACTTCAATGACGACGGCGTGGCGGATCTCATCATCGGCAGCATTGGTCTGCCGTGGAGTGGGCAGTACCGCGACGTTGCCCTTGTGGTCTTCGGACGCGAAGGTCTCGGCTCCGGTGGAGTCGTGGATGCGACGGCGCTGGGCGGTCGAGAGGGTTTCTTCTTGATCAGCGCCAACGCCGACTGGACAGGTGCGAGCGTTTCGACTGCGGGTGACGTCAATGGCGATGGCATCGACGACCTGGCCATCGGCGCTCCCTTCTGGCAGCGTGATGGGATCTGGTGGGTGGGGCGAGCCTTCGTTGTCTTCGGCCGGCGGCTGGGGGACCTGGACCTGGACGGCGACGTGGACCTGGCCGACTTCCTGATCTTCCAAAGGTGCTTTGGCGGGGAGGAGCGCCCGCCGACACCCGAGTGCCCGACGGACGTCATCTCCGACCTCGACTACGACGGCGACGTGGACCTGGCCGACTTTTTGATCTTTCAACAGAACTTCACCGGAAGCCGGTAGACGGAAACGTCAAAAAATCAAAAGTCGACACGTCAAAACGCACAAGGCGGAATCAGAGCCGCGGCATTCATGCCGCCAAGAATCGCGGCACGCGGAACTGCCGACCGCGGATCGGTCACCGTCGGGCCGGCCGTCGGCGGCTATCCGCGAATCCTTCGCGGGGCGAGGAGCCGCAGGAAGCCCAGCCCGCCCAGGGTCAGCAGCAGAGCGTGGGCGCCGAATCCGCCGCAACGCGGAGAGGGCCGCCCGGCGCCGGTGCCCGTGTCCGTCAGTTGCTCCTCCTCGCAGGTCAAAACCCACAGCGCCAGCGTGGAGGTCTCGCCGTCGAACCGGCCGTCCGTGCAGTAGTAGTCCACAAACTGCACGCCGTTGAAGTCCGGCGGCGGCACGTAACTGCCGCTCGTACCCTCCACGGTCAGCGATCCCTGCGACGGTTCCTCGAGCAGAACGGCCGTCAGAACGTCACCGTGCAGGTCGCGGCAGTTGAACACGAACTCGTGCGGGATGTTGCAGGTGATGACTTCCACCTGGTTGAGGGTCACCGGCGGCACGTCCGGCCGCGGGGCTTCGCACGGGTCGCCGATCCCGTTGCCGTCGCTGTCCTGCTGGTCCGGATTGAAGTGCTCCGGGCAGTTGTCGCACGCGTCGCCCACGCCGTCCTGGTCGCGGTCGTTCTGATCGCCGTTGGCCGCCGCCCGGCAGTTATCGCAAGCGTCGCCGACGCCGTCGGCATCCGCGTCCGCCTGGCCGCCGTTCGGCTGGTTGTCGCAGTTATCGCAGGCGTCGCCCACGTCGTCGCGGTCGGAGTCCGTCTGATCCGGGTTGGCGACCAGCGGGCAGTTGTCGCACACGTCGCCCAGACCGTCGGCGTCCAGGTCGTCCTGACCCTGGTTGGCCGTGCTCGGGCAGTTGTCACAAACGTCGCCGAAGCGGTCGCTGTCGCGGTCGGCCTGATCTGCGTTGGACGCATCCGGGCAGTTGTCACAAGCGTCGGCGTCGCCGTCGCGGTCGCGGTCCGCGTCGTCCGGCCCGCGCGGGCAGTTGTCACACGCGTCGCCGAAGCCGTCGGCGTCCGCGTCGGCCTGGTCCGGGTTGAAGATCTGCGGGCAGTTGTCACAAGCGTTGCCCACGCCGTCCTGATCGGCGTCGGCCTGTCCTCGGTTCGGCGCGTCGGTGCAGTTGTCGCAGATGTCGCCAATCCCGTCGCCGTCGCGGTCGCCGGTGTGCGACACACTGCCCTCGGCCACGCAAGGGCCGGCGCCGTTCCCGCAGCAGTCATCGGCCTCCACCGTCACCCGCACGGTGGCCGCGGCACCGACCAGACCTGAGATGAGCACGCTGCCGCTGACCCGGACCTGGTCGCGTCCGTTCTGGGTTAGGCTAATCGTCGGCGTGCCCAGCGTGGCCGTACCGGAAACCAGGCTGACCGTCACACGGACGTCGCCGGTTTCCACGCAGCAGTCGTCTGCCACCGAAGCCTCGAAGTTCACCGTGCCCGAGCAGGTCTGGTCTACCGTGCTGCCGGTGGCCTCACAGGTGATCGTCGGAGCGGTGTCATCCGACAGGTCGGCCGTGGCCACGCATCGCTGGGCCTGATTATCACAGCAATCGACCGCTTCCACCGCGACCCGCACCGTGGCCGAGCAGCTTTGCACGTCCGAGACCTCGATGCTGCCGGTCACCCGCACCCGGTTGGGGCCGACCTGAGTTTTGGTGATGTCCGGCTGACCGAGGGTGGCGCTGCCGGAGATCAGGCCGACGTCGACAGTCACCGCCTCCGCTTCGACGCAACAGTTGTCGGTGACCGTCGCCTCAAAGGTCACCGCGCCGCCGCAGCCTTCATTCAGGCTGCCGCCCGCGGCCCCGCAGGTGATCGTCGGGGCCGTGTCGTCGATCACGTCGGCGGTGACCACGCGCTGCTGGGCCGCGTTCTCACAGCAGTCCGACGCGTTCACCGTCACCCGCACCGTCGCCGGGCAGCTTTCCAGGTCCGACACGGCGACGCTTCCGCTGATCCGCACCTGGTTGGCGCCGTTCTGGGTGATGTTGATCGTCGGCTCGCCCAGCGTGGCGTTGCCCGTGGTCAGGCTGACGTTGACGGACACGTCCTCGGTCCGCACGCAGCAGTTGTCGGTGACCGTGGCCTGGAACGTCACCGTGCCTTGGCAACTCTCGCCGACGCGCCCGCCGGTGGCCGTGCAGGCGATCGTCGGGGCCGTGGCGTCGGTCACGTCCGCGGTGGCCGCACATTGCTCGGCCGCGTTCTCGCAGCAGTCCGCGGCGTCCACGGTGACCCGCACCCTGGCCGGGCAGCCTTCTACGTCGGAGACGGACACGCTGCCGCTGACCAGCACCTGGTTGGCGCCATTCTGCGTGACGGTGACATCCGGCTCGCCGAGGGTGGCGCTGCCGGAGACCAGGGCGACGTTGACCCTGAGGGCCTCCGCCTCCACGCAGCAGTTGTCACGGACCGTCGCCTCGAAGCGCACCGTCGCCGCACAGCCCTCACTCACCGTACCGCCCGTGGCGTCACAGGTGATCGTCGGCGGGGCTTGGTCCACTACGTTGGCCGAGGCCACGCGCCGCTCGGCCGCGTTCTCGCAACAGTCGCTGGCATCGACGGAGACTTCGACGGTCGCCGGGCAGCCCTCCAGCCCGGATACGGAAACGCTTCCGCTGACCAGCACCTGATCGGGACCGCTCTGGGTCTTGGTGATCTGCGGCTCGCCCAGCGTGGCGTTGCCCGTGGTCAGTCGCACGTTCACCTGAACGTCTTCGCTTCGCACGCAGCAGTTGTCACTCACCGTGGCCTCGAAAGTGACCCTGCCCTGGCAGTTTTCGTTCACTTCCCCGCCGGTGGCCTCGGAGGTGATCGTCGGAGACGTATCGTCCGATATGTCGGCGGTCACCTCGCATTGCTCGGCCGCCGTCCCGCAGCAGTCGCTGGCGTTCACCGTCACCCGCACTCTGGCTGGACAGGCCGACACCTCCGAGACCGACACGCTGCCGCTGACCAGGACCTGGTTGGGGCCGTTCTGAGTCTTGGTGACGCTGGGCTGGCCGAGGGTGGCGCTGCCGGAGATCAGGCTCACGTCGACGGTGACGCCTTCGGTATGGACGCAGCAGTTGTCGCTCACCGTGGCTTCGAAGGTCACCGTCCCCTCGCAGCCTTCCCCCGCGCTGCCGCCGCTGGCCTGGCAGGTGATCGTCGGGGCCGCGTCATCCGACACCTCGGCCGTGTCCGCGCACTGATCGGCCTGGTTTCCGCAGCAGTCCCTCGCGTCCACCTGGACGCGGATCGTCGCCGAGCAGCCGCTCACGTCCGATACTGTCACGCTGCCGGTCACCCGCACCAGGTTGGGTCCGACCTGAGTCTTGGTCACCTCCGGTGAGCCGAGGGTGGCGCTGCCGGAGGCCAACTCCACGCCAGCCGAGACGGCCTCCGCGTTCACGCAGCAGTTGTCCGTCACCGTGGCTTCAAAACGGACCGTGCCGGTGCAGCTTTCGTTGACCGTGCCCCCGCTGGCCTGGCAGGTGATCGTCGGGGCGATGTTGTCCGTGATGTCCGCACTGGCGGCGCACTGCTCGGCCGAGTTGCCCGAACAGTCGTCGGCGTCCACGGTCACCCGCACCGTGGCCGGGCAGCCGGTCAGGTCGGAGACGCGGACGCTGCCGGTGACCGATACCTGGTTGATGCCCTTCTGCGTGATGTTGATCGTGGGCTCGCCCAGCGTGGCGTTGCCCGTGGTCA
>Ga0073934_10007530_pt1 | contig 15100 bp, 12 predicted proteins | sample LarsenN4metaG_FD_76834 | JGI IMG/M metagenome (GOLD analysis project Ga0073934, IMG submission 76834) | Hot spring sediment bacterial and archeal communities from British Columbia, Canada, to study Microbial Dark Matter (Phase II) - Larsen... ...
AGCACCTCGACGCGCTCCTTGTTCTCCATCGTGGTGTCGGCCAGGTTGATGATGGGCAGCGAGCCGTTGAGGCGGTAGTTGCCGCGGTTCTCGACGAGGATGCCGCGGATGGCGAGGTTGTCGTAGGCGGCGGCGGAGATCTGCGAGCGGGTGACGCCGGCGGTGTTCTTGAGGGCGTCGTGCAGGCCGCGGGCGGCCTGGGCGTCGAGCACCTCGCGCGTGAGCACGTTGATGGTGAGCGGCACGTCGGTGGGGTTGACGTCGCGGAAGGCGCCCATCTGCACGCTGTCCGCCTGGTAGCTCTGCACCTTGGTGGCGGAGACGTTGAACTTATCGAGCGTGATCGGCGGGGGCTCGTTGCCGGAAGCGGCAGGGGCGGCGGGCGCGGTCTGCGCCCACGCGAGCGGGGCGGCCAGCAGGGCCGCCACCACGAGACTGGCACGGCGGGAGCCGCGCACGACGGGATTGCGAGGGGATTGCATGGTCGGGAGAGGAAAGGCGCGGAGGGGTGGACCGCGCGGAAGGAGCAGACGGTGCCACCCGGGCGCCCACAACGCCGCCGCTTAGTCCTATAGGTCTAGCAGGAAGCGGGCGGCATGACATGCCGCGGAGATTGCCAGAAAGACTCCGCCGGCTCCACCCGCGGCAGGCGGATTTCCGCCTGCGCACGGCCACGGTGGAATCTGGCTCGCCGGCCGGCGCGGGCGCTTTGTAGCGTTCCGGTTCCATGGCCCGGTGGTGCGCAATCCTCATCGCAGCGGCGCTGGCCGGTGCGGCCGGCCCGCCGCTCCGCGCGGCACCACGCGGAGCCGGCTATCCCATCCTCGACGCTCCGGAGGCGAGCCGCGCCTACGTGAGCGGTCAGGTCACGGCCATCGCGCGCAACGGACGCGGGCTGCTCTTTGTCGGCTCGTCGCGGTTGGCGGTGTTCGACGGCCACCATTGGCAGCGCATCGACGTGCCCGGCGCGCAACGCATCACCGCGCTGGCGCCCGACGGCGACAACCGGATCTGGATCGGCGGCGACGGCGCCATCGGCTATGCGCAGCGCGAGGCGACCGGGTTGTGGGCGTTTCGATCGCTCGCGACGGAACTGGGCCGGACACCCTTTGCGGACGAGATCAACACGATCTTCTACTCGGTGTTCGTGCGCGAGGCGGAGGTGGTCTTTGTCGCGCGCACCAAGGTTGCGCGCTGGGACGGGGCTCGCTTCCAAGTCTTCGAACTCCCCTCGCCGATCCGGCTCTACGCCTACACGACCGGCCGCGACCTGCTGATCTACCAGAGCGGCGGGGGGCTCTTCCGCTGGGAGAGCGGCGGTCCGAAGCTCTGGCTGCCGCAGGCCGGCCTGCCGACGAACCAACCCCTGACCGGCTACGTCACGCGCGCCGATGGCAGCGGGCTCGGCCTCTTCTACGAGGAGCTTTACGCGCACCGCGACGGCCGCTGGACGCGGCTCGACCCGATTTCGAACGAATTGCGCGGCAGACGGGCCCTGCATGCCGTGCTCCTGCACGACCGGCTGCTGGCGATCGGCACCGCCTTCGGCGGTCTGGTGCTGACCGACCCCGACGGCCGCATCCGCGGGCTCGTCAACACCCAGAACGGCCTGCCCGATGACCACATCGATTCACTCATCGCGGATGCCGAGGGCTCGCTGTGGATCGGCATGATCAGCGGCGGGCTGGCGCGGTGGTCCGGGGTGGAAACGGGGGCGATCTTCGACCAGCGCTCGCGTTACACCCCCGGTGGCCTCACCCGGATTTTCGAGTGGGAGGGGCGTCCCCGCATCGTCTCGTGGCGCCGCGTCTACACGATACCGGAAGAGAAGACCGGGATACCCGGCCGGCAGATCGATCGCCTTGACCATATCTGGAACCGGCTTCTCGACGCCGCGCCCTGGGCCGGCCGGCTTTGGCTGGGCGCCAGCGACGGCCTTTGGTCCGTCTCGGCCGATGGCCGCGTCGAACGGCACCTGAGCGAAGGGCCCGTCGGCGGATTCAACGTCGCCGCCGGGGGTCTGCTGTATTTCCAAGGTGATCGCATCCGCTGGCGGCGAAGCCAAGGGGATGACTTTGCGGACCAGGAGCTGGGCCGTCTTCCGGATGGCCCTGTTGCGCAAGCTCTCGAAGACGCCGCCGGGCGCATCTGGGTCCTGAGCCAGAGCGGACGGGTCCATCGGTTCGCCCGGGCAGAAACCGGAAGCTTGCGGCTGGAAAAATTGCCCGATCCAACAGTCGCCCCCGCCGACATCTCCCATCTCACCCAGGTCGGTCGCCTGGTCTGCGCGATCGCCGGCGGACGCGCCCATGCCTGGGACGAGACCAACGGGCGCTTCGTCCCCGTGCCGTCAACGGCATCATGGCGTGTGGTGGCCACCACCTCCCTCGGTGACGGCGCGGTTTGGTGCATCCGGGATGCAGCCAGTGCCGACGCACCGTGGGCCTTGCTGCGTGTCGGCGAGGATCCGACGCAGGCGACGTCCTTGCAGTGCACACCGCTCCAGATCCCGGGTCTGGGGCAGGCCGGTGACGTGAGTTATCTGGGTGTCACCACCGGGCAGGACACCACTTGGCTGTGGATTGGTGGAGACAACGCTTTGCTGCGCCTCGATGCCACGGCCCTGACCGAGGCACCGGCGGCGCCGGCCTTGGAACTCATGCAATTTTCGGTCGAGGGCGTGCGGCAAGCATTGCCCGGCGCGGCGGCCGTCCAACTGCCGGCCGGCAGCAACCGCATCCGGGTGGCTTTTGCCGTGCCCGGGGCGGCGGCTGACGGCGACGGGCTGCGGTTCCAGACCCGTCTGCCGGGTCGCGACCACGAGTGGTCGCAACCCCAGGCGATGCCCGAATGGGAGTTCTCCGCCCTGCCCTCCGGCGAATACACCCTGCTGGCCCGGGCGGTGGACCGTTTCGGCCGGACCGGGCCCGAACACCGCGTCGCCTTCGCCATCGCGGCCCCGTGGTATCGCACACCGGCCGCGCTCGCCTTGTGGACGGGCCTTGCCCTGGCGCTGGCGTGGAGCACCTACCGCTGGCGGGTCGGCTTGCTGCGCAGCCAGGCGGCGCGCCTCGAGCAGCTGGTGCAGGAGCGCACGCGGGAACTCTCGCTCTCCAACACCGCCCGCGCGGAGTTCCTCGACAACCTCGCGCACGAGATCCGCCGCCCGGCCAACGGCCTGGCCGCCGTCGTGCGCGACCTCGAATCCGGCGAGCTGACGCCAGCGCAGCGGGAACAGGCGCGGCTGCTGCGGCTCGCCACCGGCAGCCTCGCCCGCGTGTGCGACGAGGTGCTGGCGTTCTCTCGCGTCGAGGCCGGCTCGGCGGCCGTCGAGGCCCGGTCCTTCACGGTGCGCGAGCTGCTCACCCGCGTGCGCGCGGGGGCCGAGTCGCCGGAGCGCCTCACCCTCGATCTGCCGGCGGATTTCGCCGACGGGTTCCTGGGGGATGAGGCGAAGCTCGAGACGATCGTGGCCAACTTTGTCGCCAACGCCCACCGCCACGCTCCCGCCGCGCCTGTCCTCATCCACGCCCTCTACACCGAGGAGGGAGCGGACCGCGGACAGTTGCTCATCGAGGTGGCTGATGGCGGCCCGGGCGTGCCGGCCGAGGAACAGGAGACCATTTTCCGGCGCTTTGCGCGCGGTTCGCGGGCCACCGCGGGCGGCGTGCCCGGCACCGGCATCGGCCTGGCCCTGTGCCGCGCGCTGGCGCGGCTGCTCGGCGGCAGCGTGGGGGTGGAGAGTCCCTCCGAGATCGCGCGGGCGCGCGGCTGGCCGGGGCCGGGGGCGACTTTCTTCGTGCGCGTGCCGGTGGCGCGCGGCAACCCGGCTACTCCCGCAGCCGGGTGAAGCCCTTCTCGATGGCGTAGCGGATGAGCTGCGGCGTGCTGTGCAGGTCGAGCTTGGCCATGATGTTCAGGCGGTGGTTCTTGGCCGTGCTCGGGCTGATCTTCAGGCGCGCGGCCACGGCGTCGTTGTCGAGGCCCTCGCCCACCAGCCGCAGCACCGCCTGCTCGCGGTCGGAAAGGATCTTGTCGAAGGCGGCCGGGTCGGCCCGGAGGTTGGCGCGCAGGCGCTGCACGGCCGACGACAGGTAGCGCCGGCCGGCAAGCACCTCGTCCATCGCCTCGCGCAGGATGCGCACCGGCTGCTCGTTCTTGTCGAGGATGCCGTGGATTTTCGACGCGAGGGCGCGGTGCAGCGTGAACTCGTCCACGTGCGACGACAGCGCGATGAGCCGCGCGCGCGGCGCGGCCTCGAGGAGCGGTTGCGCCAGCTCGATGCCGTCGCCGTCGGGCAGCACGAGGTCCAGCAGCACCAGCGCCGGGGGTGCGCGCCGGGCCTCCGCCAGCGCCTCCGCGCAGGTGCCCACGCCCTGCACGACGGCGCCGGGGCGCGCCTCGCGGCAGGCCAGCACGAGCAGCTCGCGCACGAGCGTCTGGTCCTCGACCACGAGGATGCGCATCGGGGTTTCGCCCTTCACTTCAGTCCCGCCGCCTCGGGTTGCAGACCGCGGGCGCGCAGGGCCGCGGCGACGGCCTGGAGGTCGAGCTGGGCGCCGGGCGCGACGCCGTTGCGCTTGAACCAGCCCTGGTTGACCTCGAGCGCGAACTGCAGGTCGCGCGCGCGGGAGGCGACCGTGCGCTCGTCCAGCGGGTGCAGCGGGTAGATCTCGCGCAGCACGCCCTTCGCGTCGAGGTAGCCGATGTCGAGGGGGATGGTGGTGTTGCGCATGTAGAACCCCAGTTGCTGCGGCCGGGTGAAGACGAAGAGCATTCCGTCGTCCGGGCCCAGCTCCTTGCGAAACATCAGGCCCTGCTGCGTCTCGGCGGGCAGCGCCGCAACCTGCATCCGCACGGTGCGGTCGCCGATCTTGATCGGAAAATAGGTGTCGGCGGGCGCCGGGGCGGGCGCGGCGGCCTTCTTCTCCCCGCCGCAGGCGGTGAGCAGGACCAGCGTGGCGGTGGCGAGGGCGGTCAGCGGACGCAGGCGGCAAAACATGGTTGGCGTTTTCCGGCGATTCATGGCTTTGAGCGCCTCACAAGACAAGCCAAGCTGATGCGGCGCGAGCGCCAGCCGGCGCTGGGCCAGGCGCGAGGCGTCCCAACTATGCCCGGAGGGCCTGTTGGACGCCTCGCAACGCCGGCCACGCCGAGCTGCCGCCGCGCCCCGGAGGGCGAAGGCTCTTTTGGCCGGGAACGGCGTTGCCCGACCCGGGGATAGTCTCTCCGAGGACACCCCCGGGTCGGCCGCCTAGTTCATCGGCCAAAATAGCTCTTCGCGCATCGCTTGCATTGTCTTGTCAGGTGCTCTATGCGCGGCAAATTCCAACCTTTCTCATGCGCCGCCCTCCCCCGCTCCTCTACACCGACACGCTCGTGAGCGCCGACATGCTCTATTTCGGCCGCGTCGAGGTGCACGATCCCTTCATCGCCTTCGGCACGCCCTCCGGCCGGAAGATCACCGTGCAGGGCGCGCTCGAGTTCGGCCGGGTGAAGAAGACCGGCGCCTTCGACACCGTGCTCTCCCGGGAGCAATGGCTGGAGCGCGCGAAGGCCCGCTACGGGGCCAAGGCCGGCATCGCCGAGGTCATCGCCTGCCTCGCGCGCGCCTACGGCATCCGCCGCTTCCGGGTGGCGGACGACTTTTCCGCCACGCTCTGGGTGAAACTGCACAAGCTCGGCCTGCGGCTCGAATTCGCCAAGGGGATGCTCTTCCCCGAACGCGAGATCAAGACCCCGTGGGAGGCCGCGCAGATCCGCGAGGGCAACCGGCTCTGCGCCGTCGGTTACACCGTGGCCGAGCGCATCCTGCGCGCCGCCCGGATCCGCGGCCGCCACCTCTTCCACCGTGGCAAGCCCGTCACCTCCGAAAGCCTGCGCTTCGCCATCGAGTCCGCCATCCTCGAGCAGGGCGGCCATGCCCGCCACACCATCGTCGCGGGCGGCGACCAGGCCTGCGATCCCCACAACACCGGCTCCGGCCCGCTCCACCCGCACGAACTCATCATCATCGACATCTTCCCGCGCGTCGAGAAGACCGGCTACTTCGGCGACATGACCCGCACCTATCTGAAAGGCCGGCCGCGCGAGGTGCAGCGCCGGATGGTCGCCACGGTGCGCGAGGCCCAGCTCGCCGCCCTGCGCCAGATCCGCGCCGGTGGCGACGGCAAGGACGTTCACGCCGCCGTGCAGGCCGTCTTCGACGAGGCCGGTTACAAGACCACGCATGGCAAGAGCGGCTCGACCGGTTTTTTCCATGGCACCGGCCACGGCCTCGGCCTCGCCGTCCACGACCCCGGCCGCATGGCACCCTCGTCTTATCCCCTGCGGAAGGGCGCCGTGCTGACCGTCGAGCCCGGACTGTATTATCCCGGCCTCGGCGGCTGCCGCTGGGAGGACGTCGTGCAGGTGCAGGACGGTCCCCCGAAATTCCTCTCGCGCCACCCCTATGATTGGGAAATACGCTGATCCCGCGATGAAATCGCTCCTCAAGAAAATCTCCAAACTCCGCGTCCTCGTCATCGGCGATGTGATGCTCGACCACTACATCTGGGGCGACACCGGCCGCATCTCGCCGGAAGCCCCCGTGCCGATCATCGACATCGAGCGCGATTCCTACAGCGCCGGCGGCGCGGCCAATGTCGCTCTCAACATCGCCTCGCTCGGCGCCAAGGCCGCCATCGCCGGCTTCTTCGGCAAGGACGACGCCGGCAAGCGCCTCGAGGGCATCCTCGCCCAGCGGGGCATCGAGACCATCGCCACGCCCGGCAGCGGCTCCACCATCGTCAAGACCCGCATCGTCGTCCGCCGGCAGCAGATCTGCCGCCTCGACCGCGAGTCGCCCCAGCACGATTACGCGATCGACGAGGCCAAGGTCGGTCCGCTCTTCGAAAAGGCCGTCAAGCAGGCCGACGCCATCATCTTTTCCGATTATGCGAAGGGCCTGCTCAACGACACCCTCATCGCCCGCATCACCGGCCTCGCCCGCGAGCACAAGAAGCTCATCGCCATCGACCCCAAGCCGCGCCGGAAGCTCAATTTCTACCAGCCCGACCTCATCACGCCCAACCGCAAGGAGGCCCTCCAGCTCGCCGGCCTCGAACCCGAGCCGCACCAGCCCTTCCCCGCCGCCGAGGTCTGCGCCCGCATCTACGAGCGCTACAAACCGAAGCATCTCGTCATCACGCTCAGCGAGGACGGCATGCTGCTCTCGCACCAGGGCAAGGCCGGCAAGATCATCCCCACGATGGCGCGCGAGGTCTTCGACGTGTCCGGCGCGGGCGACACCGCCATCGCCGCCCTCACGCTCGGGCTCGCCGCCGGCGCCGTCATCGAGGAGGCCGCCCAGTTCGCCAACGTCGCCTCCGGTGTCGTCGTCGGCAAGCTCGGCACCGCCACCGTCACCCCCGAGGAAATCCTCGCCCACGTCAGCGACGAGGAGTGAGCGTCATGGCCAAGGCGCTGTTCCTCGACCGCGACGGCACGCTCATCCTCGACCAGGACTACCTCGCCGATCCTGCCGGCGTGCAGCTGATCCCCGGCGTGCCGGACGCCCTCCGCCAGGCCCGGGCGCTCGGCTACCTGCTCTTCCTCTTCACCAACCAGTCGGGCATCGGCCGCGGCTATCACACGATCGAGGACACCCACCGCTGCAATGCCCGCATGCTCGAGCTGATGGGGCTCGGGTTGGATCTCTTCGCCGGCTCCTGCATCGCCCCCGAGGCTCCCGACCAGCCCTCGCTCTACCGCAAGCCCTCGCCCCGCTTCATCCACGAGATGATCGCCGCCCACCACCTCGACCCCGCGCAATGCTGGATGGTCGGCGACCGCGAAAGCGACCTCGACGCCGGCCACAACGCCGGCATCCGCGCCGCCGCGGTCTGCACCGGCAAATACGATGCCGCGGCCTGGCAGGGCCGCCTGCGCCCCGGCGTGCCGCTCTTCCCCGACCTCGCCGCCTTCGTCGGCACCCTAGAATGAGCCTCCGGCGTTTGTCATACATTATATGACAAACGTCGGTGACGCTTGAAGTGTCCCCGCCATGCCCGAGCTCGCCGAAGTCGAATTCTACCGCAAGCGCTGGGCCGTCGGCCACGGCGACCGCGTGACCACCGTGCTGGCGCACCCACGCGCCCGGGTGTTCCGCGACTGCGACGTGCCGGCAATGCGTCGGACCCTCACCGGGACCAAACTGCTCGGCTCCGACGCCGCGGCGAAGCAGATGCTCTTCCGCTTCAGCGGCAATGCGTGGCTCGGAATCCATCTTGGCATGAGCGGCGAATTGCTCGTGCGTGAGCCCGGTTATGTCGCCGGCAAGCACGACCATCTCGTGCTCGTGCAGGCCAAGCGCGCGCTCGTCTTCACCGATCCGCGGATGTTCGGCGGCGTGCGGTTTCATCGCGGCCTCTCCGCTCCCGATTGGTGGACTGAGATCGCGCCTGCGATCCTCTCGCCCGCCTTCACGGTGCAAGCCGTGGCCGACTTTCTGCGCCGCCGGGCCCGCGCGCCGATCAAGGCCGTGCTGCTGATGCAGGAGCGTTTCCCCGGCATCGGCAACTGGATGGCCGACGAGATCCTCTGGCGCGCGGCCCTCCACCCTGCCCGGACCGCCGGCTCGCTCACGCCCAAGGAAATCAAAGCCCTCCACCGCGCCTGCCGCTTTGTCTGCCGCGGCGCGTTGAAATACAACGCCGGCATCGGCGGAAAAATGCCGTCCCAGTTGAACGAATTCATGCCCGGTTCGTGGCTCTTCAACCACCGCTGGGAGGACGGCGGCCGCTGTCCGCTCACCGGCGCCTTGCTCCGCCGCGGCGAAATCGGCGGCCGCACCACGTGCTGGTCGCCGGCCCGGCAAAAGCCCGGCTGATTTCGTTGCCTCAGCCGGGTTCCAGGCGGGAACGGACGAGGTCGAGCAGCTGCCGCACCGCTTCGGGGCGACGGTCCACGTGGCCGCCCTCCATCCAGATGAGTTCCTTGGGTCCGGGGACGGCCTCGTGCAGCCGCTCAATGAGCTCGGCGGGCAGGCGCTTGTCCTCGCGCGCCCCGATCACGACCACCGGCCGCGGTGCGATGCGCGGCACCCAGAGTTCGGATTCGAGGCTGGGTCCGTGCGCCAAGGCATAGGCCAGCCACGCGACCGGCCGGCGAAAAGCGTCCGATTTTATCCGCTCCCGCAGGTTGTGCCCCAGCCAGGCGTGCAGGCCGGCCCCGCCATGGATGAACCAGACGCGCCGGATCCTCGGTTCCAGCGCGCCGATCACCCCGGCAAAAGGCGAGCCGAGGCTCACGCCGAGCAATTCCATGCGGGTGGAATCCACCCAAGGCTGCGCCGCAAGCCATTCGATGGCCATCAGCGCCGCCGCCGGCGTATCCGCCAAGGCCCGGCGCGCGGCCGGGATGGCCGCGGCGGATTGGCGCAAGCCCCTCGGGCGCTCCGGTCCATCATAGGGATAGTCCAATGCCGCGACGACAAACGGCCCCGGCGCGCCCAGCAGGTCCACCGCGTCACGCCCCGTGCGGTGCCCGGCCACCAGCACGAGAAGCGGGAGCGGTGCGTGCTCCCCCGTCGGCCGCAACACCCGCAGGTCGACACGCAGGCCGTTCTCCCCGTGCAGCCGCACCGCCTGGCTGACAAAACCATCCGCCGCGGGCCGTGGTGGCTCCGTCTCCACCTTGGTCACGGCGCTCACCCGCTCCAGAAACTGCCCGGGCCGCGGCGTCGCCAGCCACACCAGCAAAACGCCGAACGCCGCCGCCATTGCGAGCGCACTCCAAATGAGCCACCGCCACCAACGCCGTCGTTTTTCCTGAGCGGATTTCATGTGGCAGCCGCAGCTTTATCGCGTGGACGCGGCCGACCGCCACTCTTTTCCTGTCCCCATGCCCGGCAAACAGCGCCTCGACGAACTGCTGGTCGCCCGCGGCCTCGCGCCCACCCGCGCGCAGGCCAAGGCGCTCATCATGTCCGGCCGCGTGCGGCACGGCACCGAGCGCCTCGACAAGCCGGGCAAGGAATACCCCGCCGACTTTGCCGTCACCCTCGACCAGCCCCCGCGCTTCGTGTCGCGCGGCGGCGAAAAACTGGCCGCCTACCTCGACCGGTTTCCCGTCGACCTGCGCGGCGCGCATGTGCTCGACGTCGGCGCTTCGACCGGGGGTTTCACCGACTGCGCCCTGCAGGCCGGGGCGGCCTCGGCCACCTGCGTGGATGTCGGCCACGGGCAGTTGCACGAGAAACTCCGGCGCGACCCGCGCGTGACCAATCTCGAGAAGATCAACGCCCGTTCGCTGGCTTCCGGCGACCTGCCGCGCGCCGACTACGACGCGGTCGTCATGGACCTGTCGTTCATCTCGCTGAAGTCCGTGCTGCCGGCCGTCTGGCCGTTCCTGCGGCCCGGCGGCGTGCTCATCGCCCTCGTGAAGCCGCAGTTCGAGGCCGGCAAGGCCGAGGTGGACAAGGGGCGCGGCGTCATCGCCGACGATGCCGTGCGCGCCCGCGTGCTGGCCGAGGTGCGCGACTTCGCCTTGCGCGAGCTGCCCGGGGCCGCGCTGCACGGCGAGATGGAGTGCCCGGTGCACGGCGCCGACGGCAACCGCGAGTATCTCGTCGGCCTGCGGAAGCGGGTCACAGATTGATGTTCCCTTATCCGCGGAATTTCGCGTAATCGCTCCGCCATGCGACCGCTGCGCCGCCTCGCCTTCGTCGTCAACCCGGACAAACCGGGCGCCGCCGAGCTTGCGCAGGAGTTGATGGACATCGCCGGCCGGGCCGGCGTGAAGCAGATCAAGCTGAACAAGGGCCGCAAGATGCCGCGCGGCTACCTCAAGGGCTGCGACGCCTGCTGCGTCGTCGGCGGTGACGGCACGCTGCTCGGCGCCGTGCGCGACGCCGCGCGCGAGGGCATCCCCGTCATCGGCGTCAACCGCGGCAGCCTCGGCTTCCTCACCACTTTCTCCGCCGACGAGGCGCGCACGCATTTCACCGACCTGCTGCGCGGCCATTACCGTGTCGCCCACCGCACCTTGCTCGATTGCAAGATCGGGCCGCGCCACCACGACATCGCGCTGAACGACGTGCTCATCAAGAACGAGGTCAACTCGCGCCTGGTGCGGCTCGAGGTGCATGCCGACGGCGAGCTGGTGACGGATTACCTCTGCGACGGGCTCATCTTCACGACCCCGACCGGCTCGACCGCCTACAACCTCGCGGCCGGCGGCCCCATCATCCACCCCGCGGCCGGCGTCATCGCCATGACGCCCATCTGCCCGCACACGCTGAGCAACCGGACGATCATCTTCCGCGACACGGTGAAGCTGAAGATCTACAACCGCACGGAGAGCGCCAGACTCTTCGTCGCGATGGACGGCCAGCGCAACTCGGTCGTGACCGAGGGCCATCCGATCGAGATCTCGCTCTCCCCCCGCAAGCTCACCCTCGCGCAGCGGCGCGGTTACTCGCATTTCGAGGTCATGCGCAGCAAGCTCAAGTGGAGCGGCGGCCTGACCGACAAAAAGTAGGCATTTGCCTCAGCGGCAAGATTCCAAAGCCTAATTCTGACTGCTGCTATATGTTAAATGGCATGCTCCGATTCTTGACCCAGCATATAGCCACAGTCTAATTAGATCATGAGCTTTTCGCCGGAAGTCGCTCGCGCGGCACGCAACGCCGGCTATCTCCCGATTCCGGAAGATGCGCAGGAAGGGGCGCGAGACCATGCACTAGCGCTAAGCGATCCTGACCAAATTATCGACAGGTTGCGTATGCATATCAAACTCGCTAGCGGTGGTGTGGTTCTATCAGACGAAGAAGCCGTCCGTTTCGCAGAAGGAGAAAGTCTAGACGACATCTTGGCTGTGCGACTTGATCAATCGGGCGATATTCAGATTCCCCATGAAAATTCACTACCCGAAGTGGCAGATGAACCAAGAATCAAGCGCGCCCATCGGCATTCATCTTCCTCGGCAGAGTTCTCAGTAACGAAACCTAGAAAGCCTGTTGAGGGACAACATACCGAGGCAAAGGATAATACCTATGGGCGAGAAACCGCCTTTTGCGTAAGCTGCAACCGTGTCTGTCCAATCACCTATCGCTACACCGAACAAATAACAGGTGGTGCAATTTTAGACATAGGGGGGCCAGTCAAGCTTGGGCGCGCGCTCACCGAAACTAACAAAACCACTCACTGCTCGGTTTGTGGATATAGAGTCTATACTCAGACTGAGCGAAAAGCTGATAGCGCAAAGAGGCGACAGGATAAGGCAGAATGGATGGCTATCGCTGTGTTCGCCATAATGGCAGTTATCATAATCGTCGCAATGGTGCTTTCGACTCCTTCAAAATAAAAATGAACGCAATCCTGGTTTGGATTACGAAACCGGCATCCGACTCCAAAAACCACCAAGAGCGAGTTGCCTACCAAAACCTGGTTGGAGGCAGTTTGCATGCGAGCATACTAAGAGACAGAAGTGAAATACAACTTGGTGAGAATGTGTGGCTACTCGATAGAGATAAGGACGTGTTGTTCCTGGCAAAAATAGTTACCGAGGCTGAGTCAGCACAGGTTAAGGTAAATGTTCGTTTCGTGACAATTGAACATGAGGTGAAGCGAACGCGGTGAGTTTTTGTATCAGCGAACCTAGTGTTTCATAAGATATGGAATCTATTGGTTGTTCAGACGGTAATGGAAATCCATCCGATTAACATCTATATAAGAATAAGCCCCGGCGGGTGGCCGGGGCGGCGGGAGTGAACTGAAGGCGGGTCAGTTCTTGTCCGACTTGGCCTTCTTGGCCTCTTTCTCGGCTTTCTTGGCTTCCTTCTCGGCCCTGGCCTTTTCCTTCATCGCGTCCTTGTCGGCCTTCATGGCCTCCTTCTCGGACTTGCTGAGTTTGCCGTCCTTGTCGGCGTCGTATTTGGCCAGGTCCTCGGCACGGCGCTCGGCTTCGCGGGCTTTCTCGGCTTCCTTTTTGGCCGCCTTTTCCGCGTCGCTCAGCTGGCCGTCCTTGTCCGTGTCGTATTTCGAGGTCTTTGCCTTCTTTTCTTCGGCGTAAGCGTTGGAGGCAAACGCCAGCGTCAGGGCGCAGGCCACCAACGCGGTGAGGTAACGCAGTAATGGGGTTTTCATAGCGCCGCCAAATTAGCTCTGCCCGGGGTCGAGGCAAGTCCACGCGGCTACAGGAAATCCTGTAGACGCGAAGGTGCAGGAATCTGGGACTCAGGAAGTCAACTCCACCAACCTCTGGGTTTCACACAAAGGAAGCAAAGGGCGCAAAGACCTTGGATTTCGGACCTTCGCGGCCTTTGCGATCTTGGGGTGAATTCTGAATCAGATGCCTAGGGGCGGACGACCAGCTCGACTTCGCGCCGCGGATCGAACCAGGTGCGGGCGAAGGCCTGGAGGTCGGCCAACGTCACGGCCTCGATGCGCGCGTCGTAGTTGCGCCAGTCGTTGGCGGGCAGGCCGTAGAGGACGTTGAGCGCGGCCTGGAGGGCGCGGGCGGCGTTGGTCTGCATGGCCATGCGCTTGGCGGCCTTGAGGCGCGTCTGGCAGCGGCGCAGTTCCTCGGCGGTGACGCCGCCGGATTTCACGCGCTCGATCTCGAGGGCGAATTCCCCGAGCACCTCCCCGGCGGTGGCGGGGTTGGTGCCGGCGAAGAAGTAGAACATGGCGGTGTCGAGCCCGGTGACGCGGGCCGAGCGCACGAAGTAGGCCAGGCTCTTCTGCTCGCGCACCCGCTCGAAGAGGTTCGACGACATGCCGCTGAACAGCTCCTCGGCGACCTCGCTGACGTAGTAGCCGGGCGTGCGCAGGCCGGGACCCGGATACGCGCGGAAGACGACGGCCTGATTCCGGGGCTGCACCTCGACATGGCGCCCGGACGCGGAAGGCGCGGGAAATTCATCCGCCGGCGCGGCGCCGTGCGGCAGGCGGGCGAGGAATTTCTCCAGCGGCGGGCGGAACCGCTTGGGGTCGAAGTCGCCCGCGACGGCGAGCACGGCATTGCCGCTGACGATGAGGCGCGCGTGCAGCGCGCGCAGATCGGCCACCTGCACGGCGCGCAGGCCGGCCTCGTGGCCGATGCTCTCGAAGGCGAACGGATGCGCCCCGAAGAATTTCTCGCGGAGCTTCTTCCGGCCGGCGGTGACGACGTCGTCGAGGCTCTCGCGGAGGTGCGCGAGGGCGGCCTCGCGCTCGATCTCAAGGCGCGCGGGGAGGATGGCCGGCTGCAGCACGGCGTCGGCAAGCAGTTCAAGGCCGAGCGCGGCGTCGCCGGGCAGCACCTCGACGGACAGGCCGAAGCTGTTGTTGCCGGTGAAATCGGAGAACGAACCGCCGACCTGCTCGATGGCGGCGGCGACCTCGTCGGAGCTGCGGCGCTTCGTGTCCTTGGTCAGGAGATTGGACATCAGCGCCACGGCGCCGCGCTTGTCGGGTGTCTCGGAGAGCGGGCCGCCGAGGAAGGCGAGGCGCAGGTGCAGATTGGGCAGGTTCTTGTTCGGCTGGAGGAGCAGACGCGCGCCGTTCGGGAGGCTGATCTCCTCGAAATCGAGCGGGCTCCGGTTTTCGCCGTCACCCCGGCGGGCGACCGGGGCTGCCGCCCCGGCCGGGTTGGAAGAAACGACGGCGAGGCGGTGGTCGACGAGGTAGCGTTTGGCGGCGGCGGCGAGGTCGGCGGGGCGCAAGGCGAGCAGGCGGTTGAAGTAGCGCCGGGTGTAGTTGAGGTCGCCGACGACGACCTCGGCGGTGCCGAGCTTGGCCGCCTGCCCGGCCATGGTCTTGCGGGAATTGATCTCGGCGGTGACGGACTGGCGCACGGCCTTGGCGAGGAGGCGCGGGGCGACGCCCTTGTCCACGATGCGGGCGAGTTCCTTGAGCACGGCGGCCTCGGCGGCGGCGCGCTTGTCGGGATCGGCGATGAACGAGACGAAGAAGAGGCCGCTCGTGCCCGGGTTCCACGTCATGGCGTCGATGGTGTGCACGAGGCGGGCCTTTTCGCGGAGGCTCTGCCAGAGGATCGAGCTGTCGCCGTTGCCGAGCACCATCGCGAGCATGTCCAACGCGGGCATGTCTTCATGGGACAGGCCCGGGATTTGCCA
>Ga0073934_10007533_pt1 | contig 15093 bp, 11 predicted proteins | sample LarsenN4metaG_FD_76834 | JGI IMG/M metagenome (GOLD analysis project Ga0073934, IMG submission 76834) | Hot spring sediment bacterial and archeal communities from British Columbia, Canada, to study Microbial Dark Matter (Phase II) - Larsen... ...
CGCTCGGAGCTGTGTGCATCATCCTCGCGTTTCGCAATGGCGGCGTTCCGAACTATGTCATGCCGCTGGTCTTCGGATTGGCGCCGGTGGTGAACGTCACCGTCACGATGGTCACCCATCCGCCCAAGGAAACTCCGCATCCGCTTTTGTGGCTCGGCTTCGTCATGGCCGCCGCGGGCGCCGGCCTCGTCCTGTACTTCAAACCGTCGTCGTAGAAACAGAAGCAAGTGTGGGGCGGACTGCCAGTCCGCAAGACCGCTCGCCGAGCGGTCTTCGGCGGTTGCCAACCGCCGGCAGATTGCCAATCTGCCCCACTTAAACGGATCGCGCTCCCCGTCCTTCAGCCAACTAGGACTAGAAAGAAGACGACGAACGTCGCGCATGGTCTCTACACCGTCACGGGGTCACGGGCCGTGCCCTGACCTGCCGGTGCGAGACGACCTTGCCATCCGTCGAAATCAGAAAGTTATATTGATCGAGGTCGGAGAAGCCGCTTGGACCATCGAGGGCGGGGAACTGGTGTGCCGTCAGGGTGAAGGGATATTGCGCGATGTGGTGTCACCGGAACGGCTGCTCAAGCCGCCTACTAATCCGATTGTGCTTCGCATTGCGTTACTCAAGGGCAAGGCCCCAAGGGCGAAATCTCCTGTACTTCAAAAGACCTTCATGACCGCACCTAGAGTAGCGCGCTTGATTCGCTACTGCAAGATAAAGCGATGATAATACCTGATAGTGTACATTCACACAGTGGACGCCTCGCAGGTGCGCCGCCGAACAACCAATTATTATTAAGTGGATGAGAGTCCTTTATCTGTTGCTGTCTGCCTCCGCGCTCCTGGGGCAGCAAGCGAAGTGGACACCCCTCTTTGACGGCAAGAGCCTGCACGGATGGGAGACGCGCGGAAAAGCGGCGTGGACCGTCGAGGGCGGGGAATTGGTCGGCCGCCAGGGTGAAGGCGGAGCGCCCGGTGATCTCTTCACTCTGGAGCGCTTCACGAACTTTGAACTCGAGGCCGCGTGGCGGATGAAATGGCCCGGCAATAGCGGCTTCTGGTTCAAATATCAGGGTCCAAGTACCGGATGTCAGGCGGACTTTCTCGATGAGCCGGCCTACCCTGGCGTGCTGTCCGGATCGATCTACTGCATGGGCCTCAAGTTCATCGCCGAAAACCGCGCTCCGGAGACAGTGCGCAAGGGCGAGTGGAACACGCTGCGAGTGCGCGTGGAGGGCGACCGCGCGCAGGTTTGGATGAACGGAAAACTGGTAGCGGACGGTCGCGCCAATGTGTTTCCCGGCCCAGGACAATTGGGAGTTCAGGTGCACGCCGGCAAGCAGTTTGAGGGCATGGAGATCCGGCTGCGCGACGTGAAAGTGCGGAGGCTGCCATGAATCGACGGAGTTTTCTCAGCGCAGGTGTGGCATTCCCGTTTGTAGCGAAATCCACAGTGCTGCGCGCCAATGACCGGGTGCAGGTCGGGTTCATCGGGGTAGGGAACCGGGCACGCTGGCTGTTGCAGCACGAGGATTTCGGCGAAGCACAGATTGTAGCGATGGCCGATATCAACCCGGGCAGCTTGGCCGAGGCCTCGCGCCTGCAACCGAAGGGGCAGGCATGGCGCCCCTACAACGACTACCGCAGGATGTTCGAGGGCGAGCGCCTGAATGCGGTATTCGTCGAGACAACCACGCACGCCCGGGCGCTTGTCTGCCTTCACGCGATGCAGGCGGGGCTGGACGTCTATGCGGAGAAGCCGCTCTCGCTGACTGTGGAAGAGGGGCAGGTACTGACTCGCGGGGCGCGCAAAACGGGCCGGGTACTGCAAGTTGGAACGCAGCAGCGTTCGATGCCCATCAATATCTATGCGAGCAAGCTGGTCAGTGATGGCAAGATCGGCAGGATCGATATGGTCTCGGTTTGTAACTTCCTTGCTCCGATGCGGTGGACCGCGCGTGAAGCGCAGCCCAAGCCGGCCGGACTCGACTGGGATGCCTGGTGCAACCAAACGGAGCTGCGCCCGTATCACGCGGAGCTGCACCGGGGTTGGGCGAAGTGGTGGGACTATGACGGAGGCGGGCAGTCGTGGGGCGTAACCGGCTGGGGAACACACTCGCTGGATCAAGTGCAGGCGGCGCTGGGGGTATCGCTGACAGGACCGAAGGAGATTGTGCTCGAGACGCCCGGCGCAGAGGGCAAAGTCACGCTGGTGTATGAGGGCGGGACCCGGGTGTGCCTGGAGCAGCCAAAGATCGACGACCATCAGCAGTTGGGAGCCGTGTTCCACGGATCGAATGGCGAGATCCAGATCCTGCGCGGCGACTTCCGGACAAATCGCCCGGAACTGAAGCAAGGCGCGCCAGACGTAATCATCGAGGGTCCGGGAGAGAACGCGCCGCACATCCGCGACTTCGTTGAGGCTGTCAAGTCGCGGCGCCGACCGAATGCCGATGTCGAAATCGGGCACCGCTCGACAACCGTGTGCCACTTGATCAATATCTGCCGCGAATTGCAGCGCAGCCTTAACTGGGATCCCAAGGCAGAACGGTTCCCAGGGGACGAAGAAGCCAACCGCAAGCTGGCGCGGCGGCGGCGCAAGGGCTGGGAGCTAATCGAACTGTAGGGCCGCCGGGTTACTTCTTCGCAGTTCCGAATTTGTACAGCGCCTTTTGCGTGCGCACGTACAGACCGCTGTCATCGATCGCCGGAGTCGCCCATCCCTCTTCGCCGAGATCCGCCAGCGACAGTAACTGCCAGTCCGCTCCCGCCTTGATCACCGCGAGTTTGCCGGGCTGCGAGATCGTGTAGATCTTGCCGTCCGCCGCGACCGGAGAGGCGAAATACCCTTCCAGCGCACCTTCAATACGCGCCTGTTTCAACACGTCGCCCGTCTTGGCGTTATACGCCGAAAGAATTCCGCCTTCTTTCAGCACGTACAACACATCGCGGTAAAGCAACGGAGAAGGGATGTTGGGCAGCGACTTCTCGATTTTGAAAACCACGTTGCTCGTGATGTTGCCCGACCCGCCGAGTTTGATCGCATACAGCCCGTTCTGAGCTTTGTCGCGATTCTGCGCAACTTCCCATTCCGGTTGATCGAGCGACTTGTTGCGGTTCAAATCGAAGAGGAACCATAACTGAGCCATGCTCTTGTCCGGAGCCTCGCTCGCAACCACCTTGCCGTCGCCATCTTTGTCGTTCTGCTTTACGAAGTCTTCGAACGACATCGTAGCCGGGACTTTTGCAATCTCAGAAATACCCGCCATCCAGGAGTGCACGTACAGCATGTCGCCGGAGACGATCGGAGTCGACTTCGCCTGCCAGGCCATTCCGTCCACCCACCACAGCCGTTCGCCATTGGCGGTCGAATAGCCGACCAGCTTGTACGGAGCCGAGACAATCAACTGCTCCGGACCGCTCTTAGGTTTGTAGACAATCGGCGTGGAGTAGCTATGCTGGACATCCGGGCGCTCCACTTTCCACAACTGCTTTCCGGTTTTGGCGTCCACGGCGAGCAGAAACGCGCCCAAGTCCTGATCGGCCTGCAGGATAACCTTACTGCCCACCAGTATGGGCGAATTTGCCATGCCGTAAGGGTTGGTAAACCCTTCCATCGGCACGCGCCACAACTCGGCGCCGTTCTCATCCAGCCCGATCAAGCCGAGATGCTCGAAGAAGAAGTAGACGTTCTTTCCATCCGTCACCGGCGTCGACGAGACGATGGTGTTCACCTTGGGAAAAGGCTTCGTGTTTTCGAATAGCTCTTTCTCCCACAGCAGCTTCCCAGTCTGACGGTCAATGCACGCCGCATACGCCTTTTTGTTGTCGGCATGCGAGGAAACATACACGCACTTGTTGCCCAACACCGGCGACGAAAATCCGGGCTTCAGATCGATGCGCCACAGAACGTTCTTGTCTTTGCCGACCTCTTCGGGCATGCCTTTGGCGTCGATCGTTCCAGCGCCATTCGGTCCGCGGAAGCGAGACCAGTCCGGCGCCGCCGCGAACGCGCAAACGGAAGAAAAGACGAGTGCAAAGCTGACCAGCCGCATACATCGAGTATGGCAGCGGAACCGCGTCCGCCGCCTCCCGGCTTACCCCGGAAGCTTGACGGAACGCCACAAAACAGCCGGTTGGCAATCGTTGCCAATACTGCCTGAGTGGCACAGTTGCAGAATCATCTCAGCCCTGGAACGCTTATTGCGCCCCGAACGCATACAAATGACCAGCCGTCCGCACGTACACCCGGCCGTCCACCAGCGCCGGAGTCGCGTAGCAGGGTTCATCCAAGTCATTGACTGCCAGCACTTCCCAATCCGCGCCTGCCTTCACTACCACCAGGTGGCCGCTCTCGCTCACCATGTAGATCTTCCCGTCCGCAGCAACCGGTGATGCGAAATATTGGTCCAGCGCGCCGGCCATGCGGCCCTGCTTCAGCACCTTCCCGGATTCCGCATCCAGCGCTGTCAGGATGCCGCCTTCCTTCTGCAAGTACACAATCCCTTGATAGAGCAGCGGCGACGGGGCATTCGGTAGCGATTTGGTGTAGCGCCAGGCGACATGCGTATCGCTCACATCGCCTTTGCCGCCCAGCCGGAACGCCGTGATGGAGTTCAACGAGCGCCGTTTGCGGCGGTACATCTCCCAATCACGGGCGCCGATCTTTCCGTCCTTATCCAAGTCGCACTCACCGAATGAGTTGCGCAGGTTGCGATCCAGAATCTCGTCCTTAGCCAGCAGTTTGTCGCCGTCTTTATCCAGCTTCGAAACGGCCTCTTCCCAGGGCATCACCTCTTCCTGATTCCCTTCATCGGATCCTCCCGCCCAGCCGAGCACGTAGACGCGCTTGTCGTCCATCACCGGAGTCGGCTTCAACTGCCACGTCAGCCCGGACGCCCACCATACCGGCTTGCCGTTCGACACGTCGAAGGAAATCAACTGAAACGACCCCGGCAGCAGCGCCTGCGTCGGTCCTCCTGGCGGATCGTACAGAATCGGTGTTGAGAAGCCGCGTCCCACATCCGGACGCTCCACGCGCCACAACACTTTGCCGCTGTCCTTGTTCACGGCGAGCAGAAAAGACCCCGTTTCCGAATCGCAGCTCATGATGATCCGGTCTTTTACCAGGAGCGGAGAGGCCCCCATTCCGAACGGATTGTTGAACGGTCCAAGAGGCAGTTTCCAGCGCTCGTTCCCGTCCCAACCATAGGAAATCAGGCCGAAATCGGTGAAGAAGGCATAGACGTTCTTGCCGTCGGTAGCGACGCTGGGCGAAGCCGGGCTGTTCTTGGCGTGCAGTTCCTGCTTGCGCTCGCGCGGCGCCTCGCGGCGCCATTTGATCGCGCCCGACTTGCGGTCCAGGCTGATCACCAGTAACTTCGGTCCGTCGAATGCCGTCACGAAAATGGAATCGCCGGAAAGTACCGGGGACGAATGGCCCGGCGGCAAGGGAGTCTTCCACACCATGTTCTTCGCCGGACCCATTTCGACAGGCAGGTTCACATCTGTACCCACGCCCCCACTGTTTGGACCGCGGAACGCAGGCCAGTCGGCCGCCCAAGCCAGGCTCAGGCCGGCCGCGGTCAGCGTAACCAATGAAGCGGAGATTCGCATCAGAGCATCCGTAAATGTGTTCGGCATAGTGGCGCAGTAAACTAAGGATATCCAAGAGGGAATACGTTGCAAGCGACTTTAACCCAACCCACCACCGATTTTTCAGCCCAGATGAAGGCCGCGCGTGAGCGTTTGGACGCCTGGACCCGCGAAGTGGTCCAGTGGCACTTCAGCCCCGAGACCGGGTGTCCGTTCTGGCTCGACTATGCCTCGAAGCTCGGCTGGGACCCGCGCAAAGAGATCCAGAGCTACGACGATCTCGACAAGTTCGGCAATTTCCAGGACGAATGGCTGCGCGGTGGACCCGTGCGCCGTTGGGTCCCCAAGGGCTTTGCCGACCGTCCAGTCTCCATCTTCGAGACCGGCGGCTCCACTGGCGTGCCTAAGTCCCGCATCAGCATCGAGGACTTCCGCATCGACTATGAAATGTTCAGCCATACGCTGCCCGACGATGCGTTCCCGATCGGCGCGGACTGGCTTCAGATCGGCCCGACCGGACCGCGCCGGCTGCGCATGGCCGTCGAGCACCTCGCCAACTACCGCAAGGGCATTTGCTTCATGCTCGACCTGGACCCGCGCTGGGTGATCAAGCTCATCAAGATGGGCAACATGGAGCAAATGGAACTCTACAAGCGCCACGTGATCGACCAGGCGCTGACCATCCTGCGCGCCCATGACAACATCAAGTGCCTGTTCACCACGCCGAAACTGCTCGAGGCGTTGTGCGAGAAGGTCTCGTTGAAGAAAATCGGCATCACCGGCATTTTCTGCGGCGGCACCGAGATGACCCCGCAGTGGGTGCGCTTCGCCATGGAAGAACTGCTCGAAGACGTCTACTTCGCCCCAACCTACGGCAATACGCTGATGGGGCTTGCCACGCACCGTCCGGTGCGCAAGGAAGATGACTACGCCATCGTGTACTATCCGCCTTCACCGCGCGCCATGATCGAAGTAGTCGATCCCGATAACCCGACGCGCGTTGTGGGCTATGGGGAAACCGGGCGTGTCCGCCTTACCACTCTCACCAAAGAGTTCTTCGTCCCGCGCTTCCTGGAACGTGATGAAGCCGAGCGCGACGTGCCCTACGAAAAATATCCCTGGGATGGAGTGCGTAACGTCCGGCCCTTCAAGAAACTCGAGAAGAGCGTTGTGGAAGGGGTGTACTGAGCCATGCTCCACCTGCCTATCCTTCGCCACGGCCGGCCCTATCGCAGCATCGACCTGGCCCGCCCGGTGCACTACCGCACGCGCCAGCCTTTTGTCGAGATCAGTCAGGCCAATGTCGGCTTGATCCGGCGCGACCTGCTCGATCAGGAATCCCCGCGCGAGATTCTGGCGGCTTTCACGACCAAGGAAATCATCGGCATGTGCAACCGCGCCGCCGAGTATTTCCTGAACGACACGCTCGCCGTCGGGGATGACCCGCAGACGCCGCAGGATTACGTCGAGCAACTCTCCGCCACCACCGGACTGCCACACGTCATGGTGCGCCGCAACATGCAAAAAATCCACAGCATGCTGGCGAACATGGAGACAGTGCTGCGCGGCTTGTCGCGCAACCTCGATCTGGATGTGATGGACCGCGGCTATGGCGATAGCGCGGGCAGCCCGCTCAGCTATTTTCCGCGCGCGCTGTCGCTCGGCGTCGTTCTTCCCAGCAATTCGCCTGGAGTCCACTCGCTCTGGATTCCCGCGATTCCATTGAAGACGCCGCTGGTTCTGAAACCCGGCAGCGCTGAGCCCTGGACTCCGTACCGTATCATTCAGGCGTTAACGAAAGCCGGCTGCCCTCCGGAGGCGTTCTGTTTCTATCCCACGGATCATGCCGGATCAGGAGAGATCCTGCGCTCCTGCGGGCGCGGCATGCTTTTCGGCGATGTTTCCTCGGTCAAAGGCTATGCCAACGACCCGCGTATTGAATTGCACGGTCCGGGTTACAGCAAAATCGTCATCGGCGAAGACTGCGTCGATGAATGGGAAAAGTACATCGACTTGATGGTGCGCTCCATTGCCGACAACGGCGGGCGCTCCTGCGTAAACGCTTCCGGCGTCTGGGCGCCCGCCCACACGGAAGCGATCGCCGATGCGCTGGCTCAGCGTCTGGCTCAGATTCAGCCTCGCGCCGCCGAAGATCCCGAAGCGCAGATCGCGCCGTTTGCCGACCCCAATGTCGCCGCCCGCGTCAACGCGATGGTGGAACAAGGACTCAGCGAACCTGGCGCTCGCGACATTACGGCGAATCATCGCGAGGGTTCCCGGCTGGTGGAATGGGACGGCTGTTCTTATCTCCTGCCCACGATCGTGCGGTGCGATTCGCCGGACCACCCCATCGCCAACAAAGAGTTCCTGTTCCCCTTCGCCAGCGTGGTCGAAGTCTCGCAACAGGACATGCCTGAAATCCTCGGACCAACGCTGGTCGTCACAGCCATCACGCGCGATCCCAAGCTGATCCGCCGCTTGCTCACATCGCCGCTGGTTGGCCGTCTGAACATTGGTCCGACGCCCACAAACGTCATTAGCTGGGACCAGCCGCATGAAGGGAATCTCTTCGATCACCTCTATGCGCGCCGCGCCTTCCAGATGGCGGAAGCGGAGATGGCTTTGGCATGAAGGTCCTCAGCATGACGGCCGGCGCCGCGGATATGTATTGCGGCAGTTGCCTGCGCGATAATGCAGTCGCGCGCGAACTGATCCGCCAGGGGCACGACGTCACGCTGATTCCGATCTACACGCCAACGAAAACCGACGAGGCGAATGTCAGCCAGAAAGGGAAAGTGCTGTTTGGAGGCATTAATGTTTACCTTCAGCAGCACTGGCCGGTCTTTCGCCACACGCCCTGGCTCGTCGACCGGATTCTCGACTCCTCGTGGGCGCTGAAAGCCGCCTCGAAGCGCTCCATCGCCGTGAATCCCAAGTTCCTCGGCGAGATGACCGTGTCCATGCTCGAAGGGCGTGCCGGCGCGCTCGCTAAAGAGTTTGACAAACTGAAAACCTGGCTCCGTGACTTCGACAGACCTGATATTGTCGTTCTGCCGAACACGATGGTCATGGCCATGGCGCCCGTGATCCGGGAAGTCTACTCGGGGCCTATCGCTGTTACCATCCAGGGCGATGACCTGTTCCTGGATGGACTCATCGAACCCTATCGTTCGCGTTCCATGAAGCTGATACGGGACCTGGCAGCGCAAGTCGATGGCTTCATCGCGATCAGTTCGTCCTACGCCGACCGCATGTCAAGCTACTTCGGCATCTCGCGGGCAGGTATTCACGTCGTCCCCCTGGGTGTGGAACACGAGGACTTCCGGCCGCAGACCGTGCGCCACGACCGGCCTTTCACCATCGGATACCTTGCCCGTATCGCTCCGGAAAAGGGCCTGCACCAGCTTGCCGAGTCGTACCGCCGCTTCCGGGAGAAATCCAGCCGGCCGGCACGCCTGGAAGTGGCTGGGTATCTCGCCCCTGAATTCCACACCTACCTCAAGAGCATTCAGGAGCAGATCAACGCGTGGGGGCTCGCCTCCGAGTTCCACTATCACGGCGAACTCGACCGTGAACAAAAGATCAGGTTTCTGTCGAACCTGGATGCATTCTCGGTCCCCATCGTGTACGACGATCCCAAGGGCCTCTATGTACTGGAAGCCATGGCCAGCGGCGTTCCCGTGGTTGCCCCGGACCGCGGCGCGATGCACGAGCACATCCACCGCTTCGGAGGGGGCTTGCTGGTGAAAGCCGACGATCCGGACGCCATTGCATCCGCCTTCCTCGAGTTACAGGAAGATCCGGATCACCGGCGTCATCTGGGGCAGATCGGCCGTCTGGGGATCGAAAAGTATGGCACGCTTGCCACCATGGCTCAACGCACGCTTGAAGTGTACGGGGCGATAAGCGCCGCACTGCGTGAACCGGTATCGCACTGAGCAATCAACATGAAACTTGCATTTGGCGTTTTGGCGCTGATCCTGGCCGCATCAGCGGCTGACGAATGGCCCGGCTTCCGTGGTCCCAATCGCGATGGCTTCGTCCCGTCCGCCGCCGCCAGCCTTCCATCGAATTGGCCGGCCCAGCTTCAGCCGCTCTGGGCTATCGAAGTGGGCGAAGGGTACTCGTCTCCAGTCGTATCAGGCGACCTCGTCTGCGTCCACGCCCGCAAGGCGGACGAAGAGAATGTCACCTGCGCCAGCCGCGCATCCGGCAAGGTGTTGTGGACCGACAAATACGCCTCACCGTTCGCCAAAAACCCCTATGCCACGAAAATGTCGAGCGGCCCGTTCGCATCGCCCTTGTTGACACGCGGAACCCTGTACACCTTCGGTGTGAATGCCGTCTTGACCGCGTACGACGCTGCTTCGGGGAAGATCAAGTGGCGCCGCCAGCCCGAGAAACAGCCTGTCACGAAGAACATGTTCTGCGGATCGTCGGCCTCACCTCTGCTCGACCAGGGTAGGCTGATCATCTATTGGGGCGACGATTTCGGCGGCTCGATTAATGCGCTCGATCCCGTCACCGGGAAGACAATCTGGTCCTGGACTGGAGACGGTCCCGGCTACGCCTCTCCCATCGCCGCCGACATCGGTGGCACGCGCCAGTACATCACACTGTCAGACAAATCGGTGGTCGGCATCGAAGCGGCAGCAGGTAAACTGCTCTGGAAAAGTCCGTTCAAAGATGAGTGGAACGAGAACATCGTCACGCCCGTCGTCTCGGCTGGCTTACTGATCGTTTCCGGCACGCGCCACGGACTGACGGGCCTGAAAGTGGCGCGCAACGCAAAGAACGAATGGTCCGCAGAGCCGATGTGGCACACCAACGACATAGCGTTCTACATGAGCACCCCGCTTGCGGAAAACGGTGTTCTCTACGGGCTGAGCAACAAGAAGAAGGGCCAGTTTGTCGCGGTCGATGCAGCCACCGGCAAGCTGAAGTGGTCCGCCGAAGGCCGCGCCGCGAACCAGGCAGCGATCGTTGCCGCGGGCTCGAATCTCTTCGCTTTGACCGATGATGGTTCGCTGATTGTTGCCAGCCGGGATCCAGCAGCGTTCAAACAGATCGCGCGCTACGATCTGGCTCCCAGCGCGACATACGCGCATCCCGTTCTTGCGGGCAAGCAACTGCTGATCAAAGATCAGACTCACTTGCGAGCGTTCCGGCTGCCATAAACAGCGGCAAGTCAGAAATTCCGCCTGTTGTGCAGCCCTTGCGTCAGTACAACCCGCGCCATAGCTGCGCCTGGAACGTGATTGGCGCATTACCCGGGCTCTTGAACGTAAGCGGGATCGAGACCGATGCGCCTGCCGCCAGGCTGTTGATATTCACATATGGCTTGGAGCGAAACTCGGACGTTGCATTCACCAGCGTCACTCCGGGAGCCAGCGAGTCCAACAGCAACTGCACCGGACCATCCCAGGCGCTCGAGCCGGTATTCGTGACCATCGCTACAGTTCTGTGCTCGCGCGTTGCTGGATCCAGAACGTAATCCGAAAACGACACCGTGAAACCGCCGGCAATCTGCTGCGGATCGGTAACCAGGAAATAGGCCACCGGATTATCGTGATCGGCGAAGCGTTCAAACCTTGTCGCATCCTGCTTCAACGCCGACGAATACTCCGCATTGTGGTGTGCGATCTGCGTGCCGCTCCACCACGGCTCCACGCGCGAGTTGACCAGGATGTGGTCGATCAACTGCCGCGTGCCACGGAAAATGTAGCTGAACCGCTCCCCAGCCGGAACGTCCAACAGGACATTGCGCAACTCAAACGGCCACACATCGGCTGACGGCAACAGCACGGTTCCAAACGGAGCGGGAACCCCGCGCACGGTATTCAGCACGTCCACGTATCCGTCGTTGAACTGGAACGCATTCATGTCCCCGAGCACAATCAGGTTACTGTCCAGGTTTGCCTGCACCAGGTTCGCCAGATACTCGGCTTGAAGCTGCCGCTTGATGCGGGCGGCATCGCCGCTCGCATTGTTGTAGTCCACCGAGAGCAGAGAACGCAGATGATTCCCGATTACCCGAACGATCCGGTCGCCGCCGATCCGCACGACCGCCGCCTCAAGAATCAGCGGCGGTCGATCGTTGAGGTCCGTTCCGCCCGGTACAGTCTCATTCACTCCCGCCAGCCGGACTGAGGCATTCCAGACGCGATCCGCCCGCACCAGGAAGCCATTGTGAATCGTGTCGTTCGGCGACGGAATCAGGTGCGCCCGATACGTTGGGCTTCCGGGTCTTGCCAGCTCATTGACCTTCGCCGCAATGGATTGGAGCAGTTCGAGACTGGATGATTCCTGCACCGCAATGATGTCGGGCATCCTCAGCGACTTCACAATCGCTTGCGCAATCTTGTCGCGAACGAATTCCGGTTCATCTCCATAGCGCTCCAGGTTCATCGTCGCAACCGTGAACTCATTCGGCGTAGGCATCCTGACTCCACGCCCAGGGGGCGCCGTCCCAGCCGGGGCGCTCAGCGCGCCCACATCCGGCAGCACCGTGTATTTTCGATCGACGGAAGTCAGCACTCCGGTGAACGAGGGGAAGGCCGTGTTGTTCGGCACATCGAACGCCGTCACTCCCGCTTGCCCATCGATGTCCACCGAAAACACTTCCGGATTTGTGTCCCAACGCGGGACCGCGAAGGGGAGCCCTGCCGGCTTCACTACGTTCCGCTCAATCCCTTCCTCACGGAACGGAGCGCCGGAGTATGTACTCAGCACCGCAAAGAAGTTGTTGTTGGGGCGATAGGTCCCGGTCACCGAGCGAATCGGTGGGAACACGACCCGCATCCCTTCCAGCCGTTCCAGCCGCTCCAGGCGGTCCCCTTCGTCATACGCCGAATCCGGGTGCAAATCGTCGTGCGTGACGAGAATCGGCACAGGCATGGGCTGAGACGCCGCCAAGACAGAAAACGTCGACCCTCCGCCGAACTCCGTCAACGGCGCCCCAACCACATCGTTGGCATCTATGAATTCCGTTACCGGGCCCGTGACGCGAACCAGGTTGCCCCGGCTCGGCTTGGCGCCCGCCGCCCCGGTAAACACGAAGATGCCTTCTGATGTTTCCGGCGCGCCATCCTGCAGCTCATCCGGAGTCTGAATGAAGTACCCGTTCGACACGACCGCAGTCACAACCCCTTCGGTCGACACCACCTGCCCGGCCAGCGGCGACGCGGATCCACGCCCTTGAATCGTATGAATGCGCGTGAAACGGACGTCGTCATTTTGGATCGTGCCCAGCCCCTGGGTATCACCGGCGGCTGCACCGGAGACATTCGTGATGTTCACGAAGAAGGTCTCGTCAGGCTCGAAATCCGTGTCGCCCTTAATTTCCACGCTAATCGTCGCGCTGGCGACTCCCGCGCCAATCGTGCGCGACCCGTTTGTCGCAATGTAGTCTTCCGGAGCCGTTGCCGTGCCGTTGGCCGTGGCGAAGTCGAACGACACGGCGGAAGCCGCGACGGGCGCAATGCTCACCGTGAAATTCATCGTCTGCGTGCCCGCATTGCCCTCGGCGATCGAGACATCGTTGATGCCGAGCGTTGGGCCGCCTGTGCCGCCGCCTTCGCCCAGCAGTGTCATCGAGAAGTCGTCGATGGCGAGCCCGTCATCCGCTCCAGCCGGGTCGAAATCCGTAAAGCGAATGTAGATGGCGCCGCCGTTCGATACGTTCAAACCGGAGATGGTGAACGATTTGGCTGTCCGGTTGGGAGCGGCATTCCCGTTCAGCGCGCCCACTGTACCCGATGTGACCGGGCTCTCGAAATCAAGCCCGTTTACATCGGTCCAAGTCGCATTCGAATCTGTAATCGACGTTGCGTTCAGGCTGTACTGAAAATCGATGCGGTCGGGCCTTGCCGTGGTGGCGCCCAGCCGCCAGTGTTCCCCGGTATAGCTGATCGTGATTTGCCGCACGGCACGGCCGGTGTTGTTCTGGTAAGCTGCGCCGATGGTCGGAATCAGGGTGCCGCTGCGCAGCATACCCAACGCACGTTCCGGCTCTTCGCCGTTGCCATAGGAGTAAACGTCGCCCGCATTCGACGTACCGCTGTCGGCGGCATACTGCTCGTTGTCGCGCGCCCCACCGCCGCTTTCGGCGAGCTCCCAACCCTCCGGCAGCGCCGTGTTGTCGGTGCCTCGCACGGCGAGCGTGTTGAAGTCAGTCAGGTGCGCAGCGTTCAACTCTGCAATGGAAATAATGCCGGCAGCTCTAACCCGCTGAAGCTGGCGCCCGTGATAAGAAACTGCCAACGCGGCGCAGACGGCCGCGGTCGCTAAGAGAACTGTCCCACGATGCATTTCCCTTGGAGTATATCGGGAAGATCCGGCCGGCGTGTGCAGGGAAGTAGGCTACTTCTTCTTGGCGCCGCTCTTTGCGGGAGCCTTCTTCGCAGCCCCACCGGCGGGCGCTGCCAACAGTTTGTCCAACTGTTCGCGGGCGTACTTTTCTTCGTTGGCGAAGAATGGCGATGACGGGTTGTGCTGCGCCACGATGGTGCCCTGGCGGTCGATGAAGACCACCTGCGGCAACATGAACCGCACGATACTGGGGATCTGCAAGAAGTCGCGTGGCTTATCGCCCGTGAGATAACCGACCGGAAAGCCCAATCCAAAGCGGCTGACGAAACTGACGGCGTTTGTCTTCGCGCCCGGGTCGTCCACCGCGATCCCGATCACCTGCACGCCTTTCTTGCCGTACTCAGCCTGAATCTTGTTCATGGCCTGGGCGCAGCGCTGGCACGCCGGACAGGTAGTCAACAGAAACTCGAGAACGACAACCTTGCCCTTCCACGAAGCCAGGTTCAACTGGCTGTTGTCCGGCATGGGAATGATCAGGTCTGGAGCGGGACGCGGCACATCCGCCGCCCAAGCGGGCAGAGCGGCAATTCCAGCGGCTCCGGCAGCCGCAGCGACAAACTCGCGCCGCCGCACTACTGTCCAGCCTTCCGCGTCGAACTCACCGCAGCGCCCTTTGCATTTCCGGCGCCGCCGCTACCCAACAGCTTCTCGATCATGGCGCGCATGTTCTTCTCTTCGTCCTTAAAAAAATCGTCCGTCCCCGCGTACTGCGCCCGGATCACACCTTTCTTATCGATGAACACCAGTTGGGGCATATAGAGCATACCGGTCATCTTGCTGGCCTGCAGGTAGTCGTAAGCCATCTCGCGGCGCGACACTCCCACCGGGTACTTCAGCCCAAGCCGCGAGATGAAACCCGGCACCAGCACCCGGGCATCGTCGTTGATCGCTGCGCCCAGCGCCTGGAATCCCCTGCTTCCGAACTCGTCCTGCATTTTTTGCAGGACTGCCGAAGCGCGCTGGCAGTGCGGACAGGTTGTCAGAAGAATTTCAAGCGCGACCACTTTGCCTTTGTACTGGCTGAGCAGCACCTGCTCGCCCGCTCCGAGGGTGATGACGAACTCGGGTGAGTTGCGCGGCACTTCAGGACCCGCCGCAGCCAGTGGTAGCAATGTCAGTAACGCGGTTGCCAGCA
>Ga0073934_10007534_pt1 | contig 15092 bp, 13 predicted proteins | sample LarsenN4metaG_FD_76834 | JGI IMG/M metagenome (GOLD analysis project Ga0073934, IMG submission 76834) | Hot spring sediment bacterial and archeal communities from British Columbia, Canada, to study Microbial Dark Matter (Phase II) - Larsen... ...
CCGTCCGCCGGCCAGGAGAACACTCCGCTGGAAGCCGTCGTGGCGGATGCAACCCGGGCAGTGGTCCTGATCGATATCGAGACGCCCTCCGACATGCGTCAGGGAAGCGGCTTCATCGTGGACGCGGTGGGTTTGATCGTGACGAACCACCATGTCATCCGCGACGCGCGCAGCGCGCGGGTCAAGCTCGCGTCAGGAGACGTTTACGATCGAGTCGCGATCCTCGCGGAGGACGAGCGCCGCGATATCGCGGTGCTCCGCATACCCGGCTTCGACCTTCCGACGTTGCCGATGGGCAACTCCGACTCGCTTCGCATCGGCGCGAGCCTCGTTCTCATCGGCAGCCCGCTCGGGCTCGAGAACACCGTTTCCACGGGCGTCCTCAGCGGCCGCCGCCAGGAGCCCGAGGGGTTCGAGCTTCTCCAGATCACAGCGCCGGCGTCAGAGGGATCCAGCGGCGGCGCCGTGCTCTCCAGCAATGGGCAGGTCGTCGGAATCGCCACGTCCCAGCTGGTGGCCGGACAGAACCTGAACTTCGCGGTTCCGATCAACTACGCGCGCGGCCTGCTGCAAAACCTCCAGCAGGATCCCCTCGTCGTGCTGCAGCCGACGTCGGGACGCTCGGCGGAGGCCCCCAGCCAACCGCGTGTCGCCGCCGATCGCGTGAACGCGGGGCTCACGTTCGACGTCGCGGGGCTGCGTGGGTGGGTGATCGAATCGTCGGAGGAGCTGCGCGACATCGAGCGCCGCCGCGCACGCACGACGTACCGCTTGATCGAGACCGTCGGAGCGACTGCTCCCCGCATCGAACGCTACTACGAGAGCGAGACCATGAGGCGAACGGAGCCTTTCGGCACGTGGCAGACCGTCAGCCGCGAGCGCGTGCGCTCCCTGGTCGCCGCCGACGGGCTCCAGCCCATATCGTCGCGCGGAGAGTACTCGTGGTGGACCGACGGAGGATGGCAGTCCGCGGAGCACGACGTCCGCTTCGAAGGTGATCGCGTGATCGGGATCGTGACCGACACCACCGGTCGAGCGATCGAGCTGGATCGCACGCTACCTCGCGGCGTTCTCCTCCGGGACGTGAGGGACTTGGCGTTCGCGACACTGCAAGCAGACTCGCTCATGGGGCGAAGCGTGGAGTTCACCACGTTCGATCCGCGCAGAGGCGAAGTCGCCGCAGATCGCTACGACATCATGAGGTCGGAGGAGATCGACGTCGCGGGTACGCGTCGCGCTGTCTACGAGGTGAACGTCGCCACTGGTCTCACGAACGAGACAGTGTATTACCTGCAGCGACGCCCACGGATCGCAGTACGACGTACGAGTCAGGATGGTGTACGCGTAGAAGAGGTTACGCTTCTCGAGATGCGCTGATCGAGGTACTGGGCACGCGCGTTGCAGTTCCGACCCCTGTGAGGGCCTAAATGGACCGTTTGGTCCGTTGGCTAATGAGAACATTCACACAGGAGTTGGACTCATGCAGACCCTCAGAAGCACAGCGGCACTCGCGTTGGCGGCCGCGTTGGTAGCGATGCCGCTCGACGCACAGGATCGCCCTGCGCAGCAGCAGCAGCAGCAGCAAGCTCGGTGCACGGCCACGATCACGCCCGCTCAGGTGCCAGCGGGTCAGGCGGCGGCACGACTCAACGTGTCGTTCTCCGAGGACGTGGGTGAGCTCACGAGGTTCCAGTCCGCGGACAGTGGTATCGTCCTGGCACAGGCACGTGATCTACCCCGTACGGATTTGGCAGCCAACGCACCGGCTCCGCGCCCCATCGCGATGGGTGAGCAGCGGAACTCGTGGACTGTGTTCGTGAACACGCAGAATGCGCGGCCCGGTTCCCACGTCATGACGTTCGTGGGCGCCAACGGTGGCTGCACGGCGCAGATCCAGATCCAGGCGGCTGGCCAGGGTCAGCAGGGCCGTCAGGGCGGCGCGCAGCCCGCGCAGCCGAGCGGCGGCAATCAGCCCGCGCAGCCGGGTGCACAGCCGACCCGTCAGCCGACGCAGCCCGGCGCGCAGCCGAGCGGTCAGCCGAGCGGCGGCAACCAGCCCGCGCAGCCGGGTGCACAGCCGACCCGTCAGCCGACGCAGCCCAGCGCTCAGCCGAGCGGTGGCAATCAGCCGTCGACGCAGCCGAGGGCCGGCACTCCGCAGCCTTCTACGCAGCCGGCGCAGCCCGGTAGCACGACGCAGCCTGGCAGCACGACGCAGCCTGGCAGCACCACACAGCCTGGCAGCACGACGCAGCCTGGCAGCACGACGCAACCCGGCAGCACGACGCCGACGACTCCGCGTCCCAACAACTGACGCCGGATCGAGTACCCTCCGACCTCCAATCGGACATCTCCGGCCTCCATCCGGAGGGTACTGGCGCCCGGCTCTTGCGGGGCGCGCCCCCCCACAAACCCGCGGGACCGCTCTCACCGCCTAGGTGCGGGTAAGCAGCGCTCTGTCCCCGGGCATCTCGCAGGACACTGCACCCCCGCGTACGGTTCCGCCGGTGGGACTCAGTGTGGCCCCTGGCGCGCGACCATGAGGAGGGCCGGCCCAGAACGACGAAGGGGAGGGAGACGCGACCTCCCGTCGGGTACCTCCATCACCCGCCGAGCGACCCACGCCTCCACTCCCCGAGCGCCGCGCCGCATCATCGGGACCCGGTCCCGGGGCAGCGCGACGTGCGGGACGAAGTGCAAGGCCGGTGCCGTTCCGGGAACCGCTCCGTTCGCAGTGGCTGTGCGCTGTCGGACCGGCCTCGCACCGCGGTGGTCGGCATGCGAAGACTCCGCGGCGCGTCGGGCTCGTGCGACGAATCCTCCGAGCCGTGTCGCGGAACGGCGGCGAGCGGAGCTAGGTAGTCAACTCTCGAAGGTGCGCACACGCTTGAGCGCCGTGAAGGCGGGCCACACAGCGGTGTGCGTGTGCTCCTCCGACCATGCGGCGAGCGGAGACACGACGCTTCCACGGCCACCCTCGTGCGCGCGGCAGATCTCCCCGAAGTCGCAGAACCGACAGTCGGCAGGGTCGTCGGTCGGGACGAAGGCGCCCATGGCCACACCGTCGAGCATCGTGCCGAGGAGCTCGTGAATCCCGGCCATGCGCAGGCGGTCGAACGCCAGCACCTCGTTCTGGCCGCGCATGGTCGGGAAGTGAAACTCCCCGCTGACCACTCCCGTGCTCAGCCTCGACTCCGCGACGAGAGCATACAGCGCGTGTTGGAGGCGACGGCCGCCGTTGAACGATCCCGTGCCGGCGAAGTCCCGCGCGACGCCCGTCTTGTAGTCGATCACCGTCAGCCCGCTCAGGTCCTCGTCGATCCGATCCACCGCACCGCGCAACCGCAGGACGCCGCCAGGGACCTCGATGGTCGCCGGAGCCTCTCCTGCGAGCCCGAACTTCAGCTCGAGCGCGACCCAGCGAGCTCCTCGCTGTCTCACCATGCGCACGAACGAGCGCACATCGTTGCGCAGCGAGCCGACCTGGCGCAGGAGCGCGCCTTCGCCGGGAACGGGAACCTCGGCCCGCATGCGTTCGACCGCTCGCGCGAGCACGTCCAGTCCGAGCGCGTCGAATGCATCGTCCGCCGGCTCGATGCCCCGTTCCGCTGCCTCCCTGAGCGTGGCATCGAAGACGCGATGCAGCAGCTCTCCACTGCGGAGCGCGTCGAGCCAACGATCCGGGTCCAGCTCCGGATCGTCGGGAGGCCGGATCTCCAACACCGATTTCTGCAGATAGCTGAGCGGACAGCGCCCGAGATCCTGCAGCCTGCTGGCCGAGATGACCAGCGAGGGATTGCGTCTCGGGTCGTGCAGCTCGGGACGCGCGGTGACGACGCCGTGATGGGCCCCCGGAGGCCCGCGGCGCTCGATCTGCGCCGCCACCCCCCTGGCCAGGTTCGGGAACGAGGACGCCACGAGCCACGTGGCGGACCGGAGCGCCCCGCCGTGGCCGATCGCGGCCATCCACACGTCGTCCGCATCGAGAGCTGCACGCATCTCGGCGGGGACGGCGCACACGACCCCGCCCAGCGCCGACTCGAGGTCCGTGAACGAAAGCGACGTATCGCGACGGGCGAGGCGCAGCGCCTGGAGCAGGATTGGCGACGGAGCCGGCGTGCGTGCAGCACCCGCCTCCCAGGCGCAGTAGCTCATCGTCACTCTTCCGCGCAGCCGCGCGAAGAGGACGGCGCTCTCGAACTGCCGCTCGAGCAGCAGATCGAGGGAGGTCGGAAGCGCTTCGCCGAGCACGCGTCGATCCGCGTCGAGCAGCATGGGATCCTGACCCTGCAGCCCGAGGGTGCCATCGGCATCCCAACCCACGAGGTAGACCTCCTCCCGGCCGGTATACCCCCCGTGCTGCAGGTCGGTCAGGTGGAGGTGACCCCCTTCGGAGCTCCACGGAGCGCGAGTGTCTTCTGCCCACGGCGTGGTCGCGTCACCGCGCACGCGCAGGTCGAGATGCCCGCGCAGAGCCGTCACGGCGGACAGAAACGCCGTACGGCGCGTCAACGTCGCCTCGACGCGCTCGAGGACGCGATCCACCTCTTCGCGTGCGACGCGCTCGGCGCCCCGCCCACGCGGTACTCGTCGCAGGAACGCGCGGAGGCCGCGAGCCAGCTCCGACGGGGAGACGCGCGGGCCCGTCTCCGCCTGAGTCGCCAGCGTGGCTCCCGACATGCGGTCGGGCACCGACGGCGTCGCTCTCAGCGTGGGGAAGAGAATCGATCGGAGCGCCTCGAGCTCGCTCCGCGTCCGGGCGCGCCGCCGCAGCAGTGCTTCCTCGGTCTCGTATCGGCCGGGCCCGATCCTGTCGACGTTGGCGAGCGCTTCGCGAATCTGCGCCTTGTAGCGTGAGCGCCCCCATCCCACCCGCAGCGCCCGGAACCGCCTCGCGAGCGCGGCCGCGCTGTGGCGACCTCGCGAGCGCGGTGGGCGTAGGTCACCCGCCTCGAGAAGCCTGCGGATGGGCTCGGCGAGAAAACCTTCCGCGATCCAGTCGAGGTACGTGCGCACGACCCGACCGACGCGGGTGCGCTCGATCGGCAGTCCCACCGCGAACGTCACGGGAATGCCCAGCCGAGCGGCGAGCGCGTGCAGAGCGGAGCCGTAGGTCGCGGGATCCGGGGTCACGATCTCGACCTGGTCCCAGCGCAGCCGCCGCTCCGAGATCCGGCGCAGCACTTCGCGGAGCTCTTCGTGCACGGACGCGGCATGGAAGAAGTCCACGTCCAGGATTCCGTCTTCGGGAGCGTCCCCCGGCGCGTGCAGGAAAGAGCCGCGGCCGGCCTCCTTGGAGGACTTCCACAGGACCCGCCGGGGCGTCACGAGCCCGTGGACCCGCTCGCTCTCGAGCAGCGTGGCGCCTCGCCTCAGGAAGCCCGCCGTCAGCTCGCCCGCGAGCCCGCGGGTGCCGAGCCCCGGAAGCAGAACCACCACGTCCGCGTCCAAGCCCTGAGGCAGCCGCGCCCCCGCCTCTTCCATGGAGGCGAGCGCCAGACGGAGCACGTCCGCCGTGTCCATGCGATGACGCGCCGACAGGAGCTGCTCGTACTTGCGCAGCATCCGTGACAGGAAGGCGCGCTTGGCGCGATCAGCCAGCTTCGCGCGGTCGAGCTCCTTCGAGCCGATGCCGGCGAGCCGCAGCGCTTCGATCGCGCCGTGCGCTCTTTCTCGGAACCCCACCCCGTCCCCCAGCCGCCGGTACGGCGACTCCTCGTCGCCCAGCGCGGCGTCCATCGCCTCGTCGAGAATGGCGCGCGCCTCGAACGCATCGAGCAGGCTCGCTTCGGCGCGCTCCATCGCCGGCCTGGCGAGGCGGAGCGCGTGCGGCCGCGGCGTCACGACCTCACACCCGATCCACCCTTGGCCGTGCAGCGAGAGCGCGCGGAGCAACTCACGCCCGACCGAGATGGTCGGAGCGACGACGAGCTTCCGCGCGACGCGATGTCTCTCGCATACGCGAGCGAGAGAGCGCACGAGCTGAGAGGCCCGCGGAGTGGCACTCGCGACGCGGGGCGCTCCCATTCGCCGGCGGCCGCGCTAGACGTCCAGGTTCTTCACGTACTTCGCGTTCTTCTCGATGAACTCCCGCCGCGGCTCGACCTCGTCCCCCATCAGGCGGTCGAACAGGTTCGAAGCGATGGCCGCATCCTCGATCTGCACCCTGAGGATCGTGCGCGTTTCCGGGTCCATGGTGGTCTTCCAGAGCTGGTCCGGGTTCATCTCACCGAGACCCTTGTAGCGCTGGATGCGGACGCCCTTCGCTTCCCCGTCGCCGTCGCCGCCGCCCAGCCTCTTCGCGTACTCGTCGCGCTCCTGCTCGGTGTAAGCGTAGAACTCCTGCTTGCCCTTGTGGATGCGGAAGAGAGGCGGCTGCGCGATGTAGAGATAGCCCTCCTCGATGAGCTCCGGCATCTGACGGAAGAAGAACGTGAGGAGCAGGGTGCGGATGTGCGCGCCGTCCACGTCGGCGTCGGTCATGATGAGGATCTTGTGGTAGCGCGCCTCGCCGAGGTCGAACTCCTCCTTGATGCCCGTGCCGATCGCCGTGATGATCGCGCGGATCTCCTCGTTGGAGAGGACCTTGTCGATGCGGGCACGCTCGACGTTCAGGATCTTGCCGCGCAGCGGCAGGATCGCCTGATAGCCGCGGTCGCGCCCCTGCTTGGCCGATCCGCCGGCGGAATCGCCCTCGACCAGGTACAGCTCGCAGAGCGCCGGATCGGAGATGGAGCAGTCGGCGAGCTTGCCCGGAAGGATACCGCCCTCGAGCGCGCTCTTCTTCCTGGCGAGATCCCGCGCCTTGCGCGCCGCCTCACGGGCCCTGGCGGCTTGCAGCGACTTCTCGATGATGCCTCGCGCCGCCTTGGGGTTCTCGTCGAGGAAGATGGAGAAGTGCTCGTTGACCGCGGCTTCGACGGCACCGCGGACCTCCGAGTTGCCCAGCTTGGTCTTCGTCTGACCCTCGAACTGCGGCTCGCGCACACGCACGCTGAGCACGCAGGTGAGCCCTTCGCGCACATCGTCGCCCGACAGGCTGTCGTCCTTCTTGAAGATGCCGTTCCGCCGGGCGTAGTCGTTGATCGTGCGGGTCAAGGCGGCCTTGAGGCCGGTGAGGTGCATCCCGCCTTCGTGCGTGTTGATGTTGTTGACGAAGGTGTGCGTGTTCTCGCTGAAGCCCTGGTCGTACTGCAGCGCCAGCTCGATCTCCGCTTCGGGCTTGGAGGTCTCGAAGTAACAGACCTTCTCGTGCACGGCAGGCCGCGCGCCGCGCAGGAACGTCACGTACTCGGCGATGCCGCCGTCGTAGCGGTACTTCTCCTCGTGGCCCCCGTTGCGCTCGTCGATCAGCCAGATGTCGAGGCCCTTGTTCAGGAAGGCGAGCTCGCGAAGGCGGTTCGACAGCACCTCGTAGGAGTACTCCATCTCCGTGAAGATCTCGGCGTCGGGCTTGAACGTGACCTTGGTGCCCGTGCCCTTGGCCTTGCCGAGCTTCTTGAGCTCGGTGGCTTTCACACCACGCTCGTAGCGCTGGTGATAGACGGAGCCCTGACGCTTGATCTCGACCTCGAGATACTCGGAGAGCGCATTCACGACGCTGACGCCGACGCCGTGGAGACCACCGGAGACCTTGTAGGTGTTCTTGTCGAACTTGCCGCCGGCGTGGAGCGTGGTCATGGCCAGCTCCACCCCCGGGATCTTCTCCGTCGGGTGCATGTCCACGGGGATACCGCGGCCGTTGTCCTCGACGGTGATGGAGTTGTCCCGGTGGATGGTCGTCTTGACCTCCGTGCAGTAGCCGGCCATCGCTTCGTCGATGGAGTTGTCGACGACCTCGTAGACCAGGTGGTGGAGCCCGCGAGCGGACGTCGACCCGATGTACATGCCGGGGCGTTTGCGGACCGCCTCCAGTCCCTTGAGGACTTGGATTTGGCCAGCAGTGTACTCGCCACCCCCCTGCTCCTCCTTCGTCTTCGCCATATCCCTCCGAAAGCGTGCGCGGATGCCCGCGCGGCTACGCTGTTTCCGCCAACACGAACACGATGCGCGCCAGGGGCGCATCGGCGATACGAGCATTCACCCGCTCGAGCACTTCCGCCCTGAGCATGCTCAGCTCCGCCAGCCACGCGCTGCTCCGCACTTCGACGAAGAGCGCATCCCGGTCCATCCCCTTCACGCGTGTCACTTTCGCGAGCTGCTCCCCCACGATCTCCGCCCAGAGGTCCGCGATGCCGGCGCGGCGCACCGACTTCTCCACGCCGTGCTTGCGCAGCACCGCGCCCAGCATGTCTCCCACGCGGGTCGGACGAGATGCGGACGTCACTTCGGCATCACTTCCAGGAGCTTCATGTCGTCACTCGGCCGGCCGCGATGCGCCACCGTGCCAGCGAGTGGCGGCGGAAGCGCACGTCCGACTCCTTCGGGGCGGTCAAGACGACCTGTCCAGCGTGCGCGCTCTCGAGCAGGTCCAGCACCCGCTCGCTCCTACCCTCGTCCAGCTCTGCGAACGCGTCGTCCACCAGCACGAGCGGTGTCTCACCGCGACGGTCCCGTATCGTGGCGGCCTCCACGAGGCGCAGCGCGAGCGCCGCGGTGCGCCTCTGTCCGCCCGAGCCGTACTCCCTCAGATCCAGTCCGCCCTCGGCATCTTCCAGCGCCAGGCGGACTTCGTCCCGATGCGGGCCGACCGTCGTGGTGCCCAGCCTCCGGTCGCGCTCGCTCGCCTCGTCGAGCGCGGCACCAAACGCGCTCGAGGCATCGGCCGCGCTCACCGCTTCGCCGAGCGGGACGCTGGACTCGTAACACATCCGTGCCCGCCCGTCATTCGATACGCGCGCGTAGTAGTCACCCCAGAGCGGTCCGACGCTGTCGATCCAGCTCCGCCGTGCGTGCATCACCACACCGCCCGCGTCGACGAGGCCCGGGTTCCACGCTCGTACGACAGCGGACGGGAGACCGTCGCGGAGCGCCGTGTTACGCTGCACCAACACCCGCCGGTATTCCTGGAGCGCGGCGAGATATCCCGGCTCGTTGAGCGACAGCACGATGTCGAGGAAGCGCCGGCGCTCCTTCGGCCCCCCGCTCACGAGCTCCAGATCGACAGGGGAGAATATGACGGCGGCGAGCCGGCCCAGGGCCGGTCCGAGCCGCTCCTGCTCGGCGCCGTCGATGCAGACCTTCTTCCTGCCGCCGCGACGCTCGAAGGCAGCCGTGACCTCCGCCGTTCCAGCTGTCGTCGCATCCGACGCGGTGCGTCCGGCCAAACGGAAGACGTCGGCACCGAAGGTCACCAGCTGGTCATCCCGAGCTCCGCGAAAGGAGCGAAACGTCTCCAGATAATAGATCGCCTCGAGAAGATTGGACTTACCCTGCGCGTTGTCGCCGATCAGGGCGACGCCTTCGGGAGGGAGCTCCAGGTCCTGATCGCGGAGGTTCCGGAAGTGGCGGAGGGTCAGCGCGCTCAGGCGCACGGCCCGCCGCGCGGGGGGAGCCCGAAAAGCATGGGCAAATTTAATCGTTCCGGGCGAGGCCGACCACCCCGGGGCAGCAGCCGAAAGGGCTTGTGCTATAAGGCTTTTCGGGGTCCCGCCACGATCCGCGAACGAGCCGGGAAACGCGCGGAACCGCCCGGGCCCCTCAGGTACCCCGGAAGGTCGCTCTCCGCTTCGCCAGGAACGCTTCCATACCCTCCTTCATGTCCGCCGTCGAGGCGAGGAGCCCGAAGAGAGCGGACTCCCCGTCCAGCGCGTCGGCCGCCGCGACATCGAGCCCTCGATGCAGCGATTCCATGGCCAGTCGGACGGCCAGCGGCCCGTTCTTCGTGACCCTGCGGGCCAGCTTCTTCGCCTCCGGGAGCAGCGCATCCGGCTCGACGACGGCGGAGACGAGCCCGATCTCGCGCGCCCGTGCCGCATCGATCGGGTCGCCCGTGAGGATCATCTCGGTGGCGTGACTCAATCCAACTGCGCGAGCGAGCCTGACGGTCCCGCCGTAACCGGGGATGATTCCCAACCCCACTTCCGGCAGACCGAACCGGGCCGTCGTGCTGGCGATACGAAGGTGACACGCGAGCGCCAGCTCGCAGCCACCGCCGAGCGCGTACCCGCCGACCGCGGCGACGACCGGCTTGGGGCCCCGCTCGATCCTTTCCATGACGCGCTGTCCCTCCCGGCTCACGCGCACGGCCTCGAGCGAATCCATCCGGGCGAGCTCGGTGATGTCCGCTCCCGCCACGAACGCCCGCCCTCCGGCTCCCGTGAGGATGACCGCACGGACGGCTCCGTCGGAGGCGAGGCTCTCGAAGACCTCCGCGAGCTCGCGGATCACGTCCGCGTTGAGCGCGTTGAGCTTCTCCTGCCGATCAATCGTGACGACGGCGATCTCGCCGTCCCATTCCATGCGGATGTGCTCGAGATTCGACATGGAGAGACTCCTTTTCGCGCAAGATAGCGGCGCGTCCGCAAATGGAAAAAAGCTGCGGCGACTCTTACCTTTCGGCCCGTTTCGCCCCAGCCAGGAGTGCGCGCGCATGAGCCGGTCCTTGAACAAGGTCATGCTGATCGGAAACGTGGGTAACGATCCCGAGATCCGAGCGACCAGCGGGGGAACCAGGGTCGCGAAGATCTCCCTCGCCACGAACCGCTCGTGGCCCGACCGGTCAGGCCAGCAGCAGGAGAAGACGGAGTGGCACCGACTCACGTTCTTCGGCCGCCTCGTCGACGTCGTCGAGCAGTGGGTGAAGAAGGGGGACCGGCTCTACGTCGAAGGACGCATCGAGTACTCGCAGACCGAGGGCGACGGCGGCCCGAAATACTGGACCGACATCGTGGTCAACGAGATGGTGATGTTGGGCTCCGGCCAGGGCGGCGGCGGCGGCAGACAGTCGGGAGGATATTCGGCCGGAAGCTCCGCTCCCCAGGCGCCGACGAGCGAGCCGGACGACGACCTTCCGTTCTAGCGGTCCCTCAGGTCCCGACGTTCTCCTTCGAGTCGCTCTCCCACAGACCCATGAAGTACTCCTCGTACCGATCGGGGTGGGCGCGGTAGTCCTCCAGCCAGATCTCGAACGGCGGGAGCGCGATGCGACGCGAGAGCCAATCCGTGGCCACGCGGACCATCTCGACGTACGAGATGTCCCCCTCGCCACCACCCTCGCGGTAGGCCCTATGGGCGAGAAGATAGATCTCGTCCGGGCTCATGTAGACGAGGAGATCTGCCACCTGCGCCGAGCAGTAGTCGTGATACTTGGCGCGGAGAACGGGTAGCGGTTCTTCGGAGCCCTTCTGTCCGGCGTCCACGCGCGGTCCTCCCGCCGGGGTGAACAGCCCAAAACGAGGTCGCGGTAGGTATTCACCCCCGGACCAACCGGACGCAAGGCCCCCTAGAGGACCGGGCCGCCGTGCTCCAAGGAGAGCTCGGGGAGGGAATCCGCCTCGGCGTGCTCGTAGCTCTCGCGCAGGTGTCTGTAGATCGATCGACGCGTGAGGCCGTACAGCACGACACGGCTGAGGAAGTCGGGGTCGGACCGCTGCACCTCTTCCGCCTGGGCCGCGATGTCGCGTGGCAACCGCACGGACAGCTGCACGGAACGCGTTTCCCACATAGACACACCTCGCCCAGGGAAAAGTTGTGGAAAAGTCAAACTCTCAGGGCGCCGGCCCAAGTCGCGCGGGGGACTCGCGACGAAACGCTGCTGAGTGCTAGCGCTGCTCGAAGCGGAGGGAACTCTAAGGAGTGGCACAACGCGGCGCAACCCCCTTGTTGGCCGCACCACAAGAAATTGCGCACGCGCTAAGTGATTATGTGGCAATAACTTACGCAATGGCGTCTTTCGGCCAATCCAACTGTTCCTGGGACGCAGTGCAGCTTATGCGCCAACTGGTCCGCGGACCGGAAGTGCAAGCGGATCAGAGGTTTTCAGGAGAGGGAAGGCGACGCGGAAGTGCGACAGGTGTTGCAGGAGATTTACAGAAAATCCCTTGCGCTTCGGAAGCGCGTTTCGCTACGGCAACGCGGAGCGCAGGAACGCCGCGAGCGCGACCGGCTCGAAGTCGAGAAAGCGATCGCGGAGGTCCGCCGGGTCGTTCTCGCGAAAGATCAACGCGGTCCGGTGCAAGCGACGCGACTGGCGATCCTCGAACACGATGTATCCGCGCCAAGTGGAGCCGTCACGGAACGAGCGGAGGTAGGCGATCCAGGAAGCGCCATCGAGCTCGAACGTGCGGGCATCGACCGTCGTCGGCGCATCGGCCGTCGGCGCCTCGGCCGAGTCGTCCAGATCGTGCAGATGCGCCGCCGGGGAGGCGGCGAGGTCCTCGTACCAGCGCTCGAACGGAGGCAGGGGCAGCAGCGTCTCGCAGTAGTCGACCAGGACGGCGAGCGGATCGGACGATGCGATCCCATGGCCCGCTGCCCGAGCTCGCCGGTAGAGGGGCCGGATCGCCTCGCGCGGCAGCATCCGCACGAGCCCCCGCGCCTGGCGCTTGCGGTAGGCCTGGTACTGGCCCAGGAGCTCGTCCTTGGCCAGGTGGGTCGAGAGATCGTGAACGACCACGACGCCTAGTGGATCACGTGAGAGCCCGCGAACGGCGGCGGCACGGCCACCGCATGCATCGCGGGCTCGTGGATGCGCAGGCTCTTCAGCGTCTCGCGCTCACCGAACGTGTCCATGACGGACGCGATCGATGCGAACCGCTGCGGCTCGTAGCGCGCCAGCAGGGACACGAGCCCTCTGCGCATCTGTGCCAGAGCCGTGCGTGCCTCGCCGAGCGTGGTCGGCAGCGGGAAGCGGACGTGGTACTCCACGGACGCCCCCTCCGAGGTCGGCTCGAATCGACGCAGCTCCGCGGTGAGAAACGCCTCTGCGAGCGCGTGCTCGAGCTGCGTGTCCGGCTCGGGGAACGCGGTGCGGAAGACGATCGCGCACGCGTCGTAGTCGAGATGCGCGCGTGTGAGGCGTCCCGGGCCGAGCACGAAGCGGATCGACGTCCCCTCGTGCAGATCGAGGTCCCGGCAGATGTCGCGGTACCCCAGCCGCAGGAAGGTCGCGCGCGTCAGCGGACCGAACCCGATGCGCTCCAGGACGCGCAGGCCGAGCTGGAAGCCGTACTGCTGGAGCGCTCCCCGTTCGGGCGCGCCGGCCGTGGTCGTGATCAGCTCCGACACGTACGCGAGGGTCGGCTCGTAGACCCAGTCCAAGACCACCAGCTCCGTGCTGAGGTCGAGGACCTTGAGCTGCCCGCTCCCCAGGTCTATGGCTTCGGCCGTCGCCGCGTACCTCCCCTCGACCACGAGGGCGAGCCCGATGTCCTCGATGCGTCCGCCGGGCGTATCCATCTCGTGAACGTCCCGGTATTGGACGATCGCGCGCGTGAGCGACAGCTCGCATATGCCGGGAACGTCACCCATCGCCTCGGGTCGGGCGTCCGCATGCACGTTCGGTTGCATCGATCCTCGGCGACCTGCTGTGTGTCTTGGCTCACGGCCGGTGACAAGAAACCCGGCCGGAGCCGGGTGTCGCTTCCACTCGGAACCCGCACGAAGGGTGCCGCTGCCACCCCCCGTAGGGCCTCGTGTCCTCCAATGATCGAGTTGCTAGAGTAATGACGGGCTCTCCCGGGTCGCAAGAAAAACGTGCGCGGGGCCGGCGCGCCCCGCGGTTGCCCGCCTCAGTGCCCCCTTTTACCTTTTTCCGCTCATCTCTAGCCGGCGAGGGCCTAGCGCTTGGAAGTCGTCATTCAGGACAACGAGAGTCTCGATCGCGCCTTGCGGCGCTTCAAGCGCAAGGTTCAGCGCTCAGGCCTCTACTCCGAATTGCGCAAGCGCCGTTATTACGAGAAGCCCAGCGCCCAGAGGAAGCGGAAGCGCGAAGCGGCCATCCGCCGCGAGCGGCGGCGCCAACGCAGGACCCGGCGCTAAGGAGCAGGGCTCCCGGGCGGGTCTCGAGCGCGGTCAGGCCGCGCGGCGCTGGAATAGCTGACCCACCTGAGTCCACGCGTCGAGGGCGCCTGGGGTCAGATGCGCCCACGCGAACGTGATGAGCAGGCGGTTCCACCCATGCACGTTGCGCACCTCGGTCGGTGTCATCTGTGCCAGGGCCGCCATCGTCCGGCACAGGTTGCCATCGGACGTGAAGCCGACTCGGTGAGCCGCAGTGGCCACCGTGACCGACCGATCCGACAGCACCTCGGCCGCGGCCATGAGCCTGAACCAGCGTAAGTAGACCGACGGCGACGCGAGCCCGCGCCGCCGGAACCGCGCCTTCAACGCTCCCCGGCTGAGACCGCACGCGTCCGCCACGGCATGCAGGCTCGTGTACCGCGTGGGGAACTCGAGGACCCGACGTGCGAACGACCGCAGCGGCAGCGGCAGCCGGGCCCCGGCGGCGCGGCTCAGGTCCGCGAGCGCCGTATCGACCCACGTGGCGCTGCCGGGCGCTCGCTCGAGCAGCGCCTGGAGCCGGCGGGTCAGGAACTCCGGCTTCGGCAGCGGCATCTCCTCCGACCTGCGCTCGACCTCCCATCTCCGCAGCGTGGCGTCGTCGAGATCGAGCAACGGCGTGTCGTCGATCGGCTTCGCGGCCAGATAGCCGCCGGCCCGGACGACGAGGCGGGCGAACCCCCCGTGCAGCGCTTCGATCGCGAGGTCCGCGTCGGTGATGACGTCCTCCTCCACGGAAGCGGCCCGGGAAATGGCGTTCCGCAGGAGCGGGTCGGTGCAGCGAACAACGATCATCGGAGCCGCATGCTGGGGGGAGCGATCGATGTCTACGAACAATGTGAGCGCGCGGGACCAGGACGCGCCACGTAAAAGATCGTCCTAGCCTGACGAGCCCAGGGGCGGCTCGGGCGGGAGGGGCCCCCGCTGGCGGCGGCCCCGGCGCCCGGGCGGGCTAGGGCCCCAGAGGCACGGGCTCCGGGCCGGTCCAGTCGTAGAATCCGCGGCCGCTCTTCTTCCCGAACCGCCCGAGCGTCACGAGGCGCCGCAGGAGGGGCGGCGGTGCGTAACGCTCCTCTCGATGCTCCTGGTACATGATCTCGCTGATGCGGTGGAGCGTATCGAGGCCGACGAAGTCGCACAGCGTGAGAGGC
>Ga0073934_10007535_pt1 | contig 15091 bp, 19 predicted proteins | sample LarsenN4metaG_FD_76834 | JGI IMG/M metagenome (GOLD analysis project Ga0073934, IMG submission 76834) | Hot spring sediment bacterial and archeal communities from British Columbia, Canada, to study Microbial Dark Matter (Phase II) - Larsen... ...
CGACGAGGCCGCGCGCTCGGATCACCCCTACCTCGCGCGGATCCTGGAGCATCTCCGGACAGGGAGCGAGGACTTGCGAGACATCCCCGTCCACCTCGAGGTCGGCTCCTTCGACCGCAAGGTCCTCGAGTTCCTGCGCGGGATTCCCCCGGGCGAGACCGTGACGTACGGAGAAATCGCCCGACGACTCGGGCACCCCGGAGCGGGTCGGGCCGTAGGCTCGGCGTGCGCGAGGAACCCGGCGCCCATCGTCATCCCGTGCCACCGCGTCGTCCCGAAGGCCGGCGGCCTGGGGGGATATTCGGGAGGAGAGGGACCGGACACGAAGCGCAAGCTCCTCGCGCGGGAGGGCGCGCTCCCCACGGAAGGGCCGCTCGCATCGGGAGCCCGGGCTCGGCCCTGAGGGACGCCGGCTTCAGACGCTCAAGCTGGGCCGGAAGGTTGGGAGCGGCTCCCGTGAGTCGCGGTGGTAACGGCTAGCCGTTGATGCCCGGCGCGGCCCCATCCTCCTCGGATGGCGGCATCTTGATGCGAACCTGCGTCGTTTCTGCATGGCTGCGGCTCGCGGCGGTGAGCGCACGTGATCGCGAGGATTTGGCACGGGGTCGTGCCCCGTGCGAAGGCCGACGCCTACTTCGAGTTTCTGCGGCGGACGGGGTTGAAGGAGTACCGAGCCACACGGGGGAACCGCGGCGTGTACACGCTTCGCCGCCACGAGGGCGAGCGGACCCACTTCCTCCTCGTCTCCCTCTGGGAGTCGTTCGAGGCCATTCGAGCCTTCGCGGGTCCCGACGTTGAACGCGCGGTCTACTACCCGGAGGATCGGGAGTTTCTCCTCGAGATGGAGCCTTCGGTCGTGCATTACGAGCTGCTCGAGGGTCCCTGACCACCGCCCCCGCGGATCCGGAGGATTGCATCCGGGCCGTCGCCCCGTCGGCGTGCCCCGAGGGGAGCTACAATAGCGCCATATCCTGCCGTTTTCATGCCCTTCCGTGGCCGGAGAGAGGTGGATTTCTCCCGTCGGCCGAACTCTCCTCGTCGTTGGCGGAATCGTCTTGGTCGCGGGTCTGTTTCTCCCGTGGCTCTCGATCTCCGGCAACTCCACGGAGATTCCGCCGGGCGACTACACGGGCATCACGGCTACGGAACTGCTCAACCGCTTGGCCCGGGGACCCTGGACGTGGGCCGCCTTCGCATGGCTGATCGTCGTCGTGGTCATCGCCTTCGTTTCGGCCGGGCTCGGCCGTTCGTCCTCGAACTTCGGGACTTCGGGAATTCTGATCCTCATCCTCTACGTCATCCTCGTCTACGTATCGATCAACCTGACGAACCAGGACGGGACGTCCGGCACGGCGGGCTTCGGACTCGCGTACGGTTTCCTCGTCGGCCTCATGGGATCCGCGCTGATTGAAGTCGGAACTCGCATCGCGAAGCCCAGACCGCAGCTCCGGGTATCATCGGCCAGGGGTCCAACGCCGCCGTGATGCAACCTGCCTGCAACGAACGAGCCGCGGATTTGGCCGTCAACCGCTACGATGGGGTCCGGAAACCTCCCGTCGTTCCAAGAACTGATAGCCACCCTAGCCCTTAAGTGCCCTGAAAGGGATATCAAGGGGCCTTCTTCGGGGAGGCGAGGTTGGGGGAGGGTCAGGGCATGGACGAGAAGGACAAGATCATCGCGACACTCGCGATCGGGTTTCTCTTGGCGACGGGGATGACGGCGGCTCTGGCAATCGCCCAGTACCAGGCCTACGGAAGGAGTCCGATCGTGCAAGTCGCGGAATTCCGCGTCATCGATTTCTACGCCTGTGACGGTCTCGTGACGGTCACGTTCTACCTCATCAACCAGGGAGCCGCGGGATTCGCCTACGTCCAGATTCGGGCGGACGATGCACCGATCCTCCAGAACAGCTACTACGTCGCCCGAGGTGACTACCGGCTCGTTCAGGAGGGACTGTTCGTGAATGACTGTGGGGCGCGCCTCTTCAGCGCTGAGATCGTCGGCGCCATTGCCGCGTGAAGGCGCCTCCTGCGGCTCGATGAGGAATCGTGGCTGCGGGCTCAGGCTTCGGGACCGCGCCGAGGTCGCCGCGAGACAATTACAATACGGACGCGCACGCTAAGGCCCCTGACGCGACGTCCCGCGGCAGAAGGCACCGGAGACGATATCGATGCATGACGACGCGTTCGCGGCGAAGCAGGCGGACCTGGCCGGTCCAGGGATCGGTAGCTACGAGGCGCTCGCGAAGGTCCTGCCCGACGACTACGAGCCCCTCCTCGATGCGCGGGAGACGCAGCGAGCGATCTGCGCGATCAAGGGCTACATCGAAGCGCACCTGTGCAAGGCCCTGAACCTGATGATGGTCCAGGTGCCGCTCATCGTCGACGCGAAGAGCGGCGTGAATGACATGCTCGACCGCGACGGCTCGCGCACGCCGATCCAGTTCCACATCGCGAACGACTACGACGAGCACCCCGTCGACGCACAGATCGTGCAGGCAGCCACGAAATGGAAGCGCATGGCCTTGGCGCAGTTCGGCTGCCGCGTCGGCGAGGGCATCCTCACGGACATGCGCGCGGTCCGGAAGGACTACTTCCTCGACCACGACCACAGTGCCTACGTCGACCAGTGGGACTGGGAGAAGGTAATCCGCGCCGAGGACCGGAATCTCGACTATCTGAAACGCACGGTAAAGCAGATTTGGGACGTCCTTAAGGGGGCCGAGACCTACGCGCGCCGCCGTTTTCCGGCGCTCCGCTCGGGCAACTACCCGAGGCTCCCGAGCGAGCTCCGCTTCGTTCATGCGGAGGACGTGCTCGACCTGTACCCCGATCTCCCGCGGAAGCAGCGGGAGACCCTGCTCCTCCAGCGGTACCCGGCGGTCTTCATCATCGGGATCGGGTGGCCGCTCCAAGACGGGCTCCCGCATGAGATGCGCGCGGCCGACTATGACGACTGGATCTCGGAAACGCGCTCGGACGATGGACGCCCGATGCACGGCCTGAATGGCGACATCCTCGTGTGGAACCCCGTCACCCGGCGCCGCCATGAGCTGATGTCCGGCGGCATCCGCGTGACTGCCGACACCTTGAGGAGGCAGCTCAAGATGGCGGGGCAGCTCGCGAACCTTCAACTGCCGTATCACCGAGCGATCGTGAGGGGAAAGGTCCCCCTCAGCATCGGGAGTGGGATCGGACAGAGCCGCACCCAGATGCTCCTCCTGCGAAAGGCGCATCTCGGCGAGGTCAGTGTGGCCGTATGGCCGGAGATCCTCAAGGGGATGTGCGCGAGACGAGGGATCCAGGTCCTCGAGTAGCCTTTGCGCGTCCCGCCTCCGGAGGCCCTAGGCCTTCCGTCCTCCGGCGTCCAGTTCGCTAGGGGGTTCCCTCGGGGTTCCACGCCGTGTGAAGCCCCTCGGAGAGACGGTCCAGGGCCTGCATGTCGCCCGCGGGGAGGTCGAAGTCGAAGACCTGCGCGTTCGCACGGATCCGCTCGGGCCGGACGGACTTCGGGATCGGAATGGCGCCGTGCTGCAAGGACCAACGGATGAGCACCTGGGCGGGCGTTCGGCGATGTCGCGAGGCGACCTCCCGGACGGTAGGATGCTGCATTCCGAGGCCCCGCGCGAGGGGACTGTAAGCCTCGAGCTGGATGGCGTGTGCGCGACAGAAGTCGAGGAGTTCCGACTGATACAGGAAGGGATGGAACTCGACCTGGTTCACAGACGGCACGACCGGTGAGTTCGCCAGCAACTCCTCCAGGTGGGCGATCGTGTAGTTGCTGACGCCAATCGATCGACAGAGGCTGTCCTTCTGCAGCTGCACGAGAGCCCTCCACGATTCCCGCCGCAAGCCGCGAACGGGCCAATGGATGAGGTACAGATCGATGTAGGCCAGGCCGAGGCGCCGCAGACTCTCCTGGCAGGCACGTCTCGCGGACTCGAACCCGTGATCGCTGTTCCAGAGCTTCGTGGTGATGAAGACGTCCTCGCGAGGAATGCCGCTCGCCCGGACGGCGTTCCCCACATCGGCTTCGTTTCGATAGAGGGCGGCCGTGTCGATGAGCCGATAGCCGCATTCCAGCGCAACCTTCACCGCCGCATGAGTCGTCCGTCCCGGTGGGGCCTGATACACGCCAAGCCCTAGGACGGGCATCTGCGAGCCATCGTTGAGGGTAACCCTAGGATGGACGCCTACATCGATCACCTCGCTTCCACAGGCAAGCGCGCTATGAAGGCTTTTCTTGCCTCCGCCTGCGCGGAATCGTTGGCGCGGATAAGACGCCGCCCGCGAAGGCGTCGGCCGTTGCGGCGCTCCGCTCCGAATTGCACACGACCGGGAGGGAAACGCCATCTACAAGTACCGGACGGTGCTTTCTCGCGGCAGGGGGAAAGCCATGGCACGCAAGCCCAAAACGTCGAAGAAGGCGAAGGGGACGAAGGCCCGCGGCCGAGGCGCTGCCGCGCCGCGTCGGCAGATCCGGACGGTGACGCCGTACCTGGCGATCCGCGGTGCCTCCGATGCGATCGAGTGGTACAAGAAAGCGTTTGGCGCGAAGGAGATCACGAAGGTCCCCGTGCCCGGGGGCATGCTCATGCATGCAGCAATCCGGATCGGCGACTCCGAGATCTACATGTCGGATATCTTCCCCGGCGCGGAATCCAAGGACCCGCTCAAGTTGGGCGACTCCCCGGTGACGCTGCACCTCGAGCTGAAAGACGTGGACGCGATGTGGAATCGGGCGGTCGCGGCCGGCGCGCGCGTCGAAATGCCCCTCGACGATCAATTCTGGGGGGACCGCTACGGGCAGCTCGCGGACCCGTTCGGGCACCACTGGTCCCTCTCGTCGAAATCTAAGGCCCCGAAGGCGGTCTTGGAGAGGAAGCGGGAAGAGGCAATGAAGTTGTTCGAAAAGGGGCAGCACCCCTAGGACACGTGCCGGGTGGGACAGGTACCTTCTTGCCCAGACGGTCGTTCCCACCCGCATGGTCTCCTATCTCGCCATCGCGGAATTCTTCCACGTGCTCTTCGCAGCGATGTGGGTGGGCACATCGGTCTACGGCGAGGCTGTCGCCTTTCGCATCTGGCGGCGGGCCCGAACGGTCGGCGAAATGCGCAGCTGGCTGGCCATCCTCCGGCCCACGGGAATATTCCAGACCGTGAACGGGATCCTCGTTGTCATCACGGGATTCATCTACATGTTCCTGCTCTGGGGGACGGACTTCGCCGCGATTTGGGCGACGCCTGACGGCATGCTCGTGCTCATATCCCTTGGCCTCGTGTTGCTCGCGCTCGCCATCGGATTTGCGATCATCACACGGACGAGCATCCGCCTCGGGAGGTCGCCGATGCCGGAGGACCCAGCCGCATCGATCCCGGCCGAATCTCTCGCCCTCGCGGAGAAAACCCGCCGTGGCTTAACGGCGAACATGGTGATCATCGTCATCGTATTGTTCCTCATGGTCGTCGCCGCGTACGGCGGATTCTGAGGGACGATCGGAAACGAGCGGCACCGTGGCGCCACCCCCGGCTGAAGCGGAATCCGGCCAGGTGAATACACGCTCCAGGACCCGCGCCCTCGATGCGTCCCTGGCGTTTAGGTAGCGTGAGTCATCGAGGTGGAACGCGCTCAGCTGCCGATGGTCGTGCCTCTGTGGGGGAGTCTGGACGCCACGATTACGGCGATTTCGAAGCCCACGGGACCGTTGCCCACTCCCTCAGAGCCAGGCGTGCTCGCACGCATCGACAGGCCTGTAGGTCTGTCCGGGACGTGGCACGTCGTTCCTCAGCTTCTATCGGGCGCCGTCATGAAAGTCGATGGATACTTATGAGCGGTGGCGTGTGTCCGCCTTTGGACCCGTCGCCTAGCACGGATAGGGCTCCGGATTTCTAATCCGGCTGTCGTGGGTTCGAATCCCACCGGGTCCGCTCCTCCGCAGAAGAACCGCATCGAAGCGCGATATGAAACGGAAGCCTCGAACTGGGCTTCCCTAGGGCCTTCTGCGTTTCAGCCTGGGAGCCACGCCCTAGAAACGGTCAGGAATCTCGCATCGGAAATGGAGTTCATCAACTCTGAGTATGGACGATTCATGCCTTCGCTTGAGGAACCCTCATGAAGGGGGGCCGCAACAGAGAAGGCGCCAGTGACGATTCTCGCGGTGGAGAGCCGCGCGCAGCCCGGTCCTTGTCACTGTCTATTCATCGTAGGTACTGCCTCTAAACCCGAGCTTTTCCCCAGCGGGTCCTGGCTCCCGTCCGCCACGTTCGGATCCTTGGCGCTCATGATTCCTGGCATCTTTCGTCGTCCCAACCGAAGGGTAGGATCCCTTGCCATGTTCTTCGCCATGGCCGTAACCGTCGGGATGAGGAGGCCTGCGCACCGGACCGTGGGCGATTCGGTGCGGACAAACGTCCAGGCAGGACCGCGAACAGGACAGACTGACCTATGGACCGCCGACTGAGCTGCCCGGCGCGAGTCATTACTGTAGCCGTCCTGTGCCTGGCGATTTCGGTCGCCACGCCGGCGCAGGCCGACCCTGGCGGCGGGGACGCGGGGAACAGCTTCGAGACGGCGACGCCGATTGAGCCGGGGTCCTATTCAGCAGAACTCCTCGGCGGCGTGGATCCGGAGGATTGGTACCGGTTCAGCGTCGAGGCTGGACAGTCAATCTCGGTGACGGTGTAGGACACGTTCGACTCCGTCGTTGAGATCTGGGACCCAGGGGAGAACCGACGGGCCCTTGGGGATGACCCACCGAGAGCCTTCTTCGTCGCGGATGCCACAGGCGACTGGCGGGTCCTCGTCCGCCCCTGGTCCTCGGGGACAGGGTCGTACACGTTCACGGTCGAGGTGCGGAGCCAGGACGACGCCGGGAGCGGCGGGGACGCGGGGAACACCTTCGACACCGCCACGGCGATCACCCCCGGGTCCTATGCTGGGGAAATCCTTGGAGGCCCGGACTCGGAAGATTGGTACCGGTTCAGCGCCGAGGTCGGCCAATCGATCTCGGTGACGGTGGAGGACACGTTCGACTCCGTTGTTGAGCTCTACAGCCCTTCAGGCTTGCGCAAAGCGACGGGGGACGATCCCCCGCGGGTTTCCCTGATTGCCGACGCAACGGGCGATTGGAAGGTCTTGATTCGGCCCTACATGAGCGACAGCGGCACGTACAAGCTTACGGTCGGGGTGGGTGCGCCGATCTTGGCTGGCGGCGTTAACTGGCTCATCGTGCTCGTCCCCGTCCTCGCCGCGGTGGTCGCGGCGGTCGTCGGGTTCGTTCTCATCTCGGGGAGGAAGGCCCGGCACGCGGTGGCTGCCCCGGCCCAGGCTGCCTGGCAGCAGGCCCCGGGAATGGTCCCACCGGTCGCAGGTCCGCCGGTCTCAACGATGCAGCCGCCGGCCCAGGTGCGTCCCGCGCCGACCGCAGCGACACCGAGCTGCCCGAGCTGCCGACGACCGCTCATGTTCGTGGTTCAATACCAGCGGTGGTACTGTCCCGCGGAAAACCGCTATCCGGAAGGGATGACCGTCTTGAAGGTCAAGGATGGGCCCTATTGGGACTACTGGCTTACCGATGATGGCATCCTCCGAGTCAAGGTCCTCTCCGATTGGTCCAGGTATGCGTTCATGGTGTCGGGAGACTTGGCGGCGATCCTCAGCTTCCTCTATTTCCTTGCGGCCAGCCCGCTCTTCATACTCTTCTTGACAGCGACGCTCGTCGAGTTAATCGTGCTGTACGCCGTGACGCGGTCGAGGCGACGCGCGCTACTCCTCCTTTCTCCCGAGAACCTCGTCCGACAGGGGAGAATCTCGAGACGTGTAACGTGGACTCAAGTCTCCTCGGTGGAGCTCAAGGGCGCCAGGGTCACGATCCGATGGGACACCCGAAAGATCAGATTGCGGCTGGCAATGGGGTTTGTTCCAAGCGTTCACGAGTTCCTTAGGCTCAGGGTCCCACAGCGACTCACGCTCAGAGCCTAGACAGCCGCGGGATCGCGACGTCCGCACTCCTAGGAACGCCGGTCGGTCTGCCCCTCTCGCACGCGTAGATTCCGCCGCCGGGTCGTTGTTGCTTGCCTGCGCGCTCACTCTGCGCGAGCCCACAGTGCCGCGCTGAAGCTCGGCATGACCGCGGTGTCGTTCTCCGCTCCAAAGGTCTCGAGGAGTCGAAAGCCCGCGTAGACTCGAATCATGTTCGTCGTCAGGACGTAGTCCGCTTTGATGCCCTCCGCATACGGTTGTAGGACGATCCCGGTCCTCGCGAGATGGATTGCGGCCTCGTACTTCGGGATACGGTCGAGGGCGACGACATCGCCCATCCGCGTTCGCTCGCGCAGGTCCTGATAGGCATCGAACACCCCCGCTTGCGGGCTCAGGAATGCGGCGGCGTTGAGGACGATGAGCACGAGCGCCGCGGCCACGAATCGTCGCCGGAACGAGGCGCTACCGAGGGTGGCAGCGCCGTTCGCCGCCATCCACCACACTACGGGATTCGCGATGACCACGAAGCGGGTCATGTCCACCCAGAAGATGGGCGATCGCTCGAGGACCCAGAGCATCCCGGAGATGAGCCACGCGAGGACGTACGTGAGGACGGCGGCCAGGCCTAAGGCACTCGAAACCTCATCCGTCCGATAGGGAAGCGAACGAAGCTCCCGCCACCAAGGCCCCGCAACGAGGAGGAACACTCCCACGCAAGAAGGCAGGCGGGCTCCGAGGATCCACAGGTAATCGCCAAATTGCGTCAGCGCTGCTCCCATCGCCCGGCCGAACCACTCGCTCGTCTGGGCCGCCGCGGGGAGGCCGCCCAGGGTCCCGTCCCAGAACCAACCGATGTTTCGGAGCGCCCATGCGCACGCCAACCCACCAAAGATCCCCATCGCGCCGAGGTAAGGCCGATTTCGCAGGGCCGACCACCCGTGGAAGCGGAACCGCCAGGCCAAGCCCGCGAGACCCGCGATGAGGAAGAACGGTCCCACGGAGCTCTTCGTGAGGTAGGCAAGCGCCGCGGCGCCGCCCGCGACGAGGATCCACTTCGGCCGTTCGAGGCTCTTCAGAATCGCCGCGATCGTCCCGACGAACACGAGGGTCAGGAAGTTCTCTGCAAACCCGGTGCCCGTGGTTGTCACGAGCACGGGATCGATCGCGAGGAGGGCCGTGAACCAGAGCGCCTTCCCACGGCCGAAGAAGGATGCAGTGGTCCGGCGGTAGACTCCGAGGAGCGCGAGGCCCGCGAAGAGCGACCCGAGTTTGGGGGCAAGGGGTCCTGCTTCGAACAGGGCCACGAACGGCGTGAGGAACACCGGATAGACAGGCGGCTAGTGGTGACTGGGCCCCGCACGCCACGCGTCGAGCTCCCAGTACTCGCCCCAGGGGAGCCACATGCCGCGGCCCTCCAGGATGGACTTCGCCAGGACCGTGTACTTCGCCGCATCGGAAGGAAGGGGCAAGTGCACGACCGCCAAGACCCGGAGGGCGCTGCCTGCGAGCAGCAGCCCCCGCGGCAACCAGAGCCACGCCGAGTCAAGCGAGGCCATCGTCGCCGCCATGGGCTCCCGATCGTCGAGAGGACTTGGGATTCGCTAGGAGGGAGGCGAATCGGCGGGGAGGCGGGCGCGCACGAGCTCGCCCTCCATCAAGGTCCCGAGGAACGCCACCACGTGACGACGCGAATCCGATCCCTCAAGGCTCCCTCGCCGCCGGCGGCCTCGACGATCTCCGTCCCCTCCTTCGCGAGGATGGCTTGGACCAAGCGGTCCTTCGCGGCTTCCTCGAGCTCGACATCCCGACGGTAGTCTGTCGTGTTGAAAACCGTGACCTCGAGGTCTTCGATCCTCAGAGGACCCGTGAGGCCCTTTCGTGCCGCGTAGGAAGGGCAATACAAATCCGCGGCGACGGCGTGGGGCTGCGGCTCCGCTTTCGGGAACTCCGCCTCGTGGACCGCCCCGTCGGGTCCACGGTACAGGCACGGGAGGACTTCGATGCGTTCCATCGGGACGCGGGAGGGCGCAGGGCGTATTCAAGATACCGCCGCAAGCTTAGTCGTGGCCTGCAAGGCGCATCTGCCCGGGCTCCGGGACATGGAGGGCCTCGAGGCTCACTTCCGGAAGACCCAAGATCTGGCGGAACGCGTTCACGCCGCCGGGACCAGGCCCCGCGAAATGATTGTTGAACACGGCGTACGCACGGTCCACCCCGCCCTCGACCGCTCGGAGCCAGGAGGCCCATTTCCGCATCTCCTCGGTCCGATCGATCTGGACCCGCCCTAGATCACGCAGGGACCGGTCGCCAATGAACCTCAGGTAGACAAAATGTGTGGTCACTTCCGCGACCGCATCGACGTATTGCACTCCGTTCCACACGATCGCCACATCGCGACGGAGCTCCATGCGAACGCGGATCAACCGATCGAAAGCATGGTCCTTTCGACGGTCTCCTCCAGGCTTCGCTCCGAGAGAGTCCGCGCGGAAGTCTCGACTCAGGACGGAAACTACTTAAGAAGCCCGCAAATACGACGGCCGGCCGAACGATGAAACGCAGCTCGCGCGCGTGGAAGAAACGCGGACAGATGCGCTGGAAGTGGCGCAAGAAGCGGATGCGCCGCCGCAAGCGCGAGCAGAAGATGCGACAGCGCTGATCGGGTTCGGCAGAGCACGCGAGGTCAAGTTCGGGGCGCAATCGGTGCTCGCGCCGAAGGCGCGGTCGCCCGTTGTCGACGGACGCCGAGGTAAATCAGGACGGCCGCGGTGACGATGACCGCGGTTGGCCACAGGTAGAAGGGCCATCCGTAGAAACGGCCCGACACAAAGACGAAGATCCATGCGACGGCGACCAGGAGAAAACTCGATACGGTCATCAGCTTCGGATCGCTCGACCACCGCGCATACAGGACCGCGACCAGTGCCACAAGGAAGGGTACGAGTCCAAGGAGGGAGAAGGTCACCGTGTCGCTGGGGACGGACCGAAACACCACGAAGGGCAGGACGGCCGCGAGGTACAGGTCGAATAGGACGAGGTGGGCGCGGGCGAGCTGACCGAGCGAGGCCCGACGCCGGAGGTATGCTTGCCGAAGCCGCACGAGCCTCCCCGCATGCCAGGCCGCCGTGAGGCCCACGACTCCAAGGGCAATCGCCACGGACACGATGAGCAACGGCACCCAGAAGTCATAGCCGAACATGACGCCAGAGAAATAGAGGTAAAGATAGAGGGAGGCGACCGAGGGCGAAGCGAGCCAGGCGGAGTCCTCGTAGATTCCGAGGATGAGGCCAAAGGATGTCGCCGTCGCCAGAATTGCCACGGACCATTCCAAAGGAATCCGTCCGTCCTGGGTCGCGAGGAGAAGCAGTAAGGACGCTTCGAAGATCGTGAGGCCGAGGAGCCCCCGGGAGAGGGTGGTCTTGCCCGGGTCGCGTAAGAGCCAAGCCGAGATCCCGGCGGTTATCGCGACCGCCACACCGAGGAGGACGATTCGCTGTCCAAGGTCGAGGAACACGAACGCGAGGAAGGCGCCCACGATTGCAAGGAGGACGAGGCCGACCCACATCGCCTTGCGACCTACAGTCTCTGCTTCCCTGTGGGCCTTTTCCGCCTCGAGCCGCGACCGCAAGGCTTCGTACTGATCGTGCGTGATGAGCCCATCGCGAACGGCAGCCTCAAGCGCATTGCGATCCCGGTCGGCCAAGCAGAAATCGATGCCCCGGCGATGGGAAATAGATATCGGCCATGGCTGCGTTGCCTGCGGCACGAAGAACGCCCCGGCCCTCTGGTCGGGACGGTTGGGCGGTCCTCGCAAGCCGCTAACTTCATTACTGACCGTCCAGCTTCGGCACGCGCGCAAGCGCCGTGGGGACGTAGTTTAGCCTGGTAGAATTACGGGCTCCAGTCATGGGCTTGACCGCGAACGGGTTTGCTGATCCGGTGATGACAGACTGGAGCGCTGACCCATGGTTCGCGACAACACACGGGGTCGCTCCCCGCGTGGAAGAAACCCGTCGATCAGGGTTCAAATCCCTGCGTCCCCACTCTCCCTCCCACGGGGCTGAATCGGCTGGACCGCCGGGAGAAGGCGAGGGTCAAGCGTATGCCCGGGTAAGTCCGCGTCGGTCGATCAACTTGCGGAACTCCGCGTCCACGAGGCGCCGCTTTTTCTCGAGCGAGGAATCTAGGAACCTCAAGGAGGAGGGCGCGCCCTGGGCAGGACCTTGCATGGGGATTCGAACGCCAATGCGGAACCCCGTCTCGTCCAACGGGGCCCCCTTCGCGATCTCGTCAAGGGCCCCTCGAAGCTTCGCGAGCTGAACCTCCACGATTCCGAAGACGCCCGCCTGCCGCTCGAAGAGCCGGGAAAGTTCAGCGGGGACGGAGGCGGCGAGATGCGCACCGACCCCCGAGGTCTCGAACGGGCTGGCTTGATATTCCTTCAGCTCGTAGACCCCGGCTTTCGGATGAAAAAGGTAGTACTCTCTGGCGAAGAGCCGAGGATCTCGGCGCACGGCAGCCTTCCAACCATGGGGACGCTCCTCGGCTTGTGCGACGAGTTCGCGAAGGAGTTCTTCTCGAGTCCTGACTTCCACGGTTCATAATCAAGGGATCCTACCATATAGTTCCTCCTTTCGCCCGGGCGTCCCATCCGATCCGGATGCCGGTCTCGTCCACGTCAGTCCTCGCGTAACGACTCCCCGCGCCTCCATCGAGGCCGCGGCACACCGCCGCGGCTCCTGTCAGCCCACGGCGCACCCATCCGCACGGGGATCGCTCCCGGCGCAGGGGATGCCGCTCTCCGAATTACGGCGGATGATCTGCCCGGCGGCAAGAACCACGCGCTCGAAGCCTTCGACGAGTCGCACCGCATGACACCTCCCCCCGAGCCTCCGACGAACGATGGCAGGAATCCCCCCTCGAGTGCCAGAGTCCCGGCCGGAGTGCCCCTTCAGATGCATCAGGCTCCGGACTGCGACATCCGTCGCACAAGCTTTATCTCCATGCCATCGGTGCACGCGACCGGGATGCCAGCGAAGAAATGTCCCGTCTGCGGGGTCTCCGTAAAAGTGGAGAACTTGGAGAGACACATCCGGAACCAGCACCCGCATGAGGACGTCAGTCTCGAGTCGGCCCTTTCGGCCGAGGAACGGCAAGAAGTCGAACGCAGGAGGGCCGCCAAGGCCCCGCTCTTCACGCAGAAAGGGCTCCGCCTCGTGGCCGTTGTTGCGGTCATCCTCGTCGCGGTCGTCCTCCTTATTGCGCTCAATCCGTTCAACGCCGAAGGCCCCGGCGTCGGGCAAGTTGCTCCGGACTTCACCCTGAGCGCGACAGCCGGGGGTACCTTCACGCTCTCCGCCTACCGCGGGACGCCGGTCCTCCTCGAGTTCATGGACGTGGACTGCCCCGCGTGCCAGGTCGAAGCCCAGGACGGCCTGTCACCACTCTTCACCACCTATGGCGCCAGCGTGCGTTTCTTGAGCGTCGATGTGAACTTCGTCGGGGCTCCCGACACCGTCGCGCGCATCGAGGCCTTCCGAGCGCAGTACAACACACCCTGGCTCTATGGCTTGGATTCCGCCCGCACGATCCAAGGCGCCTACGGCGTCCGATCCACTCCGACGACCTTCGTCTTGGATCGCAACGGCGTCGTCCTGAACGTGTTCGTTGGCATAGCCGGCTATGCCACTCTGGCCCAAGCCCTCGACGCCGCCCTCAGTAGCTGAGAGGATTGGAACTGAGATGTCCCGCGGCGACCTGCTCCTCCTCATTGCGGTCCTTGCAGGTTTCGGCATCGTCGCCTCCGCGTACCTAACGTGGCAGTGGTACGAGGCAGCTTCCTCATCCTGGTGCGACCTCGATGACTACTTCAGTTGCACGCGGGTCCGCGAGAGCCCCTTCGCGGCCTTCGCGGGCATCCCGACGGCCGTCGTCGGCGTCGCCGGCTTCGTCATCCTGCTCGCGCTTTCGATCCTCGCTTTGCGCGGAGTCGAACGGATCCGTCGGACGGCCGTCGAGGTTTGGGTAATCGCGTTCGCAGCGGTCGGCGTGGCCATCGGGACCGCCTTGACCTGGGTCGAGGTCTTCGTCATCCAGGCGATCTGTGTGCTCTGTGTTGTCGGTTTCGCCTTGGCCATCGGTATCCTGATCCTGGCCCTGCTCGTCGCCCGGAAGGTACTGACCTGAGCGCCAAGCGAGGAAACTAACCTTTATTTCCGCGAAATTGCTCCGCCACGGCGAGGAGGTGCCGAGATCCGCGCAAGGTTGCGGATATTCCGTTTCTTCGCCGCTGCCTCCCTGGTCTCGACCTTCGCGACGATTGTGATCGGCGGTTACGTGAGCGCCGCTGGCTTCGGCCTCGCCTGCCCGGATTGGCCCACCTGCAAAGGCGCCCTCGTCCCCGATCTGAGCGACCCGGCCGTCCTCACCGAGTGGTCGCACCGCACCGTCGCCGCGGTCACGGGGCTCCTCGTCGTCATCACCCTCATCTTGGCCATCGTATGGCATCGGCAGGAGCGCCGCCTCCTTTGGCCTGCGGCTTTCGCGGTGGTATTCCTCGTCCCCCAGGTCATCCTTGGGATGCTGGCGATTGCGAGCGAACTTGAGCCCATCGTGGTGACGAGCCACCTGGCCTTGGCCGTCGCGACCTTCGCATCGACCTGGTTCCTTGCCATCGAGGCTCTTCGAGCCGGAGCAGGCATGGCGGTCGAAGCAGCGCCGACCGGATAGCGCCGCGCGGAAAATTGGCGCGGGCCTCTGGACGTTCCACATCTGCCGAGCGACACGAGCGAACGGGGGGTCTGCCTTCGTCCGCGATACCGAATCGGTTGATCGACAAGCTCAGCCCTTCGGCCGGCGCGCACGCACAGCGCGGATCTGGTAGATCGCAGCGAGGAGGAGGACGACGACAATCGTTCCAATCATGATGCCGGGAATCAGCCCGAGCGGTCCCATCGGAGGTTGTGGCGGCGGACCCGTGCCGGCGATGGTGATGACGCCCGTCATCGATGTCGGATGGATCCTGCACCGATACATGTAGGTCCCAGGCCGATCTGCAGTGAAGTTCCAAACAATCGTCGCGCCGATGCCCTGGAAGTCGGGAGAACTCGGCTC
>Ga0073934_10007537_pt1 | contig 15087 bp, 14 predicted proteins | sample LarsenN4metaG_FD_76834 | JGI IMG/M metagenome (GOLD analysis project Ga0073934, IMG submission 76834) | Hot spring sediment bacterial and archeal communities from British Columbia, Canada, to study Microbial Dark Matter (Phase II) - Larsen... ...
ATCGTGATCGGGGCAGCACTCTTAAAAGAATTTCACTGGATCATCTATGTGTTCGGTGCATTCTTGATCTTCACCGGTATTCGCATGGCGATACAGCGCAATGAAGAGGTGCATCCCGAGCATAACCCGGTCGTGAAACTTTTGCGAAAGATCATGCCCGTCACCGAAAACTATGAAGGGGAACAGTTTTTCGTGCGGCGGATGGGCAAGCTTATGGCGACGCCGCTCTTTCTCGTGCTGTTGATCGTAGAAAGCACAGACCTGATCTTTGCGGTCGATTCCATCCCGGCTATTTTTGCTGTGACCGATGATCCATTCATTGTTTACACCTCGAACGTGTTTGCCATCCTGGGGTTACGCTCGCTCTATTTCCTGCTGGCTGGCGTCGTGGACAAGTTCCATTATTTAAAACTCGGATTATCAGCGGTATTAGTCTTTGTTGGGATCAAAATGGTCATAGCAGATCTTTACAAAATACCCATTGGATTGTCATTGGCTGTCATTGCGGGTATTCTAACGATATCCATTGTCGCTTCGCTGCGGCGCGCCCGACGACTGGAGCTGGAAGAGACAACGACTCAGGATCCGAAATCTCTTCCTGATCAAAAAACCTCTGTTCAATCTTGAACGGAGGCTCTTTCCAGAAGGTTCATTTTTCTATTGGCGCTCGAAAATCATAAATGCCATCTTTCAACTGCCACTTCTTCATGCAATTTGAACATTCAAGATAGTTTGTTTTATCCGTCAATGGAGCATGGCCGCAATCGGGGCACTTAAAGTAGGACAAGATGTTACCCTGTTCGTTGGGCGGGATGCGCGAAGCGTCCCGCTCCACTTTCTTTGCCCTCACAAACACGCTCGGCGAGAATTGCCACCACTCACCTGTCCATTGGAACAATGAATCCAGGAAAACAAGGATACCTGTTGGCACGATCCTTTTTAACAAGCCAACGCGGAAATGAGAAAGTGTTAGCGTTTTTTCGATAGTAAAATCCAAAGCCTTCAGCCAATTTCGAACAGCTTTCGGATGGAAATCAAAATTGAGTTTCGCAAACTCGATCGATTCGAGTGTGAACGGACTCCAGGTTTGTCTGCCGAGCAAATATCGAAGGATGGCTTTGAGATTCAGCTTGTTCGCAAACTCGAGGATAAATACTCCACCCGCTCCTAAAACATTTTTCACCTGTTCGAGAGCCTTAGGGGCATCTGCCATGTGATGCAGAGTGCGGATCATCGTCGCAGCATCGAACAATTCATCGATAAACGGTAGACGGTAGACATCCGCCGCAACGTAGATATATTTATCTGATTTACCCAGACGTTTTTGAGCCTGTTCCAATTGCGTGCGCGAATAGTCGAGCAGAACGATCCGCTCAAACCCTGTATAACGAGGTGTATTTCTTCCAGCGCCGGCCCCAAGTTCCAGTAAGAGATGACCGCTTTCCCTGGCACCGTGCCCCGCTGTGCGGGGTACCAGGGCAGGTGGGGGGAGGAGACGCTTCAGAGCAATCGCTTCGGTTCGATCTTCATATTCGCGCCCGCCTTTATCCCAAAAGGAGGTCTGGTAGTCTGAGCCTTCGTAGTCGCAAATGGGAGGGGTAGTCATATAGTCAGCTTGTCGCTAGTCTGCTCGTCAAAATGAAAGTCGGATAGCGGGGGAATTGTACCCGACTATCCGACGATACACTACGAAACGATGAAACTACACAACTATTAAACTAACTTCCATTCATCCCACGCCCAATCGCGCGATAGACAAAGCCCATTTCCTTCATCATGGCAGGCTCGTAAATATTACGGCCATCGTAAATGACCGGTGATTGGAGCAGGCCTTTGATCTTTTCAAGATCGAGCTGCTTGAATTCATTCCACTCAGTGACAACAACCAACGCATCACATCCCTCGGCCATCCGATAGACATCGTCACAAATTTCGACGGCAGGCATCAATGGAGTAGCTGTGTGACGTGCGACCGGGTCGTACGCACAGACATGCGCGCCCGCGGCAATGAGTGCATTCGAAATATCTATCGAAGGTGCATCGCGCATATCGTCTGTATTTGGTTTAAAAGCCAATCCCAACAAACCGATGGTCTTTCCCTTTACACTGCCGCCCAGCATTTTTTCAAGATGATGAACCACTGCCTTACGGCGATCATAGTTCACATCCATCACTTGATTCAAAATACGAGGGTTGAGACCCCTCTCTTTTGCCATGTAGGCGAGCGCTTCCACATCTTTCGGGAAGCAGGATCCCCCCCAGCCGAGGCCCGCATCGAGAAAGTGACGGCCGATACGTGCATCATATCCCATGCCCGCGGCCACTTCCTTCACGTCCGCGCCGACGAGTTCGCACAGGTCTGCCAGTTCGTTGATGAAAGAAATCTTTGTCGCAAGGAAGGCGTTGCTCGCATACTTGATCATCTCTGCCGTACGCAAATCTGTGATGACGATGGGCGCGCGCAGTGGTAAGTGCAATTGGGCAACCTTATCCGCGGCATCGCGATCCAGTGAACCGATCACATTGCGATGCGGATTCATGAAATCTCCGATCGCCGAGCCCTCCCGTAGAAATTCGGGACAAGATACGACGGCAAAGTCGATTGACTTTGGCTGCGCTCTTTTTACAATATCCGCAACCCAGTCGCCGGTCCCGATCGGAACCGTCGACTTGTTGATGATGATTAGCGGCGCGGCCATATTTTGAGCAATCGAACGCGCTGCGGCATCCACATATTGCAGATCGGCACTGCCATCCACACCGGAAGGAGTGCCGACAGCGATAAACGCAAATTCTGCACCCTTGAGCGCCTCGGCATACGAAGTGGTGAAAAACAATCTTCCAGCTTTTGTATTGCGTTTGACTAATTCCTCAAGACCCGGCTCATAGATGGGCATGATCCCTTTCTTTAGATTTTCAACGCGTTGCTCATCGACATCGAGTGCTACGACGCGATTCCCCAGGTCGGCAAAGCAGGCTGCGGTGACAAGACCCACATACCCCACGCCGATCACACAGATTTGTTTCATGCTATACCTCTTTGTTCAAATGATTTTCCCGCACAGGCAGGATCAGTTTTCGATAAGGCAATCGTCACTTTGGCGAAGCACTGATGAAGTGACTTTTCCTCTATCGTCGTATTTCAGGTGTCTTCCGTGTTTTTTTCTTTTCCGTATTTTTGCCGAAAGCGCCCTCGATCATTTTCAAAAAACCATCCATATGAATGGGTTTCGAAATATAACCGTCATAGCCCGCCTCCATGGCGCGCTTGCGTTCACTGGGCAGGGTATGGGCAGTGAGGGCAAAGAGAGGAATTAACCTGGTAGATTCATCGGCTTTTAACTTTTGTGCAGCATTCCACCCATCCATTTCAGGCATTCCCAGATCCATCAAGATCAGGTCTGGCTTTTGCAGACGAGCCGCAGCGACACCATCACGCCCATTGACCGCCAGAAAGACATCATAGCCTGCACGCTCCAGCACAAAACGTACAAGTTCATAGTTATCCATGTTGTCTTCAACGACCAATATACGTCCCTTGCTCATGTCTCATTCAAGATCTGAACTTTTACAAGAACTTCCGGACAGGAATTCAAGTTTCCCGTTACTGCTTTTCAGCGGTACTTTGTAACTATACCGCGTCTCTGTCCATCGGGCAATGACGTACCCCCCTCCCCCAAATACCCATATGATACTTGGCTAATCATCCCAACTTCTGCTGCGTATTTGGGGGAGGTGCCCGAAGGGCGGAGGGGGTGCGGGTGGGGGTGAAAAATCCCATATAATACGGTGCGGTGTACTATGAAAATTCTCTTCGTGGCCGACGGCCGCTCCCCTATTGCCCAAAACTGGATCCGTTACTTCATCGAACGGGGTGATGAGGTCTATCTGGCTTCTACATTCGCCTGCCGCAATGATGTTGATTTCCCACTTAACGGACTTGAGATCATCCCGGTTGCGTTTAGCGGATTTAGAAAAGAGACTCAGCGTCCCGGCACCGCTCCCGCGCGGACCGTGAGCCTGCGGACCGCGATCCGGCAGTGGTTCGGCCCCCTCACGATCCGCCGCGCCGCACAACGACTGCGTGACTTCATCGAAAAAATAAAACCCGACCTTATCCATGCCATGCGGATTCCATATGAGGGCATGCTCGCCGCAGACGCATACACCGGGATTCCGCTGGTTGTTTCTATCTGGGGCAATGATTTTACTCTGCATGCACCGTCTACGCGGCTGATGAGTCACTACACGCGCTGGACCATGCGGGTCGCGGACGGAGTCCATGCAGACTGTTACCGCGATCTACGCCTGGCAAAACAGTGGGGTTTCGGGCATGAGAGGCCGAATCTCGTCACGCCAGGCAACGGCGGAATCCGAACCGATATTTTTTATCCCCCGGCAAAACCGCCGGAAGAACCTGTCATCATCAACCCGCGTGGATTTCGCCCCTATGTGTGCAACGAAGCGTTTTTCAAAGCGATTCCGCTCGTTTTAGCAAAACAACCGGATGTAAAGTTTTTATTCGCTTTGATGGATGGCGAGCCACAGGCCACACAGTGGATTAGGGAATTGGGGATTGGTCACGCGGTTGAATTATTGCCTTCAATGCCGCACTTCCAAATGGCAGAAGTATTCCGCCGCGCCCAGATCGTTGCCTCGCCCAGCATTCACGATGGCACACCGAACACCCTGCTCGAGGGCATCGCTTGCGGATGTTTCCCCGTTGCGGGAGATTTGGAATCCATCCGTGAGTGGATCACGCCAGAGAAAAATGGACTGTTGTTCGATCCAACCAATTCCCAATCCATCGCAGATGTTGTGGTTGCTGCGACCGAAAACAAAAACCTGCGACAAACAGCCGCAGGCTTAAATCAAACGATGATCACCGCTCGCGCGGAATATGGACAGAATATGCGAAGAGCAGAGAAATTTTATGAGGAAGTGATTGCGTCTACCCGTAATCACGTAAACAAGTAGACGCGTACACAGGCAAAACCCTACGTCGCGTGGCGACATTTACATGTTTACTTGTATACCTGTGTACAATGTGCTGATCTACCCTTCCACTTTCGGCTCTCGCATGTACTCGAGTCTCTGACGCAATTCAATTCGGCGTTCATCCGCGGCGTGGCGAACTTCGCTGAAGAAGTTTTCTCCGCGTGAACGAAGTTCTGAACGCAATTGTTCACCAGATTCGGGGGCCATCAACAGGGCGATCGTCGAGCCGACCAATCCCCCGACCACAACACCGATCAAAAAGCCAAAGGTTCTTCTCATGATTTTCTCCTCTTTTTGAAGTTAATCTCAAATGATTATACTGCCTACGCTCGCTTGATTCAATTTTTACAACGAATTATTCTTTGTAATATTATTCTTGCAAAACATTTACTCATTTGAGAGTATCCGAAAATCCGATTCTGTGGAATAATCAGGGTGCCGCGCGTATCCGCTCTGCGTGAACGCGACGGCAATATTTCAAGCTGTCAAAGCGCGGCCACAAGGGGACGACCGCACCAAACGGCTCCTACCTATTCGGAGGATACCATGTCTACACCTGCACCCATTTCCACCAGCGCGCCCACGCGCAAAAAAGTCACTACTCTTACCTATCGCCAGAAAAAGGAACGCGGCGAGCCGATCACCATGCTCACCGCCTACGACTATCCCACCGCGATGGCTCTGGATAAGGCTGGGATCGATTCCATCCTGGTCGGCGATTCGCTTGCGATGGTCGTGCTCGGTTATGAAACCACCCTTCCCGTGACGATGGAAGAGATGCTCCATCACTGCCGCGCAGTAGCACGCGGCGCGAAGAGCGCGCTTCTCATCGGCGATATGCCCTTTATGTCGTATCAGGTTTCCGTGGAGGAAGCCACGCGTAATGCGGGCCGTTTCCTGCAACAGGGCGGCATGGACGCGGTCAAGCTCGAAGGCGGGCGCGAACGTGCCGATGCCATCCGCTCCATCACCAGCGCAGGGATCCCGGTTATGGGCCACCTTGGACTGACGCCTCAATCGGTCAATCAACTGGGCGGGTTCCGCGCCCAGGGCAAGACAGCCCGTGCCGCGCAACGACTCGTTGAAGATGCACTCATCCTCGAAGAGGCAGGCTGCTTCAGCATCGTGCTGGAATCTGTCCCGGCCCGCCTTGCCGAACTGATCTCGAGCAAGCTATCCATTCCAACGATTGGGATCGGTGCAGGCGTCGGCTGTGACGGCCAGGTGCTGGTCACACATGACCTGCTGGGATTGTTCGACCGCTTCACACCAAAGTTCGTCAAGACATATGCAGACTTCCATCGTGAGATGCAAAAGGCTTTCGGCGATTACATCGAGGATGTAGAAACAAAACGCTTCCCCGCGCCGGAGCATACCGTTGAGATGGACGATCGAGAGTGGGAAACGCTATTGAAAGAGGTTGGATAAAGAATATTTCGTCATTGCGAGGGTCATAACCCGAAGCAATCTCATAATATGTTGCTATCATGCGATAGCGGGGTTGAGATTGCTTCGCCTCGCTTCGACTGTGCTAGCGCTCCGCTCACTATAGTCCCCGAAGCGTAGCTGAGTGGGAGCGCGAGGGCTCGCAACACTTGCACCTGCGTGCCAGTGCAGGTGTGAAGGATTCAGTTTTTCTAATTGAAGATGAACAATTCCATCCTCATCGTTGGCACAGGCGCGCTCGCGACCCTCTTTGCTGCGCGGCTCGCACAGGCAGGCCATCCAATCACCATGCTGGGTACATGGAAAGCGGGACTGGATGCCCTAAATACATACGGCGCGCGTTTGATCGATGCGAATGGGAATGAGCATCAGTTTAAAGTCCGAGCGATAGACAACCTACAGGATTGTTCTGGAATTACACATGCGCTCATCCTTGTCAAAGCCTGGCAGACGGAACGAGTCGCGAGTCAACTGAAAGAACACCTCGGTGGGGATGGACTCGCGGTCACGCTTCAAAACGGACTGGGGAATCGCGAAACGCTCGCCCAAAGCCTGGGGCTACATCGCGTGGCCCTGGGCACGACCACCACCGGCGCGACTTTGCTCGGTCCCGGGTTGGCCCGAGCAGGGGGAGAGGGGATCATTTCCATCGAGCGGCATCTGGCTCTCAGTCCGATCGAAGACGCGCTGAAATCTGCCAGGTTCAACCTGAACATCGTCGAAGATGCAAAATCGCTGATCTGGGGCAAGCTGGTGATCAATGCAGCAATCAATCCGTTGACCGCGTTATTGCGAGTCTCGAATGGACAATTGCTGGAGCGCCCTGCTGCCCGAGAGATGCTGAAAGCTCTGGCTCGCGAAACTGCACAAGTAGCTAAGGAAGAAGGGATTGAGTTACCGTTTCCTGACCCTGCAGCGGCAGCGGAGGAGGTTGCTCTTAAAACCGCATCAAATCATTCCTCCATGCTGCAAGATGTGATGCGCGGCGCCCCGACCGAAATCGATGCCATTTGTGGGGCGGTGGTAAACATCGGGCAGAGCCATAAGATAGATACGCCTGCAAATTGGGCCTGCTGGAAGCTGGTGAAGGCAATAGGAGGATAATAAAGGAGTCAACGACTCCCGTCGTTGCCCAACCGGTATCAAAGTCAGGAGATGTCGCCACGGCGCCACAGCGCTGCTTTGACTCCCTACCTTTTTATTTAATGGGGTGACATTCTGCTACTAAGTTGGTGCATTTTGTTGTATTACCCCGAATCTATTGCATGGTAAGATAATAGTAGAATATATAGATTTTGGAGGTCACTTATGCGCAAGTGGCTTGTCTTTGTTTTGCTTTTAGGATTACTACTCTTGCCCTCCGCCGCTGACGCACAGGGAGGAACAAAACTAGAGTCTCTCAATATCGAACTGTGGTCTGAATACGATCAGCCGAGTATGCTGGTCATTAATCAATTCGTTGTGTCACAGGATACGGCCCTTCCGGTAGAAGTAACATTGCGCTTTCCCAAAGAGGGAAATCTGGTTGCAGTAGCAGTAGAAACCAACGGAAATCTATTCAATAAGAGTTTTGACGGTCCTCAGGAACAGGGAAACTGGCAGCAGATCAAAATCAACGTAGATTCCTATGACCCGCATCGTGTTGAATATTATCAGCCGCTGACTCTCGAGGGGAATAAACGTCAGTTCAAATACCAGTGGTTTGGTGATTACTATGTTAAGGAGTTCCAGATTGCCATACTGGTCCCCGCAGACAGCACAGAGCTGATTACCTCGCCCGTGCTGGAGAACACGACAACATCCACAGATGGGTCGACCATATCCGGTACCGTGACCGAGAACGATCTCAGGATGGGAAAATTTTTTCAATTTGAACTCGACTACCAACGAACGTCAGACACACTGATACAGTCCAACCCTGGCCAGGTCGATCCGGTTCAACCTTCCGCCCCGGTGGATGAAAATACACCAGGACGGGTTTCCATTACTAACTTACCGTGGATCATCGCTGGGTTCGGACTGGCGCTGATCGTAATTGCGCTGTTCTCTTACTGGCGATCCACACATACCGGTGAAGAGAAAACACCAAGACGGCGTCGCCGCCCGGCAGAGGCAGAAGGGGAGGCGCAGGCTTACTGTCATGAGTGCGGCGCGCGCTCTCATCCTGGAGATCGTTTTTGCCGGACGTGTGGAAGCAGATTGAAGGTCGAATAAATAACGGGAGCAGGTTGAAGGAAGAACGAGGCGGACCGTGATTCTAGGCGTACCATACATCGTTCCTATCTATTTCATCTATGGGTTGGCCTTTTTCAGCATGGGTTTGCTGGTTGCTGCAGAAGGAGGGCGCGCCTCCGATGTGCGTCTGCGCAGGGCATTGCCGCCGCTGGCAGGCTTCGGCGTTGTCCATGCGGCACATGAATGGACAGAAATGTATGTGTTGATGGGGCATCCTGCTACAACGACAGAGGTCACCATCATGTGGGGGCTTCAGATCGCAACTCTGGCCTTCTCGTTCATATCGTTAGCGGCCTTCGGAAGTTTTCTGCTGGCGGAAAATGAGGTGACTCGGCGCCTGTTCTTGTTGATTCCCATCGGGCTGCAAGCGATCTGGGTCTTTGGGCTTTACAATTTTCGCGGGGAGTATACCGGTCAAATGCTCTGGGATGTCGCCGATACGTGGACCCGTTATACGTTGGCGATCCCTGCCTCCGTTCTCACGGCGATCGGACTGGTCGTACAGCAACGAGCATTCCGACGCTCGGGCCTGATCCGCTTCGGTCAGGATGCGTTATGGGCGGCGATCGCGTTTGGCTGGTACGGTTTGTTTGGACAGTTTTTGGCCCGGGAAACTCCTCTTTTCCCTTCCAACCTGATTAACCAACAGACATTCCTTGACTTATTCGGTTTTCCCATTCAGCTGTTTCGGGCCGTGACAGCCGTTGCGGCGTCCATTTTTGTCATCCGTTTTCTGCGCGCTTTTCAAGTGGAAACAGAGCATAAGATCGCCAGCCTGCAACAGGCGCGGCTGGAAGAATCCCAGCAGCGCGAAATCATGCGCGGAGAGCTGTTCCGGCGCGTCGTCGCGGCGCAAGAGGCGGAACGTCAGCGCATTGCACGGGACCTGCATGATGAAACAGGTCAGGCGCTGACTGCTATTGGAATGGGTTTGCGCGGACTCTCGAGCAAACTGGGGCCGCGCAACAAGGAAGCACTGAACAATCTGCACAAACTCGAAACCCTGACCGCAGATGCGCTGAAGGAACTGCAGCACCTGATGACCGACCTGCGCCCCTCTCACCTCGATGACCTGGGGCTGTCTGCTGCGCTGCGCTGGTACGCCGGCCGAATCCAGGAACACTCCTCCCTCAATATCAGAGTGGATATACATGGGGAAGAATGCGAGCTGGATGATGCCATGAAGATCACTATTTTTCGTATTATTCAGGAAAGTTTGAACAATATCATTAAGCATTCACAGGCTACGCATGTGAACATTCATTTGCACTTTGATGAAAAGAACGTCCGCATCAGTGTGATGGACAATGGAATCGGTTTTGATTTGGAGCGTAGAAAGCAACAGCGCACCAGCCGTCCCTGTTTGGGATTGGCCGGAATGGAGGAGCGCGCCGCACTGCTGGACGGCACGGTAGTTGTACATTCGCGTCCGGGCTATGGTACAGAAGTTGAAGCGTTGATCCCCTATCATCATCCGAAGGTGCACCCGAAGTGGCAAGAGGTAAAAGATGACAATACGTCTGTTATTGGTGGATGACCACGCCGTCGTCCGTTCGGGACTGAAAATGTTACTGGAGAATGAACGGGATGTGGAGATCATCGGTGAAGCTTCTTCTGCCGCAGAGGCGATCGAGGGTGCGGTACGTCTCAAGCCAGATGTGATCTTGATGGATATCGGCTTACCCGATCTTTCGGGCATCGATGCGACGCGCGAAATCAAGAAACGCGTTCCCGAAGTGGCAATCGTGGCTCTAACAATTCATGAAGACGAGGAGTACTTCTTCAAAATGCTGGAGTCAGGCGCCTCTGGCTATGTACCCAAACGCGCGGCTCCTGAAGAATTGCTCACGGCCATCCGAGCGGCAGCCAATGGACAGGTTTACCTGTATCCATCCCTGGCAAAATTACTCGTGCGCGATTTTCTGGATGGTGGGCGTGCCACGGGTCAGCAGACAACCTCAGACCTGACAGACCGTGAACAAGAGGTGTTGACGTATCTCGCAGAGGGCGCGAGCAATGAAGAGATCGCCGCGGCGCTGGTTTTTTTTTTCAAGTCAGTTGCGCGCCACCGAGAGAATATCATGCGGAAATTGAACCTGCATTCCCGCGCAGAATTGGTACGTTACGCAATACGAAAAGGAATCATCAAGCCATAATTTATGTGCTTTATCCTCAACAAGGGCAACCAGAGTCAAAAAAGCGAAGACGGGCGCTGTAGCGCCCGTCTTCTTTTTAGTTCAAACTTATTTCGACTTACTGAGCAGGAGCTTCCACTGCAGGGCGAGTGTACGTGCTCACATCACCACCCAGATCCGCGATCGAGTCGATCAGGAACTGAGCAACGAATTTACCATTGTGAACAAACGCGCCGGGGTCCTTCTGATAGTACTGATAGTTGTAGGCAGCCTTCAGCAGACGTGGTGTCCAAGCAGCATAGCCTTCGCCATCCGCACCAAAGAAGTATGGATATGCAGTGGCTTTGTACTCAATTGGGTTGCCGGTCCCCTCCGCATAGGCCTGCATCTCAGCATAGAGAGCCTCAGCCAGAGCGTCGAGTTCTGCTTTGACGCCTTCAGAAGTATTACCATCGCCATCATAGTCGGGCGCATTCATGCGGATTGCTTCTACTTCTTCGGTTCCATGGCAACCAGCACAGGCTTCTACTTTGGGTTGGAGGGCATGTACATCGTGGCAGTCCTGGCACTTATTGAGGGGATGCTGCTCAAAGTAGCCAGCGTATTCCTTGCCTTCGTACATGTAGGCGCCTTGCACATCTGCGCCAAAGAGGGTTGCGCCCGCAGCAAAGTAATGGATATTGCTGAAGCGGATTTTCTCATCGACAGTATCGAGATCCTTGACGCCAAGGGCTTTATCAAGGGTTACCTTCGAGGAACGGCCCTGATGGCACTCGAGGCACAGGTTGCCGTCATTGGACACGAAATTACCTTCGGCATCCTGACCGCCGAAACTGACCGTTGCACCGCTGGGGAAGGTCACAGAAGCGACCTCATAGCGGTTGGGCCAGTTGGCTTCATCATGGCAGGTCGAGCACAGGAAGCCATTGGAAATCTCGTTCGAAATATTGCCGCCTTCCTTAAGGAACTGGGGCAAACCTGTGGCGCTGTGGCACTTGGCACAGGCACCTTCGACTTCGCCTTCAGCATCCCAGTGACGGAAGGGTTCCGTATTGCCAGCGAAGTGACCGGCATCATTGCGAACGAAGTTGCTCATATCACCGCCCAGGTCTTCGATCGAATCGTAGACCAGTTGAACGATGTACTTATTACCATGAGCAAAGGCGCCCGGATCTTTGACGGAAACCTGATAGTTATAGGCTGCTTTCAGCAGGCGAGGAGTCCAGTTAGCATATGCTTCACCGTCTGCACCCAGGAAGTAAGGATGCTGATCTGGATTGTACGTAATCGGAGCGCCGGCGGTACCTTCGGCATATTTCTGAATTTCAGCCAGCAGTGCTTCCTGCAAGCCCTCGATTTCATAGAACATGCCTTCTTCCTTATCGCCATCACCATCGTAGTCCCAGGCTGAAGCCTGAGGCTCGCGGATGTTCTGCAGGCCGCCTTCCGCTTTGACGCCATCACCATGGCAGAGGGCACACTCTTCAACTTTCACTTTGAGGGTGTGTGGATCATGGCAGCCAATACAAGTATCGCGCCCTTCCACATGCTGGAACTTGGCATCATAAACTTTGCCTTCATATTCATATCCACCTTTGACCTCGGTGCCAAACAATGTGGCCGCGGCAGCATAATAATGGATATTGCGGAAGCCAAAGCGTACATCGTTACCCTGGTCGTCTTTGATCGGGGCAACAACGGCATCCGGGTCTTCCGCCTGGAAACGTGCGATCTGGGCATCGACAGAGGCCTTGGATTCGCGTCCCTGGTGGCAGACCAGACAGCGTGAGGCATCGCCAAACCCTTCCACTACGAATGGAACCGGCTCGCCGTTTTCATCGGTTTCAAAGCCAGGGAAGGCAACGCTATTCAGATTAGTGGCAACGGGGTTATGGCATGCAATACATTGAATGCCCTGTGCATCTTGCGCTGGCACAGCAGCATCCACTTTATTTACCTCAGAGCCATCAGCGCCCAGGAAATCCTGGTAACCCGCAGTGCTATGGCATTTAGCACAGGAGGTTGGGACTTCCGCCGGATCATCAGCATCCCAGTGACGGAAGGGCTCTGTATCCACGGCGTTATGGGCAGATGATTCCCACTCCACCAGATTGGGCACAGCGACTGGTTCTGGTGTGGGAGCAGGAGCTTCGGTGGGAGCTTCGGTAGGTGCAGCAGTGGGCTCGGGCTTCCCGCCGCAGGCAGCAAGGATCACGACTAGCAAGAGAAGCGTTCCAAGAAGCACCAAACTTTTTTTCATTGACATTTGCAATATTCTCCTTTCAATGGGTGTTGAGCAGGGGACTTTGGCTATCTTTAGATGGAAGGCACCTCCTCACAAATATTAAAATTTTGGGGACTTTTAATCTCCCCTTTATATTAATCTAAAGTATCTTATGTGTGAATAACAGATGTCATCCCCTTATCAGATGAATGTAATCGGCTTTACATGAATGGTCTTAATTAGCAATATTATACAATACCCACTGAAAAATACATTAAAAGTAGGGAGATTCCCCCATCAAATTTATGAAAAAAAGGGATCCATATGGGGTGAAAATCAACACCAACCCTATGAATCAGCCTGGGGTATAGGCAGATTCGCCAATCCAAAGATTGGTCATGCGCCGAATTCCCTTTCTTATCAATTTCTCATAAACTAGGAGCAGATTGAGTGAAAGCTCGAGAAAGGATAATCTCATGAGCACCATCGCACTTGCAGTTATTTTGTTGATCCGTATCATCCTTCCAATCAGCCTGTTGATTGGATTTGGTGAATGGGTCCGTCGGCGCGAAGCTAATTATTGGGCCCACAAGTGAGGTTGTATGGAAACATTAACTTCTTTTCTCGCCATTTTAGTAGGGCTGCTCCTGCGTCTGGCGATTCCAATCGCAGGGACTGCCATACTGATCTATTTCCTTCGCAAATTGGATTCTCACTGGCAGGCGGAGGCACAACTTTTGGCAACACCCGCGCCAAAAATTGAATGCTGGAAGGTGAATGGCTGTTCACCTGAGCAGCAAAAAAACTGCCTGGCAGCCTCTTCACAATTGCCCTGCTGGCAAGTCTTCCGTCAGCCGAACGGCTATCTGCAAGAAAAATGCATCTCTTGCGAAGTATTCATGCATGCACCCATTCCAGCCCTCAAAACTGAACCAAGGAGAATGTAAAAGATGACCTCTCGAATCGAACGTTTATTGATCGCTCTGGTGTTTGCCCTGCTTGCCGCGGGGATTACACTGATTATCGCCAGTGCACAAGGCGAGGTTCCTCCGGCTGCACCGACCTCCCCAGACTGTGTCAGCTGCCACACTGAATCTGAGATCACCTGGAAAGATGGCGCTCACAGCAAAGCCGAGGTGGTGACTTGCGAAGCCTGTCATGGACCTGCCCAGGCAGATCACCCCAAGGCCTCCATGCCCGTGAATCGGACACCTGATCTCTGCATTAGCTGCCATAGCGATGCAAACTATGGAACCCTGGAATGGAAAGCGAGCAAGCATTCTCAGCTTGGTATCGATTGTGCCACTTGTCATGACCCACACAGTACATCCTTTAAGAAGGTCGCCGGTCCGCGCGGAGAACCAAGCAGTGCTGATAATGTTTCTGAGCTGTGCGTCAACTGCCACAAAGAGAGCAGCATGAATTTCCCGTACAGCACTCACAGCCAACAAGGCGTGACCTGTGTGGATTGCCACCTCAATCCGATTGAAAATCCCGACGGCACACTGGGCACAGTGACCAACCATACTTTTAATGCGAGCCTGAAATCCTGCAATAGCTGCCATGCCGATCAAATGCATAGTCCCACCGAAGCGAAGGCTTCCGAAGCGACAAGCGCCTCGATCTCTGAACCAGCCCCGGACGCTCAACTCGGCTCTGTCATGCCCGAACCTGAACCCGTTAGCCCCATGGGATTCTCTGCACTGGCCGGTGTGATCGGACTTGCCGGCGGCATGGTGCTCGCTCCCTGGCTCGAACGCTGGTATCGCCGCACACTAAAACACGATGATGAGGAAAACAATGAGTGAGAAAAACATCAACCGACGCGAATTCCTGAAGTTGACTGCGGTTGGTGTGGCAGTCGCAGCCGGGACACGCGCGGTAAATTCTACAAAGGCCTCGAGTGATGCGCCAAAAGGCAAGCATCAGTGGGCAATGGTCATCGACCAGTCGAAGTGCGTGGGATGTGGTTATTGCACATTGGCCTGCCAGGCTCACAACGATATCAATCCTGAGATCCAATGGACGAAGGTGATCCCGGATGGGATG
>Ga0073934_10007538_pt1 | contig 15086 bp, 11 predicted proteins | sample LarsenN4metaG_FD_76834 | JGI IMG/M metagenome (GOLD analysis project Ga0073934, IMG submission 76834) | Hot spring sediment bacterial and archeal communities from British Columbia, Canada, to study Microbial Dark Matter (Phase II) - Larsen... ...
ATGCGGAGGTAATCGGGATGATGGTGCCAGCCGGCGAGCGCGACGACGCGCGGCCCCCACCCCCCCGCCCCGAGCGCGGCCCGCACGTCCTCGAGCGCCGCGACCGTCGTCGACCGGCCGCAGAGGGGATAGCCGGGGACGGCCACGAGCGTCTCGACGCCGTCGCTGCGGGCGCGCGCCAAGCACTCCGACACCCCCGGCTCGGTGAACTGGAAGGCCGTATAGACGCTCGCGGTCACGCCACGCCGGGAGAGCTCGTCGCGAAGCGCGTGGGCCTGCCAGACCGACTGGGCGTTCATGGGCGAGCCGCCGATCGCTTCGTATGCCTCCACGAGACCCGGAGCACGGTTGCGCGCGAGCTCCCGGGCCCGGGCCACGGCCGCCTCCCCGACGTGTCCCTCGAGCGCGGCGTTGCGGAGGAAGATGCGCTCCAAGAACGCGGTCACCTTCTCGGGAGTCGGCTCGTCCGGCTCGCCGAAGTTGATGAAGAGGAGCCCGAGGGACATCACGTTGGCGCCGGGGGAACTCAGCCCTGCGCGGAGATCTCGTGGACGCGGTCGACGAGGAACGCGACCCGGTCCGGCTCCGTGGCGTGATGGATGCCGTGCCCGAGGTTGAACACGTGGGCGCGTGCTGCCGCGCCTTCGTTCAGCACCGCGCGAATGCCGTGCTCGAGCTCGGCCTCGGGCGCGAAGAGCGCCGCGGGATCCAGGTTCCCCTGCACGACGGCGGACGGCCCGAGCCGCTCCACCGCAGCCGAGAGCGGAACGGTCCAGTCGATCCCGACCACGTCCGCGCCGACCTCGCGGACGTCGCCGAGCATGCTTCCGGCGCCATTCGCGAAGTAGATCACAGGCACGCCCGTGGCCTCGCGCACGTCGCACACCGCGCGACGGGTGATCGGCAGGACGAAGCGCCGATAGACCTCGGAGCCGAGCAGGCCGGCCCACGAATCGAAGAGCATGACGACGTCCGCGCCCGCCTTCGCCTGGGCCGTCAGGTACCGGGTCATCGCGGCTCCGAGGAGCTCCAGCATCCGCGAGGCCGCTTCCGGCTCCTCGCGCAGGAAGCTCCGTGCTTCCATGAAGTCCTTCGACCCCTCGCCCTGCACGAGGTAGCAGAACAGCGTGAACGGCGCTCCCGCGAAGCCGATGAGAGCCCGGTCCGACGGAAGCTCCTCTCGGACGCGCCGGATTGTTTCGAGCACGTACGGCGTGCCCTCCTCGGGCTCGAGCAGCGAGAGCTCCGTAGCCGAGCGAACCGGCTTCTCCAGCACGGGCCCGGGATCGAAGTCGAGCCGGACGCCCATTCCCTCGAGCGGGGTCATGATGTCGCTGAACAGGATGGCCGCATCCAAAGGGAAGCGCTCGAGCGGCTGCAGGGTGATCCTGGCAGCCAGCTCCGGCGTCTTGGTCGCCGTCTTGAAGTCCACGCTCTCCCGCAGCTTCCGATACTCGGGCAGATAACGACCGGCCTGTCTCATGATCCAAACGGGCACCCGGCCGTTCCGTTCGCCGCGGCAGGCGCGCTCCAACAGCGTGCGGCCCTCAGGCATCGGAAAACGCCGCGTCCGTCAGCACCGTTTCTGTGGCCTCGAGGAGGCGCTCCATATCCGCGCTCGTGTGCGCGTACGACCAGAACCACGCCTCGAACGGGCTCGGCGGGAGATGGATGTCCGCAGCGAGGAGGCCGTGGAAGAGCGCGTTGAAGCGAGGACGCGACGAGGAGCTCGCGGAGGGCCAGTCGACGACGGGCCGCTCGTTGAAGAAGAGAGACCCCATCCCTCCCACCCGATTCCAGCGGAGCGGCATCCCCAGCCGCTCGCCGAGGTCGCCGAAGCCCTCGTCGAGGATCTCGCCGAGCTGCTCCAGATGCGTGTAGACTGCTGGCGTGGTCTCGAGGACGCTCAGTGTCGCCAGCCCCGCGGCGACTGCGAGCGGGTTGCCCGAGAGCGTCCCCGCCTGGTAGACCGGGCCCTCGGGCGCGATCATCGCCATGAGGCTTCGTCTGCCACCGTAGGCTCCGACCGGCAGCCCTCCCCCGATCACCTTGCCGAGCGTGGTGAGGTCGGGAGTGACTCCGTAGCGCTCCTGCGCGCCGCCCCGTGCTACGCGGAAGCCCGTCATCACCTCGTCGAAGACCAGAAGCGCGCCATGTCTGCGACAGAGCTTCTGCAGCCCCGCGAGGAACCCGTCCGCGGGCGGGACGCAGCCCATGTTCCCGGCCACGGGCTCGACGACGACAGCCGCGATGTCCCCCGGTCGTTCTTCGAACAGCGACGCGACTCCGTCGAGGTCGTTGTACTCCGCGACGAGCGTGTCCACCGCTGCGGACTTGGGCACGCCGGGAGAGGACGGAACGCCGATGGTCGCCGCCCCCGATCCGGCCTCGACGAGGAACGCATCCGCGTGTCCATGATAGCCGCCGCGGAACTTCACGATGGCGCTGCGGCCCGTGGCGGCGCGCGCGAGACGCACGACGCTCATCGTGGCCTCGGTCCCGGAGTTCACCATGCGGACCACCTCGAGCCCGGGGACCAGGCGGACGAGCTGCTCGGCGAGCTCCACCTCGCCCTCCGTGGGCGTGCCGAACGAGGTCCCGCTCGCGAGCGCGTCCTCCAACGCCTCGCGCACGGCCGGGTGATTGTGGCCGAGCACCATGACGCCCCACGATCCGACGAGATCGAGAAGACGACGGCCGTCGACGTCCTCGAGGAAAGCTCCGTCGGCCGATCGTATGAAGCGCGGCGATCCACCGACGCCCTTGAACGCGCGCACGGGGCTGTTGACGCCGCCGGGGATGGTTCGACGCGCCCTCGCGAAGAGCGCTTCGCTCAGCCCCTTCTCGAGTCCGGCTCCTGCGCCCGGCGCGGTCATGGCGCGGCCCCGCTCGCGCTCCACCCCATCCCCCGCAGCGTGCTCAGACCCAGTCGCTCGAGCAGCATCTCCGCGGCCGCGATCCCGAGCGCTTCCGCGCCGTCGGGTTCGGAAGCGAGGTCCACCGACTCGATGCGGTCGGACATGGCCACGGCTGCGCTCAGGCGAAGCTCGCGACCGGCCACGCGACCCAGCGCTCCCACCGGCGCCTGGCATCCCGCGCCCAGGCGGCGGAGACACGCGCGCTCCGCCGTGACCTCCGCCCGCGCGGGCTCGCACTCGAGCGCGGCGAGGAGCCGCCGAGCGCGCGTGTCGTCCTGTCGCGCCTCGATCGCGAGCGCTCCCTGTCCCGCCGCCGGGAGCATGGCCTCGGGCTCGAGCACGTCGTTGATACGGCCTTCCAGTCCCACCCGGCGCAGCCCCGCCACCGCCAGCACGACCGCGTCGAAGCGTCCCTCGTCCACCGCCGCCACGCGCGTCGGGACGTTTCCCCTCACGTCGGCGAGCTCGAGATCGGGACGGAGCGCGGCGAGGAAGCGCCGCCGCCGTGGGCTGGAGGTTCCCACCCGGGCCCCGTGAGGAAGCGCGCGCGGACCGGCGCGAGGCCCCACGAGCGCATCGCGGGGATCCTCCCGCGTCGGGACGGCGGCGATGCAGAGCCCCTCGGGAAGCACGGTCGCGAGGTCCTTGCACGAGTGCACGGCGAGATCCACGCGGCCCTCGAGCAAGGCGTCCTCGAGCTCCTTCGTGAAGAAGGCCTGCCCGAGCGAGGGTCCGAGCGGCACATCCTGGATGCGATCCCCGCTCGTCACGACTTCGACGATCTCGACCTCGAGCGACGGGTGTCGCGCGCCGAGAGCGGCCTGTACGAGGCGGGTCTGCGCGCGCGCCAGCTCCGATCCACGCGTGCCGACTCGGAGGCGCGTCATTCGGAGACGTCCGCCTGGTCGTCGTCGTCGGGCACGCCGAAGAGCGAGCTCGCGCTCCTGAGCAGCCACTGCCCTTCGGCGCTCGCCGGATCGGCATCGCGAATCGCCACGGTCGGGGCGTGCAGCAGTGTACGCGCCAGAGAGCGAGCGAAGCGCTGCAGATCCTCGCGCTCGTCTTCGCTCCATCCCCGCGAGCGGCGGTCCGCCTCCTGCTGCGCGAGCGCGAGCACCTGGCCGCGGATGCCGCGCAGGACCGACGCGGCCCGGCGTGACCTGCGCCAGGAGGCGAAGCGCGCGACCTCCTCGTCGACGATCGCCTGCGCGCGGGGGAGCTGCGCGGAGCGCGCTTCCCGCGCCGCGGTGACGCGCTCGAACACCTGCGCCAAGTCGAGGACGCGCGCGCCCGCCACTTCGCCGACGTCGCGCGAGAAGTTCCGCGGGTGAGCCAGATCCAGGAAGAAGCGCGCGCGAGGATGCGCGCGGGCGATCGGCTCGAGGCTCGACCGCGTCACCAGGTCCTCGGCCTCCGCCGCCGCGCCCACGACCAGGTCCGCACTCGCGAGCAGCGACGGGAGGTCGTCGAGAGAGAACGCCTCGGCGCCGAGCGCCGCGGCCAACGCTTCCGCACGCGCGAGCGTGCGGTTGACCACGACGAGTCGCCCCATGCCCTGCTTGCGGAGGAGCCGCGCGACCAGCGCGCCGGTGTCGCCGGATCCCACGACGATCGCTGTCCGTCCGGAGAATGACCCCATCTCCGTCTCGAGGAGCTTCAGGGAAGCTCCGGCGACCGATGCCGAGCCCCGACCGATCTCCGTCTCGGCACGCACCCGCTTTCCCGCCGCCAGAGCCTGCTGGAACAGCCGTGTCAGCAGCGTGCCCGACACCTTCTCCGTCGAGGGGTTTTCCATGGCGGCCTGGACCTGTCCCAGGATCTGTGCCTCACCGAACACGACCGAATCCAATCCCGCCGCCACGCGGAAGAGATGGCGCGCCGCCTCGTCCTCCCTGTGCACGTAGGAGTGTCCCTCGAGCTCGCGCAGCGAGAGACCCGACCGCGCGGCGACGATGTCCTGCAGCATGCGAATCGCGCGCCCGGGTCGAGTGCTCACCCCGTAGACCTCGAGACGCCCGCACGTGGCCAGCGGCGTCGCTTCGGGCAGAAGCCCCGGCTTGGCGGTGATCCTCTCCAGGCCTCGATAGATCTCGTCCAGATCGACATGCAGCCGCTCACGAACCGTGGGCGGCGCCACCGAAGTGCTCGTTCCGAGGACGAAGATCTCCTGCATCGCGTGCCTCAGCCGAGGGTGCTCGCCCATTCGTCGACGGAGATCCGCACACCGGTGTGCAGAGGTGTGTCGGACTTCGTGTAGCGGCGCGCCTCTGTGTCGCGCAGATCGTAGACGAGTCGGGAGAAGAGGGTGAGGTCGTCGGTCTCGTACACGACGACGAACTCATGGTCCTGGAGACCGAACGAGTAGAGAAGCAGCTGGTTGATCTCGCGATACTGCTTCCCGATACGGATGTGCTCGTTCATCATGCCCTGCCGCGTCTCGCGCCCGAGCAGATACCACTCGGCCGTCTTCGTGAACGGGTACGCGATCAGGTACGGTGCGCGCGTCGGCGCGAACGGGTCGATCTCCTGCGCCGACTTGGCCGCCCGCGAGTACTCCGATGGCCTCGTCATCCCCCACACCACCCTCACCGGCTCGACCGCTTCCCGATGCGCGGCGTCGGCCGCGGCCCGGCGGCGGAAGAAATCCGCGGGCGCCGCGGGGCTCTCCACGCGGACGCTGCTCCACACCAGAACATCCGCGGCCTCTTCGATACCCTGGACGAGATAGAGCTGAGAGGCTTCGCCCGCCCCGGCGAGCGCATCGGACCACGCCCGCGCGCGCTCACGCCGCTCTGCCGCGCTCGCGGCCCAGAATCGGGGGCCGAGCCGGTACGTGGCAAAATGACCGAGGACGATCGGCTCGGGGGGGAGGACGTCTTCACTCACAAGGGCAGTCACTTTCAGGGGTCCACGAAGCCGTAGAAGATCGGCCCGGCGTCCGCCGGCCGCATTGGGACATCTTCCCCCTCCTGGGACCGTAGGATCCCGGACGCGCACGCGGACGTCTGGTACCCGCATTGACGGCCCCGCTCCCGGACTGTATTCGTTGTGCGTTGAACTTGAGAATCGTTCTCAAGTCTTCCTACTTCGGATCCCTTCATGGGCCAGAGCGCGCGTTCCTTCCTATCGCAGTTCGTTGCAGCGGCCGGGCTGTCGGTCGCGATCCTATCTACGGTGAGCTCGGTCTCCGCCTCGGCACAGGCCATCGACTCCGCTCGCATCGCCGAGCTCGAGCGCCGACTGGAGGCCGTCACCCGGGAGCTCGAGCGGCTGAGCCTCGGCCTCGACGTCGTCCAAGCCGACAGCTCGATCATGGGGCTCGGTCCGGCGGCGTCGAAGGTCTATCAGGTCACGCAGGGAGTCTCCATCGGCGGCTATGGTGAGATTCTCTACGAGGGCTTCGCCGACACGCGCGAGGACGGGTCACCCGCCACGAGCCTGGACGCGATCGACGCCCTCCGCGCGATCGTCTACTTCGGCTACAAGTTCGACGACCGCCTCCTGTTCAACTCGGAAGTGGAGATCGAGCACGCGAACGAGGCGTACCTCGAGTTCGCCTACCTCGACTACATGCTCACCGAGACGGTCGGCGTGCGCGGCGGTCTCCTGCTCGCGCCCCTCGGGCTCGTGAACGAGCTCCACGAGCCGCCGGTGTTCATCGATGCCAAGCGGTCGTTCACCGAGAACCGGATCATCCCGACCACGTGGCGCGAGAACGGTATCGGCCTCTTCGGCAACGGCGAGACGCTGACGTGGCGGGTGTACGTGATGAACTCGCTCAACGGCGCGGGCTTCAACGCGTCTGGGCTGCGGGGCGGAAGACAGCGAGGGACGCGCGCCCTCGCCGAAAGCCTCGGTCTCGCGGCGCGCGCGGACTACGTCGGCACGCCCGGCTTCGCCGCGGGCGTCTCCGCGTTCTACGGCGGGACCGGCCAGGGCCGCGTGCTGAACGGGGTGGAGGTGACTGGCAACCTGCTGGTATGGGACGCGCACCTGGCCTACCAGACCCGTGGCTTCGATCTGCGGGCTCTCGTCGCGGGCGCGAGCCTGAACGACGCCGCGGAGCTCAACCAGCTCAACAACCTCACCGGCGCGGCCGGCGTCGGTGACGGGATGCTCGGGTGGTACGTCGAGGGTGGATACGACGTGCTGAGCGGCGTGAATACGCCGCACCAGCTGCAGCCGTTCGCCCGCTACGAGAAGGCGAACTCGCAGGACTCGATGGTGCCGGGTAACACCGCCGGCCCCGGCAATGACATCCGTGCGATCTCGCTCGGGCTCGCTTGGCGACCTGCGCCGCAGGTCGTCCTCAAGGTCGCGCGTCAGCTCATCTCCAACGGCGCGAGCACCGGAACCGACCAATGGAACGGGCAGCTCGGTTGGCTGTTCTGACACCAATGCCGCGGGTAGGATGCGCACTGCTGGCGGCCCTCCTGGGCGCGGCACTCGCGCGGCCCGCGGCGGGTCAGGACCTCACGCAGCAGGAGGCTCTGCGCCGCGCGTTTCCGGAAGGCACGAGCATCGAGCGGCGCACGGCCTATCTCGACGACGCGCAGATCGCACGCGCGAAGGCTCTGGCGGGACGTGACGTCGAGATCGAAGCGGGGATCGTCAGCTACTACGTCGGAACTCACGGCGGGCGCCCCGCGGGCGCCGCGTACTTCGACGTCCAACGCGTGCGCACGCTTCCGCAGGTCGTGATGATCGTCGTCGGCCGCGAGGGCCATCTCGAGCACATCGAAGTCGTCCGCTGGGCCGAGCCGCCCGAGTATCACCCGCCTTCGCGCTGGCTCGCGCAGTTCCTGGGGCGTGTGCTCGACGACGACCTCTCGGAGCGCCGCGCCATCGCGGGCATCACGGGAGCCACCCTCACGACCCGGGCGTCCATCCGAGCGTCTCGGCGCGTTCTGGCGCTCCATCAGGTCATCGACCCGTTCGGGCCGGGCACGTGACGACGTCGCAGAAATGGTTGCTCTGGCTGAGCTCCGGCCTGACCGGAGCGACGGGACTCGTCTATTGGTGGATGAAGAACCTCATGCGGCCGCTCGACGAGTTCGCCGTCATCAACCATCCCCTGCAGCCCTGGATGCTCAAGGCACACATCATCGCCGCGCCCGTGATGGTGTTCGCGGTCGGGCTGATCGCTGCGGGACACATCTGGAAGCAGTACAAGCGCCCGGTGAGCTCTGGACGCATCTCCGGCCTCGTCTCGATGGGCGTGCTCGGCCCTCTCATCATGACGGGTTACGTCATTCAGGTGGTCACCCACGTCGGCTGGCTGGAAGCGCTGGCATGGGCGCACCTGGGCGCCGGAGCCCTGTATCTCCTGAGCTTGTTCGCGCACCACCGTGCGGTGCGGGATCTCTGGATCCAGCGCCTGCGCACGCGGAAGGCGAGACTCGAGGTGTCCGACGTCCCGAGCGGGGTCGGCCCGCGCGGGTGAAGCACGCCGCCGCGCGCGTCAGCTGCCTCGCGCCACTCCCTGTCGCAACTCGCGCTGCAGCACGCTGTGCCTGCGGCCATAGCCGAAGTAGATCGTGAACCCTATCGCGAGCCAGACGATCAGCCGCAGCCAGGTGTCGCCTGGCAGCGTGAGCATCAGGCCGACGCAGCACAGCACGCCCATGATCGGCACGAACGGCATCCCGGGCGTCTTGAACGGACGCTCGAGATCAGGACGGGTCCGGCGCAGGATGAGGACGCCGATGCAGACCAATGCGAACGCGAGCAGCGTGCCGATGTTGACCAGCTCGCCGAGCAGCTGCAGCGGCAGGACACCGGCGCCGATCGCCACCGCGATGCCCGTGTAGATGGACGAGAGGTACGGCGTGCGGTACTTCGGATGCACCTTGCCCGCCCATTTGCCGAGCAGCCCATCGCGGGCCATCGAGTAGAAGACGCGCGACTGCCCGAGCAGCATCACCAGGATGACGGACCCGAGCCCGAGCGTGGCCGCGATATCCACCGAAGCGCGCAGGATGAACGGCGCGCCGGTGACCTCCATCGCGTAGGCCATCGGGGCGGGCAGGTTGAGCTCGGTGTAGGGCACCATTCCGGTCAGCACGGCCGACACGACCACGTAGAGGACCGTACAGACGGCCAGCGAGCCGAGGATGCCGATCGGCATGTCCCTCTGAGGGTTCTTCGCCTCCTGCGCCGCGGTCGAGACGGCGTCGAAGCCGATGTAGGCGAAGAAGACCAGGCCCGCTCCGCGCAGCACGCCCGACCACCCGAACGTGCCCCATTCACCGGTGTTGGGCGGGATGAAGGGCTCCCAGTTCGACGGGACGATCTTCGTGAGACCGTAGGCCACGATGATCAGGATGATGCCGACCTTCACCACCACGATGAAGTTGTTCACCGCGGCCGACTCGCGGATACCAAGCACGAGGATCGCCGAGGTGAGCACGATGATGAACATCGCCGGCAGGTTGACGAGCGCGCCGGTCATGTTGAGTCCCTCGTGCGCGCAGTTGGCCACGCCGGTTGCGACGTTCGCTGCGCTGCACCAGGCCGTGGGAGCATTGGAGAGATTCGCGGGGAGCTCGATGCCGAAGAGGCCGAGCAGCGATACGAAGTGCCCGCCCCATCCCACGGCCACGGCCGAAGCGGCGGCGGCGTACTCCAGAACGAGGTCCCAGCCGATGATCCACGCCATCAGCTCGCCCATCGTCGCGTAGGCGTAGGTGTAGGCGCTCCCGGAGACCGGCACGGTGCTCGCCATCTCCGCGTAACACAGTCCGGCGAACGCGCACGCGATGCCCACCAGGACCATCGAGATCGGCACCGCCGGTCCCGCATGGAGCGCCGCGGCCTGACCGGTCAGGACGAAGATGCCGGCGCCGATGATCCCGCCGATGCCGAGCGTGACCAGGGTGACCGGTCCGAGCGTGCGCCTGAGCGTATGCTCGCCCGACTCCTCCACCTCGGCCTTCAACGTCGTGATCGGCTTCGTGGCCCAGAGGCTCATCGGGTCTCCCTGTGGTCGGGCGTCGGCTGCAGACGCGACCGTCCCCACCTGTAATACAGCGCCGGCACGACGATCATGTTGAGCGCGACCGAGGTGAGCAGTCCACCGAGCACGACGATCGCCATGGGTCTCTGGATCTCGTTGCCCGGCTCGCCCGCCGAGAGAGCCAGAGGAAGCAGGGCCAACCCCGCCGTCAAGGCCGTCATCATGACCGGGTTCAGGCGCTCCATGGATCCACGCACGACCGCGGTGCGGAGATCCTCCTTCTCGACCTCGAGAAGATGGTTGTAGTGGCTGACCATGAGGATGCCGTTGCGCACGGCGATTCCGAACAGGGTGATGAACCCGACCAGCGTGGCCACGTTGAGCACGCCACCCGAGACCGCCACGGCGAAGACGCCTCCCACCAGGGCGAGGGGGAGGTTGACCATCACGAGCAACGCCTGCCTCGCCGTTCCGAACTCCACGAACAGCAACAAGAAGATGGCCGAGAGCGAGAGCAGGGAGAGGAGGCCGATGGTGCGGGTGGCCTCCGCGGCGGACTCGAACTGCCCGCCGTACTGGAGGTAGTAGCCTTCGGGAAGCGTGACCGAGGCGTCGACTCGCTGGCGGATATCCTCCACGACGCTGCCGACATCGCGGCCAGCCACATTCGCCTGGACGACGAGCTTCCGCTGCACGTCCTCCCGGGAGATCACGTTGGGTCCGAGGTCCGACCGCACCTCCGCCAAAGTGGACAGCGGCACCTGGGCTCCGACGGGTGTGTCGATCCGCGCCTGGCTGACTGCTTCGATCGTGCTGCGGAGGTCGGCCTCGAAGCGGACGACGAGGTCGATCGAGCGTTGCTCCTCGATCACCTGCGACACCGCCTCGCCCGCGAACGCGACGCCGATCGCTTCGGCGAGGTGCGCCGGAGTCACACCGAAGCGGGCCATGACGTCCCGCTTGAACGCCACGCGGACCTGAGGCACGTCAGCCTGGGCCTCCGCCGCGACGTCCACGGCGCCTTCCACACCCACGACCACCTGCTCGATCGCCTGGCCCAGACGCCGCAGCTCGTACAGGTCGGGACCGAAGATGTCGATGGCGATGCTCGCGCGCGTGCCCGACAGCATGTGGTCGATGCGGTGGCCGATCGGCTGCCCGATCGTGATCTGCGTTCCGGGCACCGCCGTCAGCGCGGTCCGCAGCTCCTCGAGCACGGTATCGTAGTCGCGACCCTCGAGGTCGAGCCGCACGTCGATCTCGGCGGCGTTGACGCCCTGCGCGTGCTCGTCCAGCTCCGCGCGCCCGGTGCGTCGCGCCGTCTCCGAGACGCCCTCGTTCGCCAGGAGGATCTCCTCGATCCGCCGGCCGATCGCATCGGACTCGTCCAGCGACGTGCCCGGCACGGTGAGGGCGCTCACCACGAGCGTGCCCTCCTGGAACTCGGGAAGGAACGCGCGCCCGAGGCGCGGGACGGTGGCTACGGCCGCCGCCACCAGAAGCGCGGTTCCCACGAGCACGGGTACCGGCCTGTGAACCGCCGCCTCGAGCGTGGGAGCGTACAGGCGCTTCAGGCTCCGGCTCACCCAGCTCTCCTCGTCGCTGGCGAGCGCCCTGGATCCCGGCAACAGGTACGCGGCGAGAGCAGGCGTCACCGTCAGCGCCACGACGAGCGATCCGAGGATCGCGACGATGTACGCGATGCCGAGCGGTCTCAGCATGCGTCCCTCGATACCGGAGAGGAAGAACAGCGGAGCGAACACGACCGCGATGATGAGCGTCGCGTTCACGATGCTGGAGCGGATCTCCTTCGACGCCGAGAAGACGACCTCGTTCGCGGGTCGCTGCTCGGCCATCGGCAGCTGGCCGTTCAACCGCAGACGCCTGAACACGTTCTCGACATCGATGACCGCATCGTCGACCAGCGCGCCGATCGCGATGGCCATGCCGCCGAGCGTCATCGTATTGATCGAGATCCCCAGGATCCGCAGCGAGAAGACGGCTGTCACCAGCGAGAGGGGGATGGCCACGACGGAGATGAACGTCGTGCGCCCGCTCCACAGGAAGAGGAAGAGGATGACGACGACGAGCAGCGCCCCATCGCGGAGCGCCGCGATCACGTTGTCCACAGCCGTCTCGATGAACGTCGCCTGCCTGAAGATGCCCCGGTTGATCTGCATGCCGGGGGGAAGCGACGCAGAGATGTCGGTCAGCTCGGCGTCGATCCTCTCGGTCAGCTCGAGCGTGTTCGTGTCGGGCTGCTTCTGCACGGTGAGGATGACGGCGCGGGAAGCGTTCGCCGATCCTTCGCCCAGGCGGGTTCCTGCGCCGATCGCCACGTTCGCGACCTGTCCGACGGTGACAGGAACGCCGTCCTTCACGGCCACGACGGTGGCCCGGATGTCTTCGATGGTCTGGACCCGGCCCGTGCCGCGGATCAGATACTCCTGTCCGCGATCCTGAAAGACGCCTCCGGAAGCGTTGAGGTTGGAGCTGGCCGCAGCCGCCAGCACGTCGTGCAGCGTGACTCCGTAGGCCGCCAGCCGTGCGGGGTCCACGAGCACCTGGTACTGCTTCACTTCACCCCCGAGCGGAATGACCTGCGCCACGCCGGGGAGGGCGAGCAGCCGCCGCCGCACCGTCCAGTCGGCGACGGTGCGTACGTCCATCGGAGAAACGTGCTCGCTGCCCGTGATCGCCACGAGCATGATCTCGCCCATGATCGAGGTGATGGGGGCGAGAACGGGTGGTCCCGCGTCGAGCGGGAGGGACGTGCTCACGAGCTGGAGCTTCTCGTTCACGATCTGGCGGGCCCGGAAGATGTCCGTCCCCCAGTCGAACTCGACCCACACGATGCTGATGCCCTGCGTCGTCGAGGAGCGTACCCGCCGCACGCCGGTCGCCCCATTGACGGCCGTCTCGACGGGGAACGTCACCAGCATCTCCACCTCCTCCGGTGCCATTCCGTGCGCCTCGGTGAGAACGGTCACGGTGGGCGCCGTGAGGTCGGGGAACACGTCCACGGGCATGCGCGCGGCGGTGACGGCGCCCGTCACCAGCAGCACGCTCGCGATCGCGAGCACCAGGAGCCGGTTCGCTATGGACCAGCGGATCACGAAGTCGAGCATGGCCTGCTCCTCAGTGGGCGTGCCCGCCGGCGAACTCGTTGCCGGACAATGAAGCGAGCCTCACCTGGTAGGCGCCCCGCGTGACGACCATCTCGCCTGCCGCGATTCCCGCGTACACGAGGGCGACGGCCCCGTCGGTGGGGCCGAGCGTGAGCACGCGCCGCTCGAACGACTCGCCGCCAACCTGCACGTACGCCACCGAGGTGCCGCTCTCGTCGACAATCGCCGATCGTGGAATCACGACGCCACGTTCGCTTTCGCTCAGCGGAACCCACGCTCTGGCGATCTGACCGAACGCGAGACGACCCTCGAGCCCGCTCACCTGATAGACCACGGGAACCGTGCGCGTGCCTGGCTCCACGATGCGTCCGACGGACAGCCTGCGCGGCGCGACGTGGATCTCCTCGGAGCCTTCCACGCTGAACCGCGCGGGCCCAGAGCCGAGCGCGGCGATCTCGCTCACGGGGAGCTGCACCTTCAGCCATGCCGTGGCCGGATCCACGATCGTGAAGAGGGGCTCGCCCGCGGTCACCCGTCCGCCCGGCACGAAGTCCCGCGTGGCGACGACGCCGGCGATGGGTGCCCTGAGGCGCAGCATGAAGTCGTCCGCCGTCGTGCCTCCCATGGCTTCCAGCTCCGCGCGCGCCACCTCGAGCTCGCGCCGCGCGTCCTCCAGCCGTCGCAGCGCGATGGCTCCCGCGGTGGCGAGACGCTCCGCCCGAGCCACTTCAGCCTCGAGCTGTTGAGCTCGGCCGCGTGCTTCTGCATAGCCCCCCTGCTCCGTGGATGGCGCGAGCACGGCGAGCTCCTGCCCCGCTTCCACTCGCGCACCGACCGATGGAGCGGAACGGTTCGCGTCGGCCGGAGCGATCCCATCCACAGGAGCGGTCACCTCGAACAGCGCCCCGTCGGGAGCCACGATCTCCGCGGCGGACACGAGAGCGCTTCGTACCTCGCCCTCGGCAGCAGCGGCAACGTCGAAGGGGATCACCCACTGCTGCTCCTTCAGAAACGCGATCGTGGACCCCGCTTTCTCGGCTTCCTCGAGCGGTGCCTGCTCGAGCGCGGGGTACACGCGCACTTCCTCGAGGACGTGCCGGCTGCGCGCCTGGGGGCTGGACAGCTCGAGCTGAACCTCGTAGGCGCCTGCGCGCGCGATCGCAGGATCGATCAGGAAGATTCCGTCGCGCGCCGGCGCCTCGATGGTGAACGACTCGCCCGCCCCCCCGTCGGACGCGTCGAACCGAACGGACAGGGTGCCCGACCGAATCGGCGCGAAGTCCGTTCGGTCCGTCAGGTGAATCGCCCAAGTCCCCGTGTGAAGGCCCGCCACGGGGTGAGGGTACTCGAGGAACAGCTCGGTGGAGTCGTTCCATTGGGTCACGACCACGGACGCGATGCCCGGCTCTTCGACCGGAGCCGCCTCTGGCCCGCAAGATAGCAGCGGAGACGCCAGCACCGCCGCGGTCGCAATGCGAGCGGCGCTCGACTGGATCGGCAGCAACGTGATCCTCATGGCCCAATCTCCCCGGCAGGCCCGCCGCCGAAGCCGCCCACCGCCCGCTCCAGGTCGAAGTACGCGATCCACAGCGAGGACTCGAGTGACGTGGCGGCTCGCCGCGCTTCGTACAGCGCGTCGGCGGCGTCGAGCAGCTCGACCAGCTCCATCTCGCCTTCGTCGTACGCGACCAGCGCGATGTCCAGCAGATCTCCCGCCGCTCCTTCCTCACCGAGCGCGAGGCCCGCGCGTCGCCTCAGCCGGTCGTACGTGTCGGCGGCGTGGACTACGTCGTTCTCGAGCTGCCGACGCGTGAGCGCGAGTCGTTCTCGAGCCGCCTCCGCCTCCGCGTCCGCTGCCTCGACCGCCCCCGCGCCTCGGTCGAAGAGAGGCACCGGCAGCGACAGCCCCAGATACGGACCGCGCAGCCCGTCGGATTGGCTCTTGATCCCGCCGGTAGCGGTGAGGTCCGGAACGCGCTCGGCACGGGTGAGGCGTGCCTCTGCGGCCTCCGCCTCCACCGCCGCCTGCGCCGCGGCGAGCTCGGCGCGCCGCTCGGCCGCGGCCTCGACGCGCAGATTCTCCGA
>Ga0073934_10007539_pt1 | contig 15086 bp, 13 predicted proteins | sample LarsenN4metaG_FD_76834 | JGI IMG/M metagenome (GOLD analysis project Ga0073934, IMG submission 76834) | Hot spring sediment bacterial and archeal communities from British Columbia, Canada, to study Microbial Dark Matter (Phase II) - Larsen... ...
AACAACCTAACCATTCTTAAAGTCCGGTCATCCGATCGGTCGCTATGACCTATTCCAGAATGGTCAATTTATTCATTCATTTGTAAAGGTGCTCAAGCATAATTTTGTACCGTGCCAAATTATAATTTTGACCTGTTACCTGAGAAATATTGTTTGCTAAGATCGTCTCTTGGGAGTCAACAACAAGACCACGGATACAGACGCGCTTCCCATATCGCAATACTGGATGACTTAACAAAAGTCGTTCCGTTTCCTTAAGATGAACTTTAAACCGTAGAACAGGATGTTGCTTAGGGGTAAATAGAGGCGATGGCGGAGTACGAGAAACCAGGTTATCTTGGAGATAAAGAATGCCCTGTTCAGTATCTAGTCCAGATATTTCAAAACCGCAGAGTATAACTTCTGGCTTCTTACCCTCACGAATGGCTTCTCGAATAGATTGTAGAGTTGTATTTCCCGGTACAGCAGATAATGTTGTTAACTCATCTAGGCATAAGATAAAATCAGCATCTTTCCGCTCATCATTTACAAAACTGGCTTCCTTTAAGGTAAGCTCTGGAGGTAAAACATGAGCATAAAGGGGAGCCCAATAGCGGAGTTCGACGTCACCACCACCAGTGTATAGCTGATCAAGAGAGGATTTTAATTGTCCAATAATATTATCAATTAAATCTCTTCGTATTAAATTTTGATCTTGTAAAAATTGTTTTAATGTAATTGTTTCTTTGCTAAAGCCAGCTAAAGTATAGCATGCTCCGGCCAAATGTTGGCCTTTAACTAATTTTCCTTGAATTTGCCCTATTCGATGATCGAGACGTGGTTGAATTAGTCTTTCTTGCTTATCTCTGGCCATTTCTAACCGCTGTGCAATATCTATCTTTAAGATTTGCCTGCGTTGATTTATCAATTTTACAGTATAAGTACGAGCGTTGCTGAACCCTTTATCTAGCCGAAAAACATGCACCACCTCCTAGCCTGCAAAAATACGTTTGATGATGTATCTATCTTCAGGATTACGATTTAATGCCTGCAAACTACTATAATCTAAACCAGGCTCAATCTTCGGTTTGACGCTATCACTATCATATTGAGCAAAAATTTCCTCCCAATTGGGAGGAGAAAAAACATGTTCTTGAAGTTCCTATACTAACTGATTGAGATGATCTAATTTTTTGGTAAAATGCCAAGTCGCCCCTGCTTTCATCAGATGGCGCATCTTGTTGTCTATATCGTTGGTAAAGACAACTATAGGCAACTGTGGACGAATCTCTTGTACCTGTGTGATATATATAATTAGTTCAGACAAAGTATCATGATCGGCATCAAGAAAAATAAGATCAATGTCCTGATCATCGAAAATAATATCGAGAGCTTTATCTAATCTTGACTCGATAACAAAACTGAAATCATCTGTATGCGCCAGAACATTTCTAGGAAATTTGGATTGTGGAAGATGTTCATTCCATTGTGCAAATTCACTTCCAACACACAACGTTTTTAGCTTAACGATGCCACGAAGAGATTTTGAAGCTAAGATCATCTTGTACCTCCTTCTGGAGTTGTCACTTCTCGTCACACTGAACTTACCTAGATATGCCTACTATACAACAAATTTGGAAGTTTTTAAAGCTTTCCGCACAATAAGGACCAGCAATTAAATAACTTCCGTATTTGGGATAGTGACATAATTCCATTGGGGTAGATATTCATCAAAGACGATAGGCATTTTTTCTATGAACTGATCCGTTGCTTTCCGTCCTGTTTCATACACTTTGTCGATAATGTTAACCGTCACGCGCAAGCCTGAGGCAGTTTTGGTTTTAGCCATCAGTTCCTTGACCAGTTCCACACTCTTGAAGATTACCCCCTGGCAAGCGCGGGTGAGGTGCGGAAAGAGACGATGCTCAATCGGGTTGTACTTGGAACAGTAGGGCGGATAATGGGCGATGCGCAGTTCAAGCCCCAGTTCATTGGCCAAAGATTGGAGGTCTTGTTTGAAAATATAATGGCGGGAATGATTACTCCCACCGCCGTCACACAGGATCAGGATTGAGGTGGCCTGAGGATAATCGAATTGACCTTGCTCCAGCCACCACTGTTTGAGGCTATCACAGGCAAACTGGGAGGTATCTTTGGAGGTACCCAGGTTGAGGTAAGCTTGATTGCGTTTGAGATCATAGATGCCGTGCGGAATAATCACCCCCTCAGCAAAACTGAAGAAGTCATGGTCATAGGTCTGCACTTCAGTCAAGGTATAGAGTTGACCGGCCCGATAGAAATTGCCCAGATACTCTTTTTTCTTGGTGTCCATACTGACCATCGGGTTAGGGCTAACTTCATACTCAGCGACGAAGCTGGCAATATTTTCAAACTGTTCGTTGCGGTCAGGGACTGGTGTCATGGTTCGTTTTTTTGAGCCTTGCGTCGTCGATAGTGGTGTTTTTTGAGTAACTGCCCAATGACCGGCTGGCTGACCTGGACGTTGTGCTCTTGAGCCAGCTTCTCAGCAATCTCCCGGTGGGTCAAGTTGGTCCAGCGGACGGTTTCATCCATCGGATCACCGGCGGTATGATCCTTCAGCACGGCCAGAAATTTCTCATCAAGATCGGGATAGGTCACTTCAACTCGTTTACGCCCGCCCCCAGTCCGTCTCACTCGATGGTCTGGCTGACTGTCTGGCGGCAAGCCCGTCACTTCTTCGATCCCTTGGGCCACGGTATTCCGATCACAGCCTAACAGGTGGCTGATATAGCTGATCCCGCCGTGCCCCAGTTTCAGGGCTTCAACGCCCGCATAACGCCGGCGATCTCTTTCAGAAAGGCTGTCATAAAACCGCTTCATCGTCTGTTCAGTACTTGGATCGTATCGTTTCATGGGGGTCTGCTCCTTGAGGGCTTTGCTGAATTTCCCAGAATACCTCATCTTGGCTCTCAAGGCAACCCCAATTTTTCAAATGTGGAATTTATTTGTTTTTCATTCCTAAAGAGATCTAATTTTATGAGGAATACTTAAAAATGACCCCTCGCCTGACAACGCTAAGCTGTACAACGACCACAGTTGGTGTACTCAAACTGTATCAAACTCTTTCACAGATATATTCTTCCTGAGGTATTCCCTGTACTTTTCAATTTAATACTATATGTTATACTTCCGAATCGAGGAAAGAATCATGAAAAACTGGTCAGATTATTGGGCAGAGTTTCCGGTCACCTATCGATCGGATCAAATTGCGATTATAATGCAGTGGATAACGGCCGGCGAAAGTGGGGTTGTCATCGGTGGCAGCGGCACCGGCAAATCGAACCTGGCCGGATTTTTGAGCAGCCGGCCCGATGCCATAGCCCCCTACATTGGCCAGGTCAATAACTACTGCCTGCTGCGCTTGGATCTCAACAGCCTGCCGGCTTTAACCGTCCCCTTTTTTTACCGGAGCTTATTCCAAAATTTGCGCGAAGCCGCTAAAAAACTTGACCCCGAAACCGGCCAGGCCATGAGCCAATTGACTCAAAACCGGGTAAACTGGACCGATCTCTTTGAGGTCTTCTTGATCTTGCAGAAGGCGCACCAGCTTGTGATCCGGCAGGCCGGCCGGAAGGTCGTCTGGCTACTGGATCGGTTCAATGTAGCCTACTGCCAATTCGAGGCCCAGGTTCTGAACAGCCTGCGCAGCCTGCGTGACCAGTTCAAAGGGCAGCTTTGTTACGTCGTCTTTACCCGCCAGCCGCTGGACCGGCTGCGCGAGCCAAGGGAAGTTGACGAGTTTCACGAAATTGTGGCGGCCAATCACTGTTGGGTCGGGCCAATGAATGAACGGGACGCCCGCTGGGTGGCCCGGCAAATGGCCGAGCGGCTGGAACTCAGCTTTAATGAGGCAGAGGTGGCCCGGCTCATCCAGGTGAGCGGCGGCTTGCCGGCCTTTATGAAATTGGGCTACCTGGCGCTGGCCGAGGGCGCGCTCAACCCGAGACAGTCGCCGCAAAGCTGGGCCAGCCAACTCCTGGCCCGGCCCGAATTCAAACGCAACTGCCAGGAGATATGGGAAGATTTAACCCCGGCCGAGCAGAGGTGCCTGGCCGCCCTGGCCGGCGGCGCCGGCGAGTCGATGCTGGAACCGGCGCCCCTGGCCTTCCTGGAGCAGGCCGGCTGGCTGGTGCGGGCCAGGCCAGGCGCACCGCTAACCCTTTTTTCACCCATCTTTGAGCATTTTATCAGCCAGCAGTAGGGGACGGCCACCGCCGGCCGGCTTGAACTGCATCCTAAAACCCGGGCCGTCCTCCGGGATAATATCCCGCTCAATATTAAGCTGACCCCGCAAGAAGACCGGCTGCTTTCCTACTTCCTTGGGCATCCCGGCGAAATCTGCCAGAAAGACACCTTGATGCGAACCGTCTGGCCAGATGAGGGGTTCTTTGATGGCATCTCCGACGAGCGTTTAGCCAAATTGATCAAACGATTGCGCGAAAAAATCGAGCCAGACCCGCGCCGCCCCGGCTACATCAAAACCGTGTGGGGGCAGGGATATCGTTTTGTCCAGCCGGGAGATTAATCGAGTCATTTAAGAAAAAGCTGTACCCTCACCAAAGGATTACTTCAGATCATGGAAATCAACCTACCTGTACCGGCCATTTTTCCCAAAGTAGCGCTAAAGCCCCTGTTATATGTGGCGTTGAGCTTGATCATTGTGCTCATCAGTTCCGGCTCATTTTCTCGCTTAGAGCCCTTAAAATTCGCCCCACAACCTCCGGAAAGCCTCGATCATCTCCCCTTAACCTTTGTCGCCAATGAAGGCCAGGCCGAGCCTCAGGTCAAATTTATCGTTCAAAGTCTGGGCGGAACGCTCTTGTTTACACCGGTAGGCTTGACCCTTACCTTACCCAGCCCCGATCCTGCCGGCGCTTCCGGCCGGCCCACCCTTGTTCAAGTTCAGTTTGAAGGCGCCAATCCTCAGGTTCAGATAAGCGGCGCCAAAAAATTGCCGGGCCGGGTCAATTATTTCATCGGCAATGATCCCGACCGGTGGCAAACCAACCTTTCAACCTGGGCCGGCTTGACCTACCGAGCGTTATATCCAGGGATCAATCTGGATTATACCGGCCAGTCAGGCCACCTCAAAAGCACTTATACCGTTGCCCCCGGCGTTGATCCCGGCCAGATTCGCTGGCGTTATCACGGGGTCGAGCGCGTTGAGATCGAACCGGAGAGCGGGGATTTGCTTATCGCCGTTCCGCTTGATGGGACTGAAGAGCGCTATCTTCTCCGCGAACAGGCCCCCATCGCCTGGCAGGATATTGATGGGCGGCGGGTGATGGTTGAGGTTAGCTATACCCTTACCGCTCATCATCAGGTCGGATTTGCCGCCGGCGCTTATCATCCGGCTTATCCTTTAATGATCGATCCGATCACGCTGGCCTACAGCACCTACCTGGGAGGAGATGATTTTGACTGGGGCTGGGCTGTGACGACGGATGATGATGGTTATCTTTATGTTACCGGTATGGCTTTCTCTACGAACTTTCCGACAAAAAATGGTTATAGTGATAGTTATAACGGTGGTCGGTCAGATATTTTCATCGCCAAATTAGACCCTAACCAGAGCGGCGACAGCTCACTCATCTACAGCACCTACCTGGGCGGAGGTGGGACGACCAGCATGAATGAGATAGGTCAAGATATCGCTGTCGATCATCATGGCAATGTCTATGTCACCGGGATCACCCAGGCTTATGATTTTCCTATCCAAAACGGGTATGATAGTACTAAAGGCGACGGTCTGGTCGATGATAATACCAGTAATGATGCTTTTGTCGCCAAGCTGGATGCTACCGGCAGCGTCTTACTTTACAGTACCTATTTGGGCGGTGCTGAACAGGTAGATGATGTTGCAACCAGCATCGCTGTAGACGATCTGGAAAACGCCTATGTCACCGGACTTACTGCGTCGGCCGACTTTCCTACGCAAAATGCGTATCAAAGTAGTAAACCAGGGAATGGGCTGAATCTTGATGCCTTCCTGGTTAAGCTGGACACTACTCAAGCCGGCGCGGCTTCGCTTATCTACGGTACCTATTTAGGCGGCGACGGGCCGGATTATGGGATCGGGGTGGCCGTCGATGACGCAGGGTATGCCTATGTAAGCGGTTTCACCAAATCCGCCAACTTTCCCACAAAAAACGGTTACCAGAGTGAGTACGCCGGCGGCAGTGATGAGGCATATATCTTGGGTGGGGGTGATGCTTTTGTGGTGAAGTTAGATACCACCCAAAGCGGCGCGGCCGGGTTGATCTATGGCACTTACCTGGGCGGTAGTGGTAATGAAGGGGATACAAACCATGAAGCGGGGGATATCGCTATTGACCCAGCCGGATATATTTATGTGATCGGGAACACAAATTCGACTGATTTTCCGATAAAAAATGCTTATCAAAACAGTAACAAAGGCGGCGATGATGTTTTTATCGCCAAACTGGACGCGACTCAAACTGGTCATGCCTCCCTTATCTACAGCACCTATTTTGGAGGAACGAGTAAAGATCTTGGCTATGATATTGCCGTCGATAGCGCGGGTAATACCTACATTACCGGCTCAACTTTATCGACCAATTTTCCGGTCCAGGGCGCCTACCAGGAGGCATGTGGCGGCGATGATAATTGTCTTCACGGGGATGCCTTCATCGTCAAGCTGAGCGCGGCGGGTAACTCGCTGCTTTATGGGAGCTACCTCGGTGGTGCAAACGAGGAGGTAGGCTATGGTATTACCCTTGATTATCTAGATAATATTTATATTACAGGTAGAACTGCTTCAGATGATTTCCCAACAAAAAACGCTTATCAAGACGATTATGCTAACACCTATGATGGGTTTGTAACCCAATTAAAAATAATAGGTGAAGGGCAGCCCGCCCTTCATTTATCTGCACCTGAACTGAATTTGGATCAACTAAATTTTGGTCATCAGCCGGTGGGCCAGACCGGCCCGGCCAAGATGATTACGCTCCAAAGCGTTGGCGATCTACCGGTGGCGATCAACAGCATTACGGCCAGCGACAGTTATACCCAAACCCATACCTGCCCACTTAATCCCAATACGCTGGCCGTCAATGCCAGTTGCACGATCAGCATCACCTTTAGCCCGCTTGGGCCAGGAATAATCTCCGGAACTTTGATGATTAGTAGCGATGCGGCGAACAGCCCGCATATCATTTATCTGAATGGAACAGGACAACCGGTACCAAAACTGTATTTGCCGGTTATTCTGGCCCATTAAAGAGGTGAACCGATTTGACAAGCAGGGCGGTTTGGACGAAAGTAAGAGCATCTTACGACAATAAAGGATGGGGATATGAGCACCAAAGTTCTTCTCGATACCGATATCGGCAGCGATATTGATGACGCGGTTTGCCTGGCCTATCTGCTGGCCCAGCCGGCGTGCGAACTGCTGGGGATTACCACCGTTTCCGGCGAGGTGGAGAAGCGGGCGCAAATTGCCAGCGCCCTGTGCCGGACGGCGGGCCGGCAGGTACCGATCTTCCCCGGCGTAGCCGACCCCCTGTTGGTTCCCCAGAAACAGCCGCATGCGCCCCAGGCCGCGGCGCTCAAAGATTGGCCGCACGAAACCAACTTCCCCAAGGCGGAGGCTATCGCCTTTCTGCAAGAGACGATCCGGTCCCAGCCGGGCGAGATCGTATTGTTGACCATTGGCCCCTTGACCAATATCGCCCTTCTCTTTAGCCTGGACCCGGAAATCCCTCAACTGCTCAAAGGGCTGGTCATGATGTGCGGCGTCTTTACCAACCGCCTGGCCGGGGTGGGGCCCCGGGAATGGAACGCGCTGCTCGACCCGCATGCCACGGCCATTGTTTATCGCCACGCGGTCAAGGTCCACCGCTCGATTGGACTGGATGTAACCCACCAGGTGGTCATGGAGGCGGGCGAAGTCAAGCGGAGATTTCAAGCGCCGCTGCTAAAGCCGGTGCTGGATTTTGCCGAAGTCTGGTTCGAGCGGCGGAGCAGTATCACCTTTCACGACCCGCTGGCCGCGGCGACCCTGTTTGACAATCGCATCTGTCAGTTCGAGAAAGGCCTGGTAGAAGTCGAACTGGCCAGCGACCGGCTGGGCGGGCTAACCTACTGGACGCTTCAGGCCTCACCCGGTCCTCACGAGGTGGCGCTCCAAGTAGAGGCTGAGCGTTTCTTTGATCACTATTTTTCCGTATTTAACTGAAAGGAGTATCGATTTATTATGCCTGTTGGAACCAAAAACGCGATCATTAAGGGCTGCGGGACTCACCATATTGCGATCCAGGCCCAGAATTGGGAAGAGTCGCTGCGGCTTTATCGTGATGTGCTGGGGATGGAGCTGGCGGCCGAGTTTGGCTCACCGGAGCGAAAAATCGTTTTATTGGATATGGGCGACGGCAGCCATATCGAGCTGTTTGCGCCGACCGCGGATACCCGGCCGGCCGACGAGCCGGTGATCCACCAGCCGGTGGCGCATCTGGCCCTGGCCACAACCGATGCCAAAGCGGCGGCCGAGCATGTCCGCCAGGCCGGTTATGAGATTACGGTCGAACCTAAAACGGTCAACTTAGGCAAGCTTACGGTGACCCTGGCCTTTTTCAAGGGACCGAATGGAGAGATCATCGAGTTTTTCCAGACACACTGATCATTACTTTGCTTTTTTAAAAGTCTAACCTATACTTTTATGACATGAGGATGTGACAAAAATTAGGCACAGGTGTGAGGCAATGACAGGCCCGGGCCGGGGAGCGCCCAAGAAAACACAGGGGCAGAGCGAAGCCGAATTTACCAAAGCGATTATAGCGTTTGAGAAGGATTATTTGGGGCGCGGTCCCTTGGAGGCGCGCACATTTTATCTAAACGATATGATTTTGGTGCGCCTGCGCGGCATCCTGACGCCGGCCGAGGTGAAGTTGGCCGAAAACCGGGAAGGCCAGGTATTGGTCAAAGAGTCTCGTCGCCAGTTGTTTGAAAGCTGCCGGCCTTTGCTCGAAAGCATTGTTCGCGATGTCGTCGGCTGTGACGTGATCAGCTTGCATACCGATATGAGCACCAAGACGGGGGAACGGGTCATTGTTTTGACCGTTGACGCGGATTTAAGTAAGCAGTTCAGTTAATAAAATATTGTCCTGGCAGACAAGGCAAAGCGTAGCCTTCCCTATGGGAAGGGGACGGGTTGCAAGGTAGGCCGGCGCCGAATTCCGCATAGGAAGAAGTGTCGGCCTTTTCTTTTGCAGGCAAAGTGAAATCAGAAAGTTCCGGCGGGAATATCAAGGAGAAATGACATGCCAGATTGGCATAAGCAAGAGATAACTAAAGTTTTACAAGAACTCAATACGGATGCAATCACAGGACTAAGTGAGGCCGAAGCCGCTCGACGGCTGGCCGAAGCCGGCCCAAATGAGTTAGAGGCCGCCGGCCAGGTCTCGCCATGGGCCATCTTGTTCGGGCAGTTTAAGAATGTGCTCATCGTCATCCTGTTCATTGCCACCGCGCTCTCCGCGTTCTTGGGACACGGCATTGAAGCCATCGCTATCGCCGTCATTGTCATATTTGCAGTGTTGCTTGGCTTCGTTCAAGAATACCGCGCTGAGCGTGCGATCGAAGCCCTGCGCCAGATGGCTGCGCCCGCGGCGACCGTGCTGCGCGGCGGCGAAGAGCGGGATATCCCGGCGCGTAATCTTGTCCCCGGCGACATCATCCTTTTGACCGCGGGCGACAAGATTCCTGCCGATGGCCGCCTGACCGAGGCCATCAATCTACAGGTCGAAGAGGCGGCCTTGACCGGCGAGTCTGTTCCGGTCGAAAAGCATACGGCGCCCCTGGCCAATGATGGGCTGGCGGTGGGCGACCGCAAAAATATGGTCTACTCTGGCACTGTTGCCACCTACGGCCGGGGCCGTGCGGTCGTCGTCGCCACCGGTATGCAGACTGAGTTTGGCAAGATCGCTCAACTGTTGCAGACGGTGGAGACCGGCAAGACCCCGCTCCAGGAGAACCTGGACAAAGTGGGGCATGCCCTGGCCCGCGCCGCGTTTGTGGTCGTGTTGATCATCGTCGCGCTCGGTTTGTTCCGCGGCCAACCCTTCATTGAGATGCTTATTTTCGGCATCGCCCTGGCCGTGGCGGTCGTGCCGGAAGCGTTGCCGGCTGTGGTCACGATCTCGTTGGCTATCGGTGTGCAGCGCATGGTCAAGCGCAATGTGCTTATCCGCCGGTTGCCGGCAGTTGAGACGCTGGGCAGCATCTCGGTCATCGGCTCCGATAAAACCGGGACTCTAACCAAAGATGAAATGACCGTCCGCAAAATCTTCGTCGCCGGACAAATGTGGCAAGTCTCCGGGGCGGGCTATGAACCGCAGGGCGCCTTCTCCCGGAACGGCGACGCAACCGAACCACCCACGGCGTTAACCACCCTATTGCACGCCGCCGTACTGGCCTCCGATGCGCATCTGACGCGCAGTGAGGAGAACGGCCATTCCGGCTGGTATATCAAGGGCGACCCAACCGAAGGTGCGCTGGTGGTGGCCGCGGCAAAGGCCGGATTGCGCAAACCTGACCTTGATAAACAGTTTCCCCGGGTCAATGAAATCCCGTTTACTTCTGAAGCCAAACGAATGACCACCCTCCATACTACGCCCACCGGCACAGTTGCTTACGCCAAGGGCGCCCCCGAAATCATCCTCGAGTCGTGTACGCGACAGTTAACAGAGGCCGGCGAAACAACGCTCGACCACACGAGTAAGCAGCAGATTTTGCAAACGGCCCAACAGATGGCGGGCGAGGCCCTGCGGGTTTTAGCTGTAGCTTCCAAACCTCAGGCCGCCCTGGAGGATGCCGAGCATGACCTGACCTTCCTCGGATTGGTTGGAATGATCGACCCGCCTCGGCCAGAAGCCAAAGCGGCAATCCAGACCTGCGAGCAGGCTGGCATCAAGCCGGTGATGATCACCGGCGACCATCCTCTGACTGCCGAAGCCATCGCTCGCGAATTGGGGGTGCTGAAGACGGGCCGGGTGATCACCGGGGCGGAACTGGAGGCGATGACCGAAGCCGAGTTCGAGCGTGAAGTAGAGAATATTGAAGTCTACGCCCGCGTTTCCCCGGCTCACAAACTCCGGGTTGTCACCGCTTTACAACAGAAAGGGCGCTCCGTGGCGATGACCGGTGATGGGGTGAATGACGCGCCGGCGCTCAAGAAGGCCGACATCGGGATCGCCATGGGCATCACCGGGACGGACGTGACTAAAGAAGCCGCCGCAATGATGCTGACCGACGACAATTTTGCGTCGATCGTGGCGGCCGTGGAAGAAGGCCGGGGGGTGTTTGGCAATATCAAAAAATACCTGATGTATCTACTCTCGTCTAATATCGGCGAAATTGTCCTGATGGCGGGCGCTTCCCTCCTGGGTCTACCCCTGCCATTGACCGCCGTGCAAATCCTGTACGTTAACCTGGCTACCGATGGCCTGCCGGCGCTGGCGCTGGCTGTTGACCCGCCCGAAGCGGATCTGATGCGCCGCCCGCCGCGCGACCCGCGCCGGGGTATCTTCACCCGGCCTGTCATCATCTTGATGTTGGTGGGCGGGTTGTGGTCGGCGTTGATCAACTTGGGCCTGTTCATCTGGGCCTTAAACAGCGGGAAAAGCCTGGCTGAGGCCATAACCATGACCTTCGTTTCGCTGGTGCTGATCCAGTTCTTTAAAGCCTACAACTACCGCTCCGACCGGCACTCCGTCCTGAACAAACCCTTTGCTAACAAGTGGCTGAACCTGGCCATTGTGTGGGAGTTAGTCCTGTTGGCCTTAATTGTCTATGTCCCCTTCTTACAGGGGCCGTTCGACACCTTTAGTCTGCCCCTTGTAAATTGGTTGATTATCATCGGCCTGGCCTTTACCGTAATGCCGGTGCTGGAACTGGCTAAGTGGATGGAACGAAGGGGTTGGTTCGGGCAGTTGACGTGATCATCTCATTATGCGCGGCTTCATTTCTCTCTTTGATCCGCCAGCTTTCGACCTCAATGAAGCTCATTGCGCCTACCTGAGCTTGCCCCGGCCGACAACCGGCCAGATGGTTTCGACCAGGCCGGCCCGAACTCCATAGAGGTGGTCATGCAGAAACAGGGTCATATCGGTATAGCCGACCAAAAAATCAAAGGCCGCGCCCACTTTGATTGCCGGATCGGGCGCCTCTAAGGTTACAATGCCATGCTCGGCCGACATTCTGACGCTTTTTACATGGTCCAGCCCAACAGGTTTAGGCGCCCGGCCCAGCCAGGCCGGCAGGGCCTTAAAGCCGGCATCAAAGATCAACCGGCCGGGTGTGGGGCGGCTGATGACCGTACTGCGGACAAACAGACAGGGTTCAGTTTCAACGCCCCAGCCGCGATAGGTCATATCACAGAAAATTGCGCCGCCGGCCTGGATTTCGGTCACCCCTTCCAGAAAAGGAGTGATCTTGTAGGTGCCGCTGCCGCCGCCGCTGACGATGCTGACCGGCAAGCCTTCCTCCCGGCACAGCAGCGCCGTTTCGGCCAGCAATTGAACCGCCTTTTCGATCTCCTGGCGCTTGACGGCCGGATCATCAAGAGCCACGGTATGGCCCTCCCAGGCCATCAAACCCAAGTAGCGCAGCCCGGCCGTTTCGTGGACTCGTTTTGATAGCTCAACAGTTGGCCGGCCCGGCAAGACGCCGGCTCGATTCATACCGGTATTCACTTCAACCAAAATGCCAATCTCAACCCCCTTGTCCCTGGCGGCCCGGCCTAATTCGGCGATGTTATCCGGATCATCAACCGCGACCTTGACCTGGGCCTGGCGGCAGAGATGGGCCAGGCGGGTGATCTTTTGGACGCCGACAATTTGATTGGCAATCAAGATGTCCCTAATTCCGGCCGCAGCCATAACCTCTGCTTCGCCCAGTTTGGCGCAGGTAATACCAATGGCCCCGGCGGCAATAAGCCGGTGGGCAATGGCCGGTATCTTTATGCCCTTGACATGGGGCCGCCAGTGAACGGCCGCGGATTTAAAAAGCGCGGCCAGGCTTTCAATATTGCGCTCCAATAGATCTAAATCTACCCACAGCGCCGGGGTATCCAATTGATCTTTAGCTAAACCAATTTCGGTCATTTCTTAAACCTCACTATTTGCTGTTCCGATAAGGTAACATTCTTTCAGACGCCAGGCAAAAGCGGATTGTGAAATTTGAACATGTTGCCATTTAGCTTATACTCTATTTTTGCACTTCCGCTATTTGCCCGATGACATAAAGGATTTGGCATGCTAAACTGGAGAACGACGGACTGATGGAACTTAAGCAATATGCCCAGATTATCTGGAAGCGGGTTTGGATTCCGGTGCTGCTGGTTGTCATCGTAGCCATAGCGACCTTTTTAACCACAACCACCCCCCCGCCAACTTACGGGATGACCATGCGGTTTAATGTCGGGGTCAAACCGCAGGCGGTGTCGAATGAGTATATTTATGATGGTTATTATGCCTGGATTGCCTCCGAGTATATGACCGATAACCTGACCGGCCTGGTCAGCAGCCAGAATTTTGCCAACGACGTCAACCGGTACCTGGCCGAAATGAACAGTTCAACGCAAATTCCGGCCGGCATCATTTCTGCCGAGAACCAGCACCGCATTTTGCGATTGAATGTTAATTGGGGTAACGCGGCTGAACTTAACGATATTGCCAGGGCTATTGCCAGAGCCATGGAAGAAAACAGCGCTAAATATTTTCCTCAATCCGGTGAGGCTGAGGCCTTTATCACCATGATCGATATGTTGGGGCCATTTGAAACAAGCTCCGCTTCCTTATGGCAGCGGCTCGATCTACCGATCCGGCTGATCCTGGCGCTAAGCGCCGGTGTGGCTTTGACCTTTCTGCTTGATTATCTGGATGATAGTGTGCGCGGTAAGGCCGAATTGGAGGCAATGGGTATCCCCGTACTGGCCGAGGTACCCAGGAAGTAAAATATCTTTTAGTAATCGCAAAGAGAGGTAGTTGGCTGATGGAAATAAATGATTATCTAAGGATAATACGTAAGCGAGGCTGGATTATCGTGGCCGTTGCCCTGGTGGCGGCGGTGAGCGCCTACGGCTTTAGCAAGCTGCAAACGCCCATCTACAGCGCCAGCGTTAAGCTCAGCGTTGTACCGGCGCGGGCGACGGATTGGGGCTCCAACAACAGCTTAAAGGATTTGCTGCGCAATTACGCCGAAACGATTCGGACCCACACAACCGCGACCAAAGCCATCGACCGGGCCCAACTGGATATGGACACGCTCACCTTCTTGGGTAAGCTTTTTGTCAATCCTGATAGCTCTACCTTCACGCTGGAACTGGAGGCGCGTGACCGCGACCCGGAAGTAGCGATGAGTATGGTTGATACCGTTGCCAGAGTCTTTATTGAGGATCGCGACCAGTGGAATCAGCGTCAGGATAAGCGAGACCGGATCGAGGTTCAGATGCTCGACAGCGTTTACAATTTGGGCTTTGAACAATATTCGCCTAAAACCAGAGTCAATACCCTGGCCGGCGGCCTGTTTGGCGTTTTGATCGGTATTTTGATCATCTTCTTCCTGGAGTGGCTTGAGCTGGATGTGATTCGCTCTTCTGAAGATATCGAGCGGACGATTGACGTTACCGTTTTGGGCGCTATTCCGGCCGTATCGGGCGACGCTGCATCGGCCGGTCGCGAAAAAGGCCGGCAGCTCATTCCCAGGCTGCGCGGCTCAAATTAGGGCTGGAGTTTACAAATCTCCATTGGATGAAAAGAGCAAAACTGCATGAGTTATGATAAGATCATCACTTTAACCGACCCTCGCTCAACTGCTGCCGAAGCCTACCGGACCTTGCGGACGAACATCGAATTTTCCGGCGTCGATGAGCAGCTCCGTACGCTTTTGGTCACGGCATCGGCCCCCACTGACGATAAAAGCGCCATTGTGGCCAACCTGGCCGTGGCAATGGCCGATGGCGACCGGCCGGTTATCCTGGTTGATGCCGACCTGCGCCGCCCCAACCAACACACCCTGTTCGATCTGCCTAATGAGCGAGGATT
>Ga0073934_10007540_pt1 | contig 15085 bp, 17 predicted proteins | sample LarsenN4metaG_FD_76834 | JGI IMG/M metagenome (GOLD analysis project Ga0073934, IMG submission 76834) | Hot spring sediment bacterial and archeal communities from British Columbia, Canada, to study Microbial Dark Matter (Phase II) - Larsen... ...
AGGCGGCACGCGCCGAGCCGGCACCGGCCACGCAAGCCGTCGCGCCGGCCGCCCGCGCGCGCAGCAGGCCGACGCCGGCCCACACCAGGTAGCCCGCGCCCAGCCAGCGCACCGCCTCGAACGCCGCGGGCGACGCGGCCAGCAGCGCGCTCACGCCCAGCGCCGCCAGCGCCACGTGCAGCAGGCAGCCGAGCCCCACGCCCAGCGCGGCCGCCACCCCGGCGCGCGTGCCGCGGGCGGCCGCGTTGCCGGCCACGAACAGCATGTCGGGACCCGGCGTCACGTTGAGCAGCAGGGCCGCCGCCACGAACAGCGGCAGGTGCTGGAGGCCGAGCGCTTCCATCGCGGGCTCAGGCGGCGCGCAGGAAGTCGACCTTGCCGAGCTCGACGCCGGCGTGGCGCAGCAGCGCGTAGGTCATGGTCACGTGGAACATGAAGTTCGGGATGGCGAAGTGGCGCAGGTAGTTCTCGCCGTCGAACTTCAGCGGATCGCGGTTGCGCTGCGGGATCTCGATGGCGCGGCCTTCGGCGCCCGCGAACTTCTCGGCCGGCACCGACTTCACGAAGTCGATGGTCTTGCGGATGCGCGCGCGCAGCTCGTCGAGCGTGGTCTCGGTGTCCTCGTACTTCGGGATCTCGAGGCCGGCCAGCCGGGCCACGCAGCCCTTGGCGTTGTCGCTCGCGATCTGCACCTGCTTCGCGAACGGCAGCATGTCCGGCGCCAGCCGCAGGCCGAGGTAGTTGTCGGGGCTGAAGCGGCGCGCCTCGGCGTGGGCCTGCGCCTTGTCGAGCCAGGCGAGCATGTTGCCCAGCATCTGCAGCATCATCGGCACGCTCGCCGAGTACATGTCGATCGCCATCGCGCATCCTCCTGAGGCGTTGGGAAGGCGCGATGCTAGCGCCGCGCACGCCGCCCTGCCGGCGAGGCAGAATCGGCGGCGGCCATGAACATCATCATCCTCGACGACTACCAGGACGCGGTGCGCAAGCTCAGGTGCGCGTCCAAGCTCGAGCACCTGAACGCCAAGGTGTTCACCAACACCGTCAAGGGCATCGGCCAGCTCTCGGTGCGGCTGCGCGACGCCGACGTGCTGGTGCTGATCCGCGAGCGCACCGCGTTCCCCCGCGCGCTGCTCGAGAAGCTGCCGCGGCTGAAGCTGATCGCGCAGACCGGCCGCGTCGGCCCGCACATCGACCTCGAGGCCGCCACGCGGCTGGGCATCGCGGTCGCCGAAGGCGTGGGCGACCCGACGGCGCCGGCCGAGCTGACCTGGGCGCTGATCATGGCCTCGATGCGCCGGCTGCCGCAGTACATCGGCAACCTCAAGCACGGCGCCTGGCAGCAGTCGGGGCTCAAGGCCGCGTCGATGCCGCCCAACTTCGGCATCGGCATGGTGCTGCGCGGCAAGACCCTCGGCGTGTGGGGCTACGGCCGCATCGGCCAGCTGGTGGCCGGCTACGGCCGCGCCTTCGGCATGCACGTCACCGTGTGGGGCAGCGAGGCCTCGCGCGAGAAGGCGCGCGCCGACGGCCACGTGCCGGCGCCGTCGAAGGAGGCCTTCTTCGAGGCCTGCGACGTGCTGTCGCTGCACCTGAGGCTGGTCGAGGCGACGCGCGGCATCGTCAGGCTCGACGACCTGCACCGCATGAAGCCGACGGCGCTGTTCGTCAACACCTCGCGCGCCGAGCTGGTGGAAGACGGCGCGCTCGTCTCGGCCCTCAACAAGGGCCGCCCCGGCATGGGCGCGGTCGACGTGTACGAGAGCGAGCCCATCTTGCAGGGCACGCCGCTGCTGCGCCTGGAAAACGCGGTGTGCACGCCGCACATCGGCTACGTCGAGCTCGACAGCTACGAGATGTACTTCTCCGCCGCGTTCGACAACGTCGTCAACTTCGTCGCCGGCCAGCCCACGAACATCGTCAACCCCGACGCGCTGAAGGTGCTGCGCGGATGAGCGCGCGGCCTGCGGCGGCGCACGGCGCGGGCTGGGCGCTGCTGGCCGGCAACTTCGCGATCGGCTGCGGCGTGATGGTCGTGCCCGGCTCGCTGAACGACCTCGTGCGCTCGCTCGACGTGAGCGTGGCGCTCGGCGGCCAGCTCATCGCGCTGGCCGCGGTGGTGATGGCCGTGGGCGCGCCGCTGGCCGCGGGCTTCGTGGCCGGCATCGACCGCCGCCGGCTGCTCGCGCTGACCCTTGCGTGGTACGCCATCGGCCACGCGCTGTCGGCGCTCGCCCCGAGCTACGCCGCACTGGCGCCGCTGCGCGCGGCCACGGTGCTGGGCGCGGCGATCTTCACGCCGCAGGCCGCCGCCGCCATCGGCACGATGACGCCGCCCGAGCAGCGCGGCCGCGCCATCACCTTCATCTTCCTCGGCTGGTCGATGGCCTCGGTGCTCGGCATGCCGCTGCACAGCTACATCGGCGAGGCCTTCGGCTGGCGCTGGGCCTTCGCGCTGGTGGCGCTGCTGTCGGCCGCCGGCGCGCTGTGGGTGTGGCGCGCCATGCCCGACGGCGTGAAGCCGCCGGCGATGTCGCTGGCCGCCTGGCGCGAGGTGTTCACGCACCCGGTGCTGATGGCGATCGTGTTCGTCACCGCGCTCAGCGGCGCCGGGCAGTTCACGCTGTTCTCGTACTTCGCGCCGTACTTCCGCCACGTGCTCGACGCGAGCGCGGCCGAGGTGAGCTTCATGTTCTTCTGGTTCGGCGCCTTCGGCTTCGCCGGCAACGTGCTGGTGTCGCGCCACATCGACCGCATCGGCGCCGGCGGCGCCGTCACCGCGCTGCTGGCGCTGATGTCGCTCAGCCTGCTCGCGTGGCCGTGGGCCGGCAGCGTCGCGGCGATCGCCGCGGTGCTCGTGCCGTGGGCGCTCGGCTGCTTCTCGTCGAACTCGGCGCAGCAGGCCCGGCTCGGCGTGGCCGCGCCCGCGCTCGCGCCGGCGCTGATGGCGCTCAACACGTCGGCCATCTACCTCGGCCAGGCGGTGGGAGCGGCCGGCGGCGGCGCCCTGGTGGCCGCGCGCGGCGACTACGCGGCCCTGCCCTGGGTCGGCCTCGCGTGGCTGGCCGCGGCCATCGCGCTCAGCGCGTGGGCGGCACGCGCCGCCCGCGCCGCTCAGCGCGGCGACTCGAAGAACAGGTAGTTCGTCGCGTAGTCGCTGATCTCGAAGTACACCCGCTTCTCGCCGTCGTCGACCGTGCCGTTGAGGTTCTCGTCGAGCACGCCGTAGCCGAAGCGGTACGAGCGCGGCACGCCGTCGGACGTGCCCATCGCGGTGCTCATCTTGTCGATGCGCAGGAAGCGGCGCACGAGCTTGTCGCCGGCGTAGACCTCCAGCACGCCGTTGGTGCCGGTCCAGTTCTGGAGGTCGCGGCGCAGCTGGTTCTGCTGCTCCTGCGTGCAGCCGGCGGCCAGCAGCGCGAGCGCGAGCGCCGGCACGATCGCGACGCCGATGCGCGTCTTCATGGGCGCAGCCCTCCTCACTTGGTGCCGAAGATCCGGTCGCCCGCGTCGCCCAGGCCCGGGATGATGTAGCCCACCTCGTTGAGGTGGCTGTCCACGGCGGCGGTCCAGCAGCGCACGTCGGGATGCGCCGACTCCAGCGCGCGGATGCCCTCGGGCGCGGCCACCAGCACCAGCGCGCGGATGTCGGCGCAGCCGCGCGACTTCAGCAGGTTCACCGTCGCGATCATCGAGCCCGCGGTGGCGAGCATCGGGTCGACGATGATCGCGGTGCGCTCGTCGAGGTGGCCGACGAAGCGCTCGAAGTACTGCTCGGGCTGCAAGGTGTCGTGGTTGCGCGAGATGCCCACCACGCTGACCTTCGCGTTCGGGATCATCTGCAGCACGCCGTCGAGCATGCCGATGCCGGCGCGCAGGATCGGCACGATGGTGACCTTCTTGCCGCGGATCTGGTCGATCTCCACCGGCCCGCTCCAGCAGGTGACGGTGGTCTTCTGCAGCGGGAAGTCGGCGGTGGCCTCGTAGGCGAGCAGCGCGGCGATCTCGCCGGTGATCTCGCGGAACTTCTTGGTCGAGATGTCGGCTTCGCGCAGCAGCCCGACCTTGTGGCGGACGAGCGGGTGCTGGACTTCGATGACGGGCATGGTGCGGCGGAGTGTAGCGGCGCGTCGCGCGCACGCGGGATGCGCCGCCGCCGCCGTGCCATGTCCGGGGGACGGCGCACGCCCGAACACGCGACGCGCCGCACGGACCCGCTGCCTAGAGTGAACCCACCCCTCACCAGGAGTTCACCATGCACCCGTTGCTCAAGCTGTTCGTGATGCCCCTCGTCGCCGCCACCGCGCTGCAGGCCGTGGCCCAGACGGATCCGTGGAACGCCGGCCGCCTGCAGGTCGCCGCGATGAGCGTCGAGCGCCTCAAGGCCGTCTACCTCGCCTGCGACCGCGCCGCCACGCAGCACGTGCTGCCGCCCGGCGTGGCGCAGCACTGCTCGCTGGTCGGCGAGGAACTCAAGCAGCGCCACTTCGACGGCAGCTTCGACAAGCTCATCGAGTGGTGGCGCGCCGAGAAGCGCAAGGCGGAGGCGGCGGCGCGCGTCGACCCGCCGCGTGACGACGAGCTGCCGCCGGTCTGACGCCGCGGCCTCAGCGCACGGCCAGCAGCGACGGCAGCACGCCGGCGGCGGTACCGCGCAGCACCACGTGCGCGTCGCCGTCGATGTCGCTCGCGTGCGGGTTGACGATCGCCACCTGCGCGCCCGCCCGGCGCGCGGTCGACGCCAGCCCCGCTGCCGGCCACACCACGCCCGAGGTGCCCACGACGAGCATCACGTCGCACTCGCGCGCCGCGCGCTCGGCCGCGTCGAGCGCGCCCTCGGGCAGCATCTCGCCGAACCACACGACCGCGGGACGCACGAGGTGGCCGCAGTCGGCGCAGCGTGGCGGGCGGCCCGGCGCTGCGCGCGACACGTCGCAGGCGCGCGCGCCGGGGCACGGATCGAGCCAGCGGTCGGCCAGGATGTCGCCGTGCAGGCGGATCGCGTCGGCGTTGCCGGCGCGCTGGTGCAGGTCGTCGACGTTCTGCGTGACGACCGTGAGCACGCCGGGCCGGCGCCGCGCGAAGTCGGCCAGCGCGCGATGGCCCGCATTCGGCCGAGCCGCGCGCACGCCGTCGCGCCGCTCGGCGTACCAGTCCCACACCAGCGCCGGGTCGGCGCGATAGCCGTGCTCGCTGGCGAGCTGCTCGGGGTCGAAGCGCGACCACACGCCGCTCAGCGCGTCGCGAAAGGTCGGGATGCCGCTCTCGGCCGACATGCCGGCGCCGGTGAGCACGGCCACGCGCCGCGCGTCGCGCAGCCACGCGCGCACACGCCCGACGTCAGCCGCGTCCACGCTGTCGCACCGCCTCGTAGAGGCACACGCCCGCCGCGACCGAGACGTTCAGGCTCTCCACCGCGCCGCGCATCGGGATGCGCACCAGCTCGTCGCAGGTCTTGCGCGTGAGCTGCCGCATGCCCGGGCCTTCGGCGCCCAGCACCAGCGCGAGCGGGCCGCGCAGGTCGGCGTCGTGGACGCAGCGTTCGGCGTCGTCGCTGGTGCCGACCACGCGCACGCCGTGCTGCTTCAGCTCGTTGAGCGTGCGCGCGAGGTTGGTGACCATCAGGTACGGCACCGTCTCGGCCGCGCCGCTGGCGACCTTGGCCACCGTCGCGTTCAGCCCGACCGCGTGGTCCTTCGGCGCGATCAGTGCGTGCGCGCCGGCCCCGTCGGCCACGCGCAGGCAGGCGCCGAGGTTGTGCGGATCGGTCACGCCGTCGAGCACCAGCAGCAGCGGCGGGCCCTCGGCCATGTCGAGCACCTCGGCCACCGTGCGCGCGCCGCTCACGGGCTCGACCCGCGCTGCGACGCCCTGATGGCGCGGCGTGCCGGCCAGCCGCGCCAGCCGCTCGTCGTCGCTCTCGATCAGCTTCGCGCCGGCCGCCTGCGCGCGCTGCAGGAACTGCCGCATCCGCGCGTCGCGCCGCGTCGCGTCGTAGTGCACCTCCAGCACCGACTCCGGCGCCGTCTTCAGGCGCACCGTCACCGCGTGGAAGCCGAACAGCACCTGCGTCCTGGAGGTCATGCGGGAGATGGTAATCGCGGCGCCGCGTGGCGGAGCCGTTCGCCGCCCATCGCAAGCCCGTGCAGACCTTCGCGCGAGCGCGTCAGGCGGCACCCGCTGAGGGCTCATGCGGGTGCGGTCGGCGCTACGCGCCGACTCCACTGCGATGCTCGGTCCGTGGTCGCGTCGCCGAACTCGCTGCGTTCGCTGCGCTCTCTTCGCTCGGACAGCGGCGACGGGTCAGTTCACGATGCGCGCCTGCGGCGCGCCGACCCCGGCCCTGCGCTTCTCGTCGCCCCCGAAATCGCCCCCACCGGGTACCGCCTGCCGCGCGGCAGTGCTCGTGGTGTTCGATCGGGCGGCATGGCACCGGCGGTGTCCGGACCCGAGGGCGGTGCGGCGTCGGGGCGACTGTGCGCAGCCGAGGAGCACAGGACTCGCGGCCGCGCGCCGCAGGCGCGCATCGTGAACTGACTCGTCGACGCGGTCCGAACGGAGCGAGCGCAGCTCGCGCAGTGAGTTCGGCGACGGGCCGCGAGGCCGAGCACCGCAGGGGACCCGGAGCGAAGCGCAGGGCCAGCAGCGGAGCCCCGGCGCCGCACCGCCCTCGGGTCCGCGCTCCCGTGGCGTCAGACCTTGGTATCGACGAGCGACCCCATCGGCTGCTCGCTCGGCATCGCATGCTTCATCGCGGCCACCGCCTCCGGCACGCGCGACAGCGGGACCTTCATGACGTGCACGGCCGCGGCGATCTGCGTGAGCGGCGACGGGACGGGGGGCAGTTCGTCGCGCGGCGGCTCGTGCGACGTCCGCTGGCGCGGGTCGGCCGGGGCGCCGCGGCCGGGTGTGACGGCCGTCACGCCGCGCACCGCCGCGACCGGCGCGACGGCAGCCGAAGGTCCGGCGCTGCGGGCCGGGACGGCGGGAGGGACGGCGGCGATGATCATGGCGGCACCCGTGGGGCTTTGGCTTGTCGGGTATATCGGCCGCCCGGAAGCGGACTTGAGAGGAATTTTTCGGGCGCTGTTCGACCGATCGCGCGCCGCGCATCGCACACCACGCATCGCGCGCCGCGCCGGCTCAGCGGCGCAGCGCGACCCAGGCCATCAGCGCGCCGATCAGCACCGGCTGGTGGACCATGTAGAAGGTCAGCGACCAGCGCCCGAGGGCGGCCAGCGGACGCGCCACGGCGGGCACGGCGCCGGCCAGCAGCGCCGGCCGTGCCGCCAGCAGCCACTGGCCGGCCGCGAGCCCCCAGGCGACGACGCCGAACCACGGCAGCAGCGGCACGTAGTCCTCGGTCACCGGCTTGCGCGTGACCAGGCCGACCCAGTTCGTCCAGCGCGAGTCGAACAGCGGGTGCTGCACGAGCTGCGGCAGCAGCAGTGCGGCCAGGCCGAGCGGCCACAGCCAGCGGCCGAGCGGCGCCGCCAGGCGCGCCACGATCAGCATGAGCGCGATGCCGTGCAGCACGCCGAAGCTGATCCAGCTGCGCGGGAACATCAGCCACGAGCCGATCGACACCAGCAGCGCGCAGCCGGCCACCTGCGCCCAGCGCCGCCAGAAGCGCGGCCAGCCCTGTCCCTGGTGCAGCGCGACGGCCTGCGACAGCCCGGCGCAGAACAGGAACAGCGAGACGATGGCGGTGCGCTGGGTGGTCCACAGCGGGTCGAGCTGGAAACTCTGGCGCGGGATCAGCCCGAAGTGGTTGAGGTCGTAGGCGAAGTGGTACAGCGCCATCCACACGATGGCCGCGCCGCGCAGCGCGTCGAGGCGGTCGAAGCGCGCGGCACCGTGGCGAGCCGCATCGAAGGCGGCGGTGGCGGTGGGACTCACGCGCCGACGATAGCGCACCGCCCGGCTCGGCTACCCTACGCCGCCATGACCACCGCCCCCCACGCCCCGCCCCGCAGCGCGGCCGAGCAGGCCCGGCTCGACGAGATGATCGTCGACCTGTTCGAGCGCCGCATCACGTTCAACGAGGTGCTCGGCCTGAAGGTCGAGTCGCTGCGGCCCGGCCCGCCGCGCCTGCGCTTCGACATGCGCGCGCCGCTGGTCGGGCACTACCTGTACGGCCGGCTGCACGGCGGCGTGACCTCGGCGGTGCTCGACGCGACCGGCGGCTTCGCGCTGATGGTGGCCATCGGCGACAAGCATCCGTCGGAGTCGGCCGAGCAGGTGATGCACCGCTTCGCGAAGATGGGCACGATCGACCTGCGCGTGGACTTCCTGCGCCCGGGCATCGGCTCGCACTTCGTGGCCACCGCCGAGGTCACGCGGCTCGGCGGGCGCGTGGGCTCCACGCAGATGAAGCTCGTCAACGACGGCGGCACCCTCGTGGCCACCGCCGCCGCCGCGTACATGATCAGCTGAAGGCACGCTCCGCCGTACCGGGAGACCGTCATGAACCGTCCGCTGCCGCGCCGCGGGCTGATCGCCTGGATCGCCGCCGCGCTCGCCATCGCCGTCGCCGCGCTCGCCCTGTGGCCGCGCCTGGGCAACGGCCGTACCGAAGCCGCGCCGCGCGCCGTCGCGCCGCGCGGTGCGCTCGAGGCCGACGAGCGGCAGAACATCGAGGTGTTCCGCCGCACGTCGCCGTCGGTGGTGAACATCACCGCGCTGGAGCTGAGCCGCGAGCTGTTCTCGGCCAACGTGATGCAGGTGCCGCGCGGCACCGGCACCGGCTTCATCTGGGACGACCGCGGCCACGTCGTCACCAACTTCCACGTCATCCAGGAGGCCAACGCGGCGCGCGTGACCCTGGCCGACCAGTCGAGCTGGCGGGCCCAGCTCGTCGGCGTGTTTCCCGACCGCGACCTCGCCGTGCTGCGCATCGACGCGCCGCGCGACAAGCTCGTGCCCATCGCCATCGGCAGCAGCCGCGACCTGCAGGTCGGGCAGAAGGTGTACGCCATCGGCAACCCGTTCGGCCTCGACCAGACCCTGACCACCGGCATCGTGAGCGCGCTCAACCGCGAGATCGAGTCGGTGACGCGGCGCACCATCCGCGGCGTGATCCAGACCGACGCGGCCATCAACCCCGGCAACTCCGGCGGCCCGCTGCTCGACTCGGCCGGCCGCCTGATCGGCGTGAACACCGCGATCTACAGCCCCTCGGGCGGCAGCGCCGGCATCGGCTTCGCGATCCCGGTCGACGAGGTGAACCGCGTGGTGCCGCGGCTGATACGCGACGGGCGCTTCGTGCGCCCGGCGCTGGGCGTCACCGCCGCCACCGCGAGCCTGCAGCGCGCGCTCGGCGTCGACAAGGGCGTGGCGCTGGTGCAGGTGGCGCCGGGCAGCCCGGCGCAGCGCGCCGGCCTGCAGCCCTACGCGCGCGGCGCCGACGGCCGCGTGGTGCCGGGCGACGTGATCACCGCCGTGAACGGCGAGCCGGTGGCCGACCTCGAGGACATGCTCACCCTGCTGGAGCGCCATCAGCCGGGCGACACGGTCACGCTGACGATCCAGCGCGGCAACCGCACCCGCCAGCAGCCGGTGACGCTCACGGCGTCGGAGTGACGTTGCGCTAGCTCAAGGAACGCAGCGAGCCCTGCCCCGAAGATGCGGTCACCGGTCGTCGACGGGCCGCAGGAGGGACTGAATGGGCAAGCGCATCGTGATCGTCCAGGGCCATCCGGACCCGGCCGGCGGTCACCTGTGCCACGCGCTGGCGCGGGCATACACGCAGGGCATCGCCGAGGCCGGGCACGAGCTGCGCACGATCGACGTGTCGCGGCTCGACTTCCCGCTGCTGCGCAGCAAGCACGAGTGGGAAAACGGCGCCCTGCCGGAGAGCCTGAAGCAGGCGCAGGCCGACATCGGCTGGGCCGAGCACGTCCTGCTGATCTTTCCGCTGTGGCTGGGCGGCATGCCGGCGCTGCTGAAGGCGTTCCTGGAGCAGGTGGCCCGGCCGGGCTTCGCCTTCCACTCCGAGGGTGGCAATCCGCTGGCCCGCAAGGCACTGGGCGGACGCTCCGCGCGCATCGTGGTGACCATGGGCATGCCGGCGCTGCTGTACCGCTGGTACTTCCGCGCGCACAGCGTGAAGGCGCTGGAACGCAACATCCTCGGCTTCGTGGGCATCGCGCCCGTCTACGAGACCTTGATCGGCCTGGTGGAGACGATGGACGACTCGACGCGCCGCAAGTGGATGAGCAAGCTGCGCCAGTTCGGCCGCGAGGCCACCTGAGGCGGCCGGGCCCGCCGGTCGTCAGCGCACCGGCGTGAACGCGTCCTGGTTCGCGGCCAGCCAGTCGCGGCCGGGCGAGCCGTCCTGCTGCGCGGGATGGAAGTCGGTGCGGAAGTAGCGCCGCCACGGCTTCCAGGTGTGGCGCACGAGGCCTTCGCGGCCGAACAGGTAGTGCCACGCGCTGCGCCACGTGCTCCAGCGCCACAGCGCGCCGTCGCGCGCCAGGTTCGACACGGTCTGCCGCGCGAGGTCGGTCGCGAAGTACCAGGTGACCATGCGCATCCAGCGCACGCGCCAGCGGTGGTTGCCGCCGAGCGCCAGGTACAGGTCGAACGCGGTGCTGCGGTGCTCGGACTCCTCCGACGCGTGCCAGCGCCACATCGTGGCCAGGCGCGGCTCGACGTCGTCGAGCCAGCGCGGGTGGCGCAGCATCCAGTCGGCGAGGATCGCGGTGAAGTGTTCGGTGGCCGCCGTGGCGGCGACCCAGTGGCGTGCGTCGAAGCCCGCCTCGGCCATGCGGCGCTGGCGTTCCTTGATGCGCGCCTCCCAGGCGTTGACGAAGCCCTGGCGCTCGAGCTGTTCGTTGAACAGCGCGTGGATGCGCCGGTGCGTCGCCTCTTGGCCGACGAAGCCCTGCACCTCGGCGGCGAAGCGGGCACGGTCGGCCTCGGGCAGCGCCTTCAGGCCCATGCGCACCGCGTCGATGAAGTACTGCTCGCCGGCCGGGAAGCTCATCGACAGCGCGTTCGCGAAGGCGGTGCGGAACGCGTCGCCGCCGTTCCAGCGACGCTCGAACGGCGACTCCAGGTCGATCAGCAGGCGGCGCACCACGAGTTCGGTCATGGCGGCGATCATGCGCGCGCGGCGGCTCGGCGACAATCCGGCCTTGCCCGCCACCCTGGAGCCGCAAGCCGATGCAGGTCGTCTGCCTCGATCTCGAAGGCGTGCTGGTGCCCGAGATCTGGATCGAGTTCTCGCGCCGCACCGGCATCGCCGAGTTCTCGCGCACCACGCGCGACGAGCCCGATTACGACAAGCTGATGCGATGGCGCATCGGCCTGCTGCAGCGGCACGGCCTGAAGCTCGCCGACATCCACGCGGTCATCGCCGGCATGGCGCCGCTCGACGGCGCGCGCGACTTCCTCGACGGGCTGCGCGCGCGCTACCAGGTGATCATCCTGTCGGACACGTTCTACGAGTTCGCCGATCCGCTGATGCGGCAGCTCGGCCGGCCCACCTTGTTCTGCCATCGCCTGGTGGTCGACGCCGACGGCGTGGTGCGCGACTACCGGCTGCGCCAGCCCGACCAGAAGCGCGCCGCCGTGCACGCGCTGAAGGCGCTGAACTTCACGGTCATCGCCGCCGGCGACTCCTACAACGACACCGGCATGCTGGCGGCCGCCGACGCGGGCTTCTTCATCCACCCGCCGCCGGCCATCGTCGAGCAGTTCCCGCAGTTCGCGGTGCACCGCGACTATGCCGGACTGCGCACGTCGATCGACGCCGCCGCGGCGCGGCTGGCCGCGGGCTGACGCGATGCCGCGCGCCGAGCTGGAACTGCTGTCGCCCGCCCGCGACGCCGACATCGGCATCGAGGCGGTGAACCACGGCGCCGACGCCGTCTACATCGGCGGCCCGGCCTTCGGCGCGCGCGACAAGGCGGGCAATTCGGTCGCCGACATCGAGCGGCTGTGCCGTCACGCCCACCGCTTCGGCGCGCGCATCTTCGTCACGCTCAACACCATCCTGCGCGACGACGAGCTGGAAGACGCCCGCCGCCTGGCCTGGAGCGTGCACGAGGCCGGCGCCGACGCGCTGATCGTGCAGGACATGGGCCTGCTCGAGCTCGACCTGCCGCCGATCCAGCTCCATGCCAGCACGCAGACCGACATCCGCACGCCGGCCAAGGCGCGCTTCCTGCAGGACGTGGGCTTCTCGCAGATGGTGCTGGCGCGCGAGCTCGGGCTGCCGCAGATCCGCGCCATCGCGGCCGAGGTGCGGCATGCGACGCTCGAGTTCTTCATCCACGGCGCGCTGTGCGTGGCCTACAGCGGCCAGTGCTTCATCAGCCACGCGCACACCGGGCGCAGCGCCAACCGCGGCAACTGCTCGCAGGAGTGCCGCCTGCCGTGGACGGTGACCGATCCGCAGGGCCGCATCCTCGCGCACGAGTCGCACGTGCTCTCGCTGAAGGACAACGACCAGAGCGCCAACCTCGAGGCGCTGGTCGATGCGGGCATCCGCAGCTTCAAGATCGAGGGCCGCTACAAGGACCTCGGCTACGTCAAGAACGTCACGGCGCACTACCGGCGACTGTTCGACGAGCTGCTGGAGCACCGCCCCGAGCTGGCCCGCGCGTCGAGCGGCCGCTGCACCTACACCTTCACGCCCGACCCCGAGCGCAACTTCAATCGCGGCTCGACCGACTACTTCGTCAACGGCCGGCAGGACGACATCGGCGCGTTCGACACGCCCAAGCACGCGGGCCTGCCGGTCGGGCACGTGCTGCGCGTCACGGCCGACGGCTTCGAGCTCGAGGCCGAGCCCGCCGGCACCGAGCTGCACAACGGCGACGGCCTGACCTGGTTCGACCTGCAAAAGGAACTGGCCGGCGTGCAGGTGAACGTGGCGAAGCCGCTCGGCGGCGGACGCTGGCACGTGCAGCCGAACGAGCCGGTGGCCACCTTGAAGGACCTTCGCGCCGGCACCGCCGTCTTCCGCAACCGCGACGTCGCGTGGGACCGGCTGCTCGAACGGCCGAGCGCCGAGCGGCGCATCGGCGTGTGGCTGCGCTTCACCGAGACGGCCGACGGCTTCGCGCTCGAGGCGACCGACGAGGACGGGCACGCCGCGAGCGCACGGATCGCGCATGCGCACGAGCCCGCGCGCGACGTGGCGCGCGCCGTGTCGGGCCTGCGCGATCGGCTCGGCAGGCTGGGCCACAGCGTGTTCACGCCGATCGACATCGCGATCGCGATGTCGCAGCCCTGGTTCGTGCCCGCGAGCGTGGCCAACGCGCTGCGCCGCGACGCGATCGAGCGGCTCGAGGCCGCGCGCCTGGCCGCGCTGCCGCGGCTGCCGCGCGCGCGGCCGGTCGAGCCGCCCGCGCCCTGCCCCGACGACACGCTGACCTACCTCGCCAACGTGTTCAACCACAAGGCGCGCGACTTCTACGCGAAGCACGGCGTCAAGCTCGTCGCGTCGGCCTACGAGGCGCACGAGGAGACCGGCGAGGTGAGCCTGATGATCACCAGGCACTGCGTGCGCTGGTCGATGAGCCTGTGCCCCAAGCAGGCCAAGGGCGTGACCGGCGTGCAGGGCACGGTGCGCGCCGAGCCGCTGGTGATCGAGAACGGCGGCGACCGCCTGACCCTGCGCTTCGACTGCAAGCCCTGCGAGATGCACGTGGTCGGGCGCATCCGGCGCCAGGTGCTGAACGCCGGTCTGGTGCCGGCGGGCACGGCCGAGGCGCCGGTGAGGTTCTACCGCGCGCGGCCGGCCGCTACAGCGAACGCGCGATGACCTCCTTCATGATCTCGCTGCTGCCGCCGTAGATGCGCGGATGCGCGCGTCGACCCGGCGGCGCGCGATCGGGGACTCGTTCATGTAGCCGTCGCCGCCCCAGCACATGGCCGACGTGGCCGCGTCGGCGCGCTTCCTCGTCGGCCGGCAGCATCTCGCGTTCGACGAATCGCTCGCAGCTCGCGCGCCCGTCGGCGAGCTCGGCGCTCATCCACGAAGGCGTGAAGTCGAGGGGCATGGCAGTCGGCTCTGCGTCGCGGGGGTCGTGCTCAGCGCTGCGGACTCAGCGCGTCGATCAGCGCCGCGTCGACGCCCCAGTCGGCCAGCACCGCGCGCGTGTCGACGCCGGGCTCGCGCGGCGGCGTGGGCTCACCGGGCGGCGTGCGCCCGAAGCGCGGCGCGGGCGCGGGCTGCAGCACACCGTCGAGCGCGACGAAGGCCTCGCGTGCGCGCAGGTGCGTGTGTGCGGGCGCCTCGTCCCAGTCGAGCACCGGCGCCACGCAGGCGTCGCTGCCGTCGAAGCGCGCGCACCACGCGTCGCGCGGCTGCGTGGCGAAGAGATCGGCGAGACGCTGCTTCATGCGCGGCCAGCGGCGCACGTCGTGCTGCGACGCGAAGTCGGGGTCGCCCGCGAGACCGAGGCGATCGAGCAGCTCGGCGAAGAACTGCGGCTCGAGCGCGCCCACCGCGATGAAGCGCCCGTCGGCGCAGCGGTAGGTGTCGTAGAACGGCGCCGCGCCATCGAGCAGGTTGGCCGCGCGCTCGTTGCGCCACGCGCCGGCCGCCTTCATGCCGTAGAAGATCGCCGACAGCAGCGCGGCGCCGTCGGTCATCGCCGCGTCGACCACCTGGCCGCGGCCGCTGCGCTGCGCTTCGTAGACCGCGGCCATCACGCCGAACGCGAGGAACATCGCGCCGCCGCCGTAGTCGCCCACGTAGTTCAGCGGCGGCGGCGGCGGCTCGCCGGCGCGTCCCACGCCGTGCAGCGCGCCGGTGAGCGCGATGTAGTCGATGTCGTGCCCGGCGGTGTGCGCGAGCGGGCCATGCTGGCCCCATCCGGTCATGCGCCCGTACACCAGCCTCGGGTTGCGCTGCAGGCAAGGCTCGGGGCCGAGGCCGAGCCGCTCCATCACGCCGGGGCGGTAGCCCTCGATCAGCACGTCGGCGCGCTCGACCAGCTGCAGCGCGGCGCGCACCGCCTCCGGGCGGCGCAGGTCGAGCGCCGCCGAGCGACGCGAGCGCGCCGTCACGTCGAAGCGGATCGGCAGCCCGAGCGCGCCCTTGGCGCCCGGACGGTCGATGCGGATCACC